>Ga0265297_10000745_pt1 | contig 90230 bp, 108 predicted proteins | sample Munlanlwell13791_FD_192502 | JGI IMG/M metagenome (GOLD analysis project Ga0265297, IMG submission 192502) | Leachate microbial communities from a municipal landfill in Southern Ontario, Canada - Leachate well 137-91 | ecosystem: Engineered > Solid waste > Landfill > Unclassified | place... | reverse complement strand
GCCTATCGCGTCAGTCTGCGCCAGCCTCTTGCGGGCGCGCAGCCTGCCGCTTGTGTCGCCGAACAATCCACGTTATTTAACCAAGGGCTCTACCCATGACCGGTCTATAAACGGGGGGAAGGTCAGGGGCAACGTGCCAAAACAGCATCCTCATATATTCTGTCTCAAATCATGCGACGACACATTTCGACAAACTCGCCGCCAAAATCTAAGCCGCTCCCCGCCCAGCGTTATTTTCTTGAAATTCTATAAGAGACGAAGACACTGCTAGACTCTAGCTCTAATTTTTTGGAAGCGGGTCAGTCAATTATTATGGCAGTGTTTTATAAGAAAATGTCCAATAATAATTGAATCGATGGTATTGGGCCTCTCCCCCAATACCCTCAATCATTTTTTTCAGCTCTTCTTCAGAAGGAAAGTTCTTAAGGACGCGATGAGAGGTTCCATCGCGGAGCTTTCTTATTTGATAAGTGTTTTCCTCTTTATCACTTTCTCCTATCGGAGTGCTATTTCCTTCTACATAAAGATTATCCAAAAACAGAACTATAGCTCCTGGCATCAGCTTCTTGTGAAGATCGATAAGAAATGGCCGTACGCGTTGTAGAGGAATGTGGGAAAACCAGAACCCTGCAAAAGCTGCATCGAAAGAGCCCAATTGATCTGGTAACGCATACGCGTCCGCAATTCGAAAATCGACTTTTTTAGTGTTTTCTCTTTGCTTAGCAATTTCTAAAGTCTCTTGCGCAGCATCTATGGCAACGACTTGCGCAGCTTTGGGCGCAATGAATTGAGTCCAATAGCCTGTGCCACAGGCAATCTCAAGAACACGCCTTCCTGACAGGATTTGGGGAATCCAGTCTTCAATTATTCTTAAATCAGCCTGACGTTCAGGTTTTTGATAGATGGCATCATATTCTTGCGCACGCGCCGCATAATACTCACACATCGATTTTTCTGACTGCATGTGCGGCTCCAGCTTTTAAGGATACCCTACCGTCTTGCAAGCTAACGCCACAAACTAAAGTCCCGTCAAGAAGGTTTTGTATATCAACGATGAAGGCTATATGCGTTTACCCAAGCCACGGAACGGAAAGGGTCTTTACATTGGTGTAGAAACGCATGGCTTCAACCAGCCCTTCCTTAGAGCCAAGTCCAGAACCTTTAACCCCTCCGAAGGGAGACATTTCGGTTCGATAGCTTGGCACTTCCCCAACATTAACGGAACCAACCTTTAGTTGTTGTACAAACTTCATGATAGTCGGCCAATGATTCGTACAAAGACCCGCACTTAAGCCAAATTCCGTTTTATTGATAATACCAATCGCTTCATCAATGGTTTCAAAATGAATGATGGGAGCAACAGGGCCAAAGGTCTCCTGCATTACGAGCTCACTCGTGGAGGACACATCATCAAGCACCGTTGGGGTGTAAAGGGCCCCTTGACGTTTATGCCCCACTAGTAGTTTTGCCCCATCATTGATGGCATTACTTACTCTCTGTTCAATCATACGCGCGGATTCTTCATTAATGACAGTCCCAACATCCGTTTCCTTTTCGAAAGGATTGCCACAGATAAGCTTTGCAGCATTGATCGCTAACTTATTAGCAAAATTATTTGCGATATTCTCCTGTACTAAGATCCTCTTTATTGCCGTACAGCGTTGTCCAGAGTTCCCAAAAGCACCCTGTGTTGCCAAATTTATGGCTTCATTTATGTCAGCGTCAGGCAAAACAACTAAAGCGTCGTTTCCTCCAAGCTCAAGCAACAATCTTTTATATGAAGCTTTTTGTGCTATTTGATATCCTACCGAAGTGCTCCCAGTAAAAGCGAGAACTTCAATATGTTTGCTTTCAACAAATTTATCAGCCAAAGCCGCAGCAGGCCCAGTGACTATGGAGAGCATTTCTTTGGGTAGCCCCGCCTCATAGAATATTCCGGCCAACCTATAAGCAGAGAATGGTGTTTTTCCAGATGGCTTCAATACTATACAATTATTGGTCGCCACCGCAGGTGCAACCTTATGGGCTACTTGGCACAGAGGGTGATTAAATGGGGTTATAGCTCCTATTGCAGTAACCGGTTCCCGGAAAGAAAATATTTTTCTGTTTTTCCCGTTCTGGCTAATATCACCCGAAAAAATGCTTGCATCTTCCTGAACACATAAAGCTGCGCCAATAGATAGAACATCCTGTGTACGACACACTTCATTGATTGCATCTTTCCAGCATAGGCCAGATTCAGCTACAATTTGGCATGCCAACTGATCCCTTCGTTCTCTTACAAGTTCAGAGGCCTTACTGAGTATTTGGCTTCGTTGAAATTTGGTAAGATTGGGCACACATGCTGCCGCAATATTTATTGCATCTTCTGTCTGCTCAGGGGACGCAGAACCAACTTTTCCGATGGGCTTATGAGTGTAGGGATTAATAACAGTGATGTGCTCCACCGTTTGGATGCGCTGACCACCGATTAACAAAGGTTCAAAATATTTCTCGTTCATAAATTGCTCCTCAATATTGCACTCCGCAGGACATTGTTAAATTCTGTCCTCAGGCCCTGGGGGATTATAAAAACCACCTATCGGTATAGGCCTGTGGGAAAAATTCGGAAAAAGTTTTTGATCAACGGCAGTTATCAAATCCGATGGTCTGTTCATATCAAGATAAAATGAATCACGATGTTGCAACCGTTCAGCAAGTGAGTGCATGTTTTGCTTATAGCTGGCTATACATACTGGCGTTGTTTTTTGTTCTCGCAGAACTCGCAGCGCCTCCATCGCCCCCATGGCATCATTAACAACTAAGACAAACTGAGCCCCCAGTTCGCGCCCAAGATTTAAGACGGCAGGAGCATTTGCTTCGTATAAGTCACCGCCAACTTCCAGCATAACCACATCTGTCTGCTTCCCAACATGGTTTGCCATTTGCTCTAAAATATCGGCAAAATGTGCCCCCGGTAGGCCATAGGTTGTAGATAGGCCAAAATCAACATAGTCTACAGCGACGTCAAACCCGGCTTTTTGATAACTTTGTAAATCCTTGATCCGTCCGGTTCCACAAGCCTTAATCGCTCCAACCCTATAGTCAGGGTGGGACGCTTTAATCTGTTTTCCTATGCTGCACGTGAGGGTCGTTTTCCCAACCTCCGCAGAAGTTCCACACACAACAATGCAGTTAAAATTCGAAGGATGTATCTTTCCGACCTGGGCCGGAATGCCGCTGCTGTTTATGTTTAGCTTCTCGCCAGTCAGCTTTATAGGAAACCCGACAACTTCGGCAGACAAAGTCTTGTTTCCATAATAACCTGGAACTTCAATGGCACGAGCGACAATACCGCCTATTGCAACCAAATCTAATTTTGATCCAGTCTGCATGGCCTCTTCGGGAATAACACCGTAAACATTTGTTCCAGAAAACCTATTTCCCAAAACAGCAACAAACAAATCCCCTGACGTCAAAGGAACATTTTCTCCGGATAAGGTTTCTAATGACGTATACGCGCCCGCCGATTCAACACAACGCAGAAGAACAAGGTCCCCCGGATTTGGAGAATTGTTTTCTTCTGCAACATGCGCTTGAGACAAACCAAGATAATCTGGAAATCTTATGCATGAGGCTATAGCTTTGATATTATGATTTTTCATATGATATATTATTTCTCCTAATAAATCTTATTATATAATTTTATTGTAAATCGTTTTTGCGAAGAATTTTAGGCCTATACCACCCCGCCTTTACAAAGGTGTTTTCGATATTCTGATCTACACCCATTATTTGAGCGATCAACGCCATGCGAATAGGCACGCCATTATCCGTCTGCCTAAAAATTGCAAGACGGGGATCCGTATCTAAATCCTTCAAAAGACCAAAGTCCCCGGGGCGGCTATCTCTGGGAAGAGGATGCATTATAACAATGTCCTTTTTCGCATAGCGATCAATGGTTCCCTTGCTGATATGAAATTCTTCTCCTATGACAATCGAACTATCTTCCGGAGATAAACGCTCCTTCTGCAATCGCGTCCCATAAACTATGTCTGAATCTTTCAGGGCTTGGGCTAAACTCTCAGCACAAACCAACTTGTGTCCTCGTTGCCTGGCATATGCCGTTACTTCAGATGGCAAAGTTAATTGCTTTGGGCTAACAAGCAGAAAAGTCATGTTTGAAAATACACTTAATGCATAAACAAGGGAGTGAGCTGTACGACCATACTTAAGGTCGCCAACAAAGGTGACCGTTGCCCCATCAATTGTTTTTGAATTTCTCTCCAGTTCCTTCTTGATGGTATATACATCCAATAATGCTTGCGTTGGGTGTTCTTTGGGACCACTTCCTCCATTTATTACAGGAACATTTGTTGCATTCGCAAATTCCTCAATTACTTCGGGTCTAGAATGGCGAATAGTAAAAATATCGTAAAACCCGCTAGTGACGCAACTTGTGTCATAAACAGATTCCCCCTTCGACATAGATGAATCTGCTTCACTAATAGTGTGAGAAACGCGCCCACCCAAACGCATAAAAGCGGAATCGAAACTCAAACGCGTCCTTGTGCTTGGCTCGAAAAACAAGCTGCCCAACGCGGCACCATCCAAAATATTGGTTCGCATTTCTCCCCGCGCAACTGGCTCAAGGAGTTTTGCCAAAGCAAATAGACCTTCCAAGTCCTGTCTGGTCAGCTGCTTGATGGATAAAAAGTGTTTTCCGTATAGGCTCATCTCTTGCTCCTAAGTTTAACGAGGTGTTGTTTTACTAATAACAAATTCTCTGAATCTTGTAGCGACTTGTTGTAAATCCAACTTCGGTCGCGATATAGCGGGTCCCCTTGATGGCAAAACTCTAATATGGGCAAAAGTAGGGCCAGATAAAGGATCGATGGTTTGACTAAATCGTTCTATAGCATCGCGCCCAGTACACTGCCAAACTTGCCGATAACTACAAGCCTGTGCGATTTGCGAGAAATCCACTGATCCGGCGTTTGAACTTTGCCCACCCGTTGATTCAAAGAGTCCATTATCAATTACAATGTGCATCAAATTTTTCGGCGAAAAACGCCCGATTGTAGCACAAGTGCCCATTTTCATCAATAAAGCACCATCCCCATCGAGAACAACAGTCGGTTCTGTCGTGTTAATCGACACCCCAAGCCCTATAGCCGCAGCATGTCCCATTGAGCCTGCCATATAAAAATAATTTGGCCGGTCTCCTGTCGCATGTAATTCCCTATAGGCATATCCGGTAGTAGCAATAGTTGCATACTTGCCAAAGGCCTGCATTATAATGTCTATTGCCGCTTGGCGCGTTACCATCTCTCCCCCAATTTCTCTATGTATAGAAACATTGTTCTGGGAGAACTTATTGACTTTTTTTGAAAGAATCCCTTTCGGATTATTGATTATTTTTGGGTTAATTATATAGGCACGACTTTGTCGTTTTAAGAGTTCATCGTTTGTTTGAGAAAGAGCACGACCTAATCCCCCCGCACTTTCTGGCAACATTTCTGTTTTTACAGAAAGAAGCTCCAAATATTTTCTTGTTTCACGCCCCATTATTTCATGTTGGGGTTCATCGGAAAAACCGACGGCTCCTCGCATTGATACGAACAAAGTTGTAGGTATGGAATACGGAGCATTCAGCGACGCCAATGGATTGACCATATTTCCAACACCAGAGTTTTGGCATATCACTGCGGCCTTTTTCCCAGCTAACCAACTCCCAACGGCAACCCCAACAGCCTCACCCTCTGTTGTGGCAGATACGTACTGAAGACGATCCGTACTTTCGAGCGAGTGAAAGACGGCACTAATGTTGGAACACGGCACACCGCTTAAAACGCGATATCCATTATCTGCTAGCGCATCTATGAAGTCTGCCGGTTCGATCATGGGGCCCGGTCCATTTTGGCAGGTGCCTTCTTGTATTTCAGTTCCTCTCTCGGCAAATTGTCTAACCCCACCAGAGAAAAAATATCTTTTACACTGGCTGTCGGCTCTAGGACATCCGGGTTTTGGTTAGCAAGCAACTCTTTTGCGACAAATTGCAATGTGCTGACTTGAGCTCGCAACATTTGGTTGGCCCACACAACCCCTCCCACCTTCAACCCCGCAAGTTGAGGAGCGAGAGATTTATGGTAAGTCGTTGGGATAAGAATAATTGGAGTTGGTTGATCCCAGGCGCGAACAAAAGAGACAATGTCAGATGCGTCAGAAGACTTAGAGTGAATAATTATCGCGTCAGCCCCAGCTTCCACATAGGCATGAGCCCGCTCTGAAGCAACGGCAATGCCCGCACCTACGATTAAAGCTTCCACTCGGGCAACTACTGTAAAATTTGCATCAACTGAATCTTTAATTGCAGCAATTTTTCCGCAGAAAGATTCCATCTCTTCAAGCTCTTGATTTCCAGCCATAAGTGAATTTCTCTTTGGAAACGCCTGATCTTCAATTGAAATGCCTGCTGCGCCTGCCTTACTTAATTTTTTTGCAAAAAGCCGCGCAATATTGAAATCTCCGTGGCCATTATCTCCATCAACTAAAAGAAGTGCATTAGTAGAAGCAGTGATATTGCTTGCCATCTCCACCGTCTCGGACCAAGATAGCTCGCCGGCATCTCGACGCCCCTGCACTGTGCTCAACCCAAGGCTGGACGCCCACAGGGCTTTAAATCCAGCCTTCTCCCCAATTATTGCGGATAGTGCATCATGACACCCCAATATGGGCGTCTTATTCTGTTTTGAGAGCAACGCATGAAGTGTAATTTTTTCCATTATAGTTTCCCCATAATTTTCTTCTTATATAATTCATAATACTGAATTTTTGATCCTATTTTCCCTTTATATATTATCCATTATTTCTCCTTTTTTGTATTTATTCTTTTACTTTCATCGTTCTTAATAATTAATATTCATGCGATTCAATTCGACATTCGCCATCGCATTTGACATATGCCAGCGGTCGTCAATTTCCGCCTTGGAAAAGCCGCAGGTCAGTAAGTCCTGGGGCAAGCATTCACCCTTTATTTTGGCAAGTTCGATAATGGCCTCCGCCATGCGGAAATACGGGGCGAATTTGCAATCAAATTCAGCTCCGAGAAGGGTTATGATCTGAGGCACAAGATTTGTCTGGAGCGCAGGCTTCATTGCCTTGTCTCCGTGTTCATGTCTTCAATCTCTTCGTCAAGAAAATGCAGCACCAGATCGGCAACTTTTTCTTGCTTTGCCGTAGCGTAGAGCTGCCACTGCATCCGGCGCGATTTTCGGGTTTGGAGCCTGTCATAAAGCTGGATGAGGGATTCCTTATCTTGGGGAAGTTGTGTCGAGCCTTTTGTTCTACGTTCTTCAATATATGTCGCAATGGCGTCGTCGATTTTCTCAGCGCCCTCGTCATCAACAAAATTGATGGTTCCTGAAGGAAATGCCTTGGAAATATTTAGATTGCAGAATTCATCCATACGCTTGGCAAAAACCACAACCTTTTTGCCCATTTCCGGTGTTTTGGTTGCCTTCCCATTGGCAACAACGGTCTGAAAAGCCAGCATAAGACAAAGGCGCTGATAGAGGGTATCCTGCGTCATTTGGATTTCTCCTCCTTCGTCTTTGCTTCCTTGAATTTGGCAAGAAGGCGCGCAAACGAGCCAATCGCCGGACGCTCAGTCGGCGGCTCAATGAAATTCGCGGAACACAGGATGTCGAGGCCAGCATTTGAAAAGGAATTTAAAAACTCTTCGCGAGCGACTGAGGAGTCGAAAGTTCCCTGAAGAATGACGCTATAGCGTAACTGGGGGTTCGACGAAGAAGAGGCTCGTGATGACGCCTCTTCTTTATGCAACGAGAAGGCTACAATGTTGTCCCTCATCATATAAACCCTGAAATAGCGTATAAATAATGAGGTTAGTGTCTGCCTTCTACGGCAGAAGCTCCACTTTCCATCTCGTTGTTTTTCGTTAATTGCGGCTGGAGAAATTGACGAAATAATCTGTTTGTATTTATTCGTCATTTGAGGGAACTGTTTTTCGCTGGGAAAAATAGAAAACGCGGCAAATAAATTTGCCGCGTTGGGATACTCTATCGGAATATGGTTAGAAGCTTATCGCCGATGCCTCATTCCAGAGAGACAGAAAGTCTTTCCGCTCGCCTTGAGCACCCCAGGCAATATCGTAAATAACCACCATGAAATTTAATGCGCCGTCCGTCAGAACATGGGCGTACTTATTCCCATAGATAAACATAGAAACTGCTCCGCATGGGCGACGATCGACCATCCGGCAAGGGAAGAAGGGCTTCTGAAACGACGGCTTCGCAATGTCAGACATCAAACACTTGATATCAACAACGGCGCGCAAGGCCTCTAAGCGATCCATATTGCTAAGAAAATCCACACCGCATTTCCGCGTCAGAATCTTGTCGTCCTTCGTAAATACGAGGATTTCTTTCTGTTCTTGATCGATAGTCTTGCAAATATCTTCAAAGAACAGATCACAGCTATCGACGCCCCTTAACGTACAAACGCCGAAATCACGACGGCGAACGCCTTCGCCATCTGTAAATTCAAGCCCGTTGTCTTGAAGCGTTGTGCAAATGTCTTGCAAAGTAGTAATACGCGGAATTTTTCCAAGCTCCATCGTGCGGATAGTTGAAATGGAAACGCACGACTTCTCGGCAAGGTCTTCTTGAGACCAGTCGAGCAAGGCCCTCGCCGCCTTGATTTGTCCTGCACTAACTGGACGCATTGTCCAACCTTTCAAAAATCCAAAAAATCAATTAATAATGGCTCGCGGATTGAGATCCACGAGATAAGCAACGGCTTTATCAAAATCATTTCGATGAATCTTTTGAATGTCGTCGGTACCAAAATAATCTTCTACAAGAGAACAAATAACGACTTCATTGAGCTTGTGCGTATATGCAACGTAGTCAATAAGGGCGCGAACCGAAGATAATTCCAAACCATTCAAAGAAGGTTCATCAGAACGCAAGCCTTCCTGTTCTGCGTGCAGCGCCTTAATGGCAGAGTGAAAACTGTCTTCTTTGGAAGCAGACGCCGACGGCCCGGATTCCTTATTATCGTTGGAAGAGCTATTTGAAGAATTTGTGTTTTGCGTTCTGCTCATGATGCTTATCTGGCAACAGCCGTCATGGGCTGAAATTCGGTTGTATCGGGCTGAGACAAAAGGGTGGCCCAGCGTTTTTCCAAGGGGATGTTGGTATTGGCGACGATGCCTTGATAACGCTCCATGCGTTCGATCAGGTCTTGGACGCTATATTCACCGTGGCGCATCATGAATTTGTAATAATCCGGCATTTTTAGCCCCCTTAATTATTTTTTAATCAAAAACCTGTAAGAATTCTTTCTGTATTCAATTTCGCTACAAAATGTATCCTATGGTAACAATAATGCAAATTTTCTATGAAAGCAATTCAAATAGTATCTAGACAGAAGACAAAAAGTAGTCTATATTGCCGAAAACTTGCAACAACTTGCCAATTTTAGGTAGTTCATGAGATTGATGCCCCAACAAATCTCCGCCGCTATGGCGCTAGCTAGGCTGACCCAAGACGATCTGGCCGTGTTGGCAGGTATTGCACGCCCCACGCTCAATAAAATTCTGAATGATGAAGCCGTGGCAAAGGAAGACACAATGCGCCGCATAAGATCGGCCCTTGAGCAAAAGGGGGTCGAGTTTATCGGAGCCATTGGCGTTCAATGGGCTCAGCATCAGGTAAGAACACTTGCTGGCGTTGACGGGTTAAAAACTTTTTTCGACGATGTCCGCACAACGGTTCAAGCGTCAAATAAAGAGGTCGTCATTTGTGGAATTGATGAAGAATATCTGGAGAAAAAGCTCGGGGACTTTGTCTTATTCCAACGAAACGAGATGTCAAAAATCTCTCATCTAAAAATGCGCTGTCTTATTGAAGAAAATGATCTTGATTTAGGTGCCTCTGACTATTGCCAATATCGCTGGCAAGCAAAAGAGAATTTTTCCAACGTGCCCTTTTATATATATGGGGACAAACTGGCCATTATTGTTACATCTGCTCCGGAAGACCCGCTCATTCTTCTGATTCAAAATCGAGTTATTGCAGAAGCCTACAGGCGTCAATTTGATTCCATGTGGACAACGGCTAAAGAACCCGTAGTGAAGTGAGAAAAACAAATATGAAATCTCAATTACAATATAAAGTTGATACGAATCCTTTCAGAATGGCTTTGCGCGATTGGTTATCCGGAGAGGTTACAGGTCATCTGGGTACCTATATGTACACAGAGGATCAAGATGATCATCGATGGAAAGACGGTCACAGCGCCGCAACCTACTATCTTGGTCGCGACGACAAGGCGGCTTTTGATCTCATGCTTAATGAATTAGACATCAGGGTTGAGAGTTTTCTCGATCTTGGCCCTGGTGGAAAAGCCTCTGTTTTGGCAAAAAGCCTCCCTATCATGAAGTCGCTGAAGGCGAAGAATTATTACCCTGTTGATCTTTCCCCTACGCTCGCGAATAAAGCCCTCGCATTCATGAAGCCGGAATTTGGCGTAGATGGAGAAGCAATAATTACGGATTTCTTTAATCACATCCCAGGCACAAGAGACAACGCGCTTATTGCCATTATGGGAGGCACAATAGGAAATTTTGAGACATATACCGACTTAAACAAGTTACAGGGCAGGCTGTCGCAAATTTTCTCTCTCTATCGCAACGCCGTTGGCCAAAACAGCTATTTTCTTGTTAGCTTCGATGCCAATGATAATGGAAAAGAAATAGTTGAATGCTATGACTGCCCACAATTTGATGGACTAATTCGCAGCTGCATTGATCGCGTTCTCGATACGAGCGGATTTGATTATCATGTCGAATGGACGCCGGAAAATTATCAATTGGCTACGGGACTCAGGGCAAATCGAGATCAAATCATTGATTTGGATGGTGAGGATTTTGCCATTGAAAAGGGAGAATATCTCCCCGTGCTAAATTCCTATCGCTTCCCCGTTCCCTTCACGATAGAAGCCGCCGCCAACGCCGGGTGGAACCATCTAAAAACATGGTCAAAAACCGGACGGGTGCATTATTTGCTGTTCGGCTAAAATCCGATCATTCAATGCATCCTTGCGATACCAAAATATTCCGCCCTAAGTCTTTCTCTTCGGCATTTGCACAACCTGTGCGTCCTTTTGAACGTCCAATTTCATGGCTGCTGATATGGCGTTCGAAATCCGGTTTGCTGCTGCTTTCACAGGATCATCACTAAGGTGCGCATAACGGCTTGTCGTTTTGCTATCTTTATGTCCGAGCAATTTTCCAATGACCAAGAGGCTGTCTCCAGCCGCCGCTCCAAAACTAGCGAATGAATGGCGCAAGTCATGAAGGCGAACGTCTTGCAGAGCCGCTTTCTTGCGAACGCGCTCCCAAACTTTGGGCAATCCCGACATATATCCATCCCCGCTGAGAGCCGGGAAAACCCAATCGGAGATTCTTGGCATTCCACTTAGTATTTGCAGAGCTGGCGCTCCAAGCGGAACGGCTTTTTCTCCGGTTTTGCTATCGGGAAGACGAAGATACCCGCGATCAAAATCAATGTAATTCCATTTCAAAGAAAGGATTTCAGACTTTCGACATCCCGTTAGCAAAAGAAGCCGAATAGCGGCAGCACATAACGGAGAAATTGCTTTGGAGCGTTCGAGTTTTGATAGCATCTCTCCTAGCGTGGTAACTTCGCGATCTGAAAGGAAGCGTTCGCTCTTATGATCTTTGTAGCGCTTAACGCCACGCACAGGATTAATGCTGCAAATGTTCCGCTCTACGGCAAAAGTGAATATCCCTCCCAACAGCCCTACAGTGCGAGTGGCTGTGCCTTTTCCACCTTCAACAATTGCCCTGCCATGAAGTTTGGTTTTAACATCGCAAGCCGTTTTGCCCGTCGCAACATCCTGTAGAAATTTCTGAACATCGGCGCGCATAACGTCTTTTGCCTTCTTTTTTCCAAGTAGTGGTTTGATATGCCTGTCTATACGACCACGATCCGAAAGTATCGTGGATGGTTTTTTGGTCCCACATCCATCATCAAGATACAGATCGCAGAGCGCGGCTACCGTCATGCTCTGGCGATCTTTGGCCTTCTCTTCAACCGGATTTTTTCCGTGTTTAACATCCTGAACGAGCTCATCCGCGATCTCCCTCGCCTTTTCCGGCGTCAGCGAGCCGTGTTTCCCTATCGTATGTTTCTGAAGAGCCGAGCCACGCCCACCCGCCATGCGGTACTGGAAGATGTAAGTCTTCACGCCGCTTGCCCGCACGCGAATACCAAAACCTTTTATTTCGGTATCCCATAAAAGTATTTCTCCTGAGGCTGGCGCTTTGAGCGCATCGACAGTCCGTCTTGTGATTTTGCCCTGCATCTGCTCACCCCGATAATGGCATCCTGGGAATCACCGGGGAATCACCGAAACGGCAAACACCGGCAACGTCAGGAAACTGCATACCACTATCTTATTGATTTTTCAAGATACCGCAACAGGGCGAAACTAGAAAAAACCCAATCTCAATCCCTCCGAAGGCAAAGGTTGCGAGTTCGACTCTCGCCGGGTCCGCCATTTTTTGCGCGCTGCGCAAAAAATGCCGCGCCGAAGCCCGAAGGACGAAGGCAGGCCGGTTACCACAATGAACAAAAACAATCTTACCTTCTCAACGCCCGACAAATCACGCCATTTTCCCGCCCGTTAACCTTATTATCGGCCTTTACGATGAATTTCATCGGCGCTACGCTTTGCAGGCATTTCTTTAAATGATCTTTTCCAAAAGAGGGCATTATGGCTCAGGTACATCTTATATATTCGACAAAGAGCGACGTCCCCAACAGCGACATCCTTTGCGACGCGACCGACGGCTCAACCTATAGAGTATTCAACACATCAAATAACATGGACGAAAGCCTCGTCAAGCTTATGGACGACGGCAGCTCAAAGAATAAGAAACCATCGGATTTTAGAAAATCAGAAAAGACATACGACTTGAACAAGCTTGTCTATCTTATGGTCAATGGAAAGCAGGCTGTAGACCTGAGCATTACAGGCCAAATGAATCGCATGAATTTATCTGAGGATGAACGAGTTCGCGTGAGGGCTGCTTATGCAAATCAATTTTCGACAGTAGCACCCAAGGTTCTTACCGAAGAACAGAGAGAAGAAGCAAACAAACTGGCTGAGGAACGCGAGAAAAGCCGGACTGCTGGAGGGGCTAAAACCTCTGAGTTAGTAACAGAAGAGTCCGCTTGGATAACTCCGCCCACAGAACCGTCGGCTAAAACCTCCGAGTTAGCAGCAGAAGAGTCCACCCGGATAACCAAGCCCAATAAAACGACAACCAAAACCCCAAAGTCCACGAGGCCGAGCAAGAAGATAGCCGCAGGAAATGTTAATAATGCCACCGGCACGCGCAAGAAAGCGCCCCACCCGTAATTTCCCTTCAATCTCCTTCGGTGTGCGACAACGGCTTAGAGCGCGTTTCTCTTGGGGTGCGCCAGATGCAACCCCTTCAAATACATAAATAACCGACCTCTTCCCACGTCCTTCAGTATAGTGTATTCCCCTCGTGCATAAAACAGGACCCGTCCGGAGCATGCGATCATGAAGTTCAAGTTCCCTAGTCTTTTTCCGCGTGAGAAGAAATTCTTCGAATTTATGGAAAAACAGGCCGATATTTCTTTTGAATGCGCCACGCAGCTCAGAATCTTTATCGAGAATTCCGAAGATCAAAACGCCCGCGCGGAAATCGACCGGCTGAGGACTGCCTCCAAAAAGCTGACGTCGGAAATCACCTTTGAATTGTGCCGGTCCTTCATTACGCCTTTTGACCGCGAAGACATCCAGGATTTTTCGGACTTTATGTACAACGTTCCGAAGATCGTTCATCGCCTCAAGGAGCGGATTCTGCTCCACAGCCTTTCCGTGCGCGAAAGCGATTTTATCAGACAGGCCGATTTGATCGTTGAAGAAGCGACGGCGATGAAAAAACTGGTCGGCCTTCTTGTCAAAGGCAAAGGCAGCGCCAGCATCATTAAATGCGTCAACCAGTTGGACGAGCTTGAACACGAAGGCGATATCATTCACGATAAGATCATGGAGGTTCTGTTCAAAAGCCACAACGATCTGAGCGCCATCGTTCTGCGGCGCGACGTCTGCGACATGCTTGAAAAAGCCGTCGACCGCTTCCGCGACGCGGCGGCTGTGATTTTGCAGATCGTTCTGAAGCGAAGCTAAGTGGGCACGCCTGTGGACACTGCGCTTATCCTTCTTATTCTCACCGTGTCGTTGACCTTGGTCTTCGATTTTATCAACGGCTTTCACGATTCCGCCAACGCCATCGCGACCGTCGTCTCGACGAAAGTGCTCAGCCCCAAAGCCGCCGTGCTTATGAGCAGCGTCCTGAACCTCGGCGGCGCCCTTGTGGGAACCGCCGTTGCGACAACCATCGGCAAAGGGCTTGTTGAAACGTCGACGATCACCATCGGCACCATTCTGTGCACTGTTATTGCGGCGATCGCTTGGAATTTGATCACCTGGTACAAAGGCCTTCCGTCAAGCTCGTCCCATGCGCTCATCGGATCGTTGCTGGGCGCCACTGTCGCTTCGGGGGGCAACTGGGACAGCATTCAGTTCGATCAGCTTATCGAGAAGGTCATTATTCCGATGGTTTTGTCTCCCGTGTTCGGAATCATCATCGGCTTTATCATTATGCTGGCGCTGACGTGGATGGTTTATAAACGGCCCTTGGGCCAGACGAACAGCCTGTTCGGGCGGCTGCAATTGCTTTCGGCGGCTTTTATGGCGCTGAACCACGGGCAAAACGATGCGCAGAAATCGATGGGCATTATCGCGCTGGCGCTTTTGCTCCTCAATCCGACCGAGGCTTTTCAAGTGCCCCTGTGGGTCAAGCTTGCGTGCGCGCTCGCCATGTGCCTCGGCACCATGTCGGGCGGCTGGCGCATCATTCGGACGCTTGGATCCAAGGTGATCAAGCTTCAGCCCATTCACGGCTTTGCGGCGGAGACGGCAGCGTCGTTGATTATCGCAGGCGCTTCGCATTTCGGCATTCCGCTTAGCACCACGCATGTGATTTCGTCGTCGATTATGGGCGTCGGCGCGGCCAAGCGTTTTTCGGCCGTGCATTGGAGCGTCGTCGGAACGATTGTCTGGGCGTGGGTTCTGACCATTCCGTTCACCTTCCTCCTCGCGGCAATTATTATGAAGGCTTACGGGGCTGCTTTTGAATAACTATTTGCGCGCAATTTTGCGTTCGATGAAAGCGAAAAAGGCCAACACGCCGAGCGCAAGCGCCGCAAACCAAAAGAGGTCTGGAACGCCTGTCCATTCGGGCAGACGAACCTTGCCCAAGGCCCAGACATTCAGAATATGCGCCTTCACCCAATCGAAAGTCAGCGCGTATAAAATGGCTCCCGCCACCATGCCGAAAACGCCGACCAGCGCATGAATGCTGCCCGCAGCCGTAGCCGCGAGGCTTGTGCCCGGGCAATAGCCATAGATGACCATCCCGATTCCGAACAAGGCTCCGCCGAGTATCACACCCAACAAATTGGCGTCCTTGACCGAATATTTTGCCTCGCCGAGAGTGACGAGAACAAACACGCCGATTCCGCCGACGACGATGGCGGATAACATGACCTTCATCACGGTAAAATCGCGCAAGAGAAACTGATCGATGATGACGTTATAATTCGTCACCTTTCCGCGATGGAGGAGCCAGCCAAAGGCAAAGCCGATGCCAAGCGCGAGAAGAAGCTGGGTCGGTGTAATGTACATCATGAGTGCCCCCACTTCCGTCCAAAGAAGAAGACAGAAAAGACGATGCCGACGGCAAAAACGACCGCGACGAAGACCCAGCTGGATAGCGCCAGTTGCAACGTACCCGATATGCCGTGACCGCTCGTGCAGCCTCCTGCCATGCGCGCCCCGTACATCACAAGACCCCCGCCAAAGAAGGCCGCAACAAAGCGCCTAACGACCGAGCCGCCAAATCGCTCGCTCCAGTGGCTTGGAATAAGCTCTATTCGGAATTTTTTGGAAACCAACGCCGAAACGAACGAGCCCAGCATCAGCCCGATGAGAAAGACAACCCCATAATCGAAATGGAGGGGCATGGGTTTCCAATAGGTGTTTTGGGCGACGCCTTCCGCCCCGAGTATGGGCAGCGCAAAAAGCGAAGATAGTCGCGTAAAGGCTGTCGTGACGCCAAGCGGATCTTTGGCGATGCCGAAAGCAATCCAACACAACACGCCTATCCCTATTCCCGCGAGATAGGGCGACCAATTTATTTGGCGAAGGATTGCTTGTGGGGAAGGTTTGGAATCTAGGGTCATTTTCATCTCCCTAAAGATTGCGCGCATTTCAATTCATGCACATGCGCCTCATGATGTAAAGACGATGCTTCCAACACCGCATTTTCAGGTATGCGGGAAGCGAGATCCCCTTACTCTCTATAATAATCAAGCCCCAGCGCGCGCATGATGGCGGCAAGGACGAAGTTAAAGGGCTTGTTATAGTGCGGCAGGAAATAAACGTCCGCAAAGGCGAGATCGGGAAGCGTCAAGCGCTGTCCTTCTTTCAGTTCTTGCCAAAAACACACACCTCTCGCGTAATCCGTTTTCGGCAATATTTAAAATCTTTTCTTATCAAAAAACTTTATCGCGTTATCGCATCCTCAATATCCTTTCGTTTTAAATAATCATTCTTAAAAAATCGTCCTTCGCAATATCGTTCAACAAAATGAACGTGGCCCGGGCGCCCTGCGTGCGACCGCAGGGCTGTACTCACATACCTCACCAATCGGCACCGTGGTCCGGATCGTACGCTCCGGCTAACACCGCTTCCTTGGCGGGCTACCTTCCGCCTATTCGCGTAACGGAGGATAGCGGGATATGTCATATACCCTATGTGGGAGGATGTCAAGGATAAATCACAATAAAGTGAGATTTTTCTTTTAACTTTATAGCGCGTTGGTTTTGTTATGTTTTTGTTGGTTTCTTCGTGTGACCATTCAACCGGTGTGCAACGGGCGGTTCATTTTTTATAATGCTGGCGTGCTTCCACCTCTTGGGCGCCTTGGGGCGGTCTGGCGCAGCTTCCATTTGGGAAACGAGCTGCTCCAGCGTAAAAATTGCTTTTTCTTCCTGAGTTACGGGTATTTTATTTTTTTGAGATTGCTTTGACATAAGAGCCCCTGTGTCTAGGCAGGAAGGATTATCTCTTTCCAAATTTCGTAGGCTTAGGGTCAGGACCTAATTATTTTGGGGGTTCTGCGCGAAGGAAAGTGATGTCTGGCTAGCCAAAAAACGCAGGCCGTATCAGGGTGATACGGACAAGTTTTTTAGCGACGTCCAGACGGCATTTAACCCGCGCCCTTCGGGTTTGCATGGGAACGCGAACTGTCGCGTCAAAGCCGCTTGCCGTGGAGCCTGCCACGGCATCGCGTCTTTTCCTAACATTTCGCGTTCCCATGCAAACAGAACCCCCCAAAATAATTAGGTTCTGACCCTAGGCCTCCTGTCCGGAGCCGCACCTACTGAGAGGCTTCCTCCTCGCCCCAACCTTCTTCCATCAAGGGGAATGGCGCGGATTTGGGCTCTTCGCACCCCGCCATCCTGGCTATCCTGCGCCGTATGTTCATGCAAATACGAAAAGCATGTCAGAAAGAAAAACGTTACATGCGTCGTGATTTTGCGGAAATCAAGGGCAAGAAAGCGCTTGCGGCGCGCAGCTTGAGACATCATTCATCCTTCCGGCAACATCAGCCAAATTCATCCTGCCTTGACGCGCAAGGCATGCGCTGCCGCTCCTCGTGAGCGACGATCACAGGCCGGTGCCCGGCTGTGTTATTTTGGGGATATTGACAGGCGAGGCTAAACCCCTCGCTCTGAACCGCTCACTGGGCGCGCACGCCGGAGCGATATGTTTGACGTAATGTGCGCGCTGTATGCACCACTTGCGCACCGAAAATCAAGAAAATTATTTTGCTTATTCCATTGGTATTTCAAAACAATAAACTCGGATGACGGGCTTTCGCGGATTGATAAAATGGGAGCGAGAGTATTACCGAGTCAACGGCTCCCGCTTGAAACTATTAACTCTATTATTCGCCTTTACGCCCCTGGGTCCCCGGCGCTACTCTTTGCGCATATTTTTAAGCGGTAATGACGACTTTTTTCGGAGAATGATTATGACCGGCGTTTATTTAGCCTATTCAGAGATGGATAAAATCGAACATGGCGGCGTCATTGTCGTATACGACGCAAGCAGCGGCTCGACTTGCGATACCACCAATATGTTTATTCCGTCTCCGGGAAATGTTTTTTCGCTGCCGTCAGATACGGGCTACGATTTAAAGCCTGTCGTTCTTGAGAAACTCTTCTTTATTGGAAACGCGACCGACTCTCGTCCTGACAGCGATATTGGAGACCAGATTTACTTAAATTTGTTATCGCCCTTCAGGCTATCGGCCGATGAAATTATGGGCATCTTCTCCGCCAAAGCGAGGCGTTACCCAAAAGTTTATTTAGCCTATTCGGAAAGTTTTGCGAAAAAAAACCTCGATAAAGTCCGCATCCTTTGTAACGCAGGCGACGGTACTGTTTACCGCGTCACGCATGAAATTATGGAAGAAAAATTATTCGGCTCTGTCCTTTCCTTGGACAAGAAGACCAAGCTTCCTTCGGATATGCTTTTTGCGATAGAGCCTATTGATGTGAAAAAGCTCATTAAATTGGGAAACGGAAATATTCTTGACCTTGACGCCAAGATTCAAAAGCAAATAGATAAAAAAAGGTTGTCAAATGATGACCGCGATCGCGTGTGGGAAGGCAAAGCGAAATTTCTCAGAAACGAACTGAGCGACGTGTTTAACGCCGCAGACCTGACATTCGGCCTATAACGCGGCTGATTATAATTATGGCGGCTTTTACTTCTGCCTTTTGGTTTTCCAAAGCGAGAAGACGACGCCCGACCCCAATATGGCGAAAGTTATAACGAGCGATGCGCCGATGGGAAATTTTTCCCAGCCCAGCAGTTCCGCGACAAAGGTTTTGCCGCCGATAAAGATGAGCAGGATCGATAGCGCGTATTTAAGGTAATGGAAGCGCTTGATGATCGCCGCCAGGACGAAATAAAGCGACCTTAAGCCCAATATCGCGAAGATGTTGCTGGTGTATACGATCATCGGGTCTTTGGTGATCATGAAAATCGCCGGAACGCTGTCCACCGCGAAAATAACGTCGGCGAATTCGATCATCACGAGAGACAGGAAAAGCGGCGTGAGCCACAGAACCATTTTCCCGTGCTTGCGCGAAGGCTGGCGGACGAAAAACGCATGGCCATGCAGTTCCTTCGTCACGCGGAAATGTGTCTGCATGAACACCAGAAGCGGATTGTGGCTGATATCTTCCGTCGGCTTGTCTTTGGCACAGAGCATCTTGATGCCCGTGATGATCAGGAAGATCGCGAAGACGTCGAGCATCCACTCGAACCTCGTGATCAGCACCGAGCCGCCGAAGATCATCGCGCCGCGCAGAAGTATGGCTCCCAAGATGCCCCAGAACAAAACGCGGTGTTGATACAGGCGCGGAATACGAAAATAGGAAAACAACATCGCCATGACGAACACATTGTCGATCGACAAAGATTCCTCGACGACAAAGCCCGTGAAATATTCAGCCGCCTTGGTCTGTCCAAGCTCGAACCAGATCCAGCCGCCGAACAAAACGGCGATCACAAGATAAAAAACCGAGAGAAGGAGGCTTTCCTTGATTTCGATCTCATGCTCTTTGCGGTGCATGATGCCCAGGTCCAAAACCAACAACGAGAACACGACGGCGGCAAACGAGAGCCACATCCAAACGGGCTGCCCCATGAACTGATTCGATAAAAAGGCGATTTCCGACATTTCTATTCCTCTACAGGGGTGTTTCTGTATGTCCTTTTAAGGCAAAAAACGCCTCATTTCACTACTTCTTTTCATGGGTAGGTCTTTTGGTCGGCTGACTTATGCCCGGCAACGTGCTAAAAACACAGGGGTTGTCCAAAGGCACAACACCTTTGTTGGGGTTTCAGATGGGCAAAGGCGCATTCCTTCTTGCAACAGTTTTGTTGTTTTTTCTTCCCTGCCTTGCGCATGCTGAAGAATGCCTCGATTGCGGCAATGCAGGTTGGGGCGAGATGGATATCACGTGCCCGAATACCATTCGGGTCAAGGACGATTTCAAACAATGCTTGGCCGAGCTTCCCGAGGCCAACGTAAGCGAGTCCACCGATAGCGACGATTTTCAAGAAGGCTATATACTCATTCACGGATCGGATGTCCTCTCTTCTCCCGTCCCCGATTCCATCAAGGTTTTTGTCTATCATCAATGGGCCGTCGATATGCAAGGCCGCGTATACTTGCTGAACGAGCTTGGGTAAAAAAAACAAAACAAGGAAACGATTATGGGTTGTAAATGTCAGTGTGCCGCCGAAAAAGCGAAACGTTCTGCCGAAAAATCTTCGACGGCGCGTTGGGTGGGGGGAACCGTTCTGGGCGTTGGCGTTTGGTTCTTTCTTTACATCTGGCTTGTTCCGTTTTCCGAAGCGCTCGCGGGACTGCTTCCCCTTGAACCCGGGACTCCGTTTCACGAAGCCCTCGTTTTCTTTTTCTACGATGCGCCCAAGGTTCTGATGCTTCTGGCGCTCGTCGTTTTTGCCATGGGCATTATTCGCAGCTTCTTCTCGCCCGCGCGCACGCGCGCAATGCTGTCGGGCAAACACGAGGGGTTGGGCAATATTGCGGCCGCAGGCCTTGGGATCGTGACGCCGTTTTGTTCTTGCTCTGCTATTCCTATATTCATCGGCTTTGTGTCGGCAGGCGTTCCCTTGGGCGTGACGTTTTCGTTCCTTATCTCTGCCCCTATGGTCAATGAGGTCGCGCTCGGCCTTTTATTCGGGCTTGTCGGTTGGAAGGTCGCCGCGCTTTACCTGGTTTTCGGGCTTACGATAGCCATCGTTTCGGGATGGATTATTGGCAAGCTTCATCTTGAAGGTTGGCTGGAAGAGTGGGTCAAAAGTGCGCGCGACGAACCCGTCGCCGCCTCCGACGAGGTTATGACCCCTCCCCTGCGCATCAGGGCCGGGATAGACGCCGTTCGGGATATCCTCGGCAAGGTTTGGGTGTGGATGCTTGTGGGTATTGCCGTCGGCGCTGGGATTCACGGCTATGTGCCTGAAGAATTTTTGGCCTCCTTGATGGGCAAAGAGGCGTGGTGGTCGGTTCCCGCCGTCATCGCGATGGGCGTTCCGATGTATTCAAATGCCGCCGGAATTATTCCTATCGTCGAGGCTCTTTTGGAAAAAGGCGCCGCGCTTGGAACCGTTTTGGCGTTTATGATGGCGGTTATCGCGTTGTCTCTGCCGGAGATGATCATTCTTCGAAAGGTGCTGACGGCAAGGCTTTTGGCCGTGTTTATCGGCATTGTCACGGCCGGCATTCTGGCCGTGGGGTATCTTTTTAACGCGTTGTTCGGGTAATACCAACGAACCAACGAAGGGGAGCGCTGGGGTCACGAGCGGTTGCGTGGAGCGCGGGGCGGAAAAGGAGGCGTTTTGACAAGAAACAAGCGTAGCGCAGAGCGAGGGATGTCAAGCTGCGGAACAATAATCATTGATCCTTAGGTATAAATCCGATGGATGACGAGAAAAAAACGAAAATTGCCATTCTGGGCGGGTATGGAAACACAGGCCTTCGCGTAGCGAGGGGTCTCGCCAAAAGCGGCAAGTTCGACGTCGTGCTTTTGGGGAGAAACGGAGAGAAAGCGAAAAACGAAGCGGAGAAACTTCGCGCCGAGGGTTTTCAGAATGTAACCGGAGGAAAGGCGGACGCCTCGAAGCCCGATTCTCTTAAGCGCGCGCTTTTGGGAACGGATATTGTTCTGTCGGCAACCTCGGACACCCGAAGCGCACCCAAGGTTATGCGCGCCGCTCTCGACCTCGGCATCGATTATATGGACTGCCATTTGTCGTCGCCCGCAAAGTGGGCCGCCCTGCGTTCGTTCGAAGGAGCCATCGTCAAAAAAGGTTTGTGTTTCATTACGGATGGCGGTTTTCATCCCGGCGTTCCAGCCGCCATGGTCCGCGCCGCCGCTAAACATATGAATATCGAAACGGCCGACATTTATAGCTCTTTTAACATCGATTGGGCCGCGCTGACGTTCGGTAAAAACGCCGCCGAGGATTTCGTTTCCGAATTGCGCGATATGGATCCGTCAATTCTGGTAAGCAGCAAATGGAAAAGAAGTTGGAATAACACGTCCCGCCACGATTTTGGCGAACCCTATGGCGTCCAGAAATGCACGGCCATGAATTTCGAGGAAATGAAGAGTCTGCCCGCTCTCTTTCCTTCTTTGCGTGACACCGGTTTTTACATAAGCGGATTCGGATACCTCATAGATTATTTCGTTCTTCCCGTCTGCATGGCCGCTTTGTGGCTGTTTCCGCGAAAATTTCACGCTGTCGGAAACCTATTCTTCTGGGCGCTCAAACATTGGACGGCGCATGGGCAATGGGTAATGATTGATCTCGACGGGGCTGGAATGAAAGACGGCAAGCAAGCCTCCGTCAAAATGCGCGTTTTCCATAAAGACCCTTATGATTTGACGGCGCTCCCTATTGTTTGCTGCCTTGAGCAGTATCAGAGCGCACCCAAGCGCCCGGGCCTTTGGGCGCAGGCGCTTTACGTCGAACCAAACGCGTTTTTCAAGGCGCTTCGGGATAAGGGCGCGGAAATTACTTCTTCTTTCCCAATCTGATATCCAGATACGCCGTGCGGCGAAGATCGCGCTGAAGGCGGCGGGCAAGAAGCTCGAGCTTCTCCGTCCCGATCGAGTGCATGATCGCATCCCTGTCGATGCCCGAATCTTCGTTGCGGTCGCAGACAAACAACACGACCGCCCCTTTTTCCGTATCGAGCGGCTCGCTGGAGCCGCCTACAGGCACGTTACGCACCTTATCGGCAAGCCACGCGGGAGCTTTGGACAAATTCATCGTGCCGAGCTTCTGTGCCTTCCATCCGGAGAAATTATCCAGCGCACCGGCAATGTCCGAACAGGCTTTGACGACCCCGCGTAGTTGCGAGGCTTCGCGCAGGACAGTATCTTTCTGCGTTCCTGCATAGGAGCGGAAGATTTGCTCGACACCTACGCTGGCCTTGCCCGGATCGCCCCCCATCGAGACCGTGCGTTTGGCCCGCACGCCCAGAATGTGAAAACCGTCTGGTGTGCGAATAGGCGCGCTGACCTGCCCCGGCTCGGACTCCGCCAAAGCGCGGTTAAGCTCCGGCGAAAGCTGGCCCTGCTGAATCCAGCCGATGTCTCCGCCCTGCGCCGCGCCGGCGCCTTGCGAAAATTGCCTTGCGACCGCGCCGAAATTCGCGCCTTTTCTGATTTGCGCGACCATGTTTTCGGCCGCCGCCGCGACTTCTTCTTCGTCACCAGGGTTATCCACCGTCAAAAGAATTTCGCTGACCATATATTCTTCTTTGCCTGCATCGGCGCGGATGCGATCGACGACGGCGTCGATTTCATCGTCGCCGACATCGACGCGCGGACGCAATTCGCGCGTCACGACTTTGTTCCACAATATCCCGTTTGTGACCTGATCAATAAGAGCACGCGTCGGGACGCCTTGCGACGCAAGAAATTTTTTAATATCGCCGCCCGGAACTTTGTTTTCTTCGGAAATGCGTTGCAGGGCTTGGTCGATTTCCTCCTGCGAAACGCTGATGTCGAGCCGGCGGGCTTCTTGAACCTGAAGCTGCTCGTCAATCATGCCGCGCAGGATTTGCGGGAACATGTGTTTGCGAACGTCGATGTTGTCCGGCAAGCCCGACGAGAAAATGGCAAACCTCAGGCGTTGCTCAAGATCGATCGTCGTAATGACGTTGTCGTTGACGACGGCTGCCACCGACGAACCTATACCCCATGCGGGCGCTGACGTCTGCGCTTTAGGCTTTGCGGCAGCCTTAGGCGCGCGCGCGGCTTCCGCCGGAGAGGACAAGGTCAACAACGCGATAAGGATGAGAAGCTTTTTCATGCGGCCCGTTTATGGAAAAATGAGGAAATGAACCCAACCGAGTACTGTCATTCCGGAACATTTTCTTTTCGGCTTGCACAGCAAGACGAAAAGAAAATGTATCCGGAATCCGATTTGGTTTCTCAATTTAAGAAAACACATCGGATTCCGCATAAATTTTCTTTCGCTTCGCGAACAGAAAATTTTGCGGAATGACGACTCCTTTACGAAGGTTAGTGCGATTTTATGCTTATGAAAACGGGAATCTTGGCTTAAGATTTAATACTTTTCGCCTCGGCCTCACGCGAAACTCAGGGTATTACAGAGGGCATTATGCTTGTTCATGCATCTAGCGTCGTTATTGGCAATAAAGCCGTCCTTCTGGCGGGCCCTCCTGGCTCCGGAAAATCGGACTTAGCCCTGCGGCTCATCGATGAGGGCGCCAAGCTGCTTTCCGACGACCAGACGCTCCTTCAGCTTGAAAACGGAGTGCTTATGGCCTCGCCCCCCGCTTCTATCGAAGGATTGATCGAAATTCGCCATGTCGGCATTGCCGTTATGCCCTTTGCCGCGTCCGCGCCCGTCGTGCTTTACGTCGAATTAACGGACATAAATGCCGTTTTGGAGCGCCTGCCGGAGCCCGACCCTATTTTCTTTCTTGACCGCCCCGTTGAGCGTCTTAGGCTTCCTTCGTTCGCCGCCTCGACTCCGGCCAAAATTCGCGCCGTTTTAACCGCTTCGTTTAAATAATGTCTGCTTCCGCCGATATATCACCAGCCAAAAGACGCGTTGTCCTCGTTTCGGGCATGTCCGGCGCCGGCATGTCGTCCGCCCTCAATATTTTCGAGGATTTGGGTTATGAGGCTGTCGATAATCTTCGCCTCGGCCTTGTCCCCGCCCTTATCGACGATGCGACGACAGTTAAGCGGCCTTTGGCCGTCGCCATCGATACGCGCAACACCGGTTTTTCAGTCGACGATTTGCTGCGCGCCGACCATACGCTGGCGTCCCGCCCTGATTTGCAGGTTAGTCTGCTGTTTATGGATTGCTCGAATGAAACGTTGCAGCAGCGATTCACCGAAACACGGCGGCGGCATCCGCTGGCGACGGGAAGGCCGTTGATCGACGGCATCAGCGCCGAACGGGAATTGCTGGCGAGATTGAAGAACGAGGCGGATCTCGTCATCGACACTTCCGAAACGTCGGTGCATGACCTGCGTCGGCTGATTACCGGCCATTTCAAGCCCGAACGCTCGCCTGAGCTGACGCTTTACGTCATGTCTTTTTCATACCGCCAAGGCGTGCCGCGCGAAGCCGATCTGGTTTTCGACGCGCGTTTTCTGGCCAATCCGCATTGGGCTCCTGCCCTTCGTCCCCTCACGGGGCACGAGGAAGCCGTGGCCGATTATATTCGCCGCGATCCTGATTTTGCGGCGTTTATGAAGCATCTGGCGGATTTGCTCCTGCCCCTTTTGCCGCGTTACCAGCAGGAAGGAAAAAGCTATCTGACCATCGCCGTCGGGTGTTCGGGCGGAAGGCATCGCTCGGTGATGATTGCCGAAGAATTGGCGAAATTGTTGTCCTCGAACGACTATGCCGTCAACATCGGGCACAGGGATTTGGACAGGAATGCGAAGAAGGGGTGAAGGCATAGCCCGACCTATAGCCAAATCAGATAAATTCCATAACGACGAAAGAAACCAAATGGGATCCCCGCCTGCGCGGGGATGACAACAACAGCCAATTGAAAACAAAAAATAAAATACCGTCATGCCCGCGAAGGCGGGCATCCCATTTTCTTTTCTCGTTATTACGGTAATTAAGGAGATCGACTATAAAATCTCGTCAGGCCGTCAGCGAAAACGTGGATTTTTAAGCGCCGTAGTCTATGACCTTTTGCATAACCCGCTCGGACGAGGGGAATGCGAGGAGCAAGGAGCACAGGACCGCAAGCGTACTTCCTTGTACGTGCGGATCCGAGCACCGCAGCGACGAAGCAGTCACCCGTCCGAGTTAGGGTTAGGCAAAAGGTCTGCTATTTTGGTTGCGGGAGCTTATCCTGCTTGGTCAGCGCAATCGTAACCTCTTTGGCCTTTTCCGGCGTCATTCGGGCCATAATCGGCGCCGTGCGCGCGGGTTTCATGCGCTGGATAACGCCCAAGAGAATCGGCATATCGAGCGTTTCAAAAATCTTCGCCGCTTCGTCCGGTTTCATCGTTTCGTAAATCTTCACAAGGTTGTCGAGCTGCACCTGTTGCGCGCCCCCCGCTTGATTGAGCAAGGTTTGCAACTGCCCGCGCAGGGTTTCCATTTCCTTGATTTTCTGGTTAACGCGCTGTTCCGTAACTTTCAAAAGCGCGTCACGCGTATCGAGCTCGCGGTCACGCTTTTCCAACTGCTCGCGCCTGTCGGAGAGCTGCTCGAGAACCTCGAGTTCCGCCGACGATGCGTCAGCATCGGGCGGCATGTCTTCAGTTTTGGATTCTTTGGAAGCTTGGGCGGGCGCTGCCGGAGCTTCTTTAGAGGGCGCCGCCGCAGTTTCGGCTTGCGCGGCGCGCACCAATAACTTTCCGGAGACGATGATCTCCCACATATCCGCCGCGCGCGAGGTCACGACAAAAAGACCCAGCAATACCGCAAGGGGAAGAAGAAAACGCGGGCTGAGGAGAATTTTTTTCATGTCCGTCTCAACCCAACTTCTTCAGAGCTTGCATCAGCTCTTGCTCGGCGCGCGAAAGCGACGCTTTTTCCGTCTTGATGGGATGCGTCGAGGCGATGATGGTGGGTTTCGGATTTCCTCTCTGTTCGGCTTTTTCTGCAGACGGCTTTTTTTCGACCGACGACTGCATGACGCTCGAAGCGGCAATCGACAGCCTGTCGGCGATGCCGTCGGCGCTGTTGACGATAAAAGCAAGCTCGTCGCGGACTTTGTTCGCTTTTTCGACCAGTTTTTCGAGGTCGTCGCCGCTTTCGCGCGCCGTCGATTTAAGCGTTTTAATGCCGGTTTCGGCTCGCGTAACCGCGCTATTGAAGTCGCGCACAAAACGCTCCATTTCGGAGCGGCTCGCGCGTAAATCCTGTAATTGGCGGATAAGACGCGTAGCCTGTACCACGCCCGCGCCAACGACAAGGATCAAAGCAAAATCAAATATCAGCCCTATCCATCCTGTCATAGGTCTTCTCCTTCTTGTTGCCGGTGCAACGTGATATCTTCGACGCGCACTGCGACATGATCGTTAAGCGACCCCATGCGCCCCTGAAAGAGCGTCACATCGCCCGCGCGTAAAGAGACCAGATCGTCGGCTTTAACGTTCAACATCAAACGCGATCCCGGTTTCCAATTCATAATTTCCCTAAGCGGTATGGTCACTTCGTCCAGCACCGCGCGCATTTTCATTTCCGTCATGAGAAGTTCGTTGCCTAAATGAGTTTCCCAAATGCTGTCGCGGCCGAATTTTTCGCCCATGAACATTTGAAGCAAAAGTTCGCGGATAGGCTCGAGGGTCGCGTAAGGAATGAGGACTTCGATGCGCCCGCCGCGGTCTTCCATGTCGATGCGCAGTTTTGCCAGAACGGCGGCGTTGGCGGGGCGCGCGATGGTGGCGAAACGGGGATTGGTTTCGAGCCGGTCGAAGCGGAACGTCACGGGAGACAACGGATCGAAGGCGCCCGACATATCGGCCAGAACGACGCGCACCAGGCGTTCGACAAGGTTGCGTTCGATGGTTGTGTACGGACGGCCTTCAATGCGCATCTGCGCCGTGCCGCGCCGTCCGCCAAGCAGCACATCGACGATGGAATAAATCATCGCGCTGTCGATGGTCATCAGGCCCGAGTTATCCCATTCTTCGGCCTTAAACACGCACAACATGGCGGGCAACGGGATGGAATTGAGGTAGTCGCCGAAACGCACGGACGTGATTTGATCGAGGCTGACTTCGACGTTGTCGGAGGTGAAATTGCGCAAACTGGTCGACATCATGCGCACCAGACGGTCGAACACGACTTCGAGCATCGGCAGGCGTTCGTAATTGACGAGCGCGCTGTTGATAAGCGCCATGATGCCGGAGTTTTCCTGATCGCCCCCGCCGGCGTCGCCGAATCCCAAAAGGCTGTCGATTTCATTTTGCGAAAGAACGCGGGCCGACGTTGCTCCACCTTCTGCCGGCGCCGCCCCATCCGCTGCCGGAGCGGCTGCGGCTCCTTCGGCTGCAGGAGCCGCCCCATCCGACGCGGGAGCAGCTTCGGCGGCCGCCCATTCGGCGGCCATCTTTTCTTCCTCGGTCATTGGTTTGTCGGGCGTATCAGCCATAATTTTTTATTGCTCCGCTTACTGAACCAGCATTTCCTGAAACAACACATCGCGAATGCGGAGCGGCTGAGCCGCTTCGGTCACGCGCATCAAAAGCTCTTCGCGAAGACGGTACATGCCCGCCGATCCCCGCAAATCTTCGATGCGCAGTTCGCGCAAATAAACCTGAAAATTATCGACGATGCGCGGTTTGATAAGGTCCAGCAGTTGCGCATCTTTTTCGTCGGCAAGTTCAAGCGTGACTTTAACTTTGAGGTAATTCGGACGCTTGCCTTCGCCGCTTAAATTCACAATCATGTCGCCCAAGGGGTAATAGGCGGGTTTGTCCTTGAACTCTTCAGAGGCAGCTTCTTTCTTCCCTTCGCCTCCTTCGCCGGAACCTCCCATCAAAAAGGCAACGCCGATGCCGACAACGAAAAGCAGCGTCACCGCCGCTCCCCCGATAATGATCATCATCTTCTTTTTCTTCTTGGCCGCTGCACCGGCAGCTTCGTCGGGCACAGCTCCCTCGGCGGCGGTTCCTTCGCCTTCTTTCTTTTCCTTGTCTTCGACGGCTTCTTTTTTCTTTTCTTCGGCCACGGGCAACCTCTTGGAAACGGAAAGGAACTCTCACGACTCAAGAACGGACGCGGGTTAGATTTCTCTAGCCTGCTCTGCGCTCTTTGTTATTAACCAAGGATGGTTAATATTCAAGAGCGATGGGTAAGGTTAATGACTCTAGCCAGTTAGATTGACGCTGTCACCTGTGGGAATCGGTTTTTCGGCTTTTTGTTTGCCCTGCGAATCGGTGACAGATTCGGCTCAAACGTGAATCGCTGGTCTCAAATGTAAAAATAGATCGCGCTCTAACGGAAAGCCTGTGCCAGACACTTCTTGGTGAGCTCGTCGAAACTACCTGTCGCCGTCGTCTTTTTGCCGGAAGCCGCCGCCAACACCTGCATCATCGCCTCGATATAGGCGTTTTCGCTCCAACTTCTCATGCCTTCGCGCACGCATTCGCAATAGATCGCGTGTTTAGCCTCTTTATCGGTTCCCATGCAATTTCGATAATCGCGATTGAGGATTTCTTCAGGCAACGCCGCCCGTGCAGGCAAGGCTCCGAAGCCCAGCAGAAGAAAGCCCAGAATCGCGATCAGCTTCATGCAGCTCCCGTGGTCGTCATCGTGCCGACATTGTTACGTTGTGCGGCGTAAAGAGACATAAAATCGATCGGTTGCAACGCGATGTTGGGATATCCGCCTTCGCGCACCGCGTTGGCGATGATCGCGCGGGCAAAGGGGAACAACAGGCGCGGCGCCTCGACCAAAAGGAACAACTTTATCTGCTCTTCCGGCATTTTCGGCAGCGTGAATATGCCTGCATAGGACAATTCCGCGATAAACGCCGTTTTGTCGCCGATTTTCGATTCCAGCTTGATTTTAAGAACGGATTCGAACGTTCCTTCGGCAAGGCCTTTCGTAAAAACATTGATGTCGAGCGCCATCTGGGGCTGGGTGTGCAATTCGTTGAATATATGCGGCGCGTTGGGGCTTTCGAATGAAAAGTCCTTGATGTACTGCGCGCCCATGCCGATCATAATGTTGGCGGGTTGTTGTGCCGGTTGCGAGGAAGGTTGTTGCGGTGTTTCTTCAGTCATTTGAATTTCAATTGTTCGGGTTGCTTTAATATGTAGGCTTCAGAATGCCTTTTCTGCCACTATTTCACCTTCTCTGCAAATGGCTAATGGCAAACAAAGAAAGAGAAAAAAACACCCCTCACCTGTAAAAACTATAGGCTTGCTTTCGTAAGCCTAAGTTTTTGCTTCCTCTCCCCCGAAGGGGGAGAAGGAAAAATTATTACTGCATCTTCGGTTTGATGTATATAATCCGCCCTCCGACCAATTTCTTGGGTAATATGTTCTTATGCAAGTAGATATCGATATTCTCGTATACGCCGTTGTTGCCGCCCTTCTTTTGGGGAGACTGTGGTTCCTTTTGGGCACGCGCAACGAGAACGATCCTCAACGCCCAAATCCTTTAAGGCCGCCGCCGCCTTCCGATATGACGCAGGACAGCGAGCCCACCTATACGCGACAGAATGTCGTATCGCGGCTGCAGCCCGTGCCCCCTCCTCCGCATTCTTTGGCGGGCGGTCTGGCGCAGGTTCTGGCTGTGGATTCTTCGTTCGAGGAAAAACAGTTCTTGCAGGAATCGCGCGATATCTTCACGTCGATCGTCGGGGCTTATGCCTCCGGGCATCTCTCTCTTGTGACCGATTTTCTTTCGCCCGCTTTGCTGGGGCATTTTCAAGAGGCCGTCGACGCCCGCGCCGCCGCAGGCCAAACCGCGCAGACGCGCATCGCCCGCATTAAGGAAACGGAAGTCATTGCCGCGCACGCGGAAGACAAGCAGGCTATTCTTACCGTCAGGTTTGTCAGCGATCAGGAAAATATTCTGCGCGACGCGAGCGGCGCGATATTGGGCGGCGATGAGGGGAAATACGAGGAAGTCACCGACATATGGACCTTCGCGCGGGAGACGCAGCTTCCCGGCGCGAAGTGGGTTGTTGTTGAGACGAAGGGTTAGCCTGCCTCACATTGCGAGGACATTTGCCGTATTAGCAGCGGACATTTTCTTGCCCTTAAGCGAAGAAGGTCCTTGCGGAGTCATTGGCTCCGGCGCTCCGACAGAGTTTTTAGCCCCCCCCTCTTTCATCTGGGCGTAATAGGATTCCGCTGTTCTGCCTGCGGCCGTAAGAAACTTTTTTACTTCATCTCTAATAGGATCGTTTTTGTCTTCCACCTCTTTCGCTTTCTTCGGAGCAGGCTCATCTTCGTTATCATCGCCCTGAAGCAAATCTTCCTTCTTGGTTTTGCCTTTGCTGGGTTCCGGAGTAGTATCCTCGATCATAGCTTTATTCTCATTCTCGGCTTCCGGCGAAGCCTCGTTTGCCTGTTCCGGCTGAATTTGATATTTGCTCATAACCGACGCGTTTCCTGAACCCCTCATAAATTCGGGGTACGCCTCGCCTACAACGGCTGTGTAGGGACCAAATCCCGTGGCCTCCCTATCCAGCTCTTGATCGAGCATCTTTCTCGCGCCATTTCCTTGTCCCATAACATCAGCCTCCTACTTCAAAAAATCTTCTCCTCTTTATGCTGTTATTTAAGCATTGTTTGGTTAAGTTCCGTTTAATTATCCATGATATTTTATCTTGCATTTTATGCATTTTGTAACGGCCTGACTCATATGAATTCTTTTTCGGGATTTGCCCTGCATCAAGCGCCAAAAACCCTTGGTTTTACAGGCGTGAAACGATGTGTCCTACCAGGGGTATGAAGGCGGGAAAAACGCTCAGAAATCCTTGGAGGAATCCTGCCGCATATCGCGGACGGTGCGCTGCGAAAAACTGTCTTCGATGCGCGCTGCCGCCTGCCACAAAATGTCGCTGACCGACAAGGAAGCATCGTGGTCGTGCCCGAGCACAAGGCGAACCGCGCCGCCGCGCAGGGCCATAAGGATAACGGGATCATTGCGATAGTTGGACGGAGAATGGGCAATGTTCGCCATGATGCTGGCGGCTTCTTCCCTCAGCACATTGTCGTCAGGATTCTCCATCAGCTTATCGCGCTCTTCGATCAGGACGCGCGCGACGGGATGAAAAAAGCGGCGCTCGGGCAAGGTGAAATCGACGCCGCCGGTCAGCGCTCTTTTTCCGGCATCGTTGATGGCGACGATTTGAAACGTCACCTTTTTCCCCGCCCACGGATACGCCGTCAGGTTTTGGGAATCCGTGCGCGAAATTTGCTTGGCCGCGCGAACGGGAAGAGAAATTTCAATCGGCGCGTTTTTTGCGCCCGGGGTTTTGTCGTGCGGCGTCATGCGCAACACGATTTCCCGAATGCCCGTGTTGTCCGATGCATCGTAGGACAAAAGAAGAGTCTTGTTCTCGATGATCATCGGCGGCGCGGTCAGCGCAATGTGCGGCGCGGAAGCGGAAACGACGGAGAAAGAATGCTTCATAAGAGAAAGGCCGTCGCCCCCGAAAAGCCACGCGGCGCAAACGGCGGTCACGGCAAAAATAGCGACAACGCTCCGCCGAAAAGGCGTTTGCCCTAGAAACCGAAGCAGGGAGGAAAACGAAACCATGAGGAGATTCTTAACACCAACGATTCTTTAGTTCTAGCATCTCTATTAATGTTAAAAAAGAGCGCGTTAGGAAAATAATGCGCGCAGATGTTGCTTGCAATGAGCCCCTTTTGAGGCTATCAAGTCCGCCTTTCCACGATGAGTGCGGTCTTCCCGCAACGGAAATAGGGCGATTGGCTCAGTTGCCTGCAGGCGCATGCCCGCAAAACAAATGAGCGAGGAATGGTGCAAGGGCGATTAGCTCAGTTGCCCGCGGCCCGAAGGGGCCGCAAAACAAGTGAGCGAGGAATGGTGTTAGGGCGATTAGCTCAGTTGGTAGAGCAGCTGACTCTTAATCAGCGGGTCGGGAGTTCGAGCCTCCCATCGCCCACCACCCTACGCTCCTTCGGAGCTTCGGGTGGCGAGCCGCACGAAGCTTTAGCGTAGTGTGGCAGGCCGCTTTGTCTCCGGAAGCTATTGCACAGGGAGATGGCGAAGGGCAGGCAGATTGCCAGAAGAGCAATAGAGGCCGGAATTAAGTATAATGTTCCCCCAATCCCCCCCAATTTTTTAAAAAACAAAACTCAAAAGATGAATAACATAGCCTGATAATAATGATTAATGGCCTTCTCGAGCATTCCATTAATCCAATTTTTCTCGTAGTATTTCACTTGTATGCAAGATTAATTATATTTTTCCACGCAATCTATTTATAGGAAAGGAAACACTATGCCAAACGTCTATTTAGTGTATTCAGAAACCGAATTGGATGTCGCACCGACTTTATTATCCCAGTATCTCTCGGCGAGAACTGATTTCTGTGCTAGTGTCCCAAAAACTTACTGCTATTCCGTGATCTGCGATGTGCGTGATGGTTCCATCCATTACGCCACTACGGTGACAGAAAATAAAAACGATAGGGCGAAATATGTTGATGCTATCAAGAAAGGCACCGCCGTTGTCGAAGGCCCGTTTCCGAGCGAAAAACTTGTTTTCTTCGAGACAAGGGGAATCGGTATTATTAAGCGTGATGAGTGGGAGAAAATTTTAAATTCCGGTAAATTATCGTCCGATGAAATCCAAAACGTAAAGAAGGCGATTGCGGAAAGGCGAGATCCCGAAAAAAGGCAAGCCCGCGATGTTGACATAACGTGTCGCCTGATACAAAACGCAAAAAACGGCATCCTCGCTCATAACAGGTAGGCATTATATTGCGGCTTACGGGATTAAAAACCGCACCATCCATTGGTGCCAAGATTTGCCACTCTTGGCCCACCATTTTTGCAGGCGAAGCCTGCAAAAATGTCGCGCCGACCTGTCCTCCGTAGCGCGAAGCGCGTAGGAGGAAGCTGCGTAGCAGCGAAGGCGGACTGGTTGTTACTTTAGTTCTTTTCGCGTTTGAAAAACGCCACGCCGAAGCTACGGCATAGAAGGCTTCAAATCTTCCCCGTCTTCCTAAGCTGATCTTTCAATTTTACCAAAAATTCTTTCGGCCCATCGACCAGCGGCGGACGCACCGACCCGCCAAGGCCGGTTCCCAAAATATCCAAGGCCGCCTTAATGGGCGCCGGACTCGGAACTTGAAAAAGCATCCGCTGAAGGTCGATGATAGAAAACTGAATCTCGCGAGCCTTGGCAATATCTCCCTTACGGAAAGCTTTGATGAGGTTCTTGATTTCCACCCCGACCAAATGGCCTGTCGCGGAGATTGCGCCGTCCGCGCCTAAACACAGGTTGACGAAGATAGTGTCATCTTCGCCGGTCAGCACGGCAAAAGGCCTTTTGATCTCCTTGTGCGCGCGACGCGCAAGATCGGTCGACGCAAGAAGGCTGTTCGGACAATCTTTTATGCCGACGATGTTTTTCGTCGCGTTAGCCAGCTTGATAAGGGTGTTAAGCTCAATCGAAACGCCGGTTCTGCCCGGATGGTTATAAAGAATAACCGGAAGATCCGTGCTTTTCGCAATTTTCAAGAAGTGGTTATACAAGCCGTCTTGATTGGGGCGGATATAATAAGGCGAAACGACAAGAACGCCCGCGGCCCCGGCCTTCTCGGAAAAACGCGTCAGCCCTATGGCCTCTTCCGTACAGGAAGACCCCGTTCCGGCAATGACGGGAACGCGGCCATCGGCGGCTTCGATCGTATGCCGAATGACCGCCTCTTTTTCTTCATGAGTCAGGGACGTGGACTCTCCCGTCGTTCCGATGGCCACTAAGGCATCGGCCTTTTGCTTGTTGATGAGGTAATCGACAAGCTTCGTCAGTTTCTTGAAATCAACGCTCGCCTTCTTATCGTTTTGAAATGGTGTGACGAGAGGAATTGTCAGTCCGGATAAATCGAGATGCGGCATTAATGGCTCCTTGTTCTGTGCGTGTCCACGAAGGTTAAGGCTGTCTTGCCAAACTGGCAAGAGCCCTCTTCGCGTATCCGACGCTAGTGTGGCTCGCCAAAGTCGCTTCCCGAGTGTACCCATCGACTTCAATTTATTCTGGGACACTTGCGGGAAGCCGACACTTACGACGGCGCCAAAAGTGTATGCCTAAACGAATGTTCCGGATTTAATAAGGACGCGCTTACGCCCACTTTTTCGCGCGCGGGGCAAGTTCGTGTTCTTGGAAGGGCAACAAATTTCCTTTGTCAGCGATCTCGGCGGCTTTAAGGATTTCGGCTTCGTCTTCAGTTTTCTTGATTTCGCTCGCGATATACCGGGCAATCGCCGGGCCCCAGCGTTTTTCCAGTTTCTCGTATATCACGTCGTGCAACATAATATTTCTCTTAAAACCGTTTGCTCAAATCAAAATCTCAAGCTGCTAACAGTTCACGATCAAGCACGCCTAGCGCGCGTTCCAGTCTTGCCTCTTCGTCCATGTAGGCGCGGTTATCATTAATCTTCGCCGAGTCCTCAATAGTCAGAAGCAGGCCATAGGCCATTTTTTGTCCATATCGTTCGACGAGTTCCTGATAAGTGACGTGCGGCATAATATTTCTTTCAAATGGTTTAAAAAATATTTAAAATCAATAAGTTGAAGGCAATAGCCCTATCAATATGTGAATTATACCCGAGAAAAGGGACTTTTGTCTACTATAAATTGACCTTTTATTACTTTCATATATAAGAGGTGTATAAAAAATCAACTATTAGTGCATTTATTGATGATAGACCGTTTGTTTTTGGCGGAAATAGTTGCAGAGGCTGTATATGGTTAACCGCCCCCTATGCGGCTTCTCCGCTTCGGATGGCGAGAAAATTTTCCTGCGTTGGATGTTCCAAATAAACCCTATAGCCGTGATTGGTAAAATGGCTGGCGCAGGCTGTTTTTTCATACGCGCTGAGATGCAGGTATTCGAGATAGACGACGCGCGGACGAATGCGGTCGAGAGGCAATTGCCTTGCGACCATCCAATCCGCCCCTTCGGTATCAATAATCAGGCAGTCGATATTTGAAACTTTATATTGGTCGAGAAGCGTCGTAAGACGCGCGCAAGGAACGTCGATTTTTTGTCTGAAAGGTTTCAGTTTTGTTTCAAAATCGACGTCACGGTTTTGCGTAGCGCCCCCCAGCATACCTCGATCGGGCATGAGCGTCGAAATGCCTTGCGTCCAATCCGGCAAATTCTGCTGCTGTGCCACGGCGGGATCAATCCGCGTCATCTCAATCTGGCCCTCAAAATCGGTTACGGCTTTATTGATAAAGGTAAGGCCTTTGCATCCTTCGTAATTTTTTTGCAGGCGGGCGAACATATCGGGCATCGGCTCAATCAAAAGGCCGCGCCAGGCTTTTTCCTTCACAAATTTATGGACGGGGTCGTGCGCCAAGCCATCCATGGCTCCCACCTGAACGAAAAAGGAGCCGCGCGGAAGACCGCCAAGCGTAGCTTCTAAATCGGAGGACGAAAATGTGCCGTGAAAAGCAATCATGACGATTCTTGTTGAAGTGTGCGCCGAGCGTAGCATCCTTTTTTTATTTAAAAAGGGTGCCAGAGAGCGCGTCAAAACCCATTTTATCGGCTCTCGACTTCATGCTTCTTTCTGCTATAAAGACCGGCCTTCGCGTTTTTCCTTGCCCTGAGGCGGAAAAAAGTGTTTGTTTTCAACGACCAGAATATTGCGGAGAGGTGGCAGAGTGGTCGAATGCGGCGGTCTCGAAAACCGTTAAGGGTGTATGCCCTTCAGGAGTTCGAATCTCCTCCTCTCCGCCAATAAATTAGGGGGACGTCGTAAACACGACGCCCCCCCTAATTTATTGGTTGGTAGGCAGATTCGAACTCCGAAAAGGGGTTCGATGACAAGCAACACCCAATGCGCGGCGCACGTGTACGCCGCGCACTCAAACAAAAATGTGTTGCGAAGGCAGGGCGAGCGGCGCGTAGCGCCGAGAAGCCAATCCCCTCCTCTCCGCCAATAAAAAGACCCCCAATCGGGGGCTTTTTTATTGGCGGAAAGGGAGAGGTGAACGACCCTTTGTTCGAACATTTTCAGGAGCGGCAAGCGCAACGCGCGCAGCCCGCGACTAGAAAATTGCCACTTTGCGAACAGGCTCCGATTTATTTAAAAGTATTCTCTTAGGTTCTTTTTTCGAGGATCGCAAGAAGGCAAGAAAACAGTCTTGCCCATAAAACCGAAGCAGCCAAGCTGAACCATATTTACAATCTTCCGCAAGGGCATAGATTGCCTCAAATTGATTTTCGCATTTTTGAATGGATTTTCCAAATTTGTTAAACATAGCCAGCAAGTTGCCATCAAGGCTGCATCCTTGCTCTAATATTCTTATTGATGGTTTGACGTCTGGTGGAATAATTTCTCCGGTCAAATACCAATGCAATCCGCGAATAATTTTTGTAACCACGGTACGCACAGGTAGAACGTCCATCTTTACAGGATGACCATGTCCTTTTCCATAAGGCATCAAAAGCGACGAGGTGTTTTTGAGGACAGCCTCCCGCCAAACAGGCTTTGATTTGAGTGTTTTTCTGCAACTGTTCCAAAATTGTTTTTTTTGGTCGGTATCCAGGCCCAACAGCAAGGATAATTGGTACTTAAATTTTTCATCTTGTGCTGATGTTTTGTTGTTACAGCCATCGCAGCTGGGAACCTTGATCAATCCACGTTTGTCATTTCTATCAATAAAAACACACTTAGGCGGTATGTCTTCACAAGATATATATTTTTTTCCGTTGTGTTGCGCAGTTTTTTTGCCACACAGGGGGCATATAAGATTTGAATTAAATTTTTCCACTTCTTCCAATTTTTTTGTCAAAGACGTCCACCCTCACTCAAACAAATCCGAATGAGTGCCTGTGCGTAGAAGCTCAAGCGTATCGTCCGTTGTCATATAAATCAGCAGCCAATCCGGTTCGATGTGACATTCCTGACAAGGCGCCCAATCTCCTGTTAATCGATGAGGACGATGCCGAGGCGCTAAGTCTTCGCCCCGTTGAAGCAGCTCAACAATCGTCCAGAGCTTGTCGGTATTCTTGCCGCGCTTTAAGGCAAGCTTCACATCTTTCTCAAAACGTTTATGCGCCTTGAGCTTCAGCATTTATTTGCCTTCAAGAGCTTTGCGCATAGAGGCAACGGATGCGTAAGCCTTTAGGTTCTTTCCAGCCTGAGCTTCCTTGATTGTCTGCCTTGTCTTTTTATTTGGCAAACGCACGTCAAAGGGGATGCCGCGCTTCAGGACGACCTGATGGAAAAAAAGCGAAATCGCGTCAGTCGTCGAAAGGCCGATTTTTTGTAAGACGGCCTCAACTGAAATTTTGAGATCGGGCGTAATACGTGCGTGAATGACTTCTGTTTTGGACATGGCTTTCCCCTGTTAATCCTATTGTATAACAATTGTGATACAATTTCAATGGGCGGCAACAAAATGGGCTTTCGGACTCGATTAACCATCGCCAACAATCGTAAAAATAAATCTGTTTTGAATCAACACACTAACAAGGAGAATGTTGGGTTTCCAGTCACGTTCCCTCTGCCATTGCAAAAAACCTTTCATGATGATTTTTTAAATCTTAGCACCGTGCAATGCCACATCGAGCCGGACTGGCTTTTAATTTACGACATAACGGAAAAAGAAATTCGCCTGTACCGCACGGGCACGCATTCCGACCTTTTCGGGTAATGAGACAATACCCTGAATATTCCCTTTGCTTTTCCCACTCCCTTCTTTCATTCTTACTTCAATTCAACCGACTAAGGCTCCCATGCACGCCCACGCCCATTCTCACGAAAAACAAAACGTCGCTTTAAGCTCAATGGTCGCAAGTGCATTGATGACCATCGGCAAGCTCATCGTCGGGCTTTCGACGGGCAGCCTTGGTATTCTTTCGGAAGCCCTGCACAGCTTTTTGGATTTCGGCGCAACCATCATCACCTACGCGGCCGTTCGCGTCAGCGACAAACCCGCCGACGACGATCATCCCTACGGCCACGGAAAAATTGAAAGCGTGGCGGCGCTGGCCGAAACGGCTTTGCTTTTCATCACGAGCTTCTGGATTATCAAAGAGGCCGCGCATCGCATCCTTTCCGGCAACTATGAGGTCGAGGCGACGTGGTGGTCGATTGCCGTTATTCTCGCCTCCATTGCCATAGACTTCTCCCGCGCCCGCGCGCTTAAAAGGGTCGCCAAAAAAACAAACAGCCAGGCCTTGGCCGCCGATGCGCTTCATTTCAGCTCGGACATCCTCAGTTCCGCCGTCGTTTTGGTCGGCCTCGGTTTTGTCGCCATCGGATGGCCTATCGGCGACCCCATCGCAGCCATCGGCGTTTCCTTCTTCGTCTGCCACGCCGGTTGGGTTTTGGGGCGCAGCACCATCGACACGCTGGTCGATGCGGCGCCTTCAGGCTCGGTCGAGCGTATAACGGCCATCATCGGCTCGGCCAAAGGCGTCGCCGACGTTAATCTGGTTCGCGTGCGTCCCGTCGGTAGCGTCCTCTTCGTCGAAGCGGATATTGCAGTCAGTCGCAGCTATTCCCAGCCGCAGGTCGCGGGCATCCTCAAAACAATCGAGGGGACGATAAAGGCCGAAATGCCCGAAGCCGAAGTGTCGATCACGACGCACCCCTTGGCGCTCGACACCGAGACGGTTCATCAGCGCGTCACGGCCATTGCCGCCAGCCGCGGCGCGAACGTGCATCACATTACGGCGCATCATTCCGGCGGGCGGCTTTTTGTCAGTTTCGATCTGGAGGTTGAAGAGAATCTTTCAATCCGCGCCGCGCACGATGTTGCGTCTCTTCTGGAAGCCGATATCCGCGCCGAATTTGGCGACGTTATCGATGTCGAAACGCACATCGAACCGTTTCAGGATAAAGGCGTTCGAGGCGAGGATGTCGATGCGGACGAATTTACCAAAGTCTCCGTCTTGCTTGAGGTTCTGATCCGTGAAACGGGCATTTTAGGCGGCATGCATAAGCTTCGGGTGCGGAAGACGGAACACGGGCTTATTGTCATTTTCCATTGCCGCACGTCACCCGAGAGGTCAGTGGCCGACGTTCACAAGGTCGTTGACGCCTTGGAATGCAAATTCCAAACGGCATTTCCCGGCGTCTGGCGCATGGTGGCGCACACGGAACCGGAGATTGAAAACGAGCCCCTTCGTTTGCAATAATAGAACCAAGACGTGTTTTCAATTAAGCAAGCTTGAGGCGAAAATTGTGATTTTTTCAATTTTTGCGCGGAGCGTACTCTAACGTACGTGAGCAGCAAAAATTGAAAAAAGCGCAATTTGCAGCCCAAGATCGCTTAATTGGGAATACGTCTTAGAAGGCTTGGTCGCGCTTCAACAGCAGCGTCGGCACCGTCTTGAGCATAATGACAATATCCAGCCACAAGCTCCAGTTACGGGCATACCAAGCTTCAAGATTAACGCGTTCCTTGAACGTCAGCTGGTTGCGTCCGCTGACCTGCCACGGGCCCGTGATGCCGGGGCGTACGGATTCATAGCAGCTGAAATCTTCGGCGTAGAAATCTTCCTGCCCTTCCATGCACGGACGCGGGCCGACGATGCTCATGTCGCCCTTGAGCACGTTGATGAGTTGGGGCAATTCGTCGATGCTGGTGCGGCGGATAAACGCGCCGAATTTCGTGATGCGCACGTCGTTCTTCAATTTCTGGAACTTGCTCCATTCTTCGGCGGCATCGACATCTTGCGCCAACGTACGCTTCAAGACTTCTTCGGCATCAATGCGCATCGAACGGAATTTATAGCATTGGAAAAGCTTTCCGCCCTTCCCGACCCGCGCCTGCTTAAAGAAGGCGGTACCGCCGTCGCGGCGAATGATCAACGCGACAACGGCAAAAAGCGGCAAGAGGCACAAAAGAGCTGTGCTCGAAAGCGTCACGTCGACAAGGCGCTTGATCAACCTCGGCAAGGGAAGCTTCAAACGGTTGGTATCATGCAGCATCATGACGTCCTGCATCAAAAAATAATGCGGGGTCATCGTGCTGGAAGGCATTCCAAGCCACGGAGGAATGATGGAACAAGGGACGCGGGCGCGGGGTAAGGACTTAAGCGCCTTCTGATAACGTTCAATATCGCTGCCTTCAAGCGCCAGAAAAACGTATTGCGCATCGTGCATCAGCAAAATCTGCTTCCACACGTGCGTCTTTTTCATATTCGACAGAATCGACGGGGGCAACTGATCGACAATCGTAAAGCCCATATACTTATCGCGCGACAAGAGTTTCATGGCTTCCGTCGCCGTTGGCCCTTCGCCGATGACGATGGCGGGGATCTTCCACTTTCCGGCCTTGTCCAGATAATGACGTACAAGCGCGCGGTTAGACATGGAGAAAACGGCAAAAAGAACCCAGCAAAGGACAATCCACAAACGCGAGCTGATGTTATGCGAGGCGAATTCGATGAAGCCGCTGGCGATAAAGCCCGCGCTGGCAGCGGCGAGAACGTTGCCGACTCTTTCCCAAAACGGCAAGCGTTGACGATAGTGGCCGTGGCTGTCGAGCCACAAAATAACGGTCAGTCCGATCGCCCAAAAAACGGTAAAGCTTTGCAGCGAGACAAGACTGAAAAGAAAAGGAGGCAGCGATCCCAATTCCAGCGTGCGGCGCGTAAGAACCAAAAGCATGCCACCGAGATAAGAAAAAAGAAGGGCGCAAGCATCGGCAGCCATCATCCAACGGCCCGCGATGCGCAGGCGGCTTTGAAAATCGGGAAACGCTTGAGGAACGACGGAAAAAACACCGTTGTGATCCGGCAAACCGGGAGCAAGGGTCTTTTCGGCGGATAAATCTTTGTCGGTATGAAGTTGAAACATAGTTCCTCGGAAACCGGGTCGATTGTTGATAAAAAGGTTCTGTATGTATTTGTTTACCAAAATTTTACTATAATTAACGGCAACACCTTTTTTGTATCCTCTTCAGATCCCATTAGTTAACGTATATCATGAAAGCATTAACTCCTCAACCAAATGAAGCCTTTCGTATGCTGTTTTTCGTCCGGCTACACGAGGTGGTGTTACATACAGCATTTTATAACTAAAGATAGATTTTTATTTTTAACCACGTTTTCGTCAAAATCTACTCTTCAGCTATTTTTGCTTCCTGAATTTCTTCGGCGGTTTCCGCCGCCTTTTTATAAAATTCCAAAAGCCTCTGCCGGGCTTGCGGCAAATCGCCGTCGCGGGAAATCAAAATCCGTGAATGCGGATTGGCAAACACATGACGCGACAAAAAATGACCCGTCATTTGGAGGCCTTGCAGAATATCTTCATCCGTCCATTGGCCTCCGCCGAGCAAAAACGGCGGTAAGGGAAAAAGTTTTTCATGATAAGGTTCTCCGGCTTTGCGGGATACGGCGCAGCCTGTGCGCGGACTGACATAGGCAAGATTTTCGGTCTCGCCGCTGGCTGCGCAATGACTGAGATCGAGCCCGTAGCCAAGCGCCTGCAACAAAGCCATTTCAAACTTAATGTAAACGGGAGCCCACAAATCGGCGTCCTGCAAAGACAACAACGTCGCAAGCCCTGCATAAACGCCCGGCATAGGCTGGCGTTCGGGAAGGCTGGCCTCTGTCACGGCGCAGGCGGATGAGATAAGGGCGATAATTTCGGGCGTATCGAGCCACTGCGCCGCCTGCGCCGCCTGAAGTTCAAGCGTATAGTTGCCCAGATGATCGACAAGCCGCGCGCGCCATTTTGCCTGCACGCGATTTCCCGATTGCAGGGTCGGACGAGCCGTGCGCCCCTGCCCGCCCGGAACCAAACCCGCATGGCGTCCGTGCGCTGCCGTCAAAAGCGTGACCACAGCGGCGTTTTCGCCGTGCGGCCTTGCCGAGAGCACGATTCCTTCGTCAGTCCATTCCATTTTGAGAGTCTAGCAAAGAAGCTTTAGAGCCGCTATAGATGAACTTCCCTGCTTTTTCCCCGTTGTTCTTATGTCTATCGCAATCCACTACACATCCACCAAGCCCCACACCGGAAACGAGCGCGAGGTTTTCGGGCTCCAAGTGGCTATTGCGGATTTGCTGAAGGCCTACATGCGCCATGCGCGCGCCGAGAAGCTTTCTTTTTTGATCGGATCGGAAGAAGAGCAAAAGGAACTTCAACTTTTTGCGGCGCAGGCGGGCGTCGATGAAAAGCGTCTTGTCATGTTCGACAGGCGTTTTCCGGAAAAAAATCTTTTGCAATTCTCGACCATTTTTCGCGCGGAGCCGGACACGCGCAATGTGTTGTGGCAACGAAATTTCACGGGCTCTTTCAACTTCTGCGGCCTGGCGCACGCCATCAGCGGAACGGAAGCCGGAACCGTATTGCAGGATTACTGCCTCTCTCCGTCGGAAAACACGGATGCCATCCTATGCCCGTCGCACGCCGTGAAAAGCGCCATCCGCGCTTTTTGGGATTCGTATGCGGAGTATCTGAGTAGGCGTTTCGGCGCAGCGTATCGATGCCCCGTCCAATTGCCCGTCATCCCGCTGGGCGTCGAATGCGAGAAATTCGAGGCCAAAGCGACGCCTGAAAAACGCGCCCTGCAACGCCAACTCCTCGGCGTTAAAGAAAAGGACATTGTCCTCCTATGGGTAGGAAGATTAAGCGCCGCCATCAAGGCGCATCCGCTTGCGATGTTTCAGGCGGCAGAGCGCGCCGCGTCCCTGTCGGGCACAAAAGTTCATCTTGTTATGGTCGGCTATTTTGTGCCCCTCGAAGCCGAGGCGCAGTTTAAAAAACTCGCCGCCGCCGTATGCACGGAAGCTTCCGTAACCTTCATCGCCGCCAACGACCCTCGCTATCCGGACGGCCTCTGGGCGGCGGGCGACATCTTCCTGTCGCTCATCGACAATATGCAGGAAAGCTTCGGCCTGACGCCTATTGAGGCGATGGCTGCCGGGCTGCCCCGCGTCGTCAGCGATTGGGATGGCTACCGCGATTGCGTGACGGACGGCGAAGACGGTTATTTGATACGCACCACGCAGCCTCCCGCCGGAAATGGCTTCGACCTGACCACAGAAGTCCTGAATGAACGCGAGATGTACGGCGGCTTTCTGGCCAAGACGGCGCTGACGGTTGCCGTCGACGCGCAACAGGCGGGAGACCGTCTGGCCGCCTTGATTGCGGATAAAAATTTGCGTCTATCGATGGCTCAAAAAGCGAAAGAGCGCGTTCGCGCCGTTTACGACTGGAAAAACATCATTCCGGCCTACGAAAACTTGTGGAAAGAACTGGAATCGCAACGGAAGGCTGGCGCAGCAAAGACAAGCAAACAACGATATTCGTCGGCTCTGCCCCAATTGCCCGATCCCTATACGATGTATGCGGGCTATCCCTCGGCGACGTTGAAAGAGTCCAACCGCCTGTCGCTCGCCGCATCAAACGAGCAGATCAAAGTCCTGTTACAGCACACACTCAACACATACGCTCATGACGTTTTGATTCCACCGAACGATATTTCCGCGCTTCTCGGCTGGATCGGAGAAAACAACAACGTTCCCATCGGCGACGCTTTTGCTCATTTTCTGGCAGCGGATAAACCCAGCCTGTGGCGCACGCTGGCATGGCTGATAAAATTGGGCATTGTAAAAACACAGGGAGCACAGGGGACACAATAAAATGAGCAGGAGAGATAAGGGTTATATCTCAAAAAAAACTCAAACCCATTTTATTGTGTCCCCAGCGCATGAACGCGAGCGGATGTAATCGCAAAGCACGGGAAGAACTTCTTTGTCCCAGTGCGCGGTTATGAAATCTTTCAGTGCCTGAGCGTTCATAAAATCCCTCTGATGCCGATGCCGCTGATTTCTTTGTTACTCTTCGATAAATCCACTTTCAATCGGGACGATGTACCGTCCTAACCGCCTATACTTAAAATTCAGCTTGCCAAGCCCGTAAGTCGCGGTAAAGTCCGAAAAACAAGTGCGCGTTGTGGATCTTTGGCTTCCTTCCCGCTTTTCGTGAGTTAAAGGGCAGGCCTTGAAATAGCGCCGTTCGGCACCATATCCGTTTCTGTAACTTGGAGAATTCTCATGGGCACATCAACCAAAGCTATAAACGATTCAAACTTTGAAGCCGAAGTTATAAAGGCATCTCAGCCCGTCGTCGTCGATTTCTGGGCCGATTGGTGCGGTCCCTGCAAAATGGTCGGCCCCGTTCTGGAAGAAATCGCCGCCGAGCTTCAGGGGCAAGTCACCATCGCCAAGGTCAATGTCGACGAAAGCCCGGTAACGCCCGGCAAATTCGGCATCCGCAGCATCCCGACGCTGATGATTTTCAAAGGCGGCAAGGTTGTTGCGACCAAAGTCGGCGCCGTTCCTAAGGCAGCCTTGCAAACGTGGATCAAGGAAAACACTTAACCGGCGCAGACTTGTTTTTCCTTTGCACGGCATAGAAGCTGATAAGCGACAAGGCTGCCGACGGTAAGAGCAATGCCGACGTATTGGTGAACGCTCAAAATCTCATTCAACAGAATAACCGAGAATATTGACGTGAAAATCGGCTCGACCTTGCACATCAGGCTGTATTGGAACGAGCCCAAAAGACCTATTCCCCAAAACATGAAAAAGGAGCCGAATATAACCGATAAACAGCCCGCCAAAGCATAGACATCCCCCATCAAAGTTGCGGGAAGATGGGGCGTTTGGAAAAAGAGCGCCGGCAAGGTCAAAACCGCCGCGACGAGAAAATTTTCCGCGCCGACAACGATGGGTTTGCGTTTTTGAGTCTGCTTCCCATAAACATAAAGGCGGCCTACCGCAACCAACGCGGTTATAAAAGCGAAGGCCATGCCGATCCAATTCGCTGCGGGTTGCGCATGCCAAAGATCAAGCACAAGCGTCAACCCTAACAAGGCAAGAATGGTCGTCGCGATGTTGACGGAGTTCAGCTTGATCTCGCCGCGCCATGCCATAAAAAACAACAGCATGATCGTATGCGAAAATATGATGATGATGACGATCGGACCCGGAAGATAGAAAAGCGCCAACATAACGCTGAACACGGAGCACGTTTGGAAGGCGCCGCCGATAAGAGCCTGCTTTTTATCTTCGCGCGTCCGGAAAAGGGGCGCATGCGTCAAGATGCAATAAAGCGCCATGCTCAAAGCACGCGCCCATGTAGCACCCAAAACCATAAATATGGCGTTGCCGCCGTCGGCGTAAAGAGCGCGCACCACCGGAGGATAAACGCCAAAGGTAATCGCCGCTAGAATGGCGAAGACAAGCCCCGCTCTGTGCGGATGTTTTTTTAGGACGCGCGCAAGAGCCGTCATCCCCGAACCTTCTTGGGTTGAATGACTTTGCCGCCGACGCGCACGGGGCGCTCGGCAAAGCCGCCGAGGCTTATCATGCGGTCATAAATCACGAGCGCTCCCGCGATTCCGACGTTGACGCAAAATTTCATCGGAATTTTCACGACAAAATCGCAGCGTTTGACCATTTCAGGCGACAGACTGCCCTTTTCGGGGCCCAAGACATAGGCTGCCCGCAAGGGATGGTGAAAGCTGGGTAAATCCGCCGCCCCATCGATCAATTCGACGCCGACCAAAGAGCAATCTTTGGGCAGCGTAAATTCATCGATATTCTTATAAGCGTAAAACGGCAGATGGATATCGGCGTGCGACGTGTCCGTTGATTTTATTTCGGCATAATTGACCGACGACCCCACGGTAAAAAAGAAGCTCGCGCCGAACGCATGCGACGTGCGCACCAGATTTCCAAGATTAAAGCCTTTGCTGATGCCTTCGGCGCCAACGGCGAAATAACCGCGCATTTTTTATCCTTATATATCTGGTTGCAGTCCAAGATTGTTTATTAGAGAATTAATGCAATTAAGCAAGCTTGTGGCGAAAATCGCGATTTGCCACGTCCTCCGATGCCCGCAGGGCGTAGGAGGAAGCCCAAGATCGCATATCAGAAAATAAATGCAATTAAGCAACTTTGAGGCGAAAATTGCGATTTTTGAGATTTTTGCGCGGAGCGTACTCTTGCGGTACGTGAGCAGCAAAAATCGAAAAAAGCGCAATTTGCAGCCCAAAGGCTGCATAATTGCGGGCGCTTAATTCATCTGACGTGCCGTCGCCTGGTCATAGATATCCTGGATCAAAACGCGCTGTTTGACGCGGAACGATATGCGGTCCTGCACCTGCTTGGGCAAATCGGTCATCTTGATGATGTTCTTTTTCAGCAAAATCATGATGACATCTTCGACCGCGCGCGCCATCTCGCCGTCGGTCCTGCGCAATTCGTTAAGGGCTGTCTCTATCTGTTGGGGGTCTTGCCCGCGTTGTCTAAGGAAGGCGATGACCTCGGAATTATTATGAGGCACCATTTCGCCCCCAGCAACCCCGCGGGTGCTGATCTTAACGATCTTTCCGTTTTCGTTTCGTTGAATGTACGGCATGACCTGCTCCGCCCTTCTTCAAGACGTGTTTGTCGTACCCTATCGTAATAAAAGGACATTGGGAATTTATTTTCGCTGGATTCATCTCGCTGTCTGCATTAGACACCTAACTCCCCGCATTTATGGAGCTATCAATGGGTCACGAATCAAAGGAACATGAGAATTCAGGCGGCGTTTCCGGTGAACGGCTGCGCTCGTTTATCAAGCGGATAGAAAAGCTTGAAGAAGACAAAGCCGCCGTAAGCGAGGACTTGAAAGAAGTCTACGCCGAAGCCAAAGGAACAGGCTTTGACGTCAAAACCATTCGCCTGATTGTGCGTTTACGCAAAGTAGAACTTGAAAAACGCCGCGAAAGCGAGGAATTATTGGAACTGTACAAGGCGGCCATCGGCATGGAGGAATAAGGGGGGGATGTCTTTCGTTTTATCCAAGGTTTTGTGGATATTTCTGGCTCCGGCGAACGTTCTTTTGTTTTTGCTCGGAGCCGGGCTTGCGCTTGAAAGCACGTCTCGCACCTCCTTAAAAAAAACCGGAAGATTTCTCTGTTTCTTCGTTCTTTTCTGTTTTGCGATGCTTGCGATTTTCCCTGTCGGGAATTGGGCGCTCGCTCCCCTCGAAAACCGCTTTGCGTTCAATCACCCAAAACAAGTGGACGGCATTCTTATTCTTGGAGGGGACGAGAATACGAACGTTTCCGACTCTCGCGGTCAACCTGTCGCTCTTGACGCCATGCGGCGCTTCGTCTGGTTTAAAACCATGACCGCGCAGTACCCGAACGCCAGACTTGTTTATTCGGGCGGATCGGGATTGTTGCGTCCCAACGAGCATTTAACGGAAGTCGATGTTGCGCGCGACATTATGACGCGTATCGGTGTGCCGACAAATCGCGTGCTTTTCGAAAAAACGTCGCGCAATACCCGCGAAAACGCTCTTTTTTCGGCCGATCTGGCGCACCCAAAAAAATCGGAAAATTGGCTTCTTGTGACAAGCGCTTTCCATATGCCGCGCGCGATGGGATGCTTTCGCCAAGCAGGATGGAATGTTTATGCCGCGCCGACGGGTTATTTCACAACCGGCAAGTATTCGTTGCTTCCCGTTTTCCGTTTTGAAGAGCAATTGCGTTTTCTGACGCTGGCGGCGCATGAATATGTGGGCCTTGTCTCCTACCGGCTTATGGGGAGGACGAACGCTTTATGGCCCCGATAACGCCCCTTTATCTGTTTTTTGCCGCCCTTGTTTTTTCCGCTTCCTGCGCCCATGCCGCCCCGCTTCGTACAAAATCCTCGCTCGCGTGGCTTCGCCAAATCCAGGCAGAGGCCATTGAAGCGGGAATTTCTCCCGACATCGTGCATAAGGCTCTGGACGATTTTGTGCCCAACCCGCGCATCATCGAGCTGGATCAAAAACAACCCGAGCGCATTCTTACGTTCGAGGATTACCGCCGCGGAATCCTCAATCCGCTCCGCGTTAATAAAGGCCGGGCGTTAAGCCGCCTATATGCCGCGGAGCTGAACGCCATCGAAGTTCGCACGGGCGTGCCGTCGGAAATCATCGTCGCTTTGTGGGGCATCGAAAGCAATTTCGGACGAAATACCGGCGGATTTGAAGTTATCGACGCCCTTGCGACGATGGCTTACGAAGGCCGCCGCGCCGATTTTTTCCGCCGCCAACTCTTCGCTGCGCTGCGTATTTTGGAACAAGAAAATTTGACGCCTGAGGACTTGCGCGGCTCATGGGCGGGTGCCATGGGTCAATGCCAATTTATGCCTACAGTTTACTTAAAATATGCAGTTGACGGTGACGGAGACGGAATACGCGATATTTGGAACAACCCCGTCGATTCAATTGCCTCGATCGCCAATTATCTGGCGGCAGAAGGCTGGCGGCGGAATCTGTCCTGGGGGCGCGAAGTCGAAAGCAACGGGTTGCCCGACAATTTGATCGATTTCGAGACTGCGCTTTCCTTAAAGGAATGGTCGGATAAAGGCATTACCAATTTGGGAGGCGCGCTTTTGCCTCAACGCGCAGTGCAGGCTTCGCTTGTGCAACCCGATGGGAAAAACGGTTCCAGATTTCTGGTTTATGACAATTTCCGGGCACTGATGCGATGGAATCGCTCGACCTATTTTGCGCTGTCGGTCGGTTTGCTGGCGGATAGAATCAACGCGGAATAAACCGTTTTTTCCAATGATTTCGTATCTAACCTGCGATAGACTCAGAGAGTCGGTTTATGTTAGCGTTTGCGCGTTCGCAACCCCTTTTCGAATCAGTCTGTCCCATGAATCATTCCATCGTTTTCAGAATTATCGCGCCTTTGGCGCTTTGCGCCCTCGTTGCCGGGTGCGCCAGTCGTCCGTCCGGCAGCGCCACATCCGGAAGCTATTACAAAGTCGGACAGCCTTATCGGATCAACAATCAATGGTTTTATCCGCGCGAGGACTACAGTTACGACGAAACGGGCATCGCTTCGTGGTATGGCGCCGATTTTCATGACAAGAAAACAGCTAACGGCGAGATTTATAACAAGAACGAGCTGACCGCCGCGCACAAAACGCTTCCTCTGCCGTGTCTGGCGCGCGTGACAAATCTGGACAATGGGCGGTCGATCGTCGTGCGTGTTAACGATCGCGGCCCCTTCTCGGGTTCACGCATTATCGATTTGTCGCAGCGCTCGGCTCAGTTGCTTGGTTTCGAGGATATGGGAACGGCCAAGGTTCGCGTTCAGGTTCTGGCCGATGAAAGCAAGGCTATTGCGGACGCCATGCGGCGCTATGGCAAGCCCGTGGACACGGCGGCCTATACGCCCGCCGAAGTTGTTCCTGCCACGACGATGATTTCCGAAGCTCCGTTGTCCGTTTCGGACGTGCCAGAAGAAACGGAAACGCTGCTCCCTGTCCGCTCGACGGAAGAAACGCACCGCGTACTGCTGGATACAAAGCCCCTTCCCGAAGTTGTGCAATTGCCCGTGACTGGAAGAAACCGCCTTTATGTTCAGGCCGGCGCGTTTTCCGTGCCTGAAAACGCCCAGAAGCTTCAGCAGAGCCTGACGCGTCTTGCGCCGACTTCTATTTCGACGATTGTCGTTAACGGCACAAAATTCTATCGTGTGCGGCTCGGCCCTGTGAAAACCATTCCGCAAGCCGATGCTCTTCTTCTTAAAGTGAAAAAAGCCGGCGTTTCGAACGCGCGCACGGTTGTTGATTAGTTGGTGTTTTAATAGAGGATTATGATGAAATTTGGATTTGCTCTTGCTTTCTTTTTTTCTTTTTTGAGCGTCGCTCTGGCGCAAACCGATGCCCCCCCATCGATCGGAGCCAAGCAGGCTTTTCTTGTCGATTCCGCGACGGGGGCCGTTCTCTACGCCAAAAACGAGGATGAGCGGATGTCGCCGTCGTCAATGAGCAAGATGATGACGATGTACATGGTTTTCGACGCGCTAAAGTCCGGAAAATTGAAGTTGGAGGACACGCTGCCCGTCAGCGAGCGCGCATGGCGGCAAGAAGGCTCGCGCATGTTCCTGAACGTGGGCGAAAAAGCGAAGGTCGAGGACCTTATTCGCGGCGTTATCGTTCAATCGGGAAACGACGCTTCCGTCGTTTTTGCGGAAAGCTTGGGGTCAGGTTCCGAATCCGGCTTTGCCGATTTGATGAACGCCAAAGCCAAAGAGCTTGGCCTCACGGGCAGCCACTTTACAAATTCGACGGGATTGCCCGATCCGGAGCATTATTCGACGGCGCGCGATCTGGCGACGCTGGCTGTTGCCTTGCAACGCGATTTTCCGGAAGATTACCACTATTTTTCCGAAATCACCTTTACCCACAACAAAATCGCGCAAGGCAACCGCAATCCTTTGCTTTACCGCAATATGAACGTCGACGGCCTTAAAACGGGGCACACGGAAGCAGGAGGATTTGGCCTTGCCGCCTCCTGCGTTCGGGACGGACGCCGGATGGTTTTGGTTCTTAACGGCATGAAGAACATGCAAACCCGCGCCGATGAATCGGCGAAGGCTTTCGATTACGGTTATCGCGAATTTGGCCTGTATCCTATCGCCAAGACCGGCGATGTCATGGCGAATCCCGCCGTTTGGCTTGGACAAAGCAAGACTATTCAAATCGTCGCAGGCAGTGACGCCGTCATTACCCTGCCCCGCGCCGCGCGCAGCGGATTGAAGGCCATGGTCAGCTTTACGCAGCCCATCCCCGCGCCTATTGCGAAGGGCGAGCAGCTTGGCGAACTGGTCATTACGGCGCCCGGGATGGACGCCAAAACAGTTCCGCTTGTTGCGTCAACCGATGTCGAACGGCTCGGCTTTTTCTCGCGCGTGATTGAAAAACTTGGCATATTGCTTGGAAAGAAAGCATAGTTACTTAGGCCTCTTGCATAACCCGCTCGGACGAGGGGAATGCGAGGAGCAAGGAGCACAGGACCGCAAGCGTACTCTAAGGTACGTGCGGATCCGAGCACCGCAGCGACGAAGCAGTCACCCGTCCGAGATAGGGTTAGGCAAGAGGCCCCATGGAGCGCGGAAAATTCATAACCTTCGAAGGCGGCGAAGGCTCCGGCAAATCGACGCAAGTCAAGTTGTTGGCGGAGTCTTTGCGCAAGCAGGGAATTGACGTTGTCCAAACCCGCGAAGTTGGCGGCTCTCCATCGGCGGAAGCCATTCGCGAACTTTGGCTGACACCAAAGGACGGCCACTGGGACACCTTGACCGAGCTTCTCCTCATCAGCGCCGCGCGGCGCGAGCATCTCGTTAAAACCGTATTTCCGGCGCTTGAGCGCGGCGCATGGGTCGTCTCGGATCGCTTTGCGGATTCCACCCGCGCTTATCAGGGCATCGGTCTTGGGCTTGGACTTGATGTCGTTGAGGATGTTTATCGCCTCGTTGCGCCCAATTTTCAGCCCGATTTGACGCTGCTCCTTGATCTTCCCGTCGAGGCGGGTCTGGCGAGGATGAGAAAACGCGGCGGACAGGACGACCGCTATCAGCAAAAAAATTTCGATTTTCACGTCGAGCTGCGCGAGGCCTATTTATCTCTAGCCCACGAACACACGGTGCGTTTTCGCATTATTGATGCTTTGCAGGATGAAGCCGGCGTAGCCGCCTCTATCGAACGCGCCGTGCGCGAACGCTTTAAATTATGACCGAAATGCCTCTTCCCTTCATCGGACATTCAGGCGCCTTGCGAGATGTTCAAGACTCCTTCGCCTCAGGGCGCATGCCGCATGCATGGCTAATTTCGGGCATCGAAGGTATCGGCAAGGCGGCTTTGGCGAAACACATCGCGCAGTTCGTTTTGGGAAACGGCGCGGGTGTGCTTGGAAAGCCGGACACCGAAGGGCATATCTCAAAATTGGTCGAGGCCGAAACGCATCCCGACTTGTTGATTATTCGCCGCAACGCGGACGAAAAAACGGGCGCGCTCCGGAATATCATTCCCGTCGATGATATTTTAAAAGTCGCGCCGTTCTTCCATAAAACCGCCACGCACGGCGGCTGGCGCGTCGTCATTATCAATGAAGCGCAATCGCTCAACCGCTTCGGGCAAAACGCCATTTTAAAGATCGTCGAAGAGCCGCCGACAAACGCGCTCATTCTGCTCACGGTCACGACGCCCGGCCTTCTGTTGCCGACCATTCGCTCTCGCGCGCGCATACTGCATCTCTCCCCCTTGGGGGCCAACGATATGCGCGAGCTCTTGCGCATAAACGCCCCTCAGGCCGCGCCTCAGGACATCGACGCCGTTATTGAATTATCGGGCGGCAGCGTCGGTCTTGCCCTCAAAATCTTGCGCACCGAAACCCTGCCCCTTTACCGAGAAATGTTGGGCATTCTTGACGCAATGCCGCAAATGGACGTCGCGCGTTTGCACAAGCTTGCCGACCAGATTGCGCGCAAGGCCGACGCCGAAAGCTTTGAAGTATTAAGCGCCCTGCTCATCGAACGGCTCCGTGCCGCAGCGCATACCGAGGCCAAAAACAAAGGCCGCGTCGATATCGCTCTTCAGCTATGGGAAAAGACGCGCGCGACGTTTGCCTTGGCCGAAAGCGCGAACCTCGACCGCAAAGTCGCCTTCATCAACGTGATGAGCGACATCCGCGCCGCGATGTAAGGAAAGTTTCAGCCGAATTCTTGGCTTAAAATAATTTTCTGAATAGTTACCGGAGCTTTTTGCTTTGATCTGTATTTCAGGCAACGATAAATTCCGTAGGCACTGATAAGAGCCATAATCACGTTAACGACGAAAGCGGCAAGATTCCATTTATCCAACAAGGATACTGTGATCAGAGTTGCTCCGAGAAAATTGCCCACAGAATAGCGAAGTTTTTTTGCATAATCCCGCTGCCATTGCAGCCGCGCATAATTGTAAATTGTGAACACAACACCGACGAGGCCAAGAAAGTCATACAAATCGATTGTCATTAAACACCTTTAACAACAGCAAAAATAATATGGATCCGAAAAAAGGCAGGGACCAAATTCAATATTGTCATACAACAAAAAAATTAATTTTGAGTTACCCCCAACAAAAACCGTATGGAAATGCCCTGATAATCGAGGCTTACATCCCAAACACGAGCCTGCGCGCGGCGAAGAAATTGAAAAACATTCCCGCCGCCGTCCCGCCCAGAAGCCCGATTACGGGATAATCGTAAACAAAGGGTATCGTGCTGACCAAAAGGCTGTACGTTCCGCGGTTAAAGACCAATCCTATCGCGCAAACAACGGCGAATTTAGTGAGCTGCCTCATGGCAGACATTGGCATCGCTTCGGGAAACGTATAAACGCGGTTGCCGATCCACGTTGACGTGACGGCAAACGGAAACGAAAACATCCCCGCCGCAATGCGCCCCAAGCCGAGCAACTCGATACCGATGTAAAGCATGGCGGTATCGACGATAAAGCCGACGGCGCCGACAATACCGAATTTAAAGAATTGCCGGATGGTATTGCGCCAATATTGGTAATTCTCGTCATTCCGGAAAAGTCGCTTTTTTGCGCCTCGCAAAAATGCGAGTTTATCCGGAATCCGATTTGGTTTTCTTCCGACAAGAGAAACAAATCGGATTCCGCATAAATTTTCCTTCGCGCAAGAAAGAGCGCGCAAGAAAATTTTGCGGAATGACGGCGGAGGAATATCTATTTTGGTCATTATCTGTCTGCGGCATTGATAGATTGCGGCGCAGGTATATTGAGATACCGCATGCGCTTCATTTCGCGCCGTCCGCGCGTGACGGTATCAAGAATAAGCCCGCACGTCAGCGAAAGGAACGCGACGATCATAAGCCCCATCGACAGAACCGCAGTCGGCAGGCGCGGAACAAAGCCCGTTTCCAAGTAAGTTATCAGAATAGGCACAATCAGAACCGTCGCGACGGCCGCAAAAGCCAACGCCAGCAGCAAGAAAAACTGCATCGGCCTTTCTTCCTTCACCAGAACGATAATCGTCCACAAAATGCGGAAACCATCCTTGAACGTGCTGAGTTTGCTGGCCGAGCCTTCGGGCCTGTCTTTGTAGGGTGTCGTAACCTCGGCGGTCGGCATGTGCAATTCCAGCGCATGAACCGTCAGCTCGGTCTCGGTTTCGAATCCTGCGGAAAGAGCCGGAAAGCTTTTGACATAACGGCGCGACATCACGCGATACCCCGAAAGCATGTCCGAAAAACGGCTGCCGAAGATCCACGAGACCATGCTCGTCAAAAGCCAGTTGCCGAAGCGATGCCCCGGGCGATAGGCCTTTTCGATTTCCGTCTTGCGCGTGCCGTTGACCATGTCGAGCGACTCGTCGCACAAAAGCTTGACCATCTTGGGCGCGTAAGAAGCGTCATACGTCGCATCGCCGTCCACAAGCACATAAACGTCGGCTTCGATATCCGAAAACATGCGGCGCACGACATTGCCCTTGCCTTGCAAAGGCTCTGTCCTCACGATGGCGCCCGCCTTGCGCGCAACCTCGACGGTGTGGTCGCTCGAATTGTTGTCGTACACGTGAATCGCCGCGCTGGGCAAAGCTTTGCGAAAATCGGCGACGACTTTGGCAATGGCCGCCTCTTCGTTGTAGCAAGGGATAAGGACTGCGATTCTGTTCATGGGATACTCGCTAGAGGGGGGTCACCGGACACAAGGATAAGGGACTATCATTAAACAGTTTATCTGTCACACTTAAGCATTCTTTGAACGCAACTTTAAGGCCAAAAAAGGCCAAAGCATCTTTGGCTCCCGATACCTGCCAAGAGGGAACCAACGCCATAAAGCGCCCGCCTTTTTTGCGATGAACCTCAACGCGTTCATGAAGCAGCCTGTTGATGCCCTTATCCTGTTCGGGGCTTGAAAAGTTGCTTTGAACGCGCACGAACGAAATCTCCGGCGGAAATTCTGGAATAACGTGGGAATAGGGTTCCGTACCGGCCATCAAGATCATCAAATTCGACGTATCCCCCAAATCCGGGATTTGCGCTTCGACAAACCTGTCGAGCCAAACGTCGCGTCGAGTCCAATTGCCGGGTTTAATCGATACGGCAACGATGATAAGAAGCAGAACGGCAATAATCCCCCGCGTTTTCATCTTGAAAGGAAGCATCCCTGCCGCAAGGACAATCAACAAAGGCGCGATCATCTCGAGCGTCACGGCATAGCGGTAAATCGAAAACATCGCGAGCCATACGACATAGGCCAACGCAAAGCTGGCCAGAAGATATCTCGCCGCTTCAGGCGACGCCACGGCCTCCGCCACCTTCCCGCGTCTCCAAATAAGGCGCAAGCCCAGCGCAAGCGGCAAAAGCACGTAAAGGATGGGAATGCGCCAATCGCGCAAGTCGATCTCGCCGACGCGAAAAGAGCTTTCGGCGAAAAGAAACGGCATGACGAAATAATCGCTCAGGCTATGCGGAGCAAATTGCGTGTCGCGCGCGCTGGTCAAAGGCGCAAGCGGCGATTGGAAAAAATCATTGAAATAGGGAAACAAGGGACTGCCGAAATGCGTTTGCAAAAATACCGCCCAATACCCATACGTAAGAAAGCATCCGACAAGCACGCCGAGGCCGAAAGCGAAAGACAGCACAAAGCCGCGACGCCAATCTTTTCCTACGAACAGCAAGCCGCCGCACAAGCCAACCGCATAAATGACGGCGGGCAATTTAAGCCCCATCATGAAACCGGCGGGAATCCCGAATATCAGAGCCAAAATAAAGGCTTTCGGCAATGCACCAGCGGAAAGCCTGTCCCAATACCCGATAACCAGCGCCGCCGATAGCAGCGCGCCGAGGCTCGTCATGTTGTCGCCGAATGTCGTGCCTATCTGCGCGATGCCGCCGCCGCCAAGCATTCCGAGCGTCGCCAAAGCCGCGCAAACAAAAACCTTATATTTCTGTTTTTGAAGAGTGAGCGTGGCGTGTGCGATCCAAAAGAGAAGGATAAAATTCAATCCCTGAACAAGTCCGAGGAAAAACCCCGTGACTCGCGCGGACGCATGCGTCGCCAGAATAAAAAACGGCACATCCATCAGCGGATTATAAAAATATGGCGTTTGGGAAGGCAGCAAATCCTGCGCGGTGCGGTTATTCAGAAAAGCGTAGGCGTTATAATAATGGTAGTTGCGCAAATCCCAATTGGCGTCCTGCCCTAACGCCAAAGCCAGAAACCCGAAAGCGACAGGCGCCAGACACAGAAGAACCACAGCCCAAAGCCGCGCGCGCCGCCCCTTCTGAGGCAGAAAGGAAGAGGAAGGAGAGACAAACATTGCAGCCTTTACGAACGAAGAGACAGAGAACGTGGGGTATTCCGCTTCAGAACCAGAATATAATTAAACGCCGTCATTCCGGAACATTTTCTCTTCGGCTGCATAAGCAGACGAAAGAAAATTTTGTGGAATGACGATTCTTTTTGCTTACTTTTCCGCTTTAGCTTACCCCCAAAATTCATACTTCAGAAAAACGTTATCTTCCGTCGTCCTCGTCGGCAGGAACGGGCTGAGGTGCCGCATCGACCTTCGGTTGCACGGGCACGGCAGTAGAGCCATAGACCGGCGCGGTGCTAATGAAATTAGACATGTGCTTATGGATTCCGGATTCGAGATTATCTCCCAGATCCTTCATCAATCCATTCAGCAATTGAATGTAAGCCGCCTGCTTTTCGTTTTCCGTCGGATCTTCCGGCAAAGTCACGCCGCGTGTCGCAGAGGCTTCGGCAACGGCGTATCCGTTGCGACCCTGCGCTTCGACAGAAACTTCGGCGCGGCCAACGTATTTTGTGGCCTGCTCGCGCGTGAACCAACCTTCAATGCCGTCCTTGACGGGCAAAGGTTGAGCGGTAAGCGACGCCTTCTTGATAATAATAATGGCCTGCCCCAACTGCCCTTTGGCTTGCAGACGATCGGACGCCCACTGCTTGACGGCTTCCGCGATCGTCGGAGAGAAACGATTGCCGTTATACGGCGACGTAGAGGGTTGCATCCCGCTGCGATCCGCAAGGCTGATGATTTTGACGTCCATCGCGATTTTCGGCGACAAGACCTGATTGACGGCGACAGGCGGCGGCGTTTGGGGAGACGAACAAGCGGCAAGAACAAACATCAGACCGAAAGCGGCGGGAATAATTTTCATTTTAAGGCTCCAAAAGCTGAATCGTCTCATGAGGGTAGTGCAGAACGCGGACAGATTAAATATGAATCCTCCTATCGGCCAAAAAATAATATAAAACAGCGCACTAAGGACAAACGGGGCGCATACTTTACGGAAAGGCTTCCCCGCTTTTCCCCCTATGAAACCATTGCATTAACGATAATTGGTTGTAATTATGCCGGATAAGAAGACCCTAACGGGGCAAAACAGGGCAACGTTTTCTTAACTAAATACGAACAGTTTTTTAAGGTAATTCCGGTAGATAGTATATACTTCTCGTGTATTAGGTCAGATGAAATGTATCTCGGCATCGATCTCGGAACGTCCAACAGCGCCATCGCCGGTATCGTCGATGGAAAGGTTCGCGTCTTCCGCCCGGCGGACGGCGGCGAGGTTTTGCCCTCCATCATCTATTTCGACAAGCGCGGGCATCGCCTCTATGGCCGCCGCGCCCACGACCAAGCTTTGGTCTCGCCCGAAAACGTCGCGGCCGGATTCAAGCGCCTGATGGGAACGTCGACGCCGATTGAAATCAAGGGCGTAGAGTTGACGTTGTCGCCGGAGGAATGTTCGGCTGAAGTCATTCGCCAGCTTCTCGGCCAAGCGGCAACGGAAACGGGCGACAGCAAGATTACCGGCGCCGTCATCACCATTCCTGCGGCTTTCAATCAAATGCAGTCCGAAGCGACGCTCCGCGCCGCCAAAATGGCGGGATTGGAACACGTCGATCTGTTGCAGGAGCCGATTGCAGCGGCTTTGGCCGCCATGGAAGGCGCCAAGCGTTCGGGACGTTTTCTTATATATGATCTGGGCGGAGGCACGTTTGACGTCGCTTTGGCTCAGGCGCTTAACGGCGAAGTCAAGATTATCGCGCATCAAGGCATCAATATGCTCGGCGGGCGCGACTTTGACCGCATGATCGTCAATGAAGTTGTGCGTCCGTGGCTGGACTCGACCTTCGATCTCCCCGAAAATTTCCAGCGCGATCCTGCCTATCGCCGCCTGATCCGCATTGCGCAACTGGCCGCCGAAAAGGCAAAGATCGATTTGTCGACGCAAGATGAGACTTCCATTCTGGCTTCCGACGAAGAATTGCGCATGAACGACCAGAACGAGATGGAAATGTATCTGGACGTTCCCCTGACGCGCGCCCGCCTTGAAGAGCTCATCCGCGCGCCCATCAAACAAACCATTGAGCTGATCCGCACGCTGCTCAGCGAAAACAACACGAATAACGAAGAAATCGACCGCATTGTCTTTATCGGCGGGCCAAGTCGCATTCCGCTCGTCAGGCAGATGGTGTCGGACGAACTCGGCATAACAGCAGACCTGAAAACCGACCCGATGACGGCAGTCGCCATGGGAGCCGCGTATTACTGCGAAGGCCGCCAGTGGGACAAAGAAAACGTCAGCCAACCGAAGCCCATGACGGCAGAAGCCGCAGTTCCTTCGGATCCCCGCGTTTCTTATGCTTATACCTCGCGTACGCCGAACGATAAGACTGTCGTTACGGTTCATGTCGCAGGCGCGCTTCCCGAAGAACGTAAGATCAAGATCGTCAGCAAAAACTGGGATTCAGGCGAACTGCCTCTGGCCGACAGCCTGACCATTCTTGTGCCGCTCGGAGAACCAGCAGAACACGCTTTCACCGCGCATATTCTGGACGCCAAAGGCAATGTATTGCCTCAGCACGACCAGAAATTGTCGATCACGCGCCTTGTCGCCGCGACCGGAAGCATTCCCGCCGCGCAGACGATCGCCGTCAAGGTTCTGAACCACCTGCACGCGCAGGAAAACGCCCTGATGCCCATCATCAAGAAGGGCGATACGCTGCCGACATCGGGCAACGTCAAGTTTACAAGCGCAAGGACGTTAAGATCGCGCGAAGCGGGACACGTCAGTTTTGAGCTTTTCCAGATCGAGTACGAAGATCGAGTCGATTTGAATTTGTGCGTCGGCGTTTTCCGCATCGGCGGAGAAGACTTGCCGGAAAATTTTGTTCTGAAAGAAGGAGCTTCGCTTTCTTTTGACTGGAAGATGACCGACGGCGGCATTCTGCAAGCGACAGTCGCCGTCGAAAACGAAAATGGAACGAAGCTTGAATTGCATGCGCCGCGCTTTTATGCGCCGCAAGCGGGGCAAGTCTCATTTGCCGGAGAACAAGGCGTGAATTTTGCCGCCGCCATCGTCAAACAAGGCGATGAGGAATGGGGCGATCTGGCCGCAGCCGTCGGGCCCGAAGGCGGGCCGGAAGTCAATTTGCTGAAAATGCGCCTGCAGGAACAAAGCGAAGTTCTGCTTGAATCCGCGAACGACCCCGAAGCCCTGCGCCGCGTCGCGGAAGAATCCAGATTCATCCGCCAGGACATCGCCCGCATCGGCAAGAAATACCGCCCGGCGTTGATGCAACGCCGCCTTGGCAAAATGACGGCGGTCTTTAACCGCATCGCCCGCGCGCACGCCGAAAAATCTGAAAACGCGCGTTTCGACAATCATACGACCAAGGTGCAAGAGATTATCGATCACGGCGATGCGCAATTCTACGATGATGCCGACTTGCACATGTCCGAAATGCGCGATTTGTTCTTTATCGTCGCCTGGCGCGACCGCAATTACGTCAACGCGTGGTTCAAGCGCCTGTCGAGCGAATCCTATCTGTTCCCCGACACAGCGGAATTTGAAGACTTGGTGAAGGAAGGCAGCGCCCTTGTCTCCCCGAACGATACGGAAGCCCTGCGCAGCGTCGTCAAACGCATGCTTTCCTCCCGCATTGCGCTCGGCGCCAGCGACACCGCCGGCGAACTGGCGACGATTGTAAAGGCGTAAAAACTGCTGTCATCCCCGCGACCTATCCTCCGGAGTCTTGGCGTAGAGGAAAGCAGATATCCAATTTGGTTTTTTTCTTTACGCGATAATATCCGGCAAAAGCTTGCTCTCCATGCGGATAATCTCGTCGCGCAAGGTGAGTTTCTTCTTTTTAAGCCGCTGAAGCTGAATCATGTCCGGCGTCGGGCGCTGCGACAGGGCATTAATCGCGTCGTCAAGATCGCGGTGCTCGGCCTTAAGCTGGGCCAAAAGCTCCTGAAGTTTTTCTTGCTCGTTCATATTTTTTGCTAACTCGCCGAAACCCCTCCTATACCACAAAAACGGTCCTTACGCCATGTTTGAATGGGAAACGAAGCCCCTTTCAAGGCTCTCTCATAAAAAAAGGCGGGGATTTCCCCCGCCTTTTTATCAATCAGCCTGGATCCCCGCCTTCGCGGGGATAATATTTTTCTAAGGCTTGCCAAGCGGCAAGCCGTAAGAAAAATATTACTTCAACTCGACGGCAGCGCCGGCTGCTTCAAGAGCCTTCTTGAACTTCTCGGCATCGGCCTTGCTGACGCCTTCCTTGAGAGGCTTCGGAGCGCCTTCGACCAGATCCTTGGCTTCCTTGAGACCCAGGCCCGTGATCGCGCGGACTTCCTTAATGACTTCGATCTTCTTGTCGCCAGCCTTCGTGAGAACGACCGTGAATTCGGTCTTTTCCTCAGCGGCGGCGGCTGCGCCTGCACCGGCGGCGGCGGCAACGGCAACCGGAGCGGCGGCGCTGACGCCCCACTTGGTTTCCAAAGCCTTCGACAATTCGGCGGCTTCCAAAACCGTCAGGGTGGACAGCTCTTCAACCAATTTTTCAATCTTCGACATGTTACTCTCTCCTTTGTTGAACCTAGTTAGTTATTAAAAACTTTTCCCTCTGCCGCACCCGCAACAGAGAAAAACCTGTTACGCAGCCTGCTTTCCGCGAGCTGCCAAAACGCGAGCCACCTGCCCTGCCGGCTCCTGAAGAACGCGAGCAATCTTGGTCGCGGGCGCTTGCAGCAAGCTGGCAATCTTGGCGCGAAGCTGATTGAGGGACGGCAACGCAGCCAAAACCCTGATCTGGGCTTCATCGATAATCTCGCCGTTCATCATGCCGCCGATGACCTTGAACTTTTCGTTCTTCTTGGCGAAGTCGACCGAAGCCTTCGCGGCCGCGACGACATCCTTGGAATACGCCAAAGCCGTCGGGCCGTGCAGGAACTTTTCGAGAGCGGCGAACTTGCCTTTTTCGATCACGTGCTTGACGAGTTTGTTCTTCGCAACTTTCAGGCCGACGCCTTCCTTGCGCATCGCGACACGCAAAGCGCGGGTCTGATCGGCATTAAGGCCGAGCTGTTGATTGACGACGATGATTTCCGAATCCTTGATCTCGGCATCGATCGCCGTAATCTTCTTGCCCTTTTCCAAACGGTTGGGGCTTTCATGCGTCTTTTTATTCATGTGTCGCTCCTTACAAGTCAAACGTCGCGCAAAAGCGCGGCGGTAAATTTCTGTTTGTCGGAGGAGAGATGAGAAAGACAACGCGCATATAACGCGGGGATTTCCGCGGATGCGCCTTTCGTCTTGTCCCGTCTATTGCTGGCGAATTTTAAGCTTCCAAGGAAGCGCCCGCAGTCTCCGACAGGTATGCCTCAAACGCGAGGCAGGCGTGGGTTGTAGCCTATGCGGCTACGGAAATGCAAATATTTTCTTGCGAAGAATAAAACAACGCTCTTTCAATTATTTTGTCCTATAAAAAACAGGAAACTATTATATATCAAATAGTTAACATTCGTTTTTTGGCTTGTTAATTAAAAGGTCTTTAACTTCAACTTGTTAGAATGACCTGAACAATAGGAATCTTTTTTAAAAAATAATTTTGAAATGAACGATAGTCCCGACATCGGATCCGCCATTACGGTTACAATCAAGAACGCCGACTCCATGAGAGGCTTTGGCGCTCTCTTGGCAGACACCCTCATAGATCCCTCAGTTCGAGTCAGCAAAGAAAATCTTGTGATCTGCGCTTATGGCGTAAAAGCTAGCGGCAAATCAACCCTTGTCGATAGTTTCGTTGAAAACGCTATATCTGGCGATCCAAAAATGAAAACCCTTATCAGGCGCGGTGATTTTGGGTTCGTCGCTTATATGAGATCAAAAGACGAGTATCCGCCCACAGGCAGCTATAGGAATCCTTTTGATGATTCCAAAACGGCAAGCATGTTTTTATTCGAACATGCCCCTCCAGAAATTCTTAATGCCGCACATTTTGGTATCGTTGTCTCTCATGCAAATTCATCCTTTCCTGATATAAAGAATGGTCCAAAGGAAACAAAAACATCTGATTATTTTAGCAACGAGAAATATCTCGATATAACCGCCGACGCGTTGGATTCATTTGCGCATGCGTCGTTTTGGGACAAAAACATTGTCGCGGAAAAACTTGCAAAAACGGCTTTTTGGCTAAGAAATATCCAAAAAATAGGGGCGGATCTAACAGATTCCAAAAACAATGAACGCATCGTTCAACTCCTTCTGTTGTCTGATAAACCCGAGCATAAAAGAGCCTATGCGCGGCTTAAAACAGCTATTCAGAACAACGGGGGAGATTTTGAAAAAACGCTATCTCTTCCGAGAAAACTCATTAATCGAACAAAGGCGTTTTTCGGATATCAATCGTCTACATACAACTCGCCATACATTTTATAAAAAACGCCCCGTTCAAGCGGGGCGTTTTTGTATTCGAATAAAGGGCCGATTTTACGCCTTCTTTTTCTTATCTTCTTTTGCTTTTGCTTTTTTGGCTTCGTCTTCGGCCTTGTTGTACGTCAACGTGACCTTGCCGCCGGCCTTTTCGATGGCGGCGATGGCGGACTTGGAAGCCCCCGCAACCGTCGCATCGATCTTCGCCTTGATCTCGCCCTTGCCGATGATGCGGACGCCATCGCGCGCTTTCGCGGCAACACCGGCTGCAATCAGGCTTTCGGATGTTATGGGCTTGCTGATATCAACGCGACCCGCGTCGATCGCGGCCTGCAAACGACCCAGATTCACCGCCGAGTAATCCTTGGCAAAAATGTTTTTAAAACCGCGCTTTGGCAAGCGGCGGCTCAGCGGCATCTGGCCGCCTTCAAAACCCTTGATGGACACGCCGGTACGAGCCTTCTGGCCCTTGACGCCACGGCCGCAGGTCTTTCCCTTGCCGGAACCAATGCCGCGACCGACGGTAATGCGCGTCTTGCGCGCGCCGGGATTGTCACGGAGATCGTTGAGCTTCATTTTCTTATTCCTTCTATTCTTCCTATTGCCTGGATCCCCGCCGGAGCCTGCCCCGTGCTACAACACGGGGCGGGGATGTCTATTAAAACTTATTTCTCTACCACGGTCACCAAATGGCGAACGCGGGTAAGCATGCCGCGAATGGCAGGCGTATCCTGCAGTTCGCTTGTCTTGCGGATGCGCCCCAGACCGAGGCCGAGGAGCGTTTCCTTCATCTTCGGGCCTTTGCCTGTCGTGCCGCCGATTTGCGTAACGATAAGCATCTTGCCGGACTTCTTTGTTTGAACCTTCGTCGTCATTTCACGTCCCCATATTCCTTGGCGACTTCATCAGTCAGCTTTTTGCCGAGGATTTCATTGACCTTCTTGCCGCGACGTACCGCAACCGAGCGGGGGCTTGAGACTTGATCCAAAGCGGCAAACGTCGCCTTGATCATATTGTGCGGATTGCTCGATCCGACCGACTTGGCGACCACGTCGTGAATGCCGAGCGCTTCGAACAATGCACGCATCGGGCCTCCGGCGATGATGCCGGTACCTGCAGGAGCCGCACGCAGAACAACCTTGCCGGCGCCGTAGCGGCCGATAACGTCGTGATGCAGCGTGCGTCCTTCGCGAAGCGGAATACGCTTCATGTTGCGCTTGGCGGCGTTCGTCGCCTTGGCGATCGCTTCGGGAACTTCGCGCGCCTTGCCGGTTCCGTAACCGACGCGGCCCTTGCCGTCGCCGACCAAAACCATCGCGGCCATTTTAAAGCTCTTGCCGCCTTTGACGACCTTGGTCACGCGGTTGATGCCGACGAGCTTTTCGATAAGCTCGTTGCCTTGTTCATCTTTTTCTTCGTGCTTCTTCGTTCGATCGGGCTTCGCCATACTATTTTCCTCTGCTTAAACCTTATTTTAGAAGGACAGGCCCGCTCCACGAGCGGCCTCCGCCAATTCCTTGACACGGCCGTGATAGAGATAACCGCCACGGTCAAAAACAACTTCCTTGATGCCGGCCTTAAGCGCGCGCTCCGCAACCAGCTCGCCGACGGCCTTAGCCGCTTCTTTGTTGGCTCCCGTCTTGAGCTTCTTTTTAAGCCCCTCTTCAAGCGACGAGGCCGCGATGAGGGTCTTGCCTTCCTTATCGTCGATGATCTGGACGGAGATGTTCTTCTCCGAGCGATGCACGGACAGGCGCGGACGGCCATGCGCGTTCTTCGCAATAGTGTAGCGGGTGCGCTTGGCGCGACGTTCGTGAAGTTTTTTTGCACTTAACATGTTAGCCTCTGTTTAACTCTCGAATTCTGTTTCTCTTCTCTTTTTCTGGATCCCCGCCTTCGCGGGGATAAGCATTTTCTAATGGTTTGCCAAACGGCAAACCAAAGAAAATGCTTACTTCTTCTTACCTTCCTTGCGGCGGATCTTTTCGCCTTGATACATGATGCCTTTGCCCTTGTAAGGTTCTGGCTTCTTCATTCCGCGAATTTCGGCAGCGATCTGACCGACTTGCTGCTTATCCGTGCCCGTAATCGACAAAAGGGTCGGCTTTTCGGCCTTGATCGTGATTCCAGCCGGAGGCACAACGCGAACTTCGTGGCTGAAGCCGATTTGCAGGACAAGATCCTTGCCTTGCATGGCCGCTTTGAAGCCGACGCCTTCGATTTGCAGAACGACCTTGAAGCCGTCAGTCACGCCCTTGACCATATTATTGATGTTGTTGCGAGCCGTTCCCCACAAGACGCGCGCACGCGGCGAGTCGTGAGCTTTGGAAACGACTATCTTTCCGCCCTCGACCTTAAGGCCGATTTCGTTCGGAACAACAAGGCTCAAGCTTCCCAATTTGCCTTTAACGGCAATGGTCTGCCCCTTGATTTCGGCCGTAACGCCTTGCGGCAGAGCTACGGGATATTTGCCAACGCGTGACATATGTTACCTCAAACTTTCGTGACTCATCACACTCAAATTAAAATACCTTGCACAAAACTTCTCCCCCGACATGCTGCGCACGCGCTTCGTTATCCGAAAGCACGCCTCGGGGCGTCGAAAGAATTGAAATTCCAAGACCGTTGAAAACGCGGCTCAGATCCTTGATACCGGCGTAAACGCGGCGTCCCGGAGTCGAAACACGCTCAATCTTGCGGATGGCAGGCGAGCCTTCGTGATACTTCAGTTCGATTTCGAACTGGGCTTGCGCTGTTCCTTTTTTTACTTCCGTATAGCCGCGGATATAACCTTCGCGAACCAGCGTTTCAAGGACATCCTTGCGGTGCCTTGAAGCCGGACAGCCAACGACTGCCATTTTCGCCATCTGACCGTTGCGGATGCGGGTCAGCATATCACCAATCGTATCGGAAACTACAGACATGGGTTCCCCTCCCTTACCAACTCGACTTGACCACACCCGGAATCTGACCCGATGAGGCCAGTTCGCGAAACTTGATGCGGCTAAGTTTAAATTTGCGATAGTTGCCGCGGGGACGTCCCGTCAGCAAACAGCGGTTATGTTGACGAATCTTGGCGCCGTTGCGGGGCAACTCGGCCAACTTCATCACAGCTTCGAAACGCTCTTCCATAGATGTTTCTTTATTCTTGATCGTGGCTTTAAGGGCCGTGCGGCGCTTGGAAAACTTCTTTTCCAACCGTTGGCGCTTGCCTTCCTTCTCGATCATGCATTTTTTAGCCATTACTCTCTCCTTACGCCTGGAAAGGCATGTTGAAAGCGCGCAGCAATTCGCGTGCTTCATCGTCAGTTTTCGCGGTCGTGCAAATCACAACATCCATGCCGCGGATTTCGTCGATCTTGTCGTATTCGATTTCGGGAAACACGATCTGTTCCTTAAGACCCAGAGCGTAGTTGCCGTTGCCGTCGAAGCTCTTCGCCGAGACGCCGCGGAAGTCACGCACGCGGGGCAGAGCGATTGTAATCAGGCGATCCAGAAATTCGTACATCTTCTCGCGGCGCAACGTGACCTTACAGCCGATGCCCAGACCTCCGCGCAACTTGAACGATGCGATGGCTTTGCGCGACTTGGTGACGACGGGCTTCTGACCCGCGATCAGTGCAAGCTCTTCGGCCGCGTTCTTGGTCTTCTTGCTGTCGTTGACGGCTTCGCCGACGCCCATGTTGATGACGATCTTGTCAAGATGCGGGACTTGCATGGCGTTCTTGTAGCCGAACTTCTTCGTCAGGTCGGCTTTCACCTTTTCCTGATAAAGCGCTTGCAAGCGCGGAATGTATTTGTCTTTTTTTGCTGCAACCATTTTAAACCTCTTCCCCGGAGCGACGCGCAACGCGCGTTTTGACGCCCTTAACGAACTTGTAGCCGACGCGCGTCGCCTTGCTTGTCTTTGAATCGACGAGAGCGACGTTCGACGCATGAATGGCGGCTTCATGGCGAATAATACCGCCCTGCGGATTGGTCTGTGACGGTTTGGTGTGGCGCGCGACCATGTTGACGCCGGAAACCTTCACGCGGTTATCCTTCGGATACACGGCGGTCACTTCGCCCGTCTTGCCTTTGTCTTTGCCCGTAAGGACAATCACTCTGTCTTTGCTTTTAATTTTCATAGTTTTCGTCCTTACAACACTTCTTCGGCCAGAGAGATGATCTTCATAAAGCCCAAACTGCGCAGCTCGCGCGTCACTGGCCCAAAAATGCGGGTGCCGATAGGTTCCAAATCCTTGTTGATGAGCACAGCCGCGTTTTGGTCGAAGCGAATCAGCGTGCCGTCCTTGCGGTGCAGCGCGTACTTCTGGCGAACGATCACGGCCTTGTGGACATCGCCCTTCTTGACCTTGCCGCGCGGAATGGCTTCGCGGATCGAGACGACAATGATATCGCCGATGTGAGCTGTCGTGCGGTGAGAGCCGCCCGGAACCTTGATGCAGCACACGGCTTTCGCGCCGCTGTTATCCGCTACATCTAGGACTGTTTCCATTTGAATCATGGTTGTTTCCCTGTTCTAAACCGTTACTTCGCTGTCTTCTTGGCGGCTTTTTCGACCGCTTTTTCGTCTACCAACATCCAGCGTTTGCGTTTGCTGATAGGCGCGCATTCGATAATCGAGACCGCTTCGCCGATCTTGCATCTGTTCGTTTCGTCGTGCGCCGCATACTTTTTGGATTTGCGGATATACTTCTTATAAATCGGATGCATAACGCGGCGTTCAACCAAGACCGTGATGGTCTTGTCGCCCTTGTCACTGACAACCGTTCCTTGCAATACGCGTCTAGGCATTTCCTGTCCCCTTACTTCTTTTTGGCCGCAGCGCCACGCTGCCGTTCGCCGACGACCGTCGTGATTTTGGCAATTTCTTTCCTTACATGGCAAACGCGCGCCGTATTGGCGAGCTGGCCTGTAGCCTTTTGGAAACGCAGGTTGAATTGCTCTTTGCGCAATTCGGCAAGGCGCGTTTCAAGCTCCTTTTCGGTCTTTGTCCGCACATCTGCGGTTTTCACTGTGTTCTTGGCCATAATCTGTCCTCTAATTCCTTTTCTCTTTCCTTACGCCGCCAAACGCTTCACGAATTTTGTCTTAACCGACAACTTGGCAGCCGCGAGACTGAACGCTTCTCTTGCAATGCCTTCGGAAACGCCGTCCATCTCAAACATGATGCGTCCCGGATGAACGCGGCACACCCAGAATTCCGGAGCGCCCTTTCCCGAACCCATGCGGACTTCGGCAGGCTTCTTCGACACGGGAACATCGGGGAATATCAAAATCCACAGACGTCCCTGACGCTTCATCGCGCGGGTAATCGCGCGGCGCGCGGCTTCGATCTGGCGCGCGGTCACACGTTCCGGCTCCATGGCTTTCAGCCCAAAAGCGCCGTAGCTAAGACGAAAACCGCCTTTGGCCTTGCCGTGGATGCGGCCCTTGTGCCCTTTGCGATACTTAGTGTTCTTTGGTTGCATCATGATCTTTTACTCACTCTTATTTCTTTACTGACGCTGTTGCTGGCCTTCCGACTGGCGCTTTTCATGAGCCAGAGGGTCGTGCTCCAGTATTTCGCCGCGGAAAATCCAAACCTTGACGCCGCACGTTCCCATCGTGGTGAACGCCGTCGCCGTGCCGTAATCGATATCGGCGCGCAAAGTGTGCAGAGGCACGCGGCCTTCGCGATACCATTCCATGCGCGCAATCTCGGCGCCGCCCAGGCGGCCGCCGCAATTGATACGAATGCCCAAAGCTCCTGCGCGCAAAGCCGACTGAACGGCGCGTTTCATCGCGCGGCGGAAACCGATGCGGCGTTCCAGCTGATCCGCAATGCCTGCGGCAACCAGCTTAGCGTCGATGTCCGGCTTGCGGATTTCGACGATGTTCAGATTGACTTCGGCGGACGTCATTTTGCTCAATTGCGCGCGCAGTTTTTCGATATCGGCGCCTTTTTTGCCGATAATCACGCCCGGACGACCCGAGTGAATGGTGACGCGGGCAATTTTAGCCGGACGTTCAATGATGATTTTAGAAACGCTGGCCATTTTTCCAATTTGCTTGACCAGAAAATCGCGGATGCGAAAATCCTCGTGCAGCAACTTGCCGTAGGTTTCGCGGCTGGCGAACCAACGGCTGTCCCATGTATGGTTGATGCCAAGCCGCATGCCGATTGGATTTACTTTTTGACCCATATTAAGCTCCCGCCTTCGCTGACTTGTCCGCCATGGCTTTAGCGCCGGCGGAAGCTTCTGCGGGCTTGCCCGCTTTGGCTTTCTTGGTTTCTGGTTTCTTGGAGAAGCTGCGCGCGCGCTTGGCGGACAGCTTCGTATCGTTTTCGCGTTCCTTGACGACGATCGTCAGATTGCTGAAAGGCTTTTCGATGCCGGCGCTCTTGCCGCGGCCGCGCGTATGGAAACGCTTCATGACGAAAGCGCGCCCGACCCAGGCTTCGGAGACATAAAGCTTGTCGACATCGAGGCTGTGATTGTTTTCCGCATTAGCGACTGCCGCCTGCAAAACCTTCTTAACTTCATCGGAAACGCGACGCTTTTCGAAAGTCAAAAGGGTCAACGCCGATGCCGCGCTCTTGCCGCGAATAGCCGCAGCGACGAGATTCAGCTTGCGCGCGCTGGTGCGGATGGACTTGGCTTTCGCCAAAGCGCCCCTTTCCTTGCGTAAAGTTTCCTTCAAATGTGCCATAACTCGCTCCCCTTAACCTTACGCCTTTTCGACCTTCTTTTCGGCGACGCTGTGCGCCTTGAAAATGCGCGTGGGCGCAAATTCACCGAACTTGTGACCGATCATATTTTCCGTGACCGAAACGGGCAGAAATTTGTTGCCATTGTAAACGCCGAACGTCAGGCCGACAAACTGCGGCAAAATCGTCGAACGACGCGACCAAATCTTGATAATTTCGTTGCGTCCCGTCGCGCGTGACTTATCTGCCTTCTTAAGCATATAGCCATCGACGAACGGGCCTTTCCAAACTGAACGTGACATAGTGTTCTTCCTCTACTTTCGTTAGGCTGCTTGCTTGTCTTTGCGCTTGTTGGCGCGGCGGACAATCCAGCGATCCGTACGCTTGTTATTACGAGTCTTCTTGCCTTTGGTTCCCTTGCCCCACGGCGTCACCGGATGACGCGCAGCGGCAGACTTGCCTTCACCGCCGCCGTGCGGATGATCGACAGGGTTCATGGCGCAACCGCGAACCGTCGGGCGAATACCCTTCCAACGATTGCGTCCGGCCTTGCCAATAACCACGTTAGCGTGATCGGCATTCGACACCGAGCCGATGGTCGCCATGCATTCTTGCGGGATGATGCGAACTTCGCCCGAGCCGAGCTTAATCTGAACGACACCCGTATCGCGACCGACGATCTGGACATAGGCTCCGGCGGAACGAGCCAACTGGCCGCCTTTGCCGGGCTTCATTTCGACGTTGTGAACGATCGTGCCGACGGGAATGTTCTTAATGAGCATCGCGTTGCCGGGCTTAACGTCAACCTTGTTTCCTGCAACCACGACATCGCCCTTTTTCATGCGTTGCGGCGCCAGAATATAGGACTGCGTTCCGTCCTTATAAGTAATCAACGCGACAAAAGCGGTGCGGTTGGGATCGTATTCCAGATGTTCGATTGTCGCCTGCATATCAAACTTGCGGCGCTTGAAATCGACCAAACGATAACGACGCGCATGACCGCCGCCGATGTGGCGCGTGGTGATGCGACCCTTGTTGTTGCGGCCGCCGGTCTTGTTCAGACCTTCGGTCAACGACTTGACGGGCTTGCCTTTCCACAACTCGGAACGGTCAACTTGAACGACGCGGCGGAGGCCGGGGGTCGTGGGATTATAAGTTTTAAGTGCCATAATAAACCTCTACCTTACACGCCGGTTTGCATGTCGATGGTGTTGCCTTCAGCCAGCGTAATCACGGCGATTTTGACATCGCTGCGAAATCCGACGCGGCCCTTGAAACGCTTCGTCTTGCCGCGGCGATTGTGCGTATTGACGGCAGAGACCTTGACGTTGAACAGGGCTTCGATCGCCGACTTGATAACCGGCTTCGTCGCTTCGCGTGCAACGCGGAACGTGTATTGACGGTTGGCGGTGATATTCGTCGCCTTTTCCGTAATCACGGGCGACAGAATGACGCCATAATGTGTAGCCTTAGGAGCTGCGGTACTCTTCATTTCAGCCTCTCTTGCAACTGCTCGACCGCGTTCCGGGTCAGAACCAGAACGTCGCGGCGGAGAATGTCGTACACGTTGGCGCCCTGCTCCGGCAGAACGTCGATGTGCGGAATATTGCGCGCGGCCTTGGAGAAATTAGGATCCAAATTCGCGCCGTCGATGATCAAAGCGGAAGTAAAGCCCAGCTTGGCGAACTTCGCCGCCAACGCCTTGGTCTTGGGCGTATCAACCTTCGCCGAGTCGAGGACGATCAACTTTCCGTCCTTCTGCTTGGAAGCCAGCGCCATGCACAAAGCCAACGCGCGAACCTTCTTGGGCAGATCGTGAGCATGATCGCGCACGACCGGTCCAAAGATGACTCCGCCTCCGCGGAACTGCGCCGAACGCAAGCTGCCTTGACGCGCATGACCTGTGCCCTTTTGCGCCCATGGCTTCTTGGTCGTGCCGCTCACTTCGCTGATAATCTTGGCTTTATGGTTGCCGGAGCGGCGCTTAGCCAACTGCCAGTTCACCATGCGCGTCAAGATATCGCGGCGCGGCGTTACGCCGAACACGTCGTCGAGCAGCTCAATCGTGCCGACTTCCTTGTTTTCGAGACTCTTTACTGTCGTCTTCATTGTCTTATCCACCCTTAAGCCGCAGCGCCGGCGTCTGATACGGCTTTCGCCTTCAGACCTGCCGGAAGCGGAGCTTCCTTCGGACGCGCACGCTTAACCGCGTCGCGAACATAAACATAAGTATTCTCTGCACCCGGAACCGCGCCCTTGACCATAATCACGCCAAGTTCGGGATCGACGGAAACGATTTTCAGATTAAGCGTCGTCACCCTGTCGTGACCCATGTGGCCAGGCATTTTCTTACCCTTGAACGTACGGCCTGGGTCTTGACGTTGACCGGTCGATCCGGGGCTGCGATGCGAGACCGAAACGCCGTGGGTTGCGCGCAACCCCTTGAAATCCCAACGCTTCATAACGCCTTGAAAGCCTTTGCCGATGCTGATCGCCGTCACGTCGACATATTGACCCGCAACGAAATGCGACGCGGAAAGTTCCGCCCCGACTTCAAGCAGCGCGTCTTCGCTGACGCGAAATTCGACGAGCTTCTTCTTGGGTTCGACTTTCGCCTTGGCGAAGTTGCCCTTGGAAGCCTTTGAGATGTTCTTGACCTTGGCTTTGCCGTAGCCGAGTTGAACGGCGGTATAGCCGTTCCTTTCGGTCGTGCAAACGCCCGTCACCTGAACGTTATCGAGTTGCAACACGGTAACCGGAATATGCTCGCCCGTTTCGGAAAACACGCGGGTCATACCGAGCTTTTTCGTAATCAATCCGGTTCGTTGAGATTTCTTTGTCTGTGCCATAGCGCCCTACCTTAAACCCTGATCTCGACGTCAACGCCGGCGGCCAGATCGATCTTCGACAACGCATCGATCGTCTGCGGGGTCGGTTCGATAATGTCCAGCAAACGGCGATGCGTGCGGATCTCAAATTGTTCGCGCGACTTTTTATCGACGTGCGGGCCGCGATTGACCGTAAAACGCTCAAACCAAGTCGGCAGCGGAATCGGTCCGCGCACTTGCGCGCCGGTTCGCTTGGCCGTGCTGATGATCTCGCTCACTGACTGATCCAGCGTGCGATGATCAAACGCTTTCAAGCGTATGCGTATCGTTTGCGTATCCATGTCTATTACCTCAAATCCCGTTTCTTATCGGAGCTTTTAAGCTCAAATTCCTTAGATGCTTTGTTCAGTTTTGCGGCATCACCTTTGCCGCATGACGCTTTCCTAATTAAAAACGCGCCTAAAACCTAACCTTCCGAACTATGCACATCCTTGCCTTACGCGGCCTCAATCCAATCCTTTTTTAAGGACTTCCTGCGCCCCCTCGCGGGAGCGCAGGATCCTTACTCTTACTCGATAATCGATGCGACGACGCCGGCGCCGACGGTATGACCGCCTTCGCGAATGGCGAAACGCAAACCTTGACTCATGGCGATCGGGCAAATCAACTTGATTTCGCAAGTGATCTTGTCGCCGGGCATAACCATCTCGGTACCTGCCGGAAGCATAACCTCGCCCGTCACGTCCGTTGTACGGAAGTAGAATTGCGGGCGATAGTTTGTGAAGAACGGCGTGTGACGACCGCCTTCGTCCTTGGTCAAGATGTAGCATTCCGCTTTGAACTTCGTATGCGGCGTGATGCTGCCGGGCTTCGCCAAAACTTGGCCACGCTCGACTTCTTCGCGCTTGGTTCCACGGAGCAGTGCGCCGATGTTGTCGCCCGCTTCGCCCTGATCGAGGAGCTTGCGGAACATTTCGACACCCGTAACGACCGTCTTCGTGGTGGCGCGAATGCCGATGATTTCGACTTCTTCGCCGACCTTGATAATGCCCTGCTCGACGCGGCCCGTAACAACCGTGCCACGGCCGGAGATCGAGAACACGTCTTCGACCGGCATAAGGAACGGCTTGTCCAAGGGACGCTTCGGTTGCGGAATGTAGGAATCAACTGCGTCCATCAGCTTGAGAATGGATTGTTCGCCAAGCTCGGGATTTTTGTCTTCCAAAGCGCACAGAGCCGAACCGCGAACGATTGGGGTCTTGTCGCCGGGGAATTCGTACTTCGTCAGAAGTTCGCGAATTTCCATTTCGACCAAATCGGCCAATTCGGGATCGGCCATGTCCATCTTGTTCATGTAAACGACGATGGCGGGGACGCCGACCTGGCGCGCGAGCAGGATATGCTCGCGGGTCTGGGGCATCGGGCCATCAGCCGCTGAAACGACCAAGATCGCGCCGTCCATCTGGGCTGCGCCCGTGATCATGTTCTTGATGTAGTCGGCGTGTCCCGGGCAGTCGACGTGCGCATAGTGGCGCTTCGTGGTGCGATATTCGACGTGCGCCGTGTTAATCGTGATGCCGCGGGCTTTTTCTTCCGGAGCGGCGTCAATCTGGTCGTAAGCCTTGAATTCGGCCTGACCCGTTTTCGCCAAAATTTTCGTAATGGCGGCCGTAAGCGAAGTCTTGCCGTGATCGACGTGACCGATCGTGCCGATATTGCAGTGAGGCAGACTGCGGTCGAATTTTTCTTTAGCCATTTTTTTCTCCGTTCGTTCTACTTAGTTGCGGTTGACTGATTGACTACTCTCTCTTTATTTTCTGCGGCGTTATCCTGCTATCTTCGCTTTGACCTCCGCCGCAATTGCTGCCGGAACCTGTTCATAATGAGCAAATTCCATCGTGTACATCGCGCGGCCCTGAGACATCGTGCGCAATTTGTTGACGTATCCGAACATATTGGCCAAAGGCACCTGCGCATCGATCGTGCGGGCATTACCGCGTTGATCCATGCCGTTGATCTGGCCGCGGCGGCTGTTGAGGTCGCCGATCACGTCGCCCATGTATTCTTCCGGCGTCACGACTTCGACCTTCATAATCGGTTCGAGCAGAACGGGGGAAGCCTTGGGCATGCCTTCTCTAAACGCAGCGCGGGCGGCGATTTCAAACGCCAGAGCCGACGAGTCGACATCGTGGTAGGCGCCGTCGATAAGCGTCGCCTTAAAATCGATTGTGGGGAATCCCGCGATAACGCCGGTATCCTTGGCCGCCTTGAAGCCTTTTTCGACGCCTGGGATAAATTCCTTCGGAACGGAACCGCCGACAACCTTGCTTTCGAACGAATAGCCGGTGCCGGGAGGAACGGGTTCCAATTCGACGATAACGCGCGCAAACTGGCCTGAGCCGCCCGATTGCTTTTTATGCGTGTAATCGACTGTGTACTTTCTTGTGATCGTTTCGCGGTACGCGACTTGCGGCGCGCCGACGTTGACTTCGACGTGATAGGTGCGCATGAGGATATCGACTTTGATTTCCAAATGCAGTTCACCCATGCCCTTGATCGTCGTCTGACCCGTTTCGGAGTTCGACGCGATTCGGAAGGACGGATCTTCCTGAACCAGGCGCAACAGCGCGTTGGTCATCTTGTCCTGATCGTTCTTGCTCTTCGGCTCGATGGCCATTTCAATGACCGGATCAGGAAATTCCATGCGTTCGAGAATAATGGGCTTGGCGGAATCGCAAAGCGTGTCGCCCGTGGTCGTGTCTTTGAGTGCCGCCAGAGCGACGATATCGCCGGCATAGGCTTCCTTGATTTCTTCGCGAGTGTTGGCATGCATCAAGAGAATGCGACCGATGCGTTCGCGTTCGCCCTTAATCGGGTTCATGACGTAGGTGCCGGCTTCGAGCTTGCCCGAATAAACGCGGGTAAAAGTCAGGGAACCGACAAATGGGTCGGTCATAATCTTAAACGCCAAGGCCGACATCGGCTCTTCGTCGGTGGGGTGCCGTTCTTCATGCTGATCTTTGTGATCGACGTTGAATCCGTTGATGGCGCCGACATCTGCCGGCGACGGCAGATAAGCGACGACGGCGTCGAGAAGAAGCTGCACGCCCTTGTTCTTAAAGGCCGACCCGCAAAGCATCGGAACGAATTTCATCTTAACAGTACCCTTGCGGATACAGGCGTCCAGAACTTCGAGAGAGGGTTCCTTGCCGTCCAGATAGGCTTCCATCGCCGCGTCGTCCATTTCGACGGCGGTTTCGATCATCTTCTGGCGATATTCCAAAGCTTTCGCTTTGAGATTTTCGGGAATTTCTTCGTCGTGGAATTTTGCGCCAAGCGCTTCGTTTTCCCAAACGACCGCCTTCATGCGGCGCAGATCGACGACGCCCTTGAAATCGGCTTCGGCGCCGATCGGAAGCTGAAGAACGATGACATTCGCGCCCAAGCGATCGCGAACCATATCAACGCAGCGGAAGAAATTCGCGCCGGTACGGTCGAGTTTGTTGGCAAAAACCATACGGGGAACGTGATACTTGTCGCCTTGGCGCCAGACGGTTTCGGTCTGGGGTTCGACGCCGGAAACGGAATCGAGAAGGCAAATCGCGCCGTCGAGAACGCGCAAAGAGCGTTCGACTTCGATCGTGAAGTCGACGTGTCCGGGCGTGTCGATGATGTTGATGCGGTGATCATTCCAGAAGCAGGTCGTGGCCGCCGACGTAATCGTGATGCCGCGTTCCTGTTCCTGCTCCATCCAGTCCATCGTCGCCGTGCCTTCGTGCACTTCGCCGATCTTGTAGGACTTGCCTGTGTAATAAAGGATGCGTTCCGTGCACGTCGTCTTGCCGGCATCGATGTGCGCCATGATGCCGATATTACGATAATTTTCGATGGGGGTTTGACGGGGCATAGGGAACTACCTTACCAGCGGAAATGAGAGAAGGCGCGGTTAGCTTCGGCCATACGATGCGTGTCTTCGCGTTTCTTCACGGCCGTGCCATTTTGATTGGCGGCCGCTTGAATTTCTCCGGCCAGACGATCTTCCATCGTGTGTTCGCCGCGCGCGCGCGCCGCCGAGATGATCCAGCGCATCGCCAGAGCCTCGCCGCGTTCCTTGCGCACTTCGACCGGCACCTGATAGGTGGCGCCGCCGACGCGACGGGAACGGACTTCCAGATGCGGACGCACGTTTTCGATGGCGTTCTTGAAAATCTCCAGCGCGTTGCCGCCCTTGGAGAACTTTTGAATCTTTTCCAAAACGCCGTACAGGATGCGTTCGGCGGCAGACTTCTTGCCGTCATACATCAAGACGTTCTGAAATTTGGTAACCATCACTTCCCCGAACTTCGGATCGGGAAGGACTTGACGCTTCTCTGCGCGACGACGACGAGCCATATTTCTCTCCTCTTACTTCGGACGCTTGGCGCCGTACAACGAACGACGCTGTTTGCGATCCTTCACACCCTGCGTGTCGAAAGTGCCGCGAATGATGTGATAACGAACACCGGGTAAATCCTTGACACGGCCGCCGCGGATCATGACGACGCTGTGTTCTTGCAAATTGTGGCCTTCGCCCGGAATATATGAAATGACTTCGGCGCCGTTCGTCAGACGAACGCGCGCAACTTTACGAAGAGCGGAGTTTGGCTTCTTCGGCGTCGTCGTATAGACGCGCGTGCAAACGCCGCGCTTCTGAGGGCATTCCTCCAGAGCGGGAACCTTGTCGCGTTCCACATTCGGGCGACGTGGGTTTCTGATCAATTGACCGATCGTAGGCATCAAAACCTCTCTTCATAGTTCCGGAAAAACCGGAAAAACAATGCACAAAGCCCACATCGGGGGCGCGCTCTTAACCTTGCGCTCCGCGTGGGAGACCTCACTCTAACACCGGGCGACTCTGCTCGACCTTGCAACTCCCGCAAAATCAGCCGTTACATCACCACAGGCTATTTATCACTTTCGCAACATCCGAAACCGCGTCTGGACCTACTTTTTCCGCATTTCTGCGACCAACCGACCCACCACCGATTCCGTAAAGGCAGGCGGTTTCTATGCTTTTTCCCCCTTAGCGTCAAGGAGATAATTGCTTGCAAAAGAAGCTTTCAGGAGCCAGCATTCAGCATTCGGGAAAGAAGCCTTTCTTTGTAGCAAATTTGTCATCCAAAGGGTAAAGAACAATCCTAATTTCCTAAATGCTGAATGCTGACCCCTGAATGCTCAAAAATGCCCAATAAACTTACCCTTATCGACGGATCAGGTTTTATTTTCAGGGCTTTTTACGCCTTGCCGCCAATGTCGCGGACGGACGGAACTCCCGTCAACGCCGTTTACGGCTATTGCACGATGCTGAACCGTCTTTTGGCGGATTCAAAGATTCAACATATGGCGGTTATCTTCGACGCCGGACGCAAGACGTTCCGCAATGATATGTATCCGGAATATAAAGCGCAGCGCCCGCCTCCGCCCCCCGAACTGGTGCCCCAATTCGCGCTCATCCGCGAAGCCACGCGCGCGTATGGTATTCCTTCGGTCGAACTTGAAGGCTTTGAAGCCGACGATCTGATCGCAGCCTATGCCAAAGCCGCCCTCGCGCAAGGGCTCGACGTGCGCATTGTCTCGTCGGACAAGGATTTGATGCAGCTGATCCGCAAAGGCGTCGAGATGTTCGACCCTTTGAAATCGACCCCCATAAGCCTCGACGAAGTCATGAAGAAATTCGGCGTCGCGCCGGATAAGGTCGTCGAGGTTCAGGCGCTCGCGGGCGACAGCACCGATAATATCCCCGGCGTCCCGGGCATCGGCGTCAAGACGGCGGCGGAGCTTATCAACGAATACGGTTCGCTGGAAAATCTTCTGAAAAACGCCGCGAAGATCAAACAACCCAAGCGCCGCGAAGCGTTGATGCAAAACGCCGAGCTTGCGCGCCTGTCGCGCAAGCTCGTGCTGCTGGATGATATGGCCCCCCTGCCAGTGCCCATCGAAAAACTTATATGGGAGCGCGATCATCACGTCGAATTGTCCGCGTTCTATCAAGCGCAGAATTTCAAATCGTTGTTAGCGAAGTTGGATTCGTCATTCCCGCGAAAGCGGGAATCCAGCGCGAGCGATAGCGAGCAAATGAGTCAGGGAGCATTTCCAATCGAACCGCCTTCCCCTTTGCGCGCCGCAGACGCGGCGCAGCTGGATTCCCGCTTTCGCGGGAATGACAAAATTGATTACGAACTCGTCCAAACCGAAGCCCGCCTTAAATGGTGGGTCGAGGCCGCGCGCGCAAACGGTTTTGTCGCCGTCGATACCGAGACGGATTCCTTGACGGCCAGCACCACAAAATTGGTTGGCGTATCTTTGGCCATCGCGCCCGGAAAAGCCTGTTACATACCCCTTGGGCATATCGATCCGACGACGGCCTCTGAGGACGGCGGCTTTGCTTTCGGCGGGGGCGAAGCGCCAAAGCAAATCGACCTCAAAATTGTCGTCCGGCACCTGCAAGATTTGATGAAAGACCCGGGCACGCTGAAGATCGCGCATAACTTGAAATTCGACATGCAAGTCCTTGGGCAACATAGAATAATTGTCGAGCCTTACGACGACACAATGCTGCTCTCTTACGTCCTTGCGGCTGGCGTTCATGGGCATGGTTTGGACGAGCTGGCTCTCCTGCACTGCCAGCATAAAATGATCTCGTTCGACGAGGTGACGGGGACGGGAAAAAGCAGGATTACCTTCGACCGCGTCCCCTTGGACAAAGCGGTCGCCTATGCCGCCGAGGATGCCGATTTTTGTTTGCGTCTTTGGCTTTTGCTGAAGCCGCAAATCGCGCAACAGCATGTCACGCGCGTCTATGAACGTATCGAGCGCCCTCTCGTTCCCGTCGTCGCGCTTATGGAGACGACTGGCGTGCGCATCGATCCGGAAATTCTGCGCCAACAAAGCCACGGCTTTGCGATACGTATGCAAAAACTCGAAACTGAAATTCACGCACTCGCGGGGCATTCGTTTAACGTCGGCTCGCCGCAACAGTTGGGAAATGTTTTGTTCGCCGAAATGGGTTTGCCCGGCGGCGTGAAAGGAAAGAACGGATCGTATTCGACGGCATCCGACGTTCTGGAACCGCTGGCCGACGCGGGGCATGAGATTGTTATCAAGCTTTTGGATTGGCGCAGCGTCGCGAAATTGAAATCGACGTACACCGATGCGTTGCCGCAGCAGATCAGCCCGAAAACGGGGCGCGTGCATACATCGTATTCAATGGTCGGCGCGGCGACGGGGCGTTTGTCGTCGACCGATCCCAATTTGCAAAACATTCCCATCCGCACAGAGGACGGTCGCGCCATTCGCAAGGCTTTTATCGCCGAGGACGGCTATGAGCTTTTATCCGTCGATTATTCGCAAATCGAAATGCGCCTTGCGGCGTCAATGGCGAACGTTGCCGCGCTCATCAAGGGATTTCACGAAGGCCTCGACATTCACGCGCTGACGGCCTCGCAAGTGTTTGGCATTCCCCTTAAAGACATGACGCCCGACAAGCGTCGCGCCGCCAAAGCCATCAATTTCGGCATTATTTACGGCATCAGCGGCTTTGGATTGTCGAAACAGATCGGCATCTCGCCGTCGGAAGCCAACGAGTTTATCCGCAGCTATCTGGATCGCTTTTCCGAAATACGCGACTGGATGGAGGCGACGAAAGACTTTGCCCGCGTGCACGGCTATGTCGAAACGCTGTTCGGACGTCGCATTCATGTCACGGGCATCAAGGATACGAACGCAGCGCGCCGCAACTTTGCCGAACGCCAGTCGATCAATGCGCCGTTGCAGGGAACGGCAGCAGACATCATAAAACGCGCGATGCTCCGCATCGGCTCCGCATTCAAGGAAGCCAATCTCGGTGCGCGCCTTTTGATGCAGGTGCACGACGAATTGATTTTTGAAGTGCCCGCGAAAGAGCTCGACGCGACGGCAAAACTCGTCAAACAGGTTATGGAAAACGCAGCCCAACCCGCCGTTGCCTTGCGCGTCCCTCTGGTCGCCGATTCAGGACATGCCCTGAATTGGGCTGAGGCGCATTAGAAGAAGCATTTAGAAAAAAACATCGTCATTCCGCAAAATTTTCTATTCGCGAAGCGAAAGAAAATTTATGCGGAATCCGATTTGGTATCTTTGCCGAAGGAGAACCAAATCGGATTCCGGATAAATTCGCATTTTTGCAAAGAGCAAAAAAGCGAATTTTCCGGAATGACATAGTTTTTCATGGTTGGCTCTCTGCTTTGATTCGCTTCTAATCAGGTTTAGACCCCTGTATTGTATCGGCAGGATTAGCCGATTCCTTTTTTGATTCAATTTTCATGCCCTCAACCGAAACGCCAAACAACAACTTTTTACCGCCGTACGCGCGCGTCATCGCGCCGTATTTAATTTTATCGCTCATCGTTTTTGCAGCGTATGGAAATATTTTCGACAACGCCTTTCTTTTCGACGACGACCTGCTCATCAAAATCAACACGTATCTGCGCGGGTGGAGTCATGTCGGCGATCTTCTGACGGGCTCGACGACCAGCGGCGCGCATATTATGGGCGGCTTTTACAGGCCCGTTCAAATGTTGCTTTACCTGTTTGCCTTTCATTTGGGCGATGGACAGCCTTTCTGGTTCCATGCACTGAATCTCGGCCTGCACATCGCCAATGTCTGCTTTGTCTATAAGATCGGCGCAAAACTTGGTTTTGACGCCAAGGCCGCTTTCTTGGGAGCCCTTTTATGGGGCGTTCACCCCATTCATACCGAAGCCGTCACCTACATAAGCGGAACGGCCGATCCTCTGTCGGTGTTCTTTTGTTTGGGAGCCATCATTATTTTGCTGCCCGATTTTTCTCCGCGCAAAATCCTGACGGTCATTCCCCTCTTTTTGCTGGGGCTTGTCAGCAAAGAAACAAGCGTCATTTTTCCGCTTCTGGTCATGGTCTGCTTGTTTTACGTGAGCCCTGAGCGCCTCAAGCCCCGCACGTATTTCAGAACATGGCCGCTCTGGGTTATCGCGCTTGTTTTTGCTTACTGGCGCACGCATGCCGCCGGTCTCGACGGGCCTCAAACCTATGGCCGCTTTTACGACATGCCGCAATTTGCCGATTTAAAAGTCTATGCGGAACAGCCTATTTATAGGATTTACACCTTCCTCGCGACCCTGCCGGAATACCTTCAGCTTTTGGTCTGGCCGACGAACCTCCACATGGAAAGGTCTTTTCCCATTCAGCCGACGTTCTGGGATTGGGGCGTTATGGGCGGCGTGATGATGATCGTCTTTGCGGCTGCGCACATCGCCTACAGCGTCAAAATCAGGCGCGGGCTTGAACTGGGCTGGGGCTTTCTGTGGTTCGCCGCCGCGCATGCGCCCGATACGGGTCTCCTCGTGCCGATGAACGCGCTGTTCCTGGAACACTGGATGTATTTTCCCTCAATCGGATTGTTTTTGGGTTTGGCGCAAACTGTTTTCGTTTTGACGAAAAAATCTCCTCGCGCCGTTCCCGTTTTTTGTTCGGCGGCGGCTTTGATTTTTGCTTTCGCGCTTTCGGTCAAAACGTACAAACAAAACATCATCTGGCACGATCCTCCCGTATTCTATAACAACATTTTTAAATATGGAGAGCGGTCTGCGCGCGCGCGTAACAACTTGGCTCTCTATTATTCCGATAATAGCCAACTGCGGGCTGCCGTCGAACAGCTCGAATTGGGCATCGCCTCGTCGGATATATATGCCGAAACACAGTACAATCTGGCTTTAATAATCATGCGCCTCAGTGAAAACAAAGAAAGCGCGGCGCAGGCAATCAAACATCTTGAGCGGTCGCTCGAAATTCAACCGAATTTTTATCGTTCGTATAAAACGCTCGGTGAGATTTACGAAATCGTGCTGCATGACAAGAAAAAAGCCGATTTTTATTATGCCCGCGCCAACGAACTGCTTAATCAACAAAAATAGAGCTGGCCCTCTTGCATAACCCGCTCGGACGGAGGGAATGCGAGGAGCGAGGAGCGCAGGACCGTAAGCGTACTTTCTTGTACGTGCGGATCCGAGCACCGCAGCGACAAAGCAGTCACCCGTCCGAGTTAGGGTTAAGCAAGAGGGCTATTTGTGGCTCGACTTGTGAGCGTAGAGTCTCAATTCTGCTGTTTGAATAACGGCATTGGCGCTGCTCGTTCCCGTATAAGCCGCAAAGCCGAAATTAGCGCGCAACGGCGAACCTTCGGGCATGGTCATCTTTCTGCCGAAAGCTTTTTCCAGCTTCGCCAGTCTTTTGACGCCCGTGACTTCGTCCATGTGAGTTAAAAGAAGAGCGAACTTGTCGCCTTCCAAACGTGCAACCGTGTCGTTGGCGCGCGTGCCGTTGCGCAAAGTTTCCGCGACGGCGCGCAAGGTGGCCTCGCCCGTCTTTTGCCCCCACATTTTGATAATCGATTGAAATCCTTTAAGGTCGATCATGACCAAAACGCCGTCGTAATCCGCGTCGCGCCGCGCCATGGCCAGCTCACGCTTGAACGCTGCCGAAAACCCGCGGCGATTGGCGAGCCCCGTAAGCTCGTCCGTCAACGCGCTTTCTTCCAGATTTCTGATGCGGTCTTCCTGCGCGCGGATAAGGGTTTCCGCCTGATTCAGAGCAATGCGATAATCCATCGTCGTATCGCTGCCGTCAAAATCCACCCGTCCTACGCCTTCATGCGACGGAGTATAAGCATTCCATCCCTGCGAAAGGGCGACAGGCCGAGGCGCCGGCGTAGACTGTTCTTTGCTTAGTGCGCTCATGATTTAAATCTCCCTCTATAGATAACCCCATTGAAAATGAGCAAAGAGCGTGCCAAGTTATCCACAGGTGTTAATTTATTGAAATAAAACGAACTTTTATAAGGCCACCCTTGATTCTAAAGCCTGAATCGGCAGAAAATGCCTCCTTCAGGTGATTCTCTAGCGTATAATAAGGTGTTATCGCATTCTCGCATATTCATTGACTCCTGAATCCTTGCTTCCTATAAAGCACCCTCTTTTGAAGGATTAGAAAATGAAACGTACATACCAACCCAGCAAGTTAATACGGAAACGCCGTCACGGCTTTCGCTCGCGTATGGCCACTGTTAGCGGCCGCAAGGTCTTAGCCCGTCGCCGCGCACAGGGCCGTAAAAAACTGTCGGCCTAAATGGTTGCCGCAAACCATAAACTCGAAACTTTACGCAAACGCGCTGAATTTCTTTCCGTCGCTGCAAGCGGTAAAAGGTGGGTCGCGCCCGGATTTATTTTGCAAGTCGGCAAAGAACACGAACCCTCCCCCAGAATTCGCTATGGCCTGACGGCCAGCGGCAAGATCGGCAATGCCGTCGTGCGCAACCGCGCGCGCCGTCGTCTTCGCGCTCTAGCCGCGCAAATTTTGCCTCAGGCCTCTTCCGAACACGATTATGTTTTGGTTGCGCGCGCGCCAACGCCCTCCTGCGATTATGCCAGTCTGCAGCAGGAGCTTGTTAAAGGATTGAAGCAGTTGAAGCTGTGGCATCGGCAGGCCTGACGAAGGCTTAGCCCTCCCCGCAAGCTTCCCTTTAACCTTTTTATGAAAGACTAATTTCCATGCTTTCCCTTCAGGGTATTACTTACCGCATCGGCGGACGCACGTTGCTTGACAACGTTTCGGTCAACATTCCGGCAGGCCGCCGTGTCGGCCTCGTCGGGCCCAACGGCACGGGCAAAACGACGCTGTTTAAAATCATCGCGGGCGAGCTTGACGCCGACGGCGGCGAGGTCTCTTTCATCAAAGGCGCAAGCCTCGGCATGGTTCGCCAGGATATGCCTGATGACGAAACGCCCATTATCGATGTCGTTCTCTCCTCTGATACCGAACGCACCGCCCTCTTAAAAGAAGCCGAGACGACGGAAGATATCGACCGCATCGGCCACATCTATGAACGCCTCAACGAGATTAACGCCTACGACGCGCCTGCGCGGGCGGCTTCCATTCTCGCGGGTCTTGGATTCAGCGAAGCCGCGCAGAAAAGCCCGATTTCCTCTTTCTCCGGCGGCTGGCGCGGGCGCGTGGCTCTCGCATGCGTGTTGTTTCTTCAACCCAATGTGCTGCTCTTGGACGAGCCGACCAACCACTTGGACATCGAATCCATGGTGTGGCTGGAAAATTTCCTGATGCGCTACCGCGAGACGATGATCATCATCAGCCACGACCGCGAAATTCTGAACAAGACCGTCGATCACATTCTGCATCTCGAAAACAAAAAGCTTGTTCTCTACACGGGCAACTACGACGAATTCGAGCGCCGCCGCGCCGAAAGGCTGATGAGCCAGCAAGCGCTGCACGACAAGCAGGTCGCGCAGAAAGCGCATCTGATGAAATTCGTCGATCGTTTTCGCGCCTCCGCCGCCAAAGCGCGGCAGGCGCAAAGCCGCCTGAAAGCGATCGAACGCATGGACATCGTCGATGCCGTCATGGCGGATCGCGTGACCGCGTTCAGATTCCCCGAACCCGCAACAATGAAGCCGCCGCTCATTCGCCTCGACCACGTCGATGCGGGGTATATCGCGGGCAAGCCCGTTCTGCGCAATTTAAACCTGACGATCGATCCGGGCGACCGCATCGCTTTGCTGGGCGCGAACGGAAACGGTAAATCGACGCTGATTAAAATCCTGTCTTCCCGCCTTGCGCCGATGGCAGGCGAGATTCATAAATCCGGCAAGCTGAAAATCGGCTATTTCGCGCAGTTTCAAACCGACGAGCTGGATACGGCGCTTACGCCCTTTGAAACGCTGGGCGTCGCGATGAACGAGCCTTCGGAAGTCAAAGTCCGCGCGCGGCTGAGCGGCTTCGGCTTCGACAAGCACAAAGCGGACATCCGCGTGGGCGAGCTTTCGGGCGGCGAAAAAGCGCGCCTGTTGTTTTGCCTGATGAGCTTCGATGCGCCGCACATCATGCTGCTTGACGAACCGACAAACCATTTGGACATCGACGCGCGCGAAGCGCTCATGCGGGCGCTGAACGATTACAGCGGCGTCGTTATTCTCGTAAGCCACGACCCGCATCTTGTCAGATGCGTCGCCGACCAGTTATGGCTGGTCGCGGACGGCAAATGCACGCCCTTTGAAGACGACCTTGACGCCTACCGTAATTTGGTCATCCGCCAAAGGCGCATCGAGCGCGAAAAGCAGAAGAAACCCGGGCGCAGCCCGAAGCCCGAAGAATCTTCTCATTCCGCCGATGCGCAAAAAGAGGCGGAAAAATGGGAAGGCATTATCGCCGAGCTGACGCAGCGCAAGCACAATCTGGAAGGCGAGATCGCCGAATATTTCGGCGATAAAAACGATCCGGTAAAGCTAAAAAAGCTGAATGCCGCCTATGCCTCGCTGCAAAAAGAAACGGAAGCGGCGGAAGCGGAATTGGCGAAGGTCATCGAAAAGCTTTAGCTTTTGCTCACTTTCAAAACATGCTTAAATCCGGAGGATGTCCCCTCTCGATGAAGCCACAGAGCTGCACAACCAAGGCCGCCTCGCGGACGCGGAGCGTCTTTATCGCGCTATCCTTGCGACAGACCCGAACCAGCCGGACGCCTTGGCGCTCTTGGGCGTTTTGCTGGCGAGCCGCAAAGAATACGCGCAGGCGACGCCGCTTCTTGAGAAAGCTATCCAAAGCGACCCCTCGGCGTCGCTTTTCCATTTTTATCTCGGCAACATTTTTCTCGATATGGGCAAAGACGAACGCGCGGAAACCTCTTTTCGAGCGGCGTTAGCTCTTCAGCCGAATTTCGCCAACGCGCACTTCCGCCTTGCGTTGCTTCTTGAAAAACAAAACAAGTTCTCCGAGGCTCTTCAACATTTACGGAAAACGACGGAAAGAGAGCCTAAATTTGCCGCTGCGTGGGTCAAGCTGAGCGAACTTTCCTTCAAAATCGACGATTATGAGCTGGCAAAAAATTCTGCGGAAATGGCCTTGCGCCAGACGCCAAACGATCTCGCGGCGCATGTCGCGCTCGCGCTCGCCCTGGATTCTTTGGACAAAGAAGAAGACGCCGTTGCCCCCCTCAAAAAAGCCATACAACTCAAGCCGGATTTCGTCGAAGCGTGGGACATGCTGGCGAGCACGTATCAAAAATTGAACAAGCTCGATGAGGCCGATAAAACCTTTCACAAAAGCATTGAAATTGCCGGATGCGCCCTCAAGTACGAAGACAGCCGCGATGTCGCCGAAGTTGAATACGGCATCCAGCATTGGAATCTGGCGATTCTTGAGCTGTTGCGCGGCGATTTTCGCCACGGCTTCGCCCACTATCGCGCAAGGTTCAAAAAAATCGGGCGCAATCAGCGCCTTTCTTTTCCGCGTCCGATCTGGAACGGAGAAGACCTGCAAGGCAAAAAAATTCTTATCGTCGGAGAACAAGGCTTCGGCGACGTTCTTATGCTGTGCCGGTTTGCGCCGTTTTTAAAAGCCAAAGGGGCGCGTGTCGTTCTTCTGGCGCACAGGCCTCTCGCAAAACTATTGAAGGCTGCGAACATCGCCGATGAAATCATATGCGAAGCGCCTTCGGCGCAAGGCGATTTTGATTATCAGACGTCGATTTTCGATCTGCCGTTCTGGCTTGACACGAAAATCGAGACGATACCGGACAAAGTTTATCTGCCCTCGCCGAGACCCGACGCCTCGACAAAACTGCCTCGCGGCAAGCTTCCCAAAATCGGCGTCGTGTGGGCGGGGAAAAAAGAATTCGGAAACGACCGCCGCCGCAGCATTCCCCTTTCGGTATTTGCCAGCGTGCTCACTCTTAAAAACGTGCAGTTTTTCAACCTGACCCGCGACTTGAGGCCGGGCGACGCCGACATTCTGGCGAAGCATTCCGTTGTCGATTTATCTTCGTTGCTCAACGACTTTTATGCGACGGCGCAGTTTATGGCTCAGATGGATCTGATCATCACCTGCGACACGGCGACGGCGCATCTGGCGGGCGGCATGGGCAAAAACGTCTGGACGCTCTTGCCGTTTGCCCCTGATTGGCGCTGGCTGACGGAGCGCGAAGACAGCCCGTGGTATGCCTCGATGTGGCTGTTCCGGCAAAACAAAAAAGCCGATTGGGCAGGCGTCATTGCGCGGGTTCGCGCCGAATTGGCGCGGTTTATCGCAAAGAAATGACGAGCATAAAGACTCCGTCCCTCGACTCGTGTTATCTGTTCCAAAATGCCTTTTGTTTGCCCAATTGAAGGAGGTTATCATTTCTACAAACACCCCCGAAATCATCATCGCCCCCCACGTCAAAGTCCCCGACTACGTGGAAGATAACTATTGGTGGGCGTACGTCCGCCCCTGGGCAATCAAGTTCTGGGAGCGCGAATGGCTTATCGACCTTATTCTGTGGTTCCATTACAGAAAACTGCGCGACGCCGCGCTGGCGGCATTCGGCGATAATCTTCCGGGGCGTACGCTTCAGTTGTCGTGCGCTTACGGCGCTTTAACGCCGCGCATGTATGAACGCATCGAGGCTTCGGGCGGATCGTTGGACGTCGTGGATGTCGTGAAGCCGCAGCTTGAAAACCTTGGCCGCAAGTTGCCGAAGCCGAACAGGGTCAGACTTTTAAACATGGACGCGACGGCGCTGACGATGCCGAACGCGACGTACGACCGAGTCTTGATGTTCTTTTTGCCGCACGAGTTGCCGCGCGAATTCCGCGAAAAGGCGTTCGCCGAGGCTTTCCGCGTCGTGAAATTCGGCGGAACGGTTCTGGTCGTCGAGTTTTCAAAACCCGCGTGGTGGCATCCGTTGCGCTATATTTACCTGCCTTTCCTTGCGTTTCTGGAGCCGTTCGCTCCCGATATCTGGAAGCATGAGGATATCGCAGCGTGGGTTCCGAAGCCCTATGTCGATCGCCTTGTCAGCCGCAGGAAAATTTTCGGCGGCTATTATCAGGTCTTGATGTTCAGGGCTTGATGAAACAACACGCTTTCGATTTTCCGGAAACGACCCAAGCGCAGAAGCTGCCGTTCGCGGATTACGCTTTCCCGACAAAAAAAGGAAACGGACTTGTCCTTGTCGGCGAAGCGCCGGGCGCCGAGGAAGCCCGCCTCGGCAAACCTTTTGTCGGGCGCAGCGGGCAGTTGCTGGATAAAATGCTGGAGCAAGCGGGGATTGAGCGCGAGCAAACGTTGATCGCGAACGTTTTCCGCTTTCAGCCGCCCGCGAATAAAATCGACACCTTCTTTGCCTCGCGTCGCGCGGCGGCTACGGAAGGATTCAAACTTGCCGAAGAATACGGAAAATTTGGAAGCGCCTTCTGCCGTGCCGCGTATGCCGCAGAGATCGAACATCTGCGCGACGTTTTAACGCGCGAAAAACCGGAAATCATTGTGGCTCTTGGGCGGACGCCTTTTTGGGCGCTGACGGGCGAAAACGGGCTTTTGGATAAGGTCGGAAAACCCCTGCCCTGTCGGCTCATGCCCTCGGTTGAGGTCATCCCCACCTATCATCCGAGCTTTATTTTGCGGGGTAATTGGAAGCTTCAGGACGAATGGCTGAAGCATTTAAAGGACGCGTGTAAGCGGCTGAAATCATAATACCACAAGGCTCTTGAAGCGCCTCGTTTAGGTCGCGAGCGGTTGCGAGGAGCCTGTCGCTCGCCGGACTAAAGAAGCCGTTATAAACGAAGCAGTTAACCCGGCAAACGACAGGCGAGGCGCAGAACGAGCGATGTCGCTCTCCGGCGCGGATTTCCTGAGCCCCCTATATAAAGCCTATTTTTCCCTTGCCCTGAACGCGGTAAAACCCTAAATACCAGCATTCGATTTTGACGGTTGAGGCGAAAAGCGATTTGCCTTGTCCGGCGTAGCCCTCTTGGGCGAAGCCGGAAGCCCAACCAGCAAGATCGCAAAAAGTGGGGCGCATAGCTCAGCGGGAGAGCACTTCCTTGACATGGAAGGGGTCACAGGTTCAATCCCTGTTGTGCCCACCACTTTCAGCAAAATCTGACTATTTTGTTTTGCGCGCCGGAGCCTGCCCCGTGCAGCGACACGGGGCGCGCGGGTATTTCTTTTTAGAGCGTTTTCCGGCCTGATGGAATCAAAGGGGATTCACAAACAGGCAAAAATGTGATTCATAATGCTGGCTGAGTAAGGAGGTCAGCATGAATGACACGTCCCTTATCGAACGATTTAAGAGAG
>Ga0265297_10000744_pt1 | contig 90282 bp, 84 predicted proteins | sample Munlanlwell13791_FD_192502 | JGI IMG/M metagenome (GOLD analysis project Ga0265297, IMG submission 192502) | Leachate microbial communities from a municipal landfill in Southern Ontario, Canada - Leachate well 137-91 | ecosystem: Engineered > Solid waste > Landfill > Unclassified | place... | reverse complement strand
TACGGCTCTGTTAGTATGTCCTGCATCGCGCTGACGAACCGGTTCTTGATTTTTAAGAGGACGGTCACGAACCAATTCCCGTACCCCTGACCGCGGCACACCACCCCAGCCGGCCGGTAACACACGGAATGGATACTGTACCGGGACAGATATGCCTCATAATCAAACGCGCGGCCGGAACCGTCGTCCGTCTCGATCAAACCGGGAGTCTCCAGGTCGCAGGTTATTTCCAGCAGGTCGCCGTACTGGTAGGCTGGATACATGGGGACGGTCATCAGCACCCGGCCGGTTACTGATTCGATGCCAATTGTCCTGATGGCCTGGACGGTCAACTTCACGCTGCCCTGCCGCACATCCGGCTCTCCGGAAACGAATGCCAAAAATTTTACCGATTGCCCATTGTAAAAATCTATGTCAGTAACCGTTGGCGTATGCGCATCCAGCTGGAATCTGGCTACACCGGTGATTGCAAACAATACACACAAACACGATACCTTCACCATTGGCTTCGCCCTGAATACTAAGGCGAAACAAACGGACAGGCTGGCGGCGACCGTATATCCCGTCAGAGGCAGATGGACATACGAGCCAACACCTACCCCGGCGCAAAAACTCAGGCACCACCACAGGAATATTTTTGACTTGGTCAGTTTCATACCAGCGACGTATTGACGCTAACCAATGAGTGGTCGCCAAAAAAATAACTTCTTGCGCTGGAATACGGATAGTCAAGCGCCCGTACAGCCAGGCCGGCCCGCCGGGGATTGTCATGGATATAAGCCAACTTTTCTAAGAGTTTCTTTTCAGAATAAATATTAAAGTCGTAGAAGGAGGACTGCCAAATAATATATTTCTGATCACTCATACGCCTGTGTGGGTATTCGCGCCGGGTGGCCTGGGTCCCTTGACCCAGGCTGACTGACGGCGAGGTCAAGGGACCTCGCCTACTCTGGTTTATTAAATCAACAATCCTCCTGGCCGAGTGCCCCTTTATTGCCAGTATAATTTTCGAGATAGTTAAATCTGGATACGAATCAACGTCCCACCATACGATCAGATGCAAATGGTCCGGCATCAGGCAATACCCGGCCACCTCGAATCCCAGATATTTTTGGTAAAATTCTATTTCTCCCAAAACAATCCCACAACATTTCGCCTCATTAAATATCTTCCTGTTCCCATGCGTTTTCGTGGTCACGAAATGGGCGTGGCCGGGGATATTGAATTTTGGCAACTTCCACATAAAACAAAAACCTTCCGTGAATTAACGGGAAGGTTATCATGTATAGCCTAACACGACGTTCTGATTTGTCAAATAAAAAAGGGCGGAGACCACGTGAATCCCCGCCTCAACAAATGACGTCCCTCTGATTACCGGCCGAAATGTCCGGCGAATTTGCCGAGTTTCATGCACCGGCCACGAGCATTGATGCTCACCTCACCGGATTGGTTGAGGACAGCGAGCCGCTCAGTCAAGTCGCCGATCGTTCCATGGATCGGCTCAAACTGGCTGCCATCCTCGAGATGTACCGTGTGGCAAGTAGTGCACTGGCCCAGTCTACGTGCCGGACTTTGCTTAATGGTGCCGACGATCTTGACCGTGCCGTTGCAAGATTTTTCGCTCATGCATCCGAATTCAACTTCGGACGATTTCGGCTTCCTGGCGGTTGACGACGATGACATACGCTCTCCTTGAACATAGTGTGAGTGATTTGTTATCAGTGGACATGCGAAACAAAATATTGATCATAAGCCTCCTCCTGCCATCTTGGCAGAACTGAAAAACGTGTACTAGTACGGGAAATATCTATTTCCACTGAAGGAAATGGCATGTGAATGTGCTACTATATAACGCGAGCAGGGGCAGGATATCTGGATCAACCGCCAGGGAAATCCTCCATCACTACCCCGCTCAACGTTTATTAACTCAGATTATTACCAGATTTATTAATTTTGTCAATGGATAAAAAAACCGCCGCTGTGTCTCAAGCGACGGTTCGGTTGAAAATCAAAGGTGCTTATTCCACGGTTACGCTCTTGGCCAGGTTCCGAGGCTGGTCAGGATCAAGGCCGCGAAGGACGGCCATCCGGTATGCCAACAGCTGCAGTGCGGTCATGACCAAGACGGGAGTCAAATGCCCGACCGTTTTGGGAATTTCGATTACCCACTCGGCCAGACGCCGGATCTCCGTATCGCCATGGCTGACGACCGCGATGATCCGTCCATGCCTGGCGTGAACCTCCTTTGTGTTAGAAAAGGCTTTCTGGTAGGCGATCGACTGCTCAACGTCCTGCGGGGCAATGACTACCACGGGCATCTTCTCGTCGATCAGGGCGATCGGCCCGTGTTTCATTTCTGCCGCCGAATACCCTTCCGCATGGATATAGGAGATCTCCTTCATTTTGAGCGCCCCCTCAAACGCGGTGGCGTACAAGTATCCCCTTCCGAGGAACAGGAAATTGCGGCACTTCACGCGCTTTTCGGGATCAAGATAAAGATACTCGTTGGCGATCCGGTCGATAACACCGTCCGGTCCGCTGACCTCATCGAGTACACGCTGGACGTTTGCCGGCAGGGCCAGCAGTTCAGTGACGATCTTGTCGAAATCAGCATCGGATATCCGCGGCTGACCGTCCGGCAATGGCTGGCGCTGGTCCATAAACTCGGCCAGACCGAGATTCAGGATCGACAGGGCGACCACCTGGCAGGAGAACGCCTTAGTCGACGCCACACCGATCTCCGGGCCGGCATGGAGGTAGATACCTCCGTCAACCATCCGGGCGATAGTCGAACCGACGACATTGACGACGCCGAGCGTATACGCGCCGAGGTCCTGAGCCAGTTTGAGACCGGCTTTCGTGTCCTCAGTCTCGCCCGACTGGGAAATGGCTATGCACAGCGTATTCGGCGGCAGGAACGGGCTCCGATAACGGAACTCCGAGGCCTGCTCGCACGTCACGGGCACGCGCAATATCCGTTCCATCAGCATAGCCGCGATCAGTCCGCCATGCCACGACGTGCCGCACGCCAGGATCTTGATCGAGTCGATACGTCCGACCTTCTCAGGAAAACCGTTTTCCAGACAGCGAAGGTGAATGCCGCGAACGCCGGGTTTGACTCGGCCAAGCAGCGTTCGCGTGATCGCCTCCGGCTGCTCATGGATCTCCTTGAGCATGAAATGATCGTATCCTCCCTTTTCGATCATGTCCAGAGTGTAGGCCACTTCTTCCACTTCAGCATCGACATGCTCGTTGGCTAGCGTCGAGATGACGCACGAATCCGGAGTGATCACGGCCATTTCGCCCTCATCAAGACGGATTAGCTTATTGGTATGCTCGATGATGGCCGACATATCAGACGCAACGATGTACTCATCATCGCCCTGACCGATGACCAATGGCGATCCCAGACGAGCCGCCACAATGACTCCTGGATGCTTCGATGAGACAACAACGATACCGTACGTCCCGTCAACCTGCGAAAGTGCTTCCCGGACCGCTTCACCGAGGTCACCATGGTAAAAATAGCCGACCAGCAAAGCCAGGACAGCGGAATCGTTTTCGCCGTCATAGACGATGCCTTTAGCGGCCAGCCACTGAATAATGGCCCGATAATTCTCGATGATGCCGTTATGGGCCAATGCGATAGTGCCATCCTGGCTGAAATGCGGGTGGCAGTTGGCCTCGTTCGGCTCTCCGTGGGTCGCCCACCGCGTATGGGCTATACCTTGGACGCTCGTACGTGACCCATCGTCAATCTCCGGCAAATGCTTTTCCAATGCCTCCTCAAGGTTCTTGATTTTTCCGACGGCTTTGACGGTCGCCAGCCCTCCATCCGACACGGTAGTAAGCCCGGCAGAATCGTACCCGCGGTATTCAAGTCGCTTCAAGCCGGCGAGGAGAATTGGCCGTGCAGGCCGCTGCCCGACATACCCGACTATTCCGCACATATAAACCTCCGATCTAGAATATATTGTTCATGGACTATTTTTCGTTTTTTTATATAAGTGTTTTCCACAAATATTCAAAAATCATTTTATTGGTTTGGTACAGTCCCGGATCAGCAATGATCATCCCGATCGGCTGCTTCTGCTTATCCAATGAAATCAAACCAATTTTCCTGTGGTAGATCAGCATATAGGTCGGCGAGCCCTCTGTCTTTGAAAGCCATTTGCGCTCGTCCATTCCCCAAAGCTGGCCTCCGGAACCCATGGCGATCACCTTGCACCTGATTTTCCTCTTAACGCGTTCTTTGGCGAAATTCGGGAACCCGTCATACAAATGCTGCCGGATGTCCGAGGCGGAATACACATAGTACTCCTTGTCCTCCGCTTCTAACATGACGTCCAGGACGTCGTTTAAAACAGTCTTAATGCCCTTTACTCCCTGATAGTACTTGACGACGGGTTTGTCTTCCGCCCGGTCATATACTGACTTCAGTTCCGGAATAATGTTTTCTACGGCAGTTTTTGATTCCTCCAGTTCATGGATACGGTCGGCGAGAAAACCCTTTAATTTTTCTGGGTCTTCGGCTAAAAAATACTGGTGCTTGTCCTGGTGGTAGTAGCTGACCAATCCCCGCTTAATCAGTATTTTCAAAATATCATACGTAGTGCCCCGGTTGACTTCAGCCGAACTAGCCAGAGTACGTACGGACGATGGGCCGGCATGCAACAAAGCCAGGTATACCCGTATTTCCTTATCCGATAATCCTAATTGTTTTAACGTTGCATGTATTGACATAAAAACTTTTCAACAGTCATTATTACAGTATAAACCCATCTCAAATATTGTCAATTTATTTCCTACAGTATAATCTAATATATATTTAAATGTGCTAATTTTAGCAAAATTTACTACTCTAAATTGTCAAAAATAAAAAATAGCCTTTATGACACGGCTATTTATCTACGCTAATCCTAGCTTATTTCTTTTGAACCCGCAAGTACGCTTCAATAAACCCCTGAATATCACCGTCCAATACCCTATCGACATCCTGCACCTCATGTTTTGTCCGGTGGTCTTTGACCATTTTATACGGCTGAAGAACGTACGAGCGGACCTGGTTGCCCCAGGCAGCCTCCTGGTAGGCGCCTCGTAGCTCCCGTTTTTCTTTCTGTTGTTCCTCAAGGAACCGGGCGTGAAGCTTTGCCCGTAAAATTTTCATGGCCGTTTCCTTATTTTGCTGCTGCGAACGTTCATTTTGGCAGGAAACGGTGATGCCGGTCGGAATATGTACGATCCGGATCGCTGAGTAAGTCGTATTCACCGACTGGCCGCCGTGGCCGGACGATGTTGAGGTTTCAATGCGTAATTCCTTATCGTCAATTTTCACTTCACTGACCTCTTCCAGGACCGGCAAAACCTCCACTAAAGCAAAGGAGGTGTGGCGCATCTTTTCCGCATCATATGGTGAAATACGAACCAGGCGGTGCACGCCAGCCTCAGCTTTCAGATACCCATACGCATACCGCCCTGCCACCTCGAGGGTAACGCTTTTTATTCCCGCTTCATTGCCCATGGACTTGTCGATGGTTTTTACCGTCCACCCCTGCCGTTCACAAAAGCGTATGTACATCCGAAGCAGCATTGATGCCCAATCCTGGGCGTCCACCCCTCCGGTACCGGCATGGATAGCCACAATGGCATCATATGAGTCATACTTACCGGACAGCATGATATAAAATTCCAGCGATTGGAATTGGTCATGCAACTCGTTAAAACGCGCCATAATATCCGCCTTCATGGATTGGTCACCTTCATGGTCAGAAGCAGACGCAAGCTCCAGCGTATCATCAACCTCCCGAGCGATGCCGGTCCACCGGTTCAGTTCTTTTTTCAGTTCATCGTGGTCCCGCGCTTTCACTTTCGCTGAATCCGGGTCTTGCCAAAAATCGGGCTTGGACATGTCCAATTCTAAGAGCTTTATCGTTTCCCGAACTTGATCTAATTTCAAAATTCGCCAGGTTCTGGCGATTTTCTCCCGTAAATCCACTAACTTGTCTATAATTTCTTTCATGCTATGAATTGTAGCGGATGTATCAGTCGGTGGCAAGAAACAGGGCCACGCTGTGGATAACCTTCAATACCCAATAAAAGCGACGGCTTGACCGCCTCTGTTGACCTGATATAGTTAAATCAAGCTACAATTAAAAAGTAGAATAAAAAAAACTCTCTCAAAAAGGAGTTTTTTCATTTTTACCGGAATCTCAGGCAAAAAATGAAGAACATCCCCGGGGAGTTTTTACATTTATCAGGAGGGAAACCGTTCCTTACCAATGAATATACTGCAACGCAACTGACATACCGCAAAACTCTGTAATCAAAGGAGAATCACATGGACAACTCAGCATTTACAGACCGTGACGTCCAGTCTGTCATCGAACAGCTGTTCGGCCAGGACATCCGGTACATCAGACTCTGGTTCCCTGATCCGCTCGGACGGATCAAAGGGTCAAACATCAGCCGTGACACGATCTGGAATGTCTTCCAGGACGGGAGCGGGTTTGACGGCTCATCAATTGAAGGGCTACTCAGAATCCAGGAAAGCGACCTCGTGGCGCGGCCGATCCCCCGGACGTTCCGCAAGCTTCCCTACCTGGTGGACGGGCAAGCCATCGGCAACATGCTGTGTCAGATTTACACTCCCGACGGCCGCCGCTTTGCCGGTGATCCGCTCTGGGTCCTGGAAAAACAGGTAGCCGCCGCGGCATGCCTGGGTTACTCAACAGTCAACGTCGGGCCAGAACTGGAATTCTTCCTGTTCAAAAACGGCTCCCCGCAGACCGGGAAACCCGTTCTTGTCCATCGGGGCGGCTATTTTGACGAAGGAGTGGCCCACCTCGGCGCTACTGTACGGATGCGAGCCGTGGAAGCGTTCCGCCAACTGGGCATATCCATCGAAGTAGACCATGGCGAGGTGGCTGATTCACAGAATGAAATCGACCTCCACTACCAGGACGCGCTGTCGATGGCCCATAACGCCATGCTATACCGGACCGTGGTCAAGGAAGTCGCCGCCCAGCTCGGCGTTTCAGCGTCGTTCATGCCCAAACCCCTCGCCGGAGTTAATGGTTCCGGCATGCACATACACACCTCGTTGTTTACGGACGGGCATAACACGTTCTTTGACGAACAGGACACGGAATACCACCTCTCGGCTACGGCCCGCCAATTCATGGCCGGCGTATTCAAGTACCTGCCGGCCGGCATGATCATCCTCTGCCAATGGGTAAATAGTTTCAAACGGCTGGTCCCGGGCTACGAAGCGCCAGTCTATCTCTGTTGGGGCCGCCGGAACCGGTCCGCCCTGATCCGCGTCCCCCAGTACCAGATGGGCAAGGAACGCGCTACGCGTATCGAGGTCCGTTGCCCTGACCCGGCCTGCAACATCCCCCTGGCTTTCGCAGTCATTATCGGCATGGGGTTGCAGGGTATCCGGGAAGACCTAAAGTCACTGCCCAATCCGGTGGAGGATGACGTATTCCGCCTCAGCAAGACACAGCTGAAAAAACGAGGGATCGCGTCCCTGCCGGGCAGTTTCAATGAAGCGCTCGCTGAATTCCGAGACAGTGGACTCATGCGTACCATCTTGGGCGACCATCTCCACGGCAAAATATGCGACTCGAAAGAAGCGGAATGGAGGGATTATGTCGCCGGCGTAGGCAAAAAAAACGCGCCTATCCGGACAAAAGTCTTCCCCTGGGAAGTCACGTACTATTCGCGCTGGGTATGATCATCTACATACCCCAAACAACCTCCGGTTATCCCAACCGGAGGATTTTTTTAAAAAACCTATGCTGCCAGTTTATTAGATCTGGATTCTTGCTGCGCTTTCAGGCCGGCCACAAAGGCTTCATAAAAATTCTGCACGGGGCCGCCGGACATTTTCGTATGATCAAAAATATCTTCGATAAAATCATGCTTATCTTTTTTTTCCTCATGACAGCGCCTCACCTCGGTAAGTAAACCCTCAAGCAACCCATCCACGTCATACCTACCGGCCGCTTTCAGCACGTCTTTAAACACGCCGAGCGTTTCACTCAATTGCGGGCTTGCAGATTCAATCTTCATTAGCGTCCAACCCTCGTCCTGATACATCTTCATGTACTTGTACAGAATTTCAAAATCATGGCGCCGCGTCTCGATTAGTTTGCGGTCCGCCAGGATGTGTTCCGGCCGTACTTCCTGCCCGCTATGGCTGTCTACTGCCTCCTTGGATTGTAGTTCTGGATTTGTTTCGACATCCTCCGTTCTTGTCTCTGGTGGCATATTTTTTTAGTAAAAAATTATTTATGACTGGGTCGGCGCCTCGGCCAGCTTGGCAGAAATAGTGATCTCCTTGCCATTGCGAAGTATTTTCAGCGAGATTGAATCATCGACATTGTGCTGCTGGATCTGGTCCGATAAGTTATGGGAACTGTCGACGCGCTGGCCGTCGATTTCCAAAATGATGTCATCGGCGATAATCCCCGCCTTTTCCGCCGGGCTCCCGGCCACGACTGGGGAAATCGACTGGTTGCCGCTCGTCACCCAGGCGCCATAATCAACTGAAAGGGTGTTTTGCTGGGCGATATCGCTGTTGATCAGCACATACCGGATGCCAAGATACGGAGTGACGATCTTGCCGCTCGTTTGCACGCTCTGAATGTCCTTTTTCACCTGGTTGATCGGGATGGCAAAACCGACCGACTGTCCGGAAGCATTGACCGCTGTATTCATGCCGATAACCTGCCCGGTTATATCCAGTAGCGGACCGCCAGAATTACCGGAATTGATGGCTGCATCAGTCTGGATGATGTTCTGCAACGTCTCGGATGATCCCGTATTATCCCCGGCAGTGACTGTCCGCGAGAGTCCGGAAATAATCCCGCGCGTAACCGTATTTTGGTATTGCCCGAGAGTATTGCCGATGGCAATAACCGTTTGACCGATCTGCAGGCTGTTCGAATCGCCGAGTGTCAGTGTCGGTAAATTAGTGGCGTCAATTTTTACCAAGGCAATGTCATTCAGCGGATCAGTCGCCACCACGGTCGCCTTGTATTTTGTCCCGTCGCTCAACACCACCGTATAATCAGCTTCAGCCGTGGATACGACATGTTTATTGGTTAAAATGAGGCCGTCAGCGGAAATGATGAATCCTGAGCCGGCTCCCACTTCCTGCTGTCCCTGGGGAAGCTGGCTGGAATCGTAAAAAAACCCGAAAGGAAAACCGTTGTTGCTAGAATACAGTTTGCTTAAGTCCTGGGTGATAACGATGCTGACGACCGCCGGACTGGCGTCCTTGACCACGTCAACGGTTGCCGAGTCCTCAGTCACCGAAACGGTCTGCTGGGAAGCCGTAACCGCGCTGGTTAACGAAACGGCAGTTGCGTTCCGGCTGAAAATATTTTTTTGGATCCAGGTGGATACGCGCTGGTTGGTACTGGCCCAGGTACCGAAGAGCAGTCCGGCCGCCGAGCTCACCACCAAACTGACTACGAGCATGCTGATCGCCACCATCCGGAGCTGCCTGAAAGTGACGGTAGAACTCGACCGTCGGGTCGATTGAGCTGGGATGTTCAGGATAGATTTCTGGGTAGTCCGGCTATTTTGTGGGTTCGGTTGGCGAGTTGAATCTTTAGCGTCCATACTCTTTATAAATGTTCTTAAATTAATATTTATTAATATATAAATAATAAAGATATTTTCGTGGATAGTATCAACCATTACCCCTGAAATGTCAAGGTAGGCCTCACTACATACTACACACGCGGCCGGGTATTTATTTCAGCTGTCTGATGCAGGAAGCATAGGCTTCCGTCTCCGCCCATCGGCACTGTCCGGCACGGCATAGGCAGCTGTCATCGGCATAACAGGCGTACTCTGGCTGCCATTCGCAGGTCGAATACTGCTGCGATGCCCGGTCACGCGGTACGCACAACGTACCGGAACAACCACTGACCAGGCAATCACTGTCCCGGTCGCATTCAGCGACAACAAGATTTGGCTGAGGATTGGCCGTGGGGGTATTTTTTGGATTTATAGTAAGGTGCGGAGACAATAAGGCAATCAGCACGCATCCGGCGCCGACGATAATTATGATGATAATGACACGCTTGGCCATAGGCTAAATATTCAAAGTGGCGCCGTAATAATCCTGGATCGTCCGCATCATCCAGGGAAACGAAATCGCAGCCACGATCAGCGGCAGGACAATTACGGCAATGCCGATAATCAGGGTCCAGAGACGGATTTTTCTCTGCCGTTCAAGCGACAACCATATCTTCTCCGACAGCTCGATATTTTTCAGCAAAAGCTGTTTAATCTCCTCATCAGGCATAGCTAGGTGAGTAACGTCTCTAAATTTACAATCGTAAAACCGGAATTTTTCAACTGTGTAATGACGTCGGATATAATGTCGGCAGTTGTGGCATTGCTGGCCTGCATGAGGACGATACCTCCCGGCACGGCACTTTGCAGGACCCGGTCTTTTGATTGCTCCGCCGTATAGTCCGATGACCAATCCAGCGCGTCAACCGTCCACGTTACCGGACAATATCCGGCCTCCGTTACCGCAGCCAGGACGTCCGCGTCCGCTTCCCCATACGGCGGACGGAAAAATGGTTTGGTTGACGTACCGGTCACTTGGCCGATTGCCTGGTCCGCTTTTGTCAGCTGCTCCGCCACGCTGGGTGCGGGCAAATCATTAAAATGCGGATAGCTGTAACTCAGGTTGTACACCGAAAACCCCGCGTCGCTGACTTTTTTAACCATGACCGCGTTCGTTTCGGCCACGTCGCCGCGGACAAAAAAATCCGCCGGCACGGCACCGGCCTTGAGAGCCGCCAACAGCCGGTCGATTTCTCCTTCCTTGACGGTGCCGACATTGAAAGTCAGGGCAATCTGTTTCTGGTCAGTCGAGGCGCGCGAAATGACCTTGGTACAGTCTGCGACACTGAAGCTGCTGGAAGAAGAGGCCACATTAACATTGGCATTGTTGTTGGCATTGGCATTTTCTTCAACATTTGTATTTGCGTCAGCGTTGGTCAGCATTGAATTGATGTTTGTGTCGACGCCCGACTCGGCCACCGCTGAATTGTCGCCAGGTAGCGTCAAGGTCGGGGTCGGCTGCTTACTGAATATCGCCCGGCCGATCAGGAACACAACAAAAAGGATGCCGACAATAAGTGCTATTCGGGTCCAGTTGAACCGTGACCGTCCCCCCTGCGGCCGATAACGCTGATAGTGCTGATAATTGGCCATAAGATTTTCCTACTATCTCCAGTATACCCCAATGGCACAATAAATAAAGGGTAAAAAAAATACCGTTATTGAAACCGGTATTTTTTATATTACTCGTTTGGCTAGCTTATATGCGCAAACGGCTTCCTGGATTCCGCGCGCTTAGCAACCAGGTAAACAGCCGCCTGGTAAACGCCGAAAAATACCGCGACATAGAACAGGTCGCCGAAAAAAGTATTGCGGTAGAACGGGACAGCCATCACATAACTTTGGATCAGACCAGCCCATGTTTTCTGGTACAATGGCGTCCAGGCCCATACGGCGAAATTCGTCAGCAGATAAAAAATTACTGAGCCGGACACGGTCCCGGCGGCAATTTTCAGTACGTTCGGCTTTTGGCGTACCCACCAGCCGATCATCCCTATTACGGCGTAACTTCCCCACGTAAACAACACTATGTTATGCCAGCCGATGAACACATCCGTTACGGCCATGGCCGCTACTGGCATGAGAACCCCCCACTTCGACCGGATATAGGTTCCGGAAAAAAGAGCCAGGGCGCCGACAGGGACAAAATTATACGAATGGGGCAGGAACCGCATGGCCACGCTCAGTCCAGTAATGACCGAAATAAAAATAAACAATAACCGCGCATTCTGTATTTTCATAGAATGAAATATTACCTATTAGAACAGGCTCTCGGCAAACTTGAACTCTATCGTATCGCCCGGTTGAACCACCTGCTGATTGACAGCTATGGTCGCCGGCTCGCCATTCACATAATATGACCAGTACTTGCCATCTTGGCCTCCGACCAGATCACCGATGCTGTTCACCAACACGCCGAGATCGCCATAATCTTTCGTGTCTAACGGGAGACCATAGGCAACGACAGCATCCTGAAGCGCATCAAATACTGTCGAACCGGCTTCCAGGTTCATGTCAACGCTGACGGTATTCCCGGTGATGCTGCGCTGGATGATGACTTTGGCCCGGACCACCTCTACCCCGGCAACCTTTCCGGACGGAACCTGGGGACCCACTGCCACCTGCACTTTCTGCATATGGGTCGTCTGGTCGGCTATAACGACGTCAGTATTGTAACTAGAAATGGCCAAGGCGGTAACCAGTACCACTGCCACGCTTAACGTGGCGCTGATAAACCACCAATGGATCTTGGTATCGTTTTTGTCCATACGGTTATATGGTAAATAATTAATAATCGATTGATGGCCGGGCTAGAATGCCCCGAGTGAAGGGATGCTTGATCATCTTGATTTCCGACACATAATCAGCCAATTGTATTAGTGTAGCTGGTGCATGCCGTCCTGTCAAAACCAGTTCGACGGCCGACGGCTTGGCCCTCACGAGACGGGCTACTGATGCGGCAGTGACCAGTTTTTCCCGTATGGCCACATTAACTTCATCCAGTATCACCATGCCGAACTGGCCGGACCGTATTGCCAGCGCTGCCTGACGGAGTGCATTCCGGGCCGCCCGCTGATGCGCCTGGAATGGCTTCCGGTCGCCCAGTATTTTTACGAACCCTTCACCCAGCGCTACGATCTGCAGGTATGGGGATAATTTTTTTACGATATCGAGCTCACCAGAACGCCAGGGACCCTTTATGAACTGGACCATCAGCACATGTTTTTTATAGCTGATCGCCCGCAACGCCAGTCCAAGGGCTGCTGTGGTTTTGCCCTTGCCGTCCCCGGTATATATATGTACCAAACCGCTGTCTATTTTTTTAAACTTCATAGTCAAATCAATCGTCCCCAAATAGTCCCTCTGCTGCCATGCGGTGAGTCCACCGGCCATACCGCGTCGCGGATATTTGCTGGAAATATTATCCAAGACTGCATGCCGAAAATCCACATTTCGGGCAGACCGAACACCCTTCCTTGATTTCCATGTTCGTCTTGCATTCCGGGCACACTTCAATAATGTGGCTGCGCTGGACAGCGCTGGCAACCGGCACTTTTTCCGGTTCGCTCGCCGTCTTGACTGTCGGTACCGATGCCCCGCTTCGTAAATCGTCATAATTATAGCTGAATGATTTCTTCAGCTCCTTATGCTTAACGGAACCGATATTGAGCACCTGTACGTCCCGCGAACGGTCACGGTAAATCGTCACCCCTTTACACCCCTGGCGGTAAGCAAGCATATACACTTCCTCGACATCCTCAACCTTTGCGTCATTGGGGAAATTAACGGTCTTGGACACGGCATTGTCGGTATGTTTCTGGTACACGGCCTGCATCTTCAGGTGCCACTCCGGGATGATGTCATGCGAAACCACAAACAGTCTCTGCCATTTGGCCGGCACCTCATCCATGCCCTGTACGCCGCCATGTTCGGCGATCTTCTTCATCAGTTCTTCGCTGTAAAAACCCTCTCGTCTGGCGATCAATTCGAATAACGGATTCACCTCTATCAGTTCATTATCATCCATGACATTACGGACATATGATATGGCAAATAACGGCTCGATGCCGGATGAGCATCCGGCGATGATGCTGATAGTTCCGGTTGGGGCAATCGTATTGGTGGTGGCATTGCGCATCTTCGGGGCGCCTGGCTTGTCATAAACACTGCCTTCAAAGTTAGGGAACTGCCCACGGTCACGGGCCAGGTCCTGCGACATTATCTTTGATTCTGCCGCAATGAATCCCATCACTTTCTCACCCAAATCCACAGCCTCCTGGCTATCATACGGGATGCCGAGCATGATCAGCAGGTCCGCCCATCCCATCAGGCCCAAACCGATCTTACGGTTGTTATGGACCATATCGGTAATCTGCGGCAACGGATAATGGCTCATATCAATGACGTTATCAAGGAAATGGATGGATGTCCGTATCGTCTGTCTCAGCTTGTCCCAATCAAGGGTAACCTCTTCGCCGAGGAAAAAATCCCCCTTAACCATTCTCGACAGATTTAGTGATCCGAGATTGCATGCTTCAAACGGTAATAACGGCTGTTCGCCGCACGGGTTCGTCGCTTCCATCTCGGCGACATGCGGGGTCGGGTTGTCCCGGTTGATGCGGTCAATAAACACGATGCCCGGATCACCGTTTTTCCAGGCCAACGTTACGATCAGGTCAAAAACTTTCCGCGCATTCAGGCGGTCAATGCTCGTTTTGTCCTTGGGATTGATCAGGTCATAATCAGTGTTCTGTTCCACCGCTTTCATGAATTCTTCCGTCACCGCGACGGAAATATTGAAATTATTCAGCCGGTCATTATTCTCTTTGGCGGTAATAAATTCCAAAATATCCGGATGATCAACGCGCAAGATGCCCATATTTGCGCCGCGCCGCGTCCCGCCCTGCTTGATGGTTTCCGTGGCGGCGTCAAATACGGTCATAAAGGACACGGGGCCAGAAGCCACTCCTTTAGTAGACATGACCCGGTCATTTTTCGGACGGAGACGGCTAAACGAAAAACCGGTCCCGCCCCCGGTCTTATGCACCAGGGCGGTCCATTTGACCGCGTCAAAAATTTCCTCCATCGAATCCCCGACCGGCAACACAAAACAGGCGGCCAGCTGCTGCAATTCCTTGCCGGCATTCATCAGTGTGGGAGAATTAGGGACAAATTCTAAACGGGACAGCACCTGGTAAAATTCCTCTTCAGTTTTTTCCACATCCACCTTCTGGGTCAACAGTGTATCGTACCGGGTATCTGCCTGCGCAATATTGGCCGCCACGCGACGGAACATTTGCGGCGGCGTCTCGATCACTTTGCCGTTCGGATTCTTCCGCAAGTACCGCTTTGACAAGACCCGCAATGCGTTGACAGTCAGATTCGTATCCAGTTCCGCCAAGCCCAGATACATCCCCTTCGCGGCACGAATTTTCTGGTGCTCTTTACGGTACAGGATATAGGCTTTGGCCAGCTGAATCTGCTTCTCCTTAATCAGGACCTCCTCGACAATGTCCTGGATCTGTTCCACAGTCGGAATAGTAGTACTGTCATATTTTTTCTCGAGGATGCCGGCTACTTTTTTCCCCAGCTTCTCGGCTAATTTCTGATCGTCCTTCTGGACCGATACCGATGCCTTATAAATTGCATTGGAGATCTTTGACAGGTCGAAATCCACGACAACTCCCGATCGTTTACGGATTTTGGTGATCTTTACCATACGTATAAGTACCTTAATGTTTATTTTTTTTCATGCTCCGGGGCGTCAGCAGCTTGCGGAGCTCATGTTGGAATGTTTTGGCATCCCTGAATGACCGATAGACCGATGCAAAACGGATGTAAGCGACCTCGTCTCTTTTTTTCAGGTGCTTCATCACGATCTCGCCAATCTGGCTGGTTTTTATCTCTTCATGGCCGAGCATCTGGATGTCACGCTCGACTAGGCTCACCAGCCGCTTAAACTCGTCCTGGGTGATCGGCCTTTTTTCAAATGATTTTTTCAGCCCCGACTCCAGCTTGTCCTTTGAGTACGGTTCACGCCGGCCGTCCCGTTTAATAACAGTTACATTGAGTATTTCGACCTCTTCATATGTGGAAAACCGAAAATTGCATTTCAAGCACTGGCGGCGGCGGCGGATGGCCATCCCGTCATAAACTAAGCGGGAATCACTGACCTTCGTGTCCGTATGATGGCAAGCCGGGCATTTCATAATATCAACATCTAGTACGTCTACTAATCATTATACTACTATATATAGTAACGGTCAATAACATACATTAGCAAAAAATCAAATTCACTGTGGATAACTGATAAAAATTTTCCACTGCTACCGGGACTGCCGGACAAATGGTATCGGAATCTGCCGACAGCAAACAATTAGCAGCACAAAGCAGGCCACAGCTGACGATTTTGGTTATTAACTGGCAATTTCTCAGGGTAAATACGATCCGCCGCCTACATCATCTTCTTGCGGATGAAGGCCGGGATTTCCAGGTCTTCCTCATCTGACTTGACCGGCTCCTTCTTCGGTGCCGGGGTAGCCGGGGGCGGCGTATAGCTTGGTTTAGGTTCTGGCGGCGTTGATTTTATTTTACTGGCGGAAAAAAATGTTTTCGGCTCCTCACGCTCCACCATACCTCCGAATCCCATCGGCTTTATCTTTTTCAGGGACTTTTGCTTGCCCCCGAATCCAGTGGCGATGACGGTAATTTTCATCTGTTCCTTCATGCTGTCATCAATGACGGCTCCAAAAATGACTCGGGCGTTTGGATCCGCGGACGACGTAATAATCCGTGCAGCTTCATTGACTTCGTACATACCGAGATCAGGACCGCCGGTTACCGTAAAGAGAATGCCCTTTGCCCCTTCAATGGACAATTCAAGCAGCGGACTGTCAACAGCCGCTTTTGCCGCATCAATAGCCCGGTTCTCCCCTGACCCCTGGCCGATGCCCATCAGCGCGGATCCGGCACTTTCCATAATCGAACGCACATCGGCAAAATCCACATTGATCAGGCCGGGAACAGTGATGAGATCCGATATGCCCTGCACGCCCTGGCGCAATATCTCATCCACCGTCTGGAATGCATCCAATAAAGACGTTTTTTTATCAATAATCTGTAAAATGCGGTCATTGGGTATGGTAATGATCGTATCTACTTTTTCCGTTAACTCGGCTAAACCGGAATCTGCAATACTCTTGCGCTGGGCTCCCTCGAAAGAAAAAGGCTTGGTGACGACAGCGACGGTCAACGCCCCGACATCTTTTGCGATATCGGCAATCAGCGGGGAAGCGCCGGTACCAGTGCCTCCGCCCATGCCACAGGTGATAAAAATCATGTCAGAGCCTTTCAGGAGGTCATGAATCTCATCCTGGTTCTCCTCAGCAGCCTTACGCCCTATTTCTGCGTCCATGCCAGCGCCCAGCCCCCTCGTCGTCGTCTTGCCGATATGAAGCTTATGTGGCGCCTTGGAATGGTGCAGCGCCTGGGCGTCAGTATTGATCGCGATGAATTCAACCCCGCGGATTTTCGTACTTATCATGCGGTCTATAGCTGCCCCGCCAGACCCGCCGACCCCGACGACTTTTATCTTCGCAAATGTCTCAATGTCAGGTTTTATTTCCATAGTATTCCGATTTGAATTGTAATTTTTCATTAAATAGTCCCTCCGTCTTTTATGGTATCAGCGATTTAAACCATTGCTTCATTTTTGAGGTAACCTCTTTTGCGGAAGAAAAATTCGGCATTTTGAATGACCGGCCGGCGCCTGACTTTTCCGACAAACCAGCGCCCCAGTACAGCAGCCCGACAGCGGTTGAGTAATTCACGTCATTGACCTTGTCCACGGCTGTCGACGCCAAATCAAGCGGGAAGCCGAGTGAAGCAGGCAACTTGAATTCTCGCTTGGCCACATCGATCAGCCCTTCGAGTTTTGCGCCACCGCCGGTAATGACGACGCCTGCTGGAAGCAAACCGGCTCGATCGATCTTCTGTAATTCCTTGTCAGCCATTTTAAAAATCTCCTCACTTCGTGCTTCGATGATCTCTGCCACATGCCTCCGTGACACGACGCCTTCTTCACGTGTATCAATTTCTGCCAGATTAATCTCTTCGCGCTTGTTGATCTCTTCGGGCAGCGCCGATCCGTATTCTATTTTTATCTTCTCAGCCAAATCAATGGACGTCCGTAACCCGATGGCGATATCGTTTGTGATATGGCTCGAACCGACCGGCAGGATCGCCGTATGCAGAACATCCCCCTCTTCAAACACCAACAGGCTAGTTGTCGACCCGCCGATATTCAAAAGGGCAACGCCCAGGTCGCGCTGTTTTTTCGTTAAGACGGACTCTGCTGATGCCAAAACGCCAAGCACGAGGTCATTGATGTCAATACCGGTCCGATAAATGCATTTGGTGATATTTTTTACCTGCGATGACAACCCCTGGATAATCTGAGCATCAACCTCTAGTCTGATGCCAGTCATGCCGACCGGATCCTTGATGCCTTTCTGGTTGTCAACAGTAAAGCTGCGCGGTATCACATGCAGAATTTCATAATTCGGAGGGGTCGCCACTGCCTGCGCGGCTTCAATAACGCGTTCAATGTCCTCCTCGCGGATTTCTCCGTCTGATTTCGAAACCGCTATCACCCCATGGCTTTCCTGGGCGGTGATGTGGCTCCCATTGATGCCTACATATACATGCTCGACCGGAATGCCCGTCATGCGCTCCACCTTCTCTAACGTGGCCGAAATCGAAGAAACGGCATCTTCAATGCTAGTAATCGTACCTTTACTGACTCCCTCTGCCGGATGTTCAGCGGCACCTAAAACATGAATTTTATTATCATGCGGATTCAGTTGACCAACCACTATCCGAATAGTAGTTGAGCCGATATCAAGACCGGTAATGATTTCTTCTTTTGCCATAATGTTATTTTCGAACTTACGCTTGGTGCCGTGTTTATCGTCCTGGTAGCTCCGAACAAACACGCCTTATATTACTCCTATTATAAAGTATTTAATGGTAATTTGCAAAATAGGCGGCTTGGACTGGTAATAAAAGAATTATTTGGCTTATCTTAGCGCTCTAACCAGAAACAAAATACGGGATAAAAATAAGAATACCAATCACAACCGCCCCGATTGACGCCACCAGCACCGCGGCGGCCATGACATCCTTTATAACCTCCACATACATATGTATCCGCGGCCTGAGGATATCTGACACTTTTTCAAAAATGGTATTAATCAACTCCAGAACCAGGACAAACATCATGACCATGAGCAGTGTGACGACCTGCCAGAGCGCAACTTCGAAATATACCATAAGGATAATGACCACCAGGCTGATCAGCAGATGCAATCGGATATTCTGTTCATTTTTTATGGTATACCAAAATCCCCGGCCAGCATACCGGAAACTCTTTACCAGCTTGGCAAAATCAATAAGTGGCATAAATATCTTGACCAGTATTAGTGTTCAGGACTCTGAATCTGCCGGAAGATGCGCTGTTCCAGCCTGATCATCCGCTGTGCGTCGGCGCGCCGCGAATGGTCGTATCCGACCAAGTGCAAAAAACCATGGATTAATAATATGGTGATTTCATGACGCAACGTGTGCCCAAGGCGTCTGGCCTGCCGCGCAGTATGGGGCATAGCGATGATTATTTCACCGAGATACCCCGGCTGCCGGCTCATCCGTATACGGCTATCACGCTCGGAAAAAGACAGGACGTCGGTCGGATGGTCAATCCGACGGTACTGGCGGTTGAGGCGACGACTGACTGCGTCAGTGACGAAAGCGACAGAAATTTCAGAATACGCATACCGAGGCATGACTCGGGCAGCCGCTGCCAGCACGCGCTTGACAGTCTGGACACGAACGCCGACCGGGACGACCTGGTTAACCGATACCCACATCAGAGGCGATTAGTTGCGGAATTTAAATTACTATTTGTGTTTGCGGTATTGGTGTTGGTATTGGAGTTTGAATTTTTATTTACCGTATTCGTATTTACGTTGACATTTGCATTCGTATTGGTAGTGACCGGCACTACGCCCACCTTAAAACTCCGGTACATCATCTGAAAAGTTGACTTGTAATTCGCCTGGGTCAATATGTTGAGGTTATAATTAATGATGTACACTTTCTGCCCGCTGACAAAATACGCGGTTAGACCGTCCACGCTCAATACGCCTGACAAGGTCTTGTCCCAATTGGTGATGCTGGAAATCTGGGAAGAATTGACACCGGGAGATTGGGTCAGATACCAGTCACGTGCAGACAGGTTGGCGGGATTCTCCTGCACGCTGGCTTCGACAAATTCTCCACTGGTTGTGAACATCTTGCCTCGCGTATTTTGGGGGTCATCTGATGACGCCCAGCTGGCCGGATACAGGATTGAATAGAAATATGAAGGATCATAGTATGTCCGTAGGGCACTGCTGCTTTCGATAGATCCCGTCCCGGTCGGATTATATCCGCCGACCACTTCCTGGCCATCGGCATAGCTGTCCCCGTCCGTATCAGCCTTTATCGGGTTGGCGCTAAACAGTGTCTCCTCAACGTCAGTCAGCCCGTCACTGTCGCTGTCCTGGCTCGAGACGACTGGGGTAATATTTGCATTGAATGCCGTATTCGTGTTATTGACGTTAAAATTCGGGAAGATGTTCTGATTCCCTGCGGTGTTCGTATTAATTGAGGAATTAACGTTGATATTCAAATTTGTATTAACCGCTGAATTCGTATTCTTGTTCGCATTTCCGTTCATATTCTCGTTCACAGCCACATTGGCATTTATTTCATTCGTATTCTCAGTCGTATTGGTCGATGGCATGAACTTCTTATAGGCCAGGAAGCCGGCCACGCCGAGCAAGACCACCGCTAAAATGACAATAAGCCAGATCATCAGTTTTGATCCGCCGCCTGAAGAACCGTGGTCATCGACATGGAACTTCTCCGGCATGGTGTACACCTTGATCGGCTTGTGTAAATCTTCATTTGTGTTAGGGGGCGGTGGCGGGCTGATTGGCATAGATACAATAAATTATTGGGATGAATTAGTGATCGCATTGGTGAGATCATACAATTTTCCGGAACCGGCGGGATTATATCCATTCCTGACTTCCGTCCCGTCATCAATCCCGTCACTGTCTGTATCTCTTTTCAGAGGATCGGTCTTGAACACTTTTGCCTCTTCGCGGTCAAACAGCCCGTCGCCGTCAGTGTCGGATTTCAGCGGATCGGTCCCCTGCGTTTTTTCTTCCGCATCTGCCAGGCCGTCGCCGTCGGTGTCGACAACTGTGTTGTCGATTGGTTTCAAGTTTACAGCTGAACCGTCGGTATCAGTCACGACGGCCTGCACTGCGTTATGGTTTTCTGTCGTATCCGTCGTCGTGGTCCGGGTAAACAAGCCTCCGCGCCAGGCGGCCAAAGCGCCGGCCGCTACCAGGACGACTGCCAATGAAACGGCGGCGACCACGAACCGGCGGTTGTTCGGTTCCCCTGACGGTACAGACGAGGGCGCTGGCGGGGTGACAGCTATTGGTCGGAGAGGTGCGGGCATGGCCCGCGGTACGTCTTTGCTGCGGCGGGAAGAACTATTTTTGGCAATCTTTTTACCCGCGGCTGCATCGGTTCCTTCAAAAATATCCTCTACGTTGTTTTGTTTGATATTTGGCATGAAATACCGTTATTAAGAGGCGGAGGAGGAAGACGACGATGCCGTGTTCGTGCAGGATGTCGAGGAAGACCAGACGGAATAGGTCACATAACCGGAATTCGCGCTTAGGCTGGCATTATACGCCATGGCATAAATTGACTTGTCGTCCGTGATCGTGGTCGTGGTACAACTACCATTGACATTATAACTGGTGGCGGCATCAGCCACTGAAACGAACGGCAAACGGAATCGTGGCCACTTGACCGCCAGGTCAGATTTCTGCGCTGTTCCCATGGCAATATCGCCCGCCAAATTGATGTGCAAAGTCGTGGTAACATTAGTATCCGCCGAACCAGTAATATCAACACTTGCCAGCGGGCCGCCATATTTTGAGGTATACAGCTCAATCCGAGTGATGTCAGTGGCATCGGTGGCACTGACATTCACGTCAATTGGCGTCCCGACATTAAACGAACCAGATAACGGGCTGATGATAGTCACCACCGGGGCGCTGCTGGTATACGTAACGTTAATCGTCCGCGTCGCGGAAGCAGTCAGGCCGACGCCATTGGTCGCGACTGCCCGCAATACATGAGATCCTGTGGATAGCGATGCGACATTCAGTACCCAGATGTAATCGCCGCTACCTGACGGCTGATCAAAATTCTGCGTATCGTGCGGTGCCGACTCGCTGTCCAGATAAAAATCAACTTTTGTCACCGTACTTTCCGGATCTGTGGCGTTGGCGTACACATCAATACTTGACGTACCGATGTCAGCGCCTTCATTTGGCGACGTGATAGCAATAACCGGAGCGGTGGTGTCCGAAGTGTTGGTATTTGCATTAGTCGTGTTGGTATTGGAATTCGAGGCGCCGGCGCCAATCACGAAGCTTGCGGCGTTTGACCCAATGGTCGGATGGCCAAAGATGTCTGCCAGCTGGATGTCCACTGAATAATTGTCATCCTGATTCGTGCCTGAATTCCACGTACTGGCAAACACGCCATCGCCAGACTGGCCGTCATTATGTTTGCCGTCGTCATACAGCTGAATAATCGCCTTCACGGCACCGACCGAACTCTTGATATTGGCGATAGCCGTCCTGACGCCGGAAACGTCCTCAGCTGTTACGGTAATACTGAGCGACTGCCCCTGATTGATCTGGGTCGGACTGACGACAGTGCTCGATAATGTCGGTCCGGCAGTATCACTCGGGTCATACACCTCGATGCTTGGCTGCGTATCAGCCCGGGCTATGCTGATGCCCACAACCGACATGACGCCAACTATTGTTAAGATAACCAACCCATTCATTAATTTTTTCATACGTGTATTAAATATTAATAATTATATCGTCATTAAATTTTTATAAACATCGTTTTGTCAAGAAACTGCATTCATCTGAAATGCACCAAAACCAATAATCGCAAGGCGACCCCGGAATTTTTTTACTACTACAGGTATCGTCAGCGGTATATGTCTTTGTCCCGTTATGATTACAGAAATCACTTGAGAGGCAACAGTTGTCATTGCCGGTCAGGGCGCCTGTACATGGGCCGGCGCTGTGCGCCACACATGGTCCCTGGATGACCAGGGTCAGGTTTTTTGTATCTGTGCCAAATGCATTAGTGGCAGTCAGCGGAACCGTATAGGTGGCATTTGATCCGACGGCCGGCGTACCGCTGATCAGCCCGGCCGCATTGACCGTAAGCCCGTTTGGCAAATTTGTCGCGGTAAACGTGTTTGGACCGTTCGTGGCAATAATCTGGTAGCTAAACGCGATACCGACCTGGCCCGAGGCAGACAAAACGCTAGTAATCACCGGGTACGTGGCCGGACAGTCAAGCGGACAATTCGCGTTGGTTTCCACCGGACTGTCGCAGGTCCCGTTGTTGTCGCAGGCCGGCCGGCCGGGGATATTCTCGTATTCCGAGGTGTTACCAAGTATGTCGCGAGCCTGCACGTCCACCCACAATGCCGCTACCACAGTTGACGTCCAGGTACCGCTGTATAACCCGGAAATATTATCGCCAGAGACTAACCCCAGCGTGATAAGCACCGGAGGAGCCAAATCCGTTTCGTCGGGGCTTTGGATTGGCACGACGACGCTGTCAACGCCGTCATAATCCGTCACGTTGGCATATATGGTATACACAGTTCCCAGTGGGCCGGTGTCCGGCGTAATAAACGGATCGGTAATCAAGGGGCCGCCGGGTCCGCGGACGTTATAATTCCGTTCGATACTTGTGCTGCGATTGCCGCGGGCGTCCAGTGCGTCCACCTGGAACGAATGCCATCCGTCGGGAACCGACGTCGTATCAACGGTCCATTCTGTCGCCTGCCCGGCCAGAGCAGTGTACCGCAGTACATGGTCCATATAGAAATTCACCCGATTGACGCCATAATTATCATCAGCCTGTACGCGCACTAAAATAGAGTTATCAATGGACGTCCCTTCATTGGGCGTCGGCGGGATAAAACTGACCGTCGGCGGTTCTGCGTCGTCCTGCGCCACGTCGACCGGGATGAACATCGTGTCCGTGCCGATATTCCTGGCATCATCATAAGCATACGCTACCACCTGGTGGCCGGGGCAGGTCAGGCCGGGATTGCATTCACTGTCAGCATTGCACTCCAATCCGATTCCATTGGCCGCGACGCACACCTCATTGGCCGGGCAATCGCTGCTGGCGACGCACATCTGGCCGAGCGTAACGCTGCAATGGCTGGCGCACACGCCTTTTGAGTAACCTTGGGAGTCCCAATTCCAGCTCCAATTATCCAAATCACACGTATCTGGGGCGGTACAATCAGCATCTGACGTACATGCCTGTCCGCCCGTAACACACGTCCCCGGCTGATGGATGCCATTGCTCATGAACAGCCCGTCTACATAAAATTTCACCTCGTTGACCTGTTTATTGTCGGTAGCCGAGACCGGTATAGTAACTGAACCGCTTCGCAAGCACATCTGGTTATTAAAATTATTGCTGCAGACAGCGGGTGTATTCGTCTGGTCGCAGGCCACGCTGAACACGCACAATTCCCCGCCGCCGCACTGATTAAGATAATCACACGGGACTCCGCTGTTTTGGCATGTTCCCTCGGCGCAGAGACCGGGTATGGACTGGTCAAATGTGACCACCGGCCGGATCGGATCCAGATTATCAACATTGACGGTTACGGACGTCGATCCGGTATGCCCGCTGTTATCCGCCGCCAGGGCAGTAATAGTATACGGACCGTTCGGTACCTGGGTAGAATCCCACGGCGGGGCAAAAGAACAGCTAAGCGTCGTGGTCGTATTGCCGGTACAGGAGTACGCATCAACTAAATTATTGCCCACGTCCCTGATGGAAAAATTAACACTTGAAACCTGCCGGTTATCGGTAGCCAGCGCGTTGATCTGCACGCCATAGCTGATCAGCGTCTTCACCCGGAGGATGCGCGCGTTCATGAGATCAGAAATATACAAATTATTGCCGAATACCGTGACATCCTGCGGAGAACTCAAGTGCGCCAAATCATTGCCCGGTACGCCGGCTTCGCCGAACACGTGCACCACTTTGGTCAGGCTGGTGTCCACCGCGACAATGTCATGAGAATTCTGATTTGCCACATAAATAGTTTGGCCGTCGACGGCTAATCCGATCGGCAGATTAAAGGTGGCATTTGTAATACTGCCGATTAGATTTAAATTCTGGTCATACTTATACACGCCGCCGGGGTTGGTTGCCCGTGTAATATAAATATTTCCCGCACTATCAGTATCGATACCGCCAATCTGTCCGCCCGTGTCGAGGAAATGCTCAATTACGCCCGTACTCGGATTATACACAGCGAGCTGATGGAAATATATCACCGCAATAATTTTACCGTCCGGCGCCCCGACCGCATGGGTAAAGCCGCGCCAATCGAAGCCAGGACCGGTAAAATAATAGATGGAAGTTGGCGGGGTATTGGGAGCGGCGCCGGCCGGAATGCGCAATATTTTTCGTCTGTCAACATTAGGATCGGGGGTATATGTCACCAGCATATCACCGGTTGACCTGTCTTTGCCTACCCAATATAAAACCCTGTTCCCTGGTGTTAAATTCAACGTCAAATCAGGGTTGGGATAATTAAACGAATTGAGCAATGTACTCAAGGTCAGGTCGGCATCAACCCGGTTTAACGAAGATGTTCCGACTGGGTAGTTCACCCAGAATATTGACCCGGTATTTGACGCCTCTATGCCCTCGACCCCTCCCGCCGTAATCCATTTATCGGGACTGTAGGTGACGTTGCGGTTCGATACTGTCGTCCCGTCTTGCGGCGTGGTGATGGTCACAAACGGCGCGGTAGAATCCGGTTGGCCGCTGTTGTCGATATTGATAGCATAATCCCCGTCAGTCAGGTTACCGGCATTGTCATAGGCCCGGACACGGACCGTATGGCTGCCGTCCGTATACTGACTGGTGTTGAAATCCCAGCTCCAGACGGCGTTATCCGTATCCGTGTAGTTCAGGATGCCGTCAATGTAGAATAACACCCGATTGACGCCGGATCCTGCGTCACTGACCGTCACGTCCAGCGCCCGCGTGCCCGACACGGTCGTGTTCTGGTTCAGCACCAGCGAATCAACGGCGATGATGTCCGGACCGTCATGATCCGTGGCTGAACCGGTGACATTATATTCATAGTTGAAACACGGGCATTCCGCTTCGGACAGGCCATTGCAGACGTCCGACACCGGATCAGCGCCGATGTACCACCCGCCATTTAAGTAATGGAGGTATTCCAAATGCGCGAACAGGCTGGCCATACTGCCGTCCGCACTGCCCATATATTGATAGACAAATGAGTCGGCCGGACATTCGTATCTTTTTTGGGTATCGCTCCAGCAGGTAGTCTGGTCATAATGGTTTGCGGCCGTGCACATCAGCGGGTCAGGGACGGCAAACTTGTCGATCGGATCTTTGGGCAGGTTACCGTTTATTGCGGTACCGAGCGTATCCTGCCACGACGGCCATTTGGAGGTGGACAGCATCTTCACGTATGATCCACCCTCAAGTTTTGGAAAAATCCCCTTATCGGTCCGGTACGTCATCAGTTTCGCGTATATGGCCGTGAGGTCCGTCACCCGCCGCATATCGCGCAGCATCTGCTCTTTTTCCGACAGGCCGATGTTGATGGTAAATTCCCAGTTACTGATCATCCGGTTATAAATAGCCACCGTCTCGTCAGAAGCGTCTTCATTGTATGAAATCAGGTAAATATTCGGGTACAGCCGGTCACCGACGTTAGCGCCAACGGCATTCCAGGCGGACACGTAAACCGTCGTACCGGCCCGGACAGCCGGATACCCGTCCACGGTCAGGTCCTGGGGTTCCGGTGCGGCTGGGCCGAACTGGCTGAAATACCAGTCACGAGGCGACTGGTTGCCTTCATTCTCATATACCAAAATACCGATGGCGTCATCCGTCCCGTTACGGGTGAAGAAAAATTCCTTGATCCGCTCGTTCTTCTTGTTCCCCGGCAGATAGGTGCCATCCTTGACCACTACGTCACCGGTCGGAGCCAATAACGGTAGCTCGCCGGGGTCTCGGCAATACGAAATAGAAAAGTGGGTGGCGTTATCAATATACGGGAACGTGTCATTCTCCGGCGGAAACGGATTCGGCCAGGGATGCTCGCACGCATTGACCGTCACTCTGGCGGATGACGTCTTGGTACCGGTGAAATAGTCCGGCACTGCTTCGACATTCACCGACGTCCGACCATTCTGCTGCTGGGCTGTTAAATTATCATTAAAAAAAGTGTGCTGGGCTGGATCCACCGTCGCTATCGTCGGGTCTCCTATTGACCAGTTGTAATTTGCGCTGACCGGGTTGCTGTACTTATCAAGTGCTTGGGCAAAAGCCCAATGTTGATTTCCAACGAGACCAATATTCATGTCATCAGTGCACGAATCAGTAAAACAATTGAAATAATCAGGAGCTGGATAGCTAAATAAAGGATTTTTTATAAAAAGCCATTCTATAGAATTTATCGTGCAAATCGTGGCATTGATATCTACCGGCCACTGCCAAGCCTGCCAGTCATTAGGCGTAGCTGACCAGGCAATACCCTTGCTGCTCCTGATCAAGTCGCGACGCAGCCTGATTGTATACGATAGCCCTGGCGTAAGCGCCTGCGCGGGCTTGATGACAAAACCGTTTGTCGTTTTTAAAACAGTAATATTGATATTTGTGGCTGTGCTGTCAATCATTTCTACCGACGTCCCGGGTATGACCGAACTGGCATCCATCGGCTGGTCAAAGGTGAAGGTAAAAATATTATTCAGGCATAAAAGTCCATTTGGCGGAGCCGGTACGGCCGGCGTAACGCCGGTAAACTGTGGCCGGGCATAACAACAGGTGTTGCTGCCGCAACCCAACGTCCCGCTTCCGTCATCGCACTGGGTATCGCCCGGTACCGGGTTATTGACGTCATACGCGCAGCCGCAATACAAGCCGCGGTTGCTGCCTGCACCGGAACAGGCGTCGATATCCGCGGTACAATTCAGTCCTCCCGTATTTGTCTGGGGTATGTTGCTCCCGTCGCCATTGATATCCATTGAACAACAGGTAACACACGGTGCTGATGCACCGGGTGGGTATGGGCCACTGACCACCGGCGGCGTACCCTGGCTATCCGGTGTTAAATGACTGTCCGCATCAATACACCGATAATCCCCAGTACCGGACACGGTCTTGCCGAGCTGGCACAAATCAGCGGCTATATGCTCGGCATCGTCAAGCTTGCAGGTCGTGCCCGGCGTACCCGGACTGCACGCTTCTAACTCCTGGCAAATTTTAGCATGGACTAAATTACTGTATGCGCAGCAGCCAGTGCCGCACTGGTCACTGGACGAACAGGTCACGCCGAACGTCAGGCTGTTTGATGGACAGTACTGGTTTGGAGCGACCTCCACAGCCATCCGGGCTGGTCCGGAGACGGCATTGTCAGGCACTGTGGCCCCGGAAAACACTGTCCCGGCAGCGTCACTGGAACCTGTTGTTGAATCAGTGTACCCGCCGCCGTCCTGTGTAAACTGCGCCTTTGCCACCGGCGGCGCGCCATTACTGGTAAATTGATACCCGTTAAATGACGTCTGGCTTAAATTTCTGCCGGTAGCCGGACTAATCGAACATATCCCGGGCACACCGGTAGCGGGCACCGGTACACCACCCTCGCATGTATTGGTCACGGTAAAATTAACACCAGGAGAGGTCAAACCAACCGCGGTCCGGACGATCACCGCGTTATTGCCTAGCGGTGCGGTATCAGGAACCGACGTGATGATCTGGCTGTCCGTCCATGGTTTGGGACAGAAGAAGATGCTGTCATTCCCGGCAAATTGAATCTGGCTGGATCCGACGACATACGAACCAAAATAACAACCCTCGATGGTCACAGTCGTACCTGGTTGGGCGGGATTAGGACTGCGCGGGCCGCTGGCCGGAGACAAAGCCTGGCCGTCGCCGTTGCGGTCGGTAATGACCGGAGTACAGCGGTTTGTCGGTATGTCACAGATACTGCCCGGACACTGCCCGGCTTTTGTGCAGTCTGTAGAAGCGTCACAATAATCTAAAATAATACTCAAACTCCCCTGCCCGGTCTTCCCTTCTGTAGTCGCCCTGACCTTGGTCGTGCCCTCGGCAATGGCCGTGGCCGTTGAATTATACGGCGGCTGCGGCAATACTGACGCGACCGTGGCTACACCCAACGGCAGCGTGTCCCAGCCCCATGTGTACCCATTGGGATTCATAAACGTACATTTGGGCCCGAGCGGTACGGCAGCGTAGTCCTGCGTTGATCCGGGATCAGGATCGATGGCGGCCAGGATTGTCTTGGCCGGCGTCACCAGCACGCCCGTCACCGGACATAGGTCAGTACCAGCCTGTGTTTTTACGGTCCAGGCGTAATCATTCACCATCTTAACGTTTGTTGTGCTGCGCACTTCCTTGCTGATAACCGCCTTGTAGTAATGGTCTGACGTGAGGTTGGCAACCGGAAAAAACTGGAAACTGGTATTCGTAGCCGTATCCGAAGCAGAATAGTTTCCCGGCGGCGGGGTGATATCGTTCGTCGTCGCGCAGGCGGAGGTGTTATCGGTACAATCGTATAATTTAATGTTGATATCACTCAGTGTGGCATGGTCCATCAGGGTGCTGAACGTGGCACCGAATCCGGCGTTCAGGCAGACGTTAGTCGCGTTCTTATAAGGGTTCGGGGACGGGAACGTGTCCTGGATACATGATCCGCCGCCCGGCGCGCAAAATTCGTCGTTTAAACACGATTTGGTGTCGTTGATTCCGCCCACGCAGTGCAGGCTGCATGCTGTGGTCTCCACCACTTTCGGCACACCGCCGCACGGCACTTCAAACGGCAGACTGTTGCTGGCACCGTTGCCGTTGGAAACATTCACCTCATACGGGTCCTCGGCATTGTCCAAATTCGGGACGTCAGCGCCGACGTCTGTATCAGTCCAGCTGGTCGGGGCCACTGTAACGGGCGGATTGGTCCCGAGAGCAAAACTGACGCTGTGCGGGTTCGGTCCGTCAAATTTTTCTCCTGACAATACCACTGCCGTACCCTCAACCCCACAAACAGGATCAACTTTACATAGGCCCGGCCCGGCTGCCTCATTCGTATATATAAAATATGCCAGATTACTGCGGGTACCGTCAGATTTTACGACCTGCACCGCTACTTCAGAGTCAGTATTGACACAAGCCGCCCAATTTCCGACGCAGGCTGTAGCGATCGCTGACAGATCCGGAACTTTAATGATGACGCGCGTATCTGACCAGTTCGCATCACAGGGCGGATCCGGCGGAAATTCCGCGACTACCTCCGCACCATTCAGCCGGTTGCGGAAAAATACCTGTCCCTGGACTGCTCCAAATCCGGCGTTGCTGTCATTGCGTTTGATAACGGTCACGTACTGTCCGATCCCGCCATGCGGAGCCTTGTCCAATCCGGACACTTTCCCGATCTGCGGGCTGGTTACGTCAAAACCGACGGCGTTGCTGTCTTCGATGCATTTACCGCCGGGACAGTCCGCGGCCTGGTTAGCCACGGTGCACGCGCCATTGTCATTGCTGCCGCCCTCACACACGCCGGGCGTAATAGTCACCACTATTCCGCCGTCCTTGGCGCCATTGGACGGGATGATACCGCCATAATTGATCGGACCGCCGGGGATACGGGTTTGGATAGTATTGCCGGTCCATGACACATTGCAATTCTGGTTCGGCCAATTTACTCCGTTAAAACAATTCAGCTGATCCAACACTCCACTATTGAATGTAACGTTGCCGATGATGCCAAAATTCGTCCCGCTGATTTCTGCGCCCGGCGCCGGATCACTGTACTGACCATTGTCGGGGTTAATGCTGGTTATTTCCGGGACACATTTCGTATTAGTCGTATCTGCATCCGTAGTGAAACTCCACGGCGTAGTATCACCAGGATTAGGCTGGCCGTTGATGGACATAAAGTCATCGCCGCCGGCCGAACCGTCATCCGTGCCGCTGTAGTTGCCGTCCAGGTGGTTAAAACAGACGTCCATGATACCGTCGGTATTGTACGTCCAGGTACCGCCGCATGTGGTAATGCAATTATTTTTTATGTCACAGCCTGGGCCCGCGACCGAACAGGTTCCGCCTGGCGTGCCGGCAATCATCGTAACAGTATGATCCGTATCCGGCACCAGAGGCGCCTGCGGTCTCGTGGAGAATGACGCTACGGTCGGGAAAGAGAAAGTACTGAGGAGTACCGGCGCGCCGCTCTGCAACAAGACTGTCCCGGAATTTATTGAGGACACGCGCATCTTCTGGGAAAATTTCGCCTGAACCGGCGTCATCAGGCAAATACCCGTGTCGTTATCGTCCGGGTAGATCTGCGTCACTGTCGGCGGCGTCGTCAGCGTGGTCGTGCCGGTGGTGAATGTCCAGGTATACGGCACAGTCGTCCGCGCCGGCGCTTCTTCCGCTACACCAGCCCGTATCTCCGCCCGATATTCGGTGTTTTCCAGATAATCCGTATTTGGCAAAAATTCCAAAAATGAATGGTTGGACGCCACCACTTGCCACGTACCGACGACTTCATCTCCGACACACGCGTTTGCCGTACATACTCCGGAACGGCATTCGTCCGCGGCATTACACGCGGCACCATTGCCGTTTGTCGCCAAATTAACATATAAACCGACATTTCCTGCGATGCTCCCGGCATCAAAATTCCCATTGTACTGCACCTGGACAATACTGCAAAGCGGCACATTATCCTCGTTTGGCGCCGGGTCAACCCATTTCTTGTGGAACGTATCACCGCTGACACACTGCGGGCCATTAGTTTGATCAAAAATAGAGTACGCAGTACCTGCTGCATTACAATCATAACAGCCGTTCGGCGCGCCGGGAGTACAGAACTGCTGGCCGGGCCCATTCAGGATGCCGTTCAGCCGGCCGATGATGAAAGTCACGATTGCCCAGGCTAACATAATAATAACCAGGCCGATCACCGCCTGAGTGATGATTTTTTTCGCCTTCCGTACCTTTTCCTCGTTGCCGGCCGCGGTCATCCAGATAAAACCTCCGTACATGATGATGATCACGGCGACCAGCCCCAGAAACCCGAGCGCCCACTGGATGATCTTGATGACCGTGGACTCCAGGTCAGCCGTACCCAAACCGAATGTCGGTCCCAAGTTAGGGTTGACGGTAACGGCTAATGACGGGGATGAGGTCAGCCAGAGTGCGGCACCGAGCAATATCCCAAAGACAACAAAGCCGAATAACGCCCCGAAAAAAAATTTATTTTTATTGGTACGCGCCCTCATGTATAATTACGCGTATATTTTTTAGTCGTAATTTATTTTCCACCCAGGGCTTCCTTAACAGCCCGGCTGACCGCCTGGCCGTCTGCCTGGCCGGCCGTTTTGGCCATCACGGCTTTCATGACCGCTCCGAAAACGTGCCCCTGACCGCCTAATTCAGTTATAGTTGCCTGAACAATATTTTTAACCTCCTCCGGCGATAATTGTTTCGGGAGGTATTTTTCGATAATGCCCAATTCCCGCTGTTCCTTATCAGCCAGGTCAGATCGGGAGCCGGCCGTAAATGCCGTCATGGCATCCCGCCGCTGCTTCGCCTGGGTCATGAGCGTCTTGACGACGTCCGGCTCTTCCAGTGTCTTAGTCCGCTGGGCAATGGCTGCATTATGGATGGCGCTCTTCAGCATCCGCAGTGTCGTCAGCACGAAATCATCATGCTCGCGCATGGCTGTTTTGATATCCTCAGTAATCCTGCCCTCTGTGCTCATGGAAAAAAATACGTTACTTGACCCTGGCTTGGAGTAATTTTTTTATGGTACCCCGTTTATTCGGACGCTTCGGGTCGATGAAATCATCCAGCTTGCCGATCTTGCGGAGGAATTCCTTCTTTTCCTGGATCAGTTTCCGTCTGGCGGCTACTTCGCGCATTTCCAGTTTTGTCTTCTTGGACGAATAAAAACGTCCGCGTTTGGCCCGCAAAAGAACACCGCTGGCCTGGACTTTTTTAGTAAACCGCCGTAACAGACTTTCCGGCGACTCGCCTTCTTTTCTTCTGACTTCTACCACGTGATAAATTCACCTCCTCATTAGATAAGTACCCGTGCCGGTATCTCTCTGCTCGGATGCAGGGGTACTGTTGATTACTGGTTAATAAAATTACAGAAAACTAGGTTTAATATAACACAGAAATTAACGTTTTGTCAAAATAGATATGGAGGTCGTCCATGCCTATATCTATCAGCATATATATTTTGCTAACTTTAGGTAAAACCGTTCAATTTTTTACCCCCCAAAAGGTGAATATGGAGGTGCGGAATTACCTGTCCACCGTCCGTACCGCAGTTGATAACCAGCTTATATCCTTTTGACAAGCCGAATTGCTTGGCCAACTCTTTAGCCTTTACCACCATGGCGCCCACCACGGCCTGGTGGCGGGGCTCCACGTCATTGATCGAGGGGATGTGTTCACGGGAAACGATCAGCAGATGCACCGGCGCCTGTGGATGGATATCTTTTATCACGATGAAACTGTCCGACTCGGCGACCAGCTCAGCCGGTACGGCATGGGACGCGATGGAACAAAAAATACACTCGGCCATAGGTCAGATCGGCAACTTTGTTAAGTCGGTTTCCGGCGGCGGCGTCCTCTCGACCTCAATATGGTTATGGTTGGTGGCCTTGACGTTATTTTTTGACAATCGTTTCTGGATTTCCGAAATGATTTTCTGAAAATCAACCGTTTCCTGGATTCCGTTTTCCATATCCCGGATCAGAATGGTGCCGTCCAGCATCTCCTTCTGGCCGATGATCAGGGCGTACTTCACCCCCAACTTATTCGCCATTTCCATCTGCGGCTTGATACCGTCCTTAGAAAAAGATTCAGCCACTTTCAAGCCGGCCCGGCGGAGGTCCTCGAACAATGTCAGCGCTTTTTTCCTGGCCGCATCACCCAATTGGGCGACAAACACGTCCGGCGGTGGCGGCATACCCACGTTGATGTCGCGGTTCTTGATTTCAATGACCAGCCGTTCCATCCCGCCGGCAAAACCGATGGCTGGAGTCGGCGGCCCGCCCAGCTGCTTGACCAGCATGTCATACCGTCCCCCGCCGCAGATGGCGTTGGGCGGTTCGGCGTTCTCGTCCTGGGCGACCGGCCAGATTTCAAACGCGGTGCCGGTATAATAATCCAGGCCCCTGACCAGACGCGCATTGAGGACATACGGTATCTCCAGCCCGTCGAGGTGTTCCAGCACTTTGACGAAATGGGCATGACAGGCTTCACATAAATAATCAACAGTCTGCGGCGCGTCCTGCGCCAAAAGCTTACAGTCCGGCACCTTGCAGTCCAGCAGGCGGAGCGGATTTTTCTGCAGACGCCGTTTGCAGTCTTCGCATATCGCGTTCTTCCTGGTACGGTAATAATCGTTCAGCGCTTTCTTGTACGCCTCGCGGCAGGTCGGACATCCGACGCTGTTGACCTGTAGGGTGACCGGCAAACCTATTTCTGACAGCAGACTGTATGCCAGCATCATCAGCTGGGCGTCAATGACCGGATGGCCGTCGCCCAGCACCTCAAACCCGAACTGGTAGAACTGGCGGTATCGACCGGCTTGCGGTCGGTCATACCGAAAAAACGGTCCGGTATAAAACATCTTGACCGGTTGCGGTCGGTTGAGCATGCCGTGTTCTATATACGCGCGGACAACGCCGGCCGTGCCCTCAGGGCGCAGCGAAACCGACTCATTGCTCTTGTCCAGGAAAGAGTACATCTCCTTTTCCACCACGTCTGTTTCCTGTCCGATCGATCTCACGAACAACGACGTTTCCTCCAGTATCGGCGTGTCGATCCGGGAAAATCCGTATGTCTGCGCCACCCCATCGATGCGCTGCCGGATAAAATCCCAAAAACGTTGCTCTTCCGGTAAGATGTCCTTCATGCCGCGCAGGAGCTGAGGCACTTTTTTTGGCTTGTCCGAACCTTTTTTGCTCATACTATTAAGGTGTTAAATTATATAGTGGCTGGGTAAAATGCTGAAAATCAGAGAATGGGTATACGCGCAACCAGGCCCGGCCGACAATATCTTTCCGCGGCAGCGGACCGAAGATACGTGAATCCAAACTAACTGAACGGTTGTCCCCCATGACAAAATAATTGCCTTCCGGGACACTGGTCGCCGTCAGGTTATTTGTCAGTGTGCCATCGGCTAGGTAAGACTCAGATAAGGTAATCCCGTCCGGATACTGGGCGTTGATGATGCGTATCTGGCCATCCACGGCTTCGACGGTCTCCCCGGGCAGGCCGATAATCCGTTTGATAAAAAATTCGCTCGTCTGGCTGGGATTGCGGATGACAACGACGTCCCCGCGCTGCGGGTCAGCGAGGCGATAGGTGATCTCGTCAATAATCAAATATTCGTTATCATAAAAACTCGGCTCCATAGACGCGCCACGCACATAAAACGGCTGGAAAAGAAAATACCGGATCGGAACGATGATGGCCAGGGCAATCAGGACAATCTTGGCCAGCTCCAGTATAAAACTTCGCGGTGAATCGGCAAACGCCGGTGGACCGGATTTTTTTTCCTTGCTTTCCGCCTTTATTTCCTGTTTGGCCTTCTTATTGTCAATATCGTAATCGCTGATGGTAAGTCGCATAAAAAAGTTAATACACCGGGGGAGTAAAATGTTCGAATTCCTTAAACGGCCAGACGCGCAGCCAGGCCCGACCGATAATTTGTTTCTTAATAACTGTCCCGAATATTCGTGAATCCAGACTGACGGGGCGGTTATCCCCCATGACAAAATACATATCAGGGCCAAGCGTGGTACTGGAACTGCCAGGAGTCACGATACCGTCGCCAAGGTAAGGTTCGTTCAGTTCGGCCGATTGCCCGTCCGCCTGGGTGATGAACACGCGCTGGTTCCGTATTTCCACGGTTTCGTTCGGTAGGCCGATCACCCGTTTGATCAGGGCATCGCGCTGGCTTGGAATTTTCAGGACGACCACATCCCCGCGCTGCGGTTCGGAAAACCGGTAGGTGATTTCATCAATCAATAAATACTGGTAATCGGAAAAATTCGGTTCCATGGAAGCGCCCTCTACGTAAAACGGCTGGAACAGGAAATATCTAACCGGGATAACGATAGCCAAAGCGATTAACACTATCTTTGCCAATTCAACAATAAAGGCTCTCGGTGATGATGCGAAATCAGATCCGGGATCGGGCGCAGCGCCTTTTTTGCGTGTTTCGCTATTTCGAATATCATAATCCCCCGCCGATAATCTCATAGTGCGCTTTTTAGTCAATAGAATTAGGGTCTGGTGGACGATGAAGGAGTTGAACCTTCGACCTCGGCAATGTGAATGCCGCGCTCTAACCAACTGAGCTAATCGTCCATATTTTCAATCAGGACGCGACAAGTAGAAGAATTATAGCACAAAACAAACCATAAATCAACTATTTTGGTAGTATAGGCTGACCATCCTGCCTTGGCAATATTCAGGGGGTACGGGATGGCTTCCGGAATCGGAGTTTCAATACCTGCCAAAAGCTTTCCAGGATGATTGATGCATTGAACTTGGACAGACCCGCCCGACGCTCGATAAAAATTATCGGTACTTCAGCGATTCGAAATCCAGCTTGTCTGGCCAGGTACGTTACCTCGATCTGAAAATTATACCCGTTGGACTGGACCGTGCCCAGATCAAGACGCTCAAGCACCCGCCGGCGGAAACATTTGTATCCGCCCGTCAGGTCAGAGACGCGGATGCCGAGAATTTTTCGGATAGTCCAGTTGGCAAACCAGCTGATAGCGTGCCGCCACCAGCTCCAATTCTCCACGCCGCCTCCGGCAATATACCGGGAACCAAGGACGAGGTCCGCATCGTGGGCCCGAGATAAAAAATCAGGGATATACTTCGGCTGATGGGAAAAATCCGCGTCCATCTCAAAAATATACTCTGCTTCCGGATCTTTCAGCGCTTCTTGGAAACCGGCCAGATAGGCCCTGCCCAAACCCGCTTTACGGGTCCGATGCAGTACATGGATGCGTGAATTATTACGGGCCAGCCCGTCAGCTACCGCCCCGGTACCATCCGGTGAATTGTCATCCACGACAATAATGCCAGCATTGTCCGGCACAGCCTGCAGTATATCCGCCACAATACCCGGCAGGTTTTCCCGCTCATTATATGTTGGCAGTATGATGACAGTTTTTTGGCCCATAGTGATGGATGCATTATATCCTACAATATTCCATTTTGGCTAATATTTTAAAGGTGCTTTCACGGTATAGGGCCATTTTGACTAAAACGAGAATTTCTATTATAATTTCCCCAGTAAGCCGGCAATAATACCGTAAATTTTACTTACCCCTTATTAGCAATAATTTCGAGTTTCATGCCCACTCCTCAGCATCCTCCGCACGGTGACCAGGAATCCAGCGAACCGGGACTTCATAACAAAATCGACCCAAGCGTCTATCATACCGTCCATCTCGTCGAACACAAGACACACCTGCTCCGTTGGACTCTGGTATTGGTATCCGTCATTCTCCTGATCGGTCTGGCTTTCGGCATGAAATTTATTTCCGCCATCAACAGCACGAACAGCGCCTCGGGTAAAAAAATCAGTTTTTTCCAGCAGCTGAGCCATCTGGTTTCCAATCCGGCAGATGAACTGAAGGGGGCCGACTCGGACCGGATCAATATCCTCCTGTCGGGCATTGGCGGGGCCGGCCATGAAGGGGCGTACCTGACCGATACGCTTATTTTTGTCAGCATCAAGCCGTCAACCGGCGACGTCGCCACGATATCCATCCCGCGCGATCTGGTCGTCGAATTCCCTACGTACGGATGGAGGAAAATAAACAACGCCCTGTCGTTCGGAACGGACCTGGACTATCCAGGCGGCGGCGAAGCGTTGTTATCCAAGGTCGTCAGCGACGTCATTGGCCAGCCGGTCAATTATTACGCCCGTATTGATTTTGAAGGTTTCCGCAAGGCCATCGACGACCTGGGCGGCATTGACGTATACGTCGACAATAGTTTTACCGACACCCAATACCCCGACTACAATTACGGCTATCAAACGATCACGTTCAAGAAAGGGTGGGAACACATGTCCGGAGAACGGGCCCTCCAGTTCGCCCGCTCGCGGCACGGGTGTTGCAGCGAAGGATCGGATTTTGCGCGTTCAGCCCGCCAGCAAAAAATCCTCCTGGCGATGAAAAACAAATTCTTCTCGCTAAATTCTATCATCAATCCCAGCAGCATCATTTCAGTGTTAAACGATATCGGGACCCATAACCAGACGAATATGGAAGTCTGGGAAATGGTCCAGCTGGGCAAAATGACCAAGGATGTCAGCAAAGACAACATCATCAATATGGTACTGGACAACAGCATCAACGGGCTCCTGGTATCGGACACGGGCACGGACGGTGCGTATATACTCCGGCCGAAAGAAGGAGACTATTCCACCATCCAATCCATGGCCGCTAACATTTTCTCCACCGGACTCATTATCCGCGAACAGGCAAAAATCGAAGTACAGAACGGCACGGAAGAGACGGGCTTAGCCGGCAAAACAGCCGATCGTCTGTCGTCTTTGCAGTATGACGTGGTAAAAATAGCCAATACCACCAGTGATATCCCGGTAACACAGACCGTCATCTATGACCTGTCCGGAGGTACGAAACCGTATACATTAGCCGGACTGAAAAAAACACTCAATGCCAAACTGTCCGCAAACCCGCCCGCGAACTACCTGAACGCCAACAGCACCTCGTTTGGCAACGCCAATAACAATACAAACACCGAGCCAGCCATAGACATTCTCATTATTCTGGGATCCGACCAGACTACCCAGCCGGCCGGGACAGTTCCGACATCGATTACCCGCCGGACGACGTTATAATTTTTATGCCACACACCTTGCCGAAAGTCGTGCTCGCCGGCCGTACCAACGTCGGAAAATCAACCCTTTTCAACACGCTCTCCGGCGTCACCAAATCCATCATTTCCCCGGTTCCGGGCACCACTCGGGACCTGAATTTTGCCATCATCACCTGGCGCGGCAAGAGTTTTCAACTGATTGATTCAGGCGGACTGGATGCCGGCCTGATCGGACCGATAGAGAAACAGGTTCAGGAAAAAGCCCTAGACGCCCTGACCGACGCTGACCTGATCGTCCTGGTTACGGACTGCCAGCAAGAACTGTCCTCAATTGACCGTAAAATCGCGCACGATCTAAAAAAAATCAAACGCCAAATCATTGTCGCCGGGAACAAGGCCGATAACCTGCGCCTACGCCTACGCGCCGCTCCGGACCTGTACTCACTCGGGCTGGGCGAACCCAGCCTGTTATCCGGCTTAAAAGGATCCGGGACGGGCGATTTGCTGGACGTAATCGTCAGCCGCCTCGGGGAAACGCCATTTTCCGTGCCAACCGCCTACGCCCGCGTCTCCATCATCGGCAAAACTAATGTCGGCAAATCCTCACTCGTCAACGCACTGCTCGGCCAGGATTGGGCCATTACCAGCCCCCTGCCCCATACAACCCGAGAGCCGCGGGATTCCGACATAGCTTTTGAGGGTAAGCATATCACTTTGGTAGATACAGCCGGATTACGCAAGCACGAAAGAAAAGCCGGACATATTGAAAAAATCAGCATCCTGAAGACAAAACAGGCCATCCGGCATTCGGACATATCGCTGTTTATTACTGATGCCACTACTCCCCTGTCAGTCCAGGACCTGGCCATAGCCCAGCTCGCGCTGGAATGCCGTAATGGTATAATTATAGTCGTCAATAAATGGGACGCCATCCCCGACAAAACGCCCCAAACCATGGATCTTTTTATCAACCGGTACCAGCGGTATTTCCCCTGGCTGTCCTGGGCGCCGATTATCTTCATTTCGGCTGAAATGAAACAACGCCTCCATGAACTGATGGAGCTCATTCTCATGGTCCAGGCCGCACGTCTCAGAGAAATACCGGCCGACCAGCTGCGGAACACCATCTCCCGAATACACCTGCCGCACGGACGGGCATCAAACCACCCGGAAACGAAACTGACCGGCCTGACCCAAACCGGAAACCGTCCGCCTACCTTCACCCTCTCGACCAACCGGCGTGGACCGATCAATCAGGCGGTCATAAATTTGGTGGAAAAACAACTCCGGACCAACATTGATTTTAACGGAACTCCGATAAATATTAACGTCCGTAAACGCAATTAATATGATCCTCATCGTCGGACTGGGAAATCCGGAGCCTGAATACGCTGGGACCAGGCATAATCTTGGCGCCGCGTCGGTCAAGCCGCTGGCTGAGCATTTCGATAACAAATTCACCTCGTTGTTCGCCAAGCTGTCCAATAGCGCGCTGATCAGCCTGCCGCAAACGTACATGAACGAGTCCGGGCGTTCAGTATCAGAGATTAAAAACTTTTATAAAATCAACCAATCAGACATCTGGATTGTGCATGACGAGGTGGACCTGCCGCTCGGGACGATCCGCGTAAACGTCAACGCTTCGGCTGCCGGCCATCGCGGCGTCCAGTCGGTTATCGACCACCTGGGCACACAGCATTTCTGGCGGATTCGCCTTGGTATCGGGCGCCCGCCGGAAAACATCCCTACTGACGCCTACGTCATACAAAAATTTTCACCTGAAGAGCTTGAAAAAATTCCCTCAATAACGGATAAAGCCAAGGCAACCATTGCCCGGTACCTACACAGCGGCATTTCGGAAGAAACCATACATATATAACAATATGGACACACAAGAAAAATTGGCCATAGACAAGATACTCAGGCTGGTGGCCGAACAAAAAGCTTCAGACCTTCACCTGATGATCGGCAGTCATCCGGTTATCCGCCTGAACAATAAACTGATCACCCTGGAGGAGGAAAAAATCATCACCCGAGAATTCATGAGCGGCTTCCTCCAGACGATTCTGGACCCGGACCAGCTTGCCAACTTGGAAAAAAACAAGGAAGTCGTCCTGGCCTATCAGTTTCAGAAACAAACTCGGTTCCGTATAAACGTCTTCCACCAAAAGGGCCAGGTAGCGGCATATCTGCGGCTGATCGGCAACACTATCATGCCGCTCCGATCGCTCGGCCTGCCGAGCACCCTGGAAAACCTGGCCAACCTGACCAAAGGGCTGGTCATCTTCAGCGGGTCATTCGGTTCAGGCAAGACTACATCTTCGGCGTCGCTCCTGGACTATATTAACCGGCAACGAGCCAACTATATCCTCACTATAGAAAAACCCATCGAATACCTCTTCAATAACCAGAAAAGCATCATTGAACAGCGCGAGGTAGGCCGCGATACAAACAGTTTTGAACAGGCACTCTCCTACGTCACCCAGGAAGACATCGATATTGTTTTCCTGTCCGAGCTCCCCAACCCGGCGGTCATCAAGCAGGTCATGAATATCGCCACGTCCGGCCGGCTGGTCATCGCCAACCTGGAAGCTGACACTATCATAAAAACTCTGGAGCTGATCATCACCGGACATCCAAAAGACGAACAGCAGCAGATCCGCGAACACCTGGCTGCCAACCTAGCCGCCGTCATCTGCCAGCGGCTCGTCCCCCGCATCGGAGGCGGACAGGTGGCTGTGGCCGAAATCATGACCTCAACGCCGCCCATCCAATCGCTCATCAAGGAAGGCTCGCTGTACCAGATCAACAACATTATTTTAACGTCTCGGGCCGAAGGAATGGTCTCGCTGGACTGGTCATTGGCCGAACTGGTCAAGACCAACGAAGTCAAGCTGGAAGACGCCCTGCAATATGCCAGCGACCCACAGCAACTAAGCTATATGTTACGCGTTTGACCGTATGCCATTCATCACCAAAAAAAATGAAAATCTGGTCGGCATCGACTTCGGGTCGGGAGCAATAAAAATCGTCGAACTGGCCAATCGTGCAGGAACGGTCGAGCTGATAACGTACGGCCTGGGAATCAAGAACAGAGTAACGGTCAAGACTGACGCCGTCCGCAACCGCCAGACCACCGTCGAACAGCTGGTCCACGTCATGAAGGAATCACGGGTCACGACAAAACGCGTAGTAGCCGCCCTGCCTGCCGTCAACGTTTTTACGACTGTCGTCACAATGCCGCCCATGCCAAAAAAAGAAATCGACGACGCGATCCGCTGGGAAGCAAAAAAAATGGTCCCCCTGCCCCTGGATAAGATGTCGATTGACTGGCACCCAGTAACCACCCCCACAACCGGTGACGGCTCAGCCGAAAAAATTACCATCATCATGACGGCCGCTCCCACAGACGTGATAAAAGGGTATATGGATATTTTCCGGTCGGCAAACCTCCAACTGGTCGGATTGGAAACCGAAGCCACCGCGCTACGGCGTTCGTTGCTGCCGATCGCGCACGGCTGCCATCTCCTGCTTGATATCGGCGCCACAACCTCAAATGTCACCATTTTTGACCAGGGCTTGCCTGTTGTCACCAGAAACATCGATATCGGCGGCGAGGCCATCAGCCGTAATATCGCCAATGCCATGAATATTTCCGTTGAACGGGCGGACCAATTCCGCGATGACATCGGCTTACCGTTAACCGGTCAATCCACGCACCCCGTTCATCAGGCGATCACTTTTGTCATCGACAACCTCATCCTCCAGGAATTATCCCGGGTACTCAATACGTATACCGCCGGTGGCGGCCAGCCGCTGGACAGGATCATAATCGTCGGCGGATGCAGCCGGATAAAAAACCTGAGCCACTATATCCAGCTGCATATGAAAATTACCGTGGAGGCCGGCGACCCCTGGCAAAGCATACGCGCTCATGCTGAGTTGGCGCCGGAACTGGAAAAAATTGCGCCGCAAATGGCCGTGGCCATCGGATTGGCGCTGAAAGTCAAATACGCAAACTAACGCTTGACACCAACAGACGCATTGCTATACTAGCGGATCATTAGCTAGGCTCTTTTTTTATCATGGAGGATTTCATGGCTCACAAAATTGAAGTGCGCCCGTCTACGAGCGGTGCCGGCTGGGATATCGTTTTGAACGGGACGCCCGTCAAATCGATTACCAACGGGATAGCGCCGGTAATCACAAAATCTGACGCATTTGGGGTTTCATTCCAGCATGGCGGCAAGACTCACCGTATCTCTTGGCCAAATTAAGCCTGAATTTTCAGATATCCCGGGTCTCCCCTGACCCGGTTTTTTATTTCTTCTCAACCATGCCAATCCTCATCATTACGAAAAGTTGATGACGCCCCACCCGCTGTGCTACCACAAGGCAATCGGACACGAGGCCTAGCGCGACCATATACTAAAATCCAAATTAATCATCCTGAATCCTGGATTTACTCCAGGATGAGGGATACAACTGAGGGAAGAGAAGTGCTGAGGAGAAACCGTAAGGTGTCTCCTCATGGATTAAAAAAAACCCACTTTACTGCCGCCAAGCGCAAGGTTTCACAGAAAAATCTGCAATACCTTAACTTAAGGTTACTAACGAAACGTTAGGAGGGGTTGTCTCGTCATCACCGCTTGGGTCGGCAGAAAACTGGGTTTTTCAATAGTTTTCCACTTGCCAAAGTTATAAAAATGCGTTAATATAGAATAGTAGCAGACCAAACCACCCCTGTCAAGGCCACAGAACGCCTGCCGGGGAGTGGACTTTGCCGTTCATCGGCGCTTCACATTATTAAATCAAATCTGTGCCTGTCACCCAGTCCAGCCACGCTGGCCTGCCCGACTTTGTCAAAGAATCCACCGAACAGCTGCAAACCAAGAAAACCGTCAACCTAGCCGGGCTCCCGCATCTCGCGGCCCAAACCTATTACGTGACCATTCATCCATTCATTTCCGAACGGGTGATTTTATGGCTGGCCACGGCGCCCGAACTTAATACGGTCGAGAGGCTAATTTCGTATTGGCATAAAATTTTCAAAATAAACGTCCCCGTCTGGAAGCTTGAGGACATCAATCCCCTTCGTGCACAGAAACTGGCCGAACTGGAACCGCAGGTTATCGTGGCGGGATACCGCCAACTGATCGAAAAACTGCCCGCGCTTAATTCAAACGGCCAGCACGTCATGACCCTCGCTGTCGGCGATAATTGCACCCCCTCCTCCCTCTCACAAAAACTCATAGATTTCAATTACGATTTCACCGGCCAGGCCAGCCAAAGCGGATTTTTCGCACGACGGGGCGGCGTTGTGGACATCTACCCGATTAACCTGGATCGGCCCATTAGGCTTGAGTTTTCTGACCGGCAAATCATCAGCCTGCACGCTTTCAACCCTGTTACCAAACGGGTCGGCGAACCGATGAAATCATGCCAGATCGTAGCGACAAAATTCCGGCCGAACTCCGGCCGGACCACTTTTACGACCTACCTGGAGGCCATCCATAACCCGCTCATCATCTACCGGGACCAGGAGGAGGCGTCCGGAGAATTGCCGACCTGGCATACGTTTGAGCAGAAACTCGCCGATTACCAGAGGATGATATTCCATGATTTCCAAAAAAGCGGAATACACCTCCACTTCGAATACGCGCCCGTTTACCGGCAAAACTATACCAAGCTGGTCGCTGACCTGAGGGAAGCCCATAAATCAAATTGGCAATTAGCCATCGCGTCCAACCGGCCCAAAGAACTCCAACAGATGCTGAAAGAAAAAAAGGCCGCCGACATACCCATCGCGTGGTGGCCGTATACCCATGAACTGGAAGGGTTTCGCAGCGACCGGGGAAAATTGCAACTGCTTACCGACCGGGACATTTTCGGAGAACAAAACCTGCGCCAGGAAACCCCACGGCACCGGGTCGACCAGGCCCTCATCATGGGCATGCAACCCGGTGACTATATCGTGCACTTGGACCACGGCATCGGCCGGTTCGTAGGTATGAATAAAAATATCGTTGAAAACATCACGCGGGAATACTTTGTCCTCCAGTATGCCGAAGGCGATAAACTCTACGTACCGGTAGAAACGGCGGATAAAATCTCTAAATATATCGGCATCGCCCATCCGAAACTGCACCGTCTCTCCGGTGGCCAATGGTACCAGCTGACCCGCAAGGTAAAACAGGAAGCAAAAATTCTGGCCCAGGAATTGTTGAAAATTTACGCTAAGCGCGAATTGATAAAGGTCAAAGCGTGGAACGCACAAACACCGGAAGAAATTGAATTGGCAAAAACATTCCCCTACAAGGAAACTCCCGACCAGGGGAAGGCCATTAGTGACGTCGAGGCCGACTTGACAGGCGAAACACCGATGGACCGCCTCATATGCGGAGATGTCGGTTTTGGGAAAACGGAAGTGGCTGTTCGGGCGGCATTTAAGGCAGTCATGAACAACAAGCAGGTTGCCCTGCTCTCGCCTACCACCATCCTGACCCAACAGCACTACGACACCTTCAGCGAGCGTCTGAAAAAATTCTCGGTTTCCCTCGGCATACTCTCCCGATTTGAATCGGCAAAAGAACAGCAGCAAACCATCGCCAAATTGAAAAGCAACGCCGTCGATATCGTCGTCGGCACCCACCGGCTGCTGTCCAGCGACGTCAGCTTCAAAAACCTCGGACTGATCATCATCGACGAGGAGCAGCGTTTTGGGGTCAAGGCCAAGGAACGGCTCAAGGCGCTTCGCACACAATCCCACATTTTGACACTGACGGCTACGCCCATCCCCCGCACCCTCAATATCGCCTTGTCCGGCGTCCGCGACGTCAGTATCATCGAAACACCACCAGAAGGCCGTTTGCCGATCAATACGCTGATCGAACCGTACTCCAAAGAACAGGTTCAACAGGCTATCACCGAAGAACTGAAACGGGGCGGACAGGTCTATTATCTCCACAATAAGGTGGAAACCATCGCTTTCGCCGCCAAGGAGATCAGCGACATGATCACAGGCAGCCGGATCGGCATCGCCCACGGGCGGTTGCCGGAAAAAGATCTGGCAAAAGCGATGGCGGATTTTGACACCGGCAAGACGAACATCCTGGTCTGTTCGACGATCATTGAAAACGGACTCGATCTACCGAATGTCAATACGCTGATCGTTGATAATGCGACCAATTTTGGCTTGGCCCAGCTGTACCAATTACGCGGACGGATCGGCCGGGGCAGCCGTCAGGCACACGCCTATTTCCTCTACCACCGGAAAAAGCTCAAAGGTAACGCGAAAAAACGCCTACAAGCGCTCATGGAAGCGAAAAAACTCGGCAGCGGTTTCCAGCTAGCGCTGCGCGACCTGGAAATCCGCGGAGCCGGCAATATCCTCGGCAAAGAGCAGCACGGAAAAGTGTCGGCTATCGGGCTCTCATTATACACGCGACTCCTGGCTCAGGCTATTGAAGAACTGAAATTTGGCAAAATCCAGGAGCCTGTACGCGACATCCTGATCGATCTGCCGATGGAAGCGTATATCCCCCAGGAATTCCTGCCGGAAGAAGAACGGCTGATCCTGTACCAGCAATTGGCCGGAATCATGAACATGAAGGAATTGGAGGAGATGCGCGACAAAATGATCCGTTCGCGGACCCGTGAAGAACAAAAATACTTCCCAAAGCAGCTGTTGAACCTCTTCGAGATCCTGACCATCCGGATCCTGGCGCAAAAGACGGACATTTCACATATCGATACAACCTGGTCAACTGACCAATTTGGCCATAAAATCCAAAAACTCATTATAAAATTCCTCTTTCCACTGAAGGCTGAGCAGCTGGCCCGTCTGCTGCAAAAAAACCCTGACTGGCAATTTACCGACGATTCCATAAAAATCGACCTGATCAAACTCGGCGATAACTGGCTCAATGAGCTGAAAAAAGTTATCCAGTTGTTCCAGTGCCCGGTGAATCAGACAAAAAAATAGAGCGCCGTTATTGACGCTCAGTACGAATGGTGAACATACTCACCGCTTTTTTGTGTCCGGGTACGGCCCTGAAGGTCCCGCCCGACCCCTGTCGCGCTTAGTCTTCGTCATTTCGCGACGTACCTGGTCCTGGCGACTCATCTCCTTCTCGTTTTCCCAGCCGCATTCGGGACACTCAGGGTCATCTTTGTACATGGACGCCCGGCACATTGGGCAACGCATCCGTGTCGACATGAACGCACCTCCATTTCGGAGTTCGTGCTTTCCGCCAAACGATTGGCAAGGTCCACCCATAAACGACAGTGGCTAGCAGGCCAAATAATAATCCGAGGAACGTAGCAATGACGAAAAGCAACTTAATACATAACACCCGCAACATAGAAGCTCCAATCTATTAAAGGGCAATAGTATCGCAGACTGACAAGTCAGTATAGTATCATCTCGGGCTGGCATGTCAAGCTGCTTGCCAATCAGACTTCAATGCCCTACAATACTATTCAGACCTTCCCCGGCGACGTAAGGTCTATTTTTTATGGAAAAAAATGAGCTAATCTACTGGATGGCGTTCTCCTCAATCGACTCTATCGGCCCCCAGAAAATCATTAAACTGGCCGAAAATTTCCCAAATATGAAAACAGCTTGGCGGGCCACGTCGCCAGAATTGAGACGGGCCGGACTGGGAGAAAAGGATGCGTCAATAATTTGCGAAAGCCGGGGCTCCATCCGACCCGAAAAATTTCTGGAAAAGATCGAACAGTCCGGTATTTCTGTAGTTACGATACAAGACCCCAATTATCCGCGCCGGCTCAAAGAAATCCATTCGCCGCCTGCCCTTCTATATTATAGAGGGCGATTACCCGCTAACCTGGATCTGGGCTTAGCGGTTGTCGGAACGCGTAAAACATCGGCTTACGGGAGGATGGTCACTCCGGATCTGATCGGTACGATCGCCCGGACCGGGGTAGTAATCGTGTCCGGATTGGCGCTTGGCATTGACACGCTAGCCCACCAGGCAGCTGTTGATGTGGGCGGAAAGACCATAGCCGTTCTTGGTTGCGGTCTGGACGTACTGTATCCGCTCGCAAACCGCCTACTGGCTGAGAAAATCATCGCCACCGGCGGGTGCTTGGTTTCCGAATACCCACCCGGGACCAAGCCGCTCCGCCAGCACTTCCCGGCCCGTAACAGGATCATTTCCGGACTGTCCCGCGGCGTACTTGTTATAGAAGGCGGTGAAAATTCCGGTTCGCTCATTACCGCGCGGTGCGCCATCGACCAGAACCGAGACGTTCTGGCCATACCGGGCAATATCACGTCACCTTCATCCGCCGGGCCAAATAATCTCATTAAAATGGGTGCAAAAGCCGTCACCTCGGCTGATGATATACTGACCGCAGTGGACCTGGAAATGGCCGAACAGTACTATAAAAATTCCGTCATCCTCCCTGCTTCACCAGAGGAAGAAAAATTGCTGTCCTGCATCGGCCGCGAACCGGTACATATTGACGAAATTATCCAAGAGTGTAAACTGAACACCAGTATCATCAATTCTTCACTGACCATGATGGAAATAAAAGGGATAGTCCGTCATCTGGGCGGAATGTATTATATCCGTTCAAAATAAATACAATATATTTCCAACCGCTCAGTCATAGCCCTGGGCCCCACAACAGACTGACATTTTTTACCGATATATGGCAAAAAAAGAACTCATCATCGTCGAGTCACCAACCAAGGCAAAAACCATCTCCCGCTTCCTCGGGAATGCCTTTCACGTTGAGGCGTCTTTTGGCCATATCCGGGATCTTCCGCGGTCAAAAATGGGCGTGGATATCGAACATGATTTCGCCCCCCAATACATCATACCGCGCACCAAGCAAAAAACCCTGACCAGACTTAAAAAACTTGCCTTGGCTGCTCCCAAGATATATTTCGCGACTGACGAAGACCGCGAAGGGGAGGCAATTTCCTGGCACCTGATCGAATCATTTAAAACCGAAAAGAAAAACGCCAAAAAAACCACCGACGCCGGCCTGCTCGACGCCAAGTCAGAACGCATCGTCTTCCATGAAATCACCAAAGAAGCTATCGCTGAGGCCTTAAAAAATCCCCGCCAGCTGGAAATGCACCTCGTGAACGCTCAACAGGCACGCCGGATACTTGACCGACTGGTTGGATACGAGCTGTCGCCGTTCCTATGGAAAAAGGTGGCCAAAGGGTTATCCGCCGGGCGCGTCCAATCCGTGGCTTTGCGCCTGATCGTCGAACGCCAGCGCGAAATTGACGCCTTCAAACCGGAGGAATACTGGACCATTGAAGCGATTTTCCACAAACGGCAAAACGATCCCGTCGACATCAAGGCTAAATTATTTAAGATTCAGGACAAATCCCTCGAAAAATTCGCTATAAAAAACAGTCAGGAGGCTCAAGCACTGATGGCAAAACTCCAAGGCGCGAACTATACAGTAGCTGACGTACAGGCGAAAGAATCCAAGAAGAATCCTCCGACGCCCTTCACCACCTCAACCCTGCAACAGGAAGCCAACCGCCGTTTCGGGTTCTCAACCCGGCAAACCATGATGCTGGCCCAGCAGTTGTATGAGGGCGTCGACCTTGGCAATAACCGCCGCGAAGGTTTGATCACGTACATGCGGACAGATTCGGTCAACCTGTCAGAAAAATTCCTGCATGAATCCAAGGATTTCCTGAATTCATCATACGGCAAACAGTATTCCCTGCCCGAACCGCGCCGCTTCAAGACAAAATCAAAACTGGCCCAGGAAGCCCACGAAGCCATCCGACCAACCGAAGTGGTCAATACGCCAGACGCCATACAGTCATTCCTTGAACCCAAACAGCTTAAAATATACGAACTCATCTGGCAACGGGCCGTGGCCAGCCAAATGCCCGAAGCCATCATGAGCAACATGACCATCGATATCCAGGACACGGCCCATACGTATACGTTCCGTTCGACCGGTTCGACCGTAAAATTCGACGGCTTCATGAAAATTTACAACCCCGTAAAAGAAAACGCCCTGCCGGTCGTCCAGTCCGGAGAGCCTCTGGATGCTAAAAAAATCGACCCGATCCCACATTTTACAGAACCGCCGGCACAGTATTCCGAAGCCGGCCTGGTTCATGCCCTGGAGGAACGGGATATCGGCCGCCCGTCAACGTACGCACCGACCATCGCCACGCTGATCGAACGCAATTACGTCAATAAAGAACAAAGCCGCCTCAAACCGACGGAAATAGGATTCCATGTCTGTGACGTTCTGACGGAACATTTCCCGGTCATCATGGATTACGCATTCACGGCTCGCATGGAAAACGACCTGGACGCCATCGCCAGCGGTACGAAGGAATGGGTGCCGATTATCAAGGAATTTTATGAACCGTTTAAGGAAAATCTTATGAAAAAACACGAAGAGGTGGCTAAATCTGAAATTGCATCCGATATCGTCTGCGACAAATGCGGCAAACCGATGGTGATAAAAATGAGCCGGTTCGGCAAATTCCTGGCCTGCACCGGTTACCCAGAATGCCGCAATACCAAACCGCTCGACCAGAACGGCCAAGTCGCAGAGAAAACGCCGGAAGAAATTGCCAACCAAAAATGCGACAAATGCGGCTCGCCGATGGTAGTAAAACGCGGCCGTTTCGGGCCGTTCTTGGCATGTTCCGGATACCCAAACTGCAAAAACATCAAAAATATTGAAAATAAAACGGGCGTCAAATGCCCGCAATGCGGCCAGGGCGATATCGTGGTCAAACGCTCAAAGCAAGGACGGACATTTTACTCGTGCAACCGCTATCCGGACTGCAAATACGCCCTCTGGTCAAAACCGACCGGCGAGGCCTGCCCGACCTGCGGGTCACTCCTGATTTATGCCGCCGGCAACAAGATCCGCTGTTCAAGCAAAGAATGTAAATTTGAGAAAGAGGGCGGGAGTAAAGAATAGTCTTTTCGCGTCCTAGCATTAACAAATCCTCCAAGCGCATCCTCTCCAGGGTGCGCATCGTTAGGATACTTCAAAAAAATAAAAAAAATACTCCGGGAGGGAGTGAACCCGCCCGGAGTTGTAGAATACTGCACAGCACCTGATGGCGCTGCAGAAACCGTCGGCGAACTGGCGTACTAACCGGTGCGCACTGCCGCCGCGTTGCCCTGCTGGACCAGATTCGAATTTACCGTATACATGCTCCCGTTGAGGCCGGAGCCCGCCTGACCTTGATCACCAATGTAGACAAACCCCACTTCCCTGTAGGCTGGCGCTCTGCTCATCGTAGCATGCGAACTCGAAAACAGGCCGATTTCGTCAGCAGGCGGGCTGTTTCCGAGAGCCGTCGTGGTAATCATCGATTTCTGGGTGGTTTCTTCATCGTTCTTCGCGGCGCCGTTCGTTCCGGTGATCGTGGAATCGGACGCCGGCGACTGGTCGTTCTTCAGATTCGAATTCATCGAAATAGTCGGGCCGGTATCGGTAATGGCCGGCGGCGACTGGTCGTTGGCAGTGGTCGATATAGCGTTCATCAGGGAAATAGCGTTCCCGGGCGCCTGATCTTGCGCCGTCTTGTACGGGTTCGGGTAAGCAATCGCGACGCTTACCAGAGCCATGACTACCACTGCCACCAGCAGAAGGATGCTCAGTTTTTTGGACATGAGTACTCCTTATTGATGGTTGCGAATTACGGTCAACTACCGTTTAACCTAACCAAGTTCCCCATGGTGAGGCACGTCTTCCTCCTCGCGGACGTGACATGAAGGGTTTATTGAACCTGTCCATTGGCTTCCTGCCAACGGAAAAAACGGTTTCTTAATCTTTCAAGGTACGCAAAAACTGTTGATTTAGGGTAAGGTTAGCAAAGTCGTAATTGCTTGTCAATACACTGACCGGCCTATTCCTGTGGGGTGTTTATTTTTTGGCTTAATGCGTCCGAGATCGAGGCGTCATCCGGCTTGATGCGCTGAGCCTCCTCCAGTGCCGATTTCGCGCCAACCAGATCCCCTTGCGCCTCTAGTGCAAAGGCGATATTCACGTCCGCTAAATAATAATCAGTTTGAAGTGATTTGGCGGTCCTGAAATTGTCCAGCGCAGTGGCAACCAGCGCCGACGACCTGACCGTATCACCTTCAGTGTCTGATGGCGCCAGTTGCTGCGACTGGAGCAATTGCGCTCGCCCGAGATTGAGGAACGCCATGGGATTTGTCGGCTCCAATTCCGTCAGCTCCGAATATGCGGTGATGGCCAGATCGTTCGCGTTTCCGATGATATTGCGGAGCCCGTCATACAAACCGGCGGTTTGCTCATAGACGATGGCATTATGCGGGGCTGCATCACGTGCCTGTTTGAGGGCATCAACGACACCCTGGACAGCCTGCTGTATCACGGTCTTATCTTGGTCAGTTTTGCCAGCTTCCAGCTGGGCTGCAGTGGCATATCCCTGCGCCAAAGTAATGAAATATGCCGGTTCGTTCGGATTTTGTGCAATCGCTCCGCGCAACAAGAGCTGCACGTCTTCGATGCTGGCTTGCTGCTGGATACGCTGGTTCGCCTGGAAAAAATAATAATCAGCCAACCAAACTTTTATGCCAGCGTACCCGATGAAAATGATAACAATAAAAACTACCACCAGCCCCCCACCGAGTAAAAACCATTTGAACCGAAATTGACTGAATACGACCTCCTTTTCACGGCCGGACCGAGACTGAAGCAGCCGAATATTGACCCCCCACCAAAACCACCAGATCACATACAGGCAGGCATTGAATGGCATGGAAAAAAACAACACCCATAAACCCAAAGATACGGCAACCATACCCAGCGACCATGCCCACTGGCGGTCCTTGACGCGCCAGTCAGCATACAACCGTTTGCCGGCCAGCAGTAAAAACCACGCGCCAATTACCAATTGCACCAGTACGACCACCGTCCCTAACGTAGCCAACTGTCCCCACCATTCGCTGCCTGATTTATTAAACCGAACGCCCGCAATTTGCGTATCATTGAAACTAGCCGGGCGATAACTCTGGAAATCTTCGGCAAAAGTCTGGGGACCGGAACCCCAGGCCGGAGAACGACTTACGCTCCGCCAAGCAATACTCATAGATGAACGCTGGTCCAGCAATAAACTGGTGCTGTTCTGTACGTGCGTCAATTGAGGGAATCGAATAAGCAGGCCCACAGCTAACACGACTAGGGCAGCCAGCGGCACCAATATTTCCCATGATGCGAATTTCTTTGCCTGCCAAGCCACGGTTACCGAAAAAATGAACAGCATGAAAAGCAGAATAATAACTGCCAATGATTTCTCGGACATCATGACGGCCAGGACATTCAGCCCTACTAAACATGCCCAAACGACTTTCCATACTCTCTGCCGGTACTGCCAAAACAACATTAAGGCTAAAACGCTAAACAAGGCAGCGACGACCGCTGAAGTCAGGGATGAGGCCGCAATCATATTGAACCGGAGATCCTGAGTCACGCTCCAGGGCAAGAGATGCAGGCCATACCCCTGAAAGACTCCGAACGCTACGGCCAGCGACCCGCTCAGAACCAGGCCGCTGACAAGCCACACCCGTTCATCATGGGAGCGTACGCTGACGCTCAGAAGGACAACAAAAAACAGATAGGATAACCAGGTTACCACATTCGTGCTGTACACCCCGCCCGAACCGATAAAACTGGCATAAAGATTTAACGACAATAAGCCGCTGACCAGGATACATACCCCCAGCAAAACAAGCAACCAGCCGATGGGGTGGACATACAAACGTCCGGATTTTTTTACCAGCAAGCCGAATAAAAAAATCCCAGCCGCCAGCCAAATGAGCAAGTTAAAAATCAGCGTTTTATTTAATTCCTGAGGAAAATTTCCAACGGGCAGGAAAAAAACCGGTATTAATATGACCACGACCCGGATAATCCAGCGTACCTGGCGTACATACGCACTCTCGTGGTCCAGGCCGACCCATCGTTGTATATGCCCCAAAATACCCATGTTAATCGGTAATTTTCCTGATAATTGACTGTAGCTCCTCATTTGAATAAAAATGCAGGACAATAGTCCCCTGTTTGCCGCGCCGTTTGATGTCCACTTTTGTGCCTAATGACGCCTGGAGCGCATCTTCCTTTTCCTGAATATTCGGATCTTTACTGCGACGGGCGTGCTGCCGGAACGTCACCTTGCGCGCTTGGGATTCCGTGACGCGCACGGACATCCCACCTTTCAATATTTCCCTAAATAATTTTTCCCGCTCAGCCGGGGAATCAACGGACAATAGCGCTTTGGCGTGCCCTTCCGTCAGCTTGCCGTCTGCCAGCGCCTGCTGGATTTCTCGTGGCAAGGTGAGCAGCCTCAGCGCATTGGTTACGGCGACCCGGCTTTGCCCGACTTTCTTGCTGACCTCTTCCTGAGTCAGATTGAATTCGTCAATCAGCCGCTGATAGCTTTTAGCCCGTTCAACCGGATTCAGGCTCTGCCGTTGGACATTTTCTACAATCGCAATTTCCAGTTTTTGCTGTTCCGTTGCTGTCCGCATGACTACCGGCACTTTTTTCAGCCCGAGCAGTTTTGCCGCCCGCAGCCGTCGTTCGCCAGCAATGAGCTGGTACCCTCCGCGGGCCTGGATGACCACTAACGGCTGGATAATTCCGTGGATTTTTATCGACCCCATGAGATCATCCAGCGCTGCCCGGTCAAAACTCTGGCGCGGCTGGTGGGGATTCGGCTGAATATCACTGATGTCTATCTCATTGACTCCCTGATGGATTGGCCGCGTATCCGACTCATTGGTATTCCTGTTTCGGGGAGGGATCAGCGAGCCCAAACCTCGACCCAGACTGGATGTATTCATAGAATATGCAGTTAGTTAATTTCCTGTTCTATAATTTCACGGGCAAGGCGTTCGTACGCCCGGCCGCCTGATGACCGGCGGTCATAATGCAGGATACTTTGCCCGTAACTTGGCGCTTCCGCCAACTGTACGTTGCGCGGAATGACGGTCCGGAATATTTTATTGGGGAAAAACTGGTACAGCTGATTAAACACTTCTTTGGAAAGCCGGCTGCGTTCGTCATACATGGTCATGACCGCCCCTAAAATTTTAAGGTCAGGTTTCAGATTTTTTTGCACCAGGTCAATTGTCTCCAAGAGCTGGCTCAGCCCCTCAAGAGCGTAATACTCTGTCTGTACGGGTATGAGCGCCTCATCGGCCGCCACTAAACCATTTACCGTCAGGAGGCACAGGCTGGGCGGACAATCGATGATAATATAGTCATAATCATGGCGTATCTCCAAAATCGCGTTATGCAGCCGAAACTCACGCGTTTCCAGCTCCACGAGTTCCACGCGGGCACCGGCCAAATCGGATGTTGACGGCGCCACCCGTAACCCATCGACGGTGGTGGGCTGAACTACATCATTAAAAGACATATCGCTGACTAACGGATGGTATACGCCCCGGTCGATTGTACGGTAATCAATGCCAATGCCGGATGAAGCGTTGCCTTGGGGGTCCATATCGACGAGCAGGACAAATTTGCCAAGGTGAGCCAAGTACGCAGCGACATTAACGGCAGTTGTGGTTTTTCCCACACCGCCCTTCTGGTTGACGATGGCAATGACTCGTGGCATATTGGGTAATTATAGCAAAAAACCGTTGACATAGACAGTTATTTCTAATAGAATCTCATATATGCCGGGATGGCGGAATTGGCAGACGCACAGGACTCAAAATCCTGCGACCGCAAGGTCATGGGAGTTCGACCCTCCCTCCCGGCATAACAGATGCCGGCCTGGCTTTGTTGTCATTAATTGCCTTGAAACCCAACATATAACGATAAAAAATAATCCAAACAAAAAGATAAGGCATTACCAAAAAATACCCTTTAACATCGTTAAGGAGTATTTTTTGGATCACAGGTCATATTACCTGGTACCAGGGGTGGGAGTTGAACCCACGACCTTGGGCTTATGAGTCCCACGCTCTAACCAACTGAGCTACCCTGGCCTAAGTCAGGTGGACTGGCTTTATAATTTAGAATTGTTTATTGGTTGCCGGGGGGGGATTCGATCCCCCGACCTCGGGATTATGAGCCCCGCGAGCTGCCACTGCTCTACCCGGCGATGAGGTATAGAAAAACCCTTGTAAGGGTTCTTTGGCAGTATAGGGTAATACCCGGAAAAACGCAAGGCCGCAGGGCAGTCATTCTGGTTCATAATCAACCCATGCTATACTTAATGGTAATAATGAAAAATTTCTATGCACCAAACAGAAGGCTTATTGGCTGCGCTTGTCGCCCTCCTCGCCTGGGGATTCGGTGACTATATCATCCAAAAATCCACCCGGATCATCGGGGCGATACCGACTTTGTTCTATATCAGTCTCATCGGATCTGTCGGCTTACTGCCGTTAGTGTGGCACCGCATCCCCGAACTCGCCAAAACAACACATATCCTGCCACTTCTGGCCTGGACCGTATTCATCGCTGCCACCTATTCCATCCTGTTGTTGGAGGCGTTCCGCCGCGGCAAACTGTCGGTCATTGAACCGGTCGCGAGCTTTGAATTGCCACTGACCATCATCATCGGCCTGATTATCATCGGAGAAACCGTCACTTCTATGCAGCTCTGGCTGATCATCCTCGTTTTTATCGGCTTGCTGGTGACGGTATTACGACGGGATCCTCAACACTGGTGGAACATATTTCGCCACCGCACGTTCCTCGAGCAGGGCGTGATTATTGCCATCATCGGAACAGTCGCTGCCGCATTTACCAATGTATTAACCGGTGTATTGAGCCGGCGCACCGATCCGCTGCTGGCCATCTGGGGCGTGGACATAATCCTGACCACCCTCTGTTTCATCTGGATTGCATATCGCGGCCAATTGAAATCAACTTTCAGCCTCACCCGTGAACATTGGCCGCCCGTCATTTTTCAGGGAATTTTCGACAACGCCGCATGGGTAGCATACGCCTACGCGGTAACCAAAATCCCCATTTCAATCACCATAGCGATAACTGAATGCTACATCGCTCTGGCAGCGCTGCTGGGTGTCATGCTGAATCGGGAAAAACTGGACCGCCATCAATATTATGGCATTGCCATCTCCCTAATAGCGGTTGTACTATTGGCCATCGTCAGCGCATAATTCCCCAATGTAATAAATATGTTTGCGACCACCCATGTTTTAGCCGGCATCGCCATCTGCCAGCGCATGCCAAGCATGTGGCCGGCTATCGGCCTCGCACTATTATCGCATTATTTTCTTGATTTGATCCCTCACGGCGACAAACACCTGGGCCCATGGATGGCACGGGGCCCCGGTAACCGGCGCATGGCTTATGTCGTGGGCGCGGACTTGTTTGGCACATTGATTCTATTGGCCATCCTCTGGCAAACCGGCGTCCTGCCAAAAATTACAACGCTGCTGCCGGTACTGATGGCCAGTGTCCTGCCTGACCTGCTCCTGTTTATCGGTTTTTTCATTTCCAGACGCCCCCAACCAGAGACGGGACGAATAGGAATTTTTACTGTCCTTAAACATGTCAATGACTTTCATAGGTATATCCACAACCTGATTGACCGCCATTGTAAAAGCATCTGGCTAGGGATTGCCGTCCAGATTATAATTTTTTTCGGTTTGCTTTATGCCGTCGTGGGCTGGCGATAGAGTCGCCAGAGGCCAAAAACGGCCAAGAAAAAAATGACTAGGCTCAACCATTGCGTTTCGCTGAGAACACCGAGCATCGGCTTGTGCAGACGGATATAGTCCAACATAAACCGCACAATTGAAAAAAGAACAAAATAAATGGCGGTCAGTGCCCCTGGACGTATTTTTGCTTTAAAAAAAAGCCAGGCCATCAGCCCGAATACCATCAGCATCAGCCCGGACTCATATAAAAACAACGGGTGAAAAAATGCATACGACTCATACCCCGGTTCACGGAATGCCGGATCAATCGGGATGCCCCATCCGCTTGATGTCGGCCGGCCGTAGAGCTCCTGATTGAAATAATTCCCCCACCGGCCGACAGCCTGCATCACGGGCAGGGCCACCACCATCAGGTCAGTCAGCAACCAGAAGGACAGGCGCTTCACCCGAGCGTATATCCACACGGCCACTAATGCGCCGGCCAATACTCCGTGGATAGCCAGCCCGCCATGCCAAATACTCGCCAATTCGGCAGTGTGGTCATGATAGTACGACCACTCGCCGATAACATGGCCAATCCGGCCGCCAAACAACCCAAAAAATAAAATAAGAAAAAACAGGTTGTAGACATGGGTCGTATCAACCTGCTTCTTCGTGAATGTGTATAGTGTAGTGATCAGGCCAATGGCAACGGCTGTAGCGATACTGATGCCGTACCAGTGAACAGAGACTTCTCCGATTGTCAGTGCAATAGCTTGTGGGTGGAATGTATGTAAAAACATTGCCTCAAGCTATTGTTATGTATCCTTAGGTATTAGCCAATGCAGCGTCTATGGCTGATTTAAAGCTGGAATATGGCAAAGCCCCGGAGACCAGCGTGCCGTTGATGAACGTTGCAGGCGTCCCCTGTACGCCATAATTGATCCCCTCCTGCTCGTCGCTGTTCACGCGGGCCGTAGCCGTGCCGTTATCCAAACAATTGTTGAATGTCGTGGTGTTCAATCCTAAATCCTTAGCATATTGCTTCAAGTCAGTCACCGCCAACGCGCTCTGGTTCTCAAACAACTTGTCATGCATTTCCCAAAACTTGCCTTGCGCCCCTGCGCATTCAGCCGCCTCAGCCGATTTTTGGGCATTGGGATGAATGCTGGTCAAGGGAAAATACCGGTATACCAATTTTACCTTCCCCTGATAATCAGTCATGACCTGATCCAGCGTCGTGGCCAACGACTCACAATACGGACATTCAAAATCCGAATATTCCACCAGCGTTACCGGCGCATTGGTATCACCCCGGACATAATCAGTCGGTTTTATGGTGATATCTGCGACAGTTGGGGCCGTATTGGTATCTGCGACAGCGGCTGAATTGGAGTTCGCCTGGGCTGCAGCGGCCTGGTTGGTATTGCTGTTACTATCGTCGATCTTTGTCCGTAACAATGAATACGTCATGACAAATGCCACCAATGACGTGAGCGTAACCCCGGCTAAAATGCCGGTAATGAAAGCCATGCGAGGTGGAGTCTTAAAAATGACTGCCTGCGGCTTTTCGTCAAAATTCTTCATATCTGACATACTATATAATTATTTAATTATTATTCTTTATTAAATACTACTAACGTTTGTGCTTATTATTGTAGCACACCACCCCCGCCAGTCAAAGCGCTAGGGGTCAAAAACGAATTCTTGAGCCGCACCAACCGCTTCCCCCCCAAATCAGTAATAACCAGTATAGTGTATCTTATCGGCCGTAATAAGACAATAATTGGTCAATTGCCCCCTGCATGTCGGCGAATGTCGGAACACCCTGCAGGATTTGCCCGTTGACGAAAAATGTCGGCGTCCCCTGCACCCCGGCAAATAGACCGTCCTGGAAATCCTTCTGGACTCTCTGGGCGAATGCTCCGCTATCCAGGCAAGTATTAAATTTTGCCGAATCCAGGTTGATCTCTTTGGCGTAATTTTTTAGGGCCAACACGGACAGATCAGACTGATTTATGAACATCTTGTCATGCAACTCCCAGAATTTCCCCTGATTTTGGGCGCAGAGGCCGGCCTCGGCTGCTTTCTGCGCGTCCGGATGGCTTTCTGAAATAGGGAAATTGCGGTACTCGAACTTGATCCTATCGCCGTAAAAATTTATCAGCTCCCGCACTACCGGAAACGCCTGTTCGCAATACGGACACTGGAAATCGGAGAACTCCACTACTACCACCGGCGAATCCGCACTTCCGGTATACGGGGCATCGGGTGAGTCGACCTCTGCAATTGTTGATTGGTTCGTATCAGCGCCCCCATTGACGATTTCAATATTTTTCCTGACTAAGACATAAAAATACACACCCAGTGACAAAAGCACTACTACCACCGCGGCGATCACAACAAACAACGCCTTCCACCGCCGGGCTTTTTTTTGCAATTCGGAAACCTGGTCACTGCTGTTTTCGCCCTGTTCCATACTGATGGTAATGTGTCTATGATTCGTTACTCGGGGAAAATCCTGCGGCCGTCATCCTGATACAGTTCAATGGCCAGGACTGGACAGGATTTGGCGGCATCGAGGATGGTTTGGTCGTCAGCCCCATGTTCATTTTTCATCTTGACTTTCCCCTCCTCATCCAGCTCAAAAACGTCAGGCGCAATGGCTACGCACGTACCTGCACTGATACATTTATCCCGGTCAAGATGAATTTTCATAAATTATTCCTTCCCACGCTTACCTAATTGATGGTCCAACATGAAGATGCCGCTGCCTTTCTCGCCGATCATCTTCAGTTTCTCGGTTATCTCTAGGGTATTCGCTTCTTCCTCGACCTGCTCGTCAATGAACCACTTCAGGAAACTCTGGGATGGGTAATCCTTCTCTTTTGTGGCTAAATCGTATAGCCCGTGTATCAAACGAGTGATTTTCTGCTCATGCTGGTAGGCCAGGGCAAAAGCCTGATGCGGTGGAGGTAGTTTGACCGGGGGCTTCGGCAATGCCGAGAGCTCGATACTGCCGCCACGTTCCAGGATGAAATCAACAAATTTCATGGCATGAGTCAACTCCTCTTCGTACTGAGCCCGGAGCCAGGCCCCGAACCCTTTCAGGTTGCGTGACTCATAATACGCGGCCAATGCCAGATACAACATGGCCGAATACTGTTCTTCCGCAATCTGCTTATTGAATGCTGCTTCAACTTTTTTATTTATCATAAATTATATATCTTAATGATTAATTACTCTCACTATACACTATTTTTTCATTAAACGGTAGCCAAATACCGTTCCGATACCGCCTGCCAGTTCACCACGTTCCAAAATGCCTTAATGTAGTCCGCCCGGACATTATGGTACTTCAGGTAATATGCATGCTCCCACACATCAATTGCCAATAACGGTATATGGCCGGCGGAAAGCGGCGAATCCTGGTTTGCTGTCTTTTCCACGATCAGTGTGCCCTCTGCCGCGGACAGCCACGCCCAACCGGAACCGAATATTCCGGTCGCCGTTTCGCCCATCAGCCCCTTCAACTTTTCAATACTGCCAAAATCACGCTGGATTACTGTAGCTAACTGTCCGCTGGGTTCACCGCCAGCATTCGGGCCCAGTATCGACCAGTACACATTATGGTTGTAGTGGCCGCCGCCATGGTTCCGTACTATCAAGCGGATGTCTTCAGGGATTGCGTCCAAATCACGCAATAAATCTTCCACGGGCTTACTGAACAATTCCGGATGCTTTTCCACCGCAGCGTTCAGCTTTTGCGTATAAGCCTCATGATGCTTGTCGTGATGGATCAATATCGTCTCCTTATCGATATATGGCTCAAGTGCGTCGTATGCATAGGGCAACTTGGGCGTTTCGTATTTCCTCATATGTCTATCATTTCTTGGTTAGTGTTTATGATTGTCTTTTTCTACGTGAGCAGCCTGCCGGAAAGTCTCCAGCGCCAGGAGGGCGCATTTTCGCCTGGCCGGCGTGATGGGCACGCCCATGTCCTTTATAAAATCGTCGTCAGTATATTTTTTCAATTCTGCCATACTTTTTCCGGTCACCTTTTCGGTCAGTATTGAGGCGGCCGCTTTTGCGATACTGCAGCCCGCGCCGTCAAACTTGACCTCCTGCAGCTTTTTCTTGGTTTTATCCGTACGGTAACTAATCATAATACGGTCGCCGCATAGCGGATTATTTCGCTCAGCCTGGCCATCGGCCTGTTTGACCGTACCGACGTTTTTTGGCTTTTTCGCGTGGTCAATGATGATTTGCCTGTACATGTCGAAAGTCATACGTTAAAAATTTCCTTAGCTTTTTTTAAGGCAGCCACTAAAGACATGACGTCGGATTCAGTGTTATAGAGGTAAAAACTAGCCCGCGTCGTGGATTCGACGCCCAGCTTCTCATGCAGCGGTTGGGCGCAATGGTGTCCGGCCCGCACGGCAATCCCCTGTTCATCCAATATGGATGCGAGATCGTGCGGATGGATATCGCTGACGCTGAAAGCGACGGCGCCGCCCCGGTCCTTCACTTCACGCGGCCCATAGATCACGATACCGGGGATGGCGGACAATTCTTTGATGGCCAACGCTGTCAGATCCTGTTCATGCGAAAAAATCCGGTCCATGCCGATTGCCTGCAAATAATCAATGGCCGCGCCAAAACCGATAGTACCGGCGATGTTCGGCGTGCCGGCTTCAAATTTCCATGGCAGATCGTTCCACTGAGCGTCCTGATACGTCACCTGGGCGATCATGTCCCCGCCAGTCATGAACGGCGGCATGCGTTCAAGCAGCTCCCGCTTGCCGTACAGTACGCCGACGCCCGTAGGGCCGAGCATCTTGTGCGAGGAAAATGCGTAAAAATCAGCATCAATGTCTTTCATGTCCACAGCAAAATGGGGCACGCTTTGCGCTCCGTCAACCAGCACGACCGCCTGCGGCACCTTTTTCCTAACCTGCTTGATAATTTTCTTGACCGGATTGATAGTGCCTAACACGTTGGACATATGCGTCAACGCCACTAATTTAACCTGCTTGACTAACAATGAATCCAACGCCGCCACATCTAACCGGAAATCTTTCGTGATCGGGATGAACGACAGTCGGGCACCTTTTTCCTTGGCCAGGAGTTGCCAGGGTACCAGGTTGGCGTGATGCTCCATTTCCGTAAGCAAGATCACGTCCCCCTGAGCGATATTCTGCCGACCCCACGTATACGCAACCAGATTGATGCTCTCCGTCGCGTTGCGCGTAAAAATTACCTCACTGGCCGAAGGCGCGTGGATGAAATCTGCAACTTTTTGCCGCACTAATTCATACGCCTCGGATGATTTTTCCGACAGCATATATATCCCCCGATGCACATTGGCATAATACGTCTCATAAAGTTCCTTGACCGCATTTATGACTGACTGCGGTTTTTGGGTGCTGGCCGTAGAATCCAAAAATACCAGCGGCTGGCCGTTTACCTTCTGGTAAAAGATCGGAAAGTCCGCTTTTATCTTTGGCCAGGATTTTTTTACTAATGGAGTCATATGGTATATGGAAATAATGGTAAAGCGTTCTGCGGCAGGCGGGATAGGACCGGATGGAAAAATCCCTGAATGATATGTTTTGTCGCCTGACCGACGTTCAATCCACGGCTCCGGAGATAAAACAGCTGTTCGGCATTGACCCGGCTGGTCGTTGACCCGTGAGTCGCCCGGACATCATTGGCCGAAATCTCCAGCGTCGGGATGGACGTAGCCATGCCCCGGCCGAACAACAACACGTTATCCACAAAATATGAATTTGTCTTATCCGCGCGGGGATGTATTTTCAACAATCCGTTGAACTGGCCAAACGACGAATCCTCATATACACCTTTTATCAGTATATCACCTTTGGTATTTTTTGCCTGATGGTGCATGGCCACATCAAACGCATGCCGGTCTTCGCCTGAACCATGAAAGACAGCTGACACATATGCCTCCGCGCCGTCCCCAGCCAGGACCAGCGCCACTCCGGCCGTTGCCACATGCGTACGCGCCACAGCCAGTGCCAAATGCATACGAGCCTTTTCCTTCAAAACAATGCGCAGGGACGGCTGAACCGGCTTCGGTAAACCGTTCCCCAGCCAGACCAGGTTCAGTTGCTTTCCGGCTTCGACAGTAATACTGAAATCAAGTGCTGGATGCTTCCGCATGTCGATTTCCAATGTCATGTCCTGCTTGACGTGAAAATGTTTTGATTTCATCATATGATTATCCGACGCTCCCCTCCATCTCCAATTGAATTAAACGGTTTAGCTCGACGGCGTATTCCAATGGCAATTCCTTGGCGATCGGTTCAATAAAACCGGCTACGATCAGATTCATGGCTTCGGCTTCGCTCAATCCGCGGCTGCGCAAATAGAACAACTGCTCTTCCCCGATCTTGCCTACCGATGCCTCATGGCCGATCTGCACGTCACTTTCCTTTATTTCCATGGTCGGATACGTATCAGAGCGGGAACGTTCATCCAATAACAGCGCATCACACACGACATTCGATTTCGCTCCGGTCATGCCACGCGGCACGCGGACAAGTCCGCGGTATGAGGTGCGGCCGGTCTCCTTGGCGATAGATTTGGAAATGATACGTGAAGTTGTTTCTGGTGCGCCGTGAATGGCCTTACCGCCGGCGTCCTGGTGCTGTCCGTCGCCGGCCAAAGCGATGGACAATACCTCGCCGTGCGCCTTGCGTCCAAGCAAATAGACGGAAGGGTATTTCATGGTCAACTTGCTCCCCAAATTGCCGTCTACCCATTCCATGACCCCCTCTTCGTAGACAAAACTTCGCTTGGTGACTAGGTTATAGACATTCTTTGACCAATTTTGCACGGTCGTATATCTGACACGCGCCCCTGGTTTGACGATAATTTCCACGACGGCTGAATGCAAGGAATTTGTCGTATAAACAGGGGCCGTACATCCTTCAACGTAATGCACGAAACTGCCGGGCTCGGCGACAATGAGCGTGCGTTCAAATTGCCCGGCATTGCGGGCGTTGATACGGAAATACGCCTGAAGGGGGAATTCAACTTTTACCCCGGCCGGCACGTAAACGAAACTGCCGCCGCTCCACACGGCAGTATTCAGCGCGGCGAACTTATTGTCCCCGGCGGGGATGACCCGGCCGAAATATTTTTTCACGATTTCCGGGTATTTCTTGAGTGCAGTATCCATGTCTTCAAAAATAACGCCGTTTTTCCCCATCCGATCCTTTAAATTATGGTAGACGGCTTCTGATTCGTACTGGGCCATGACTCCGGACAGGTATTTCTGCTCAGCCTGCGGTATGCCTAGACGTTGATACGTCGAACGGATAGCCGTCGGCACGTCAGACCAATTCTGAAACACTTTCTCGACCGGCTTCATGTAATAAAAAATATCCTCAAAGCGTATCTTCGAAAGGTCGCCGCCCCAGGTCGGCATTTTTTTCTTGAGGAATACCTGGTACGCCCGCAAACGTATGTCGCGCATCCAGTCAGACTCACCTTTGAGGTGTGATATTTCCCTGACAACCCGTTCCGACAATCCCTTTTTTGCCTTGAACAAATAGGCCACGTCATCAGGCCGGGTAAGAAGCTCTTCGTTGGTCGCCTTGGGCCGCATGTTTATTTCTTCTTCACGTTCAGCCAGTCATACCCCCGCTTTTCTATCTGATGCGCTAGTTTCCAGTCTCCTGACAGTACGATCCGGCCGTCAATCATTACGTGGACCCAGTCCGGCTTGACGTATTTCAGGATACGGACATAATGGGTGATGACTAGAAAAGACCGCTTCGCGGTTCGCAACGCATTAACGCCGGCGGAAACCGTTTTTAGGGCATCAATATCAAGCCCTGAATCAGTTTCATCCAAAATCCCCAATGAGGGTTCAAGCAGGGCTAACTGCAGAATCTCAAGTTTTTTCTTTTCGCCGCCGGAGAACCCCTCGTTCAAACCACGGCCGGCTAAATCCTGGCGTATGCGCAACTGGTTTGCCGCAGTAAGAAAACGATTATGAAATTCCACTACTGACAAATTGTTTTGGGGATGGATGGCATTGAAGGCGTTGCGTAAAAAATGCTCGATTGAGAGACCTGGTACTTCACTTGGATACTGGAAAGACAAAAACACGCCTTTTCGCGCGCGTTCATCAGGATCAAGTGAATTGATAAGTTTGCCGTTCAGCCGCACGCCGCCCTGGGTAATTGCATAACCGGGATGCCCCATAATAACCGAAGCTAAAGTTGATTTACCGGAACCGTTCGGCCCCATGATGGCATGCGTTTCACCGGGGCGCATGGACAGATTAACTCCTCGTAGGATGTGCTTATTCCCGGCTTTGACGTTAAGGTTATATATTTCTAATAATTTCATACACAAAAATTAATAACAGCAGCTTTCCTTATACCCGCACTGGCTGCAAACCGAACGTTTGCTCCCGCGTAGCGACGGCATGTCCGATCCGCAAGTCGGGCACGGTTGCAGGTCCTGACTATTTTCCGACGGGTTGTTTCTTTGGCAGTGGTCCATAATAACGGCAATGAGTTTGGAAACAGCAGTCCTGGCAAACGGGCGCTTCCTGATGCATGTCATCCAGCAGCTCGCCGCAGGCCATGCAAAATAGTTCAGGCGTTTTGAGTTTCGGCGAAAGTTTCTTCTGGCAGGCACGGCAGTAGCCGCGGATTTCCAGATTATCAGACCGCATAAAAAAACGGCTCTTTTCAGCGAGGTCCTTGGCTATCGTCCCGAGTCGGCCGTCCTTCTGCTCAAATATCGCATGGCACCCTTCGCATACCAAATGCACGTGGGAATCCACGCGGCTCTCATACCGGCTGACCTTGTCTACCACGCATTCCTTGATATAGCCATGCCGGCGTAAAAAATCCAAGTTGCGGTATACCGTGCCAAAACTGATGTTGGGTATTTTTTTACGGACACCCCGGTACACCTGTTCGGCGGTCGGATGCCCTTTATCCTTGCGTAAAAAATCCAAAATATCCAGGCGCTGGCTGGTCAGCCGCCAGTCACGTGGCGTATCCTTCTGCATGGCTTTTTGCCTAGACATCCTAAAGTACTTATTAAGAATGATTCTCAATAAGTATATATCAGGACCCCGCCGGTGTCAATGTCCACTTCCTCTTATTCGTCAAAACTAATTGCGCCGTTTGGGCAGCTATCAATGGCATCCTGAATAGGCAGGCCGTCATAACTATCCAATGGCTTAACTTGCGATTTGCCCTCCAGGCTCAATTCAAAAGCTTCCGGACATAATGCGGTACAGGTGCCGCATCCTGAACATTTTTCCTGATCGACTATCGGTTTCTTCATGGTAAAATTATCCCGCGGCGTCTTCTCTGACGCTCATCCGCTTAATTGTAAATATTTTCTTGCCCTTTAATGCCTCTAGCGCCAAGGCGATGCGGTCGTCATTCGACCCATACAACGTGAATAGCCGCTCCCCCCTCCGTACTTTTTGCCCCAGCATCTTATTGATATAAATACCGGCCAATTTATCATGCGGCGCGCCGAGCGTCCGGGCGATCTCGTCCACCATTTGGTCGTCAACCTCGGTGACCTGCCCGTTGTACGGGGCGTGAAACCTCTGCCGGATCGCCGACTGCGTCAAATCTTCCGAATCTATTTTCTGTTTGCCGCCCTGCGCCTTGATAATAGCCTGCATTTTTTTCCAGGCCCGACCGGACGTCAATGCTTCGGCAGCCATCATATGCCCGGTTCCGCGCCTGGCTTTTCCGCACAGTTCCAAAAGGCGGCCGGCCAGCCCAATAGACTTCTTTTCCAGGTCGGCCGGACGGTAGTCCTTTTGCTGCAGGACGCGCAGAACATCACGCGCTTCCAATGAAGGACCGATACCGCGTCCGACCGGTTCGTACGTTGCGGTCATGACCACGTCGATTTTCATGGCGAACTGTTTGGCCAGGTATTCAAATTTTCTTTTGACTTCCAGCGCGCTTTTCTTGCTTAAAATTTTTACGGACGGACCATACGGCAAATCCACCACCAGATGCGTCACGCCCATGGCCACTTTTTTGGCCATTATGCTCACCACCATCTTGTCCAATGGTTCCAGCATCAGCGGGTGGGACACCCGGATCAAATAATCGTCTGCCGGAGCCAGCCGGAAACTGCCGCCCCAAATCAGGCACGCGCCGACTTTTGCCAGCACCTTCTGGATTTGCTCAAACGTCAAATGGACTGGCGCCAGCACCTCCATGGTATCTGCGGTACCGGCCGGCGAGGTAATGGCCCGCGATGAGGTTTTGGGGATAAATACCCCGCACGAAGCCACAATCGGGATGACGACCATCGTCGTCCGATTACCGGCCACGCCGCCCACCGAATGCTTGTCAGCCACCACTTTTGCGTCCGGTTTCAGGACTTCTCCGGTGGCCGCCATGGCTTTGGTCATGAAGTACAGTTCTTTATTGGAAAATTCCTTAATAAAACTCGAGGCAACAAAATACGTAATCTCGACATTGGAAAGCTTATGGTGGACGACATCATAAATAATCGAACGCATCTCTTCATAGGACAGGCTTTCTCCCAACAGTTTTTTACGGATAGCCTCGATTGATGGCGGACGGGACAATACGCGCAAAGAAACCGGATCGCCGTCACGGACACTACGGTGCTTCCAAATCTCGGCAAATAATCCTATTTCTCCCGTACTGACCTTGTGCCGGGAATAATAGGCGACGACAATCGCCCGCTGGCCCGCCCATTTGACTTCCAAAAGGTCTCCCAGGACGATGCCGTACGTTTTTGCCTCATCCTCATGCAAAATGACGACCCAGGGTTGGCCGCCAGAAGAAAAATCCAACTTTTTTGCCTTCAGATAAAGCATAGTATGGCTATAGTATATATGATTGCCGCATAAATGACAAAAAATATCTGATATTGGCGAAATAATAAAACGCCGCATTGACAATGTGCCTGGTACTTGCTATGATACTTTTTTCACTCGTACATTGGCCACAACCTTTCAACACACCAAGGAGGGTGCGTGAAAGAATCGTTAAGATCTATTTTTGCGAGTTTTCTCCCTGGGACAACTGAATACCTCCTGCGTCAAGTCAGGAAGGAAATCCGCAATACGGACCGTCGGATCGCCAAAAGGATCGGCCCACGATTCCACGATGAACCCGACGCCACGCAGTTTTTCGGCGACGAAACCGTACCGCCAGACTTCTTCATTGGTCCGACAAAAGACACCGAGAAGTAAAATACTTCTCAAAAAAAGCTCCGCCCGGAATGGACGGAGTTATTTATTGGCCTGCCAGGGATGCCAAATCTATTATACGAAGACTAGTTCCCGCGGATCCAGTTTAACGTTCGGGGGCAGGGCGTCCTTCTGGCAAAATCCACAGAAAGGAATGTTTTCGCCCTGCTTACGGAAAAGTTGCCGATTTCCGCACCGACCGCAAGAATCCCAAATCCCTTGGAATGTTGGCGTAGCCGGTTCTGGCTGAGAAAAAATTACTGTACTCAATAGAAACCTCCAAAGAAAAAAAAAGGTGTTAGGCTATGATGCTCGGATGAATTCGTTTATATCTTTCAATAACGATTCTAATTCAAGTCCATGGACAGCGGCTCCGGATTCCAGCGATTCGTACGGCGAAACGGCGCAGCCGATGCAATGGAATCCCCGCTCCATCAGAAGTCCAGCCACCTGCGGATACCGGGCCATGAGTTCGCCCATCAGGATGTCGCCGGTTATGGCCTGGTCCCTTTTACCGCTTACCTTAGTAACATGCTTTGCAACTGCTTTCTTTCTCGTTGCCATAATATTCTTCCCAATAAAGTACTGGCAGTCTATACGAAAAACGTCTTGTTGTCAATACTGCCGCCTCCGTATACGCGTTGATTTTACCCTTTTTAATGCTATAATTGTGCGGTATGAAAAAGGAATACATTATCCCGGCAATTATCATCCTGCTCGCCATAGGCACCCTGTTCACGCTAAGCATGACCAGCACTCCGGCGGTCAATTCATCGACAACCGTAAAAATCGCCACCACGATTTTCCCGCTTTCTGACATCGCCAAAAATGTCGGCGGCGATAAAATCACCGTCGTGAACATATTGCCGCCCGGCGCCAGTCCGCATACATACGAACTGACCCCCAGCACGGTCAAAAAATTGTTGGGCACCACAGTAGTCTTTAAAATTGGGGCCGGCCTGGACGACTGGGCCGACCCGATCAGTGATTCGATCCCGCAGTCACAAAAGATTGCGGTGAGCGACGGGATTAATTTGCGGCCATCCAGCGACCCAACCGAATCCGGTGATGATCCGCACTACTGGCTGGCTCCGACCAACGCAAAAATCATCGCCGCCAATATCGCGGACCAGCTCTCCCAAAAGGACCCTGACAACCAGGAATATTACCGACAAAATCTGGCCGCCTACCAGGCGCAGCTGGACAGCCTATACCAAGAAATAACCGCGCAATTGGCGCCATTAACTGACCACAATTTGGTCACCTTTCATGATGCCTGGGCCTATTTCGCCAAAGACTTCAATCTCAACATCCTAGCCACGTTCGAACCGTTCCCCGGCCAGGAACCGACGCCCCAGTATCTACAAAATTTGGGAAACGAAATCAAACACTATCAGGTCAAGGCGCTCTTCGCCGAACCCCAACTGGCCGTCGATGCCCTGAACCAATTCATCAAAGACCGGGGCCTTGCCCTCTACATTCTTGACCCGCTCGGCGGCGTGACCGGACGCCAGACGTACGCTGACCTGATCCGCTATAACGCGCAAACGGTCTATAACGCCTTACGATCATGAATGCCATAACAACAAAAAATCTCACCGTGCAGTATAGCGGCCAAACGATACTCGACCGGCTGACGTTCGACATACCCGCCCGGTCCATCACCGCTATCATCGGGCCGAACGGCAGCGGCAAAACCACCCTCCTTCGGGCGCTTCTTGGCCTTATCCCATTTGCTGGCGAAGTGGAAATATTCGGCAAGAAAAAAATACAGGTCGTCAGAACTGAACTGGCATATGTGCCGCAGCATTTCACATTCGACACGACCTTCCCGGTGACCGTCCAGGAATTTTTAGAACTGGAGCAGCGCTTGCGCCGCGCGCCTAAAGAAAATATCAATGCCCTGCTCATGGAAGTCGGCATGTCCGAACACAAATACCAAATGCTGGGAAAACTGTCCGGCGGCCAACTCCAGCGCGTGCTGATCGCTAAGGCGATGCTCAACGGCCCACGGCTGTTGTTCCTTGACGAACCGGCTACCGGTATCGACATAAAAGGCGAACGGAATGTCTACGAACTGATCCGCCATTTGAACAAATTTCACGGCGTGACCGTCCTGCTGGTGTCACATGAACTGGATATCGTCTTTAAATACGCGACGCAGGTCATCTGCCTGAACCGGCAAATGCTCTGTTTCGGCCGGCCGGACGAAGTCCTGACTGAACAGCACATCAAAGAACTCTATAACGACACCGTTTCTATCTATCACCATAAAGCAGACAAACATGGCTGACATTCTCCAGTTCCCCTTTATCCAACGTGCGCTTATCGCCGGCATATTGCTGGCGGCTCTGCTGGCGTTCCTAGGTGTATTTGTTATTTTACGGCGAATGGCTTTTTTCGGCGATGGCATTGCTCACGCCTCACTGGCCGGCATTGCTATTGCCATCCTGGCCGGCACAAATCCGCTGGTGATCGCCATACTGTTCAGTGTGGCGCTCGCCATTGCCATTTACTTTCTGGAGAAAAAAACAAACTTATCGTCCGATACAATTATCGGCATTATCTTCACGGCCAGCATGTCGCTTGGTGTCCTCTTGATCAGTTTCAAATCCGGCTACCAGCCGGAATTGATTAGTTTCCTGTTCGGTAATATCCTGGCCATCCAAACCACGGAACTGATCCTCATGGCCGTTTTGGCAGCCGGGCTGATTACCTGGCTGTCGGTCAATTTCAAAAAAATCGCACTCTCGACCATTGACCGGGAAAGCGCTTTTCTCTCCGGAATAAACGTCAACCTCCTGGACATGGCGCTCTATATTGCCATGGCGGTCGCGGTCGTTTTGGGCGTCAAAATTCTCGGCATCGTCCTGGTCAGCGCGTTACTGATCATCCCGCCTTCAATCGCTAAAATTAGCGCCGCCTCACTGCGGGGCCTGGTCGTAGTCAGCATCATTATGGCTGAAATAACCGTAATCGTCGGCATTTTCCTGTCATACCGACTGGACTGGCCGACCGGCGCTACCATAGTCCTGACCGGTACGGCCATTTTTTGCATTGCTCTGCTGATGGACAAGTTGATAAAACCCGGCCACTCTGCTTGAGAGGTAATTAAAAATTCAACAAAACCAACAACCCCATTAGACCATTGTGGCTTGATTTAGAATTTAGTAATTTTAAAAATTACCTCAGGTATCCCCATGTATGCAGGCGGTCACTATCATTGACCCAACTGAGACCGATGTCCGTGCGGTAAAAAATATTGGGCACTAAAATGTTTTGAGCCCGTCCATACGCCACCCGGCGTGCTTCTTCGACGGTCGCTCCGCTGCCCGTCACTACCAAGACGCAGCCTGATGTGCCGGCCACACGCCAGACGCCGTTGTCATTTTTAATGTCCTCAATATGGATGCCTTCCCAGCTTGGCCGCGACTTGAACGCGATGGCCAGGTCGCGGTACGTATGGACGAGTTCCGAATCCGGTTCCTGGGAAAAATACGTCGGGAGCAGCAGTCGGATGCCCAGCTGAAATCCCCGTTTCGTGTCGATCTCGAAATTCTCGCCGTTCGCCATCCGGAACAGCAATTCGCCCACGGGCATCTCAATGCCCTCAAGCTGTATATGGATAGTCGGGTAACCGAAACGGCAGGTGAATTCCAGCGGGTAAATGCCCCGGGAATTGACGATGCAGTTGATGTCGATATAACCGACGTATCGTGAAGCCCGGAGCGCCGACAGCATTGGCAATAAAATCTCGCGGAACAGGTTGTTCGGCGTCGACCAGTACATCAGCGTGCCCATCTCGCCGGTAAACGGCCCCAAGTTGCCGGGAAAAATTCGTTTATGCTCAAAATTTACGTTAATGGGATACAAAAATTCATGCCCGTTAAAAAAAGCTCCGACCGCCACTTCCACGCCGGACACGTACCGTTGCAGCACGAAATGCGGCGCACGCTTGTACCATACCTGCTTGTTGTTCTCAAAAAGCTCTATTAAATCTCGGCCGTCATCCTCCTGCCCGATAAACAACAGGCTTTTCGGCGCGCTGCCGCTCGGCTTGAACACATACCGAGTGGGATGCTTCTTAATAAAGGCAATGGCCTCGTCATAATCGTGGAATTGCCACCAGCGAAGGGTATTAATATCGTGCTTTTTAAGCTCAGCCTGTCCGAACTCCCGGTCGTCTTCCAACTGGTCAGTATAAGCGCTGCCGCCGATCACCAATTTCCCTCTCTGTCGCAACCGGTCAGCCTGCTCGCCGTAGCCAACGTCATCGAATACCACCACGTCGGCCCAGTCCACCTGTGCCTCCCAGTCAGACACTTTTTCCACGAATCCGTCATACACATCGGCATCGTCCGGATTTTTTATGAATATCTTTACCTGATGCCCCTCGCGTTGCAGCCGCCATGCTAGATCGCCGCTGACGCTCTCGATCGACACAAAGAGAAACTTTTTCGACGGAAAATTCCGTACACGCAAAATCCCACCATTGACATATGGAGTTGAGGCCTCATGAGGCTTAACTGTTCCGTTATGATTGTGGTTATTTTTACCGTTTGGCGGTTTGTCTTGGTTCATACCTTTGCTGCCCTGGTCCTGGACGTAAAGCAATCACCACAGGCTGTACAGCAATACGAATGATACTCCAAATCAGGATAAATGCAAGAGTGTGGACAACTGACAATACCAAAACCCCATCAATCGGTGATGGGGCTTGGCAGTGAGAAAGGGTTATTGCACATTCTTTGACTTTCCGGGGATGGTTACCGCCATATATACGGCGGATAAACCGACTAGGCTGTACACGATCCGCGATAGAGCGGACATGTCCCCAAAGATTGTCTTGACCAGGTCAAACTTGAATAGTCCGACGAGGCCCCAGTTAAGGGCTCCGACGAGTACCAGGATCAAGGCAACCCAATCTAATGTGTTCATCTTTTTCATAGCTGTTAATTTAGTTGATTATTCGGGAATTAGTACGGAATCAATGACGTGGATAACGCCATTATCGGCAGTGCTATCCGTTTTCAGGACTTTGGCCTGACCGACCATCACCACTCCATCGGAAACCGTCACGGGCAAGGGGCTGCCTTGGGCTGTGGTGAGCGACTTCTGCTTGAGGACGTCACCAGAAAGCATGGAGCCGCCGACTACATGATAAGTCAGGACTGCGGTCAGCTTGGCTTTGTCCTCAAGCAATGATTGGACAGTACCGGCAGGAAGCTTCGCAAAGGCGTCATCTGTAGGGGCGAATACGGTAAAGGGACCAGGACCAGAAAGGGTGGACACCAGATCTGCGGCTTTGACCGCTGCCACCAGTGTCTTAAAGGTACCTGCTTTTACCGCTAGATCAACGATAGTAGACATATTTAGTATCAGTTAGTTTGTTAATGGGCTATGGCAAGTCTTGCGTAATGACAGAATACTTGATATCCTAAAAACATGCAAAACGTGCATTTGAGTCCTCCGGAACTCGCTCCCCTTTTCGGGGTTAATGTCTCCACCATCAAACGATGGGTGGATAAAGGTTTCATCCAATCTGTTAAAACTTCCGGTGGCCACCGGCGGATTTCACGGGAACAGCTGGCGGCTTTTGTCCAGCGATACCCGAAATACGTGCACAACTCATACGTCCTATCCCGGCTGCTGAAAAACAAGCAGACCAGGCTGAAGGATTGGCAAAAATATTACCGACATCTCCACCAAAATGAGGTTCGACAGGCAGAACAGCAGGTCCAGCAACTGTACCTGGCGAATGTGCCGATGGTCACCATCTTGGATGAAGTCATCGCCCCTGCCCTACGCCACATCGGCGACGAGTGGTTTTCCGGCCGTGTTTCGGTCTTTGAAGAGCACCGGATGAGTTTTATTGTCCGTGTCCAGCTTTTAAAGTTAGACCAATTAGTCCCTGACCGTACAACGAATAAGTCGCCACATGCGATATTGGCCTGTGCAGCTGGCGACCATCACGAACTCCCCTTATTGATGGTCGGACTCGTCCTGAAAAGAAACGGTTGGCGTACGACAAACTTAGGCATAAATATCACTGCACCCGAAATGGACAAAGCCTGCCGCCTCCTCAGGCCACAATTAATTTGCCTGACAAAAACATACAGCCAAGGCCAAGATGCCTCTAAATACCTGGCTCACCTAAAACCAATGATAAAAAAAATTAAAGCACACCTGATAATCGGAGGAGGCGGTTGGCCTGTATCAGTACAAAAAAAACCAAGAGATAGTTGGTGCCGACAAGTCTCTGATTTGAAGAAATTGGATGAGTATCTGAAAAAAAATTAAATGCTCCCAACCTGCTCCCGCCACATTGCGGCATAGAGTCCGGCTTTTTTGAGCAGCTCATCGTGCGTCCCCTGCTCAACCAGACGACCGTGTTCCAGGACATAAATCCGATCCGCATGGGCTACAGTCGATAGTCGGTGGGCAATAATTATACGGATCAGGTCTGACTGCTGTCGTTCAACAGCCTTGATGGTCTCCGTAATAGCTTTTTCAGTTATAGAATCCAGGCTGGAGGTTGCCTCATCAAAAATCAACAACTCCGGTTTTCGCAACAATGCCCGGGCAATAGCTAGGCGCTGACGCTCTCCCCCGGACAACTTTATGCCCCCCTCGCCAATCCGCGTGTCCAACCCGCCCTCAACCCGCCCCAGAATTGATTCGGCAGAAGCGGCCCGGAGGACGGACAAGCATTCATCGTCTGACGCGTCCGGATTCACGAACAGTAAGTTCTCCCTGATGGTGCCGGCGAACAGCTGCGTTTCCTGCGCCACCAGGCCGATCCGCTGGCGGAAATTCGAAAAATCAATCTCATCGCTCTTGATGTTGTTGAACCTGATCATGCCGTCGGTGGGATGGTACAAACCGCCGATCAGTTTCACTAAAGTGGATTTACCAGAGCCGGATGGACCGACCAGGGCAATGGTTTCCCCGGCCGTTGCGGATAACGAGATATCGGCGACCGCATGTATGTCGCTGGACTGGTACCGAAAATCTACAGAATCAAAGGTAATGGATTCCAACCGGCCCACTGTCTGGGGATTGGCCGGCTTGACGTCAGTCGGGATCTGCAGAATTTCCTGTAATTTCTCCAGGCTGGCCCTGGCTTCCTGGTAATTAGCCGCTACGGATCCAAGCTCGGCCAATGGAGAAAAAATAAAGAATGAATACACAAATATGGAGAAAAATTCGCCAATAGTGATATGGCCACTGTAAATAAGCCAGAGCATCAGCAGGAGCAAAGTGGACCGGATGGCATTAATCGTCGTACCCTGGATAAAACTCAGCTTCCTGACCAATATAATTTTTTTCAGTTCCAGTTTCAGGATCTGGTCATTGACTGCGTTGAGCCGGGAAATTTCCTGATTTTCCAATCCTAAACTTTTTACCAATTCAACGTTACGGATCGTTTCTGTCGTCGACCCGGCTAGTGCCGCAGATTCTGTGACGATTTTTTTCTGAGCGTCCTTAATGCGGCGGCTGATGTAAAACGTGATGCCACTGAGCACGGGAATCATGAGGAAATAGGTCAGCCCGATGGACCAGTGAACGTACGTCGCATAAGCCAGCACGAAGATGATGCCGATGAGCGAGAAAAAGACAATGTTGATAAAATTTGCGATGAATGTCTGCGAATCAGTCCGGGCTTTTTCCATCTTTCGCAGCAGTTCGCCTGACCGCTGGTCCTCGAATACCATATACGGTAATTTGAACGAGTGCTCGACGCTGTCGGAATATAAACGTGTACCCAATCGCTGGGTGATGGAATTGACGAAATAGTCCTGGAAATTTTTTGCGATTCGGGAGATGAGCGCGACAGTGACCGACGCGAGCAGGAGTAGCAGAACGCCACGAAAAAATTCGCTGCGGGAGTATTCAGAAAGCCGGCTGGCGTATGTATCCACGATGATCCGGAAAATTTGCGGATCCAAAAGTGAAAAGACCTGGTTGACCACAGCCAGTGACAGCGCGCCAACTAATAATTTTTTATACCGCTTAAGGTATGTCCAGAGTAATTTCATATTTTAAAAAAGTTTTCCAATAATAAAGTGCCGACAGTATACCTTCAACTGCCTCCAGTGTCAATCAGCCAGACTCAATGAGATTTTATGAGTAATACTAATTCACATTGAATTCACGCTACCATGATACTCTTAAAACATGACTACCCTTATGACTTCATATCATTCCTGGGCAATTATCTTTAGTATAATCCTACTATTTTTAATTAGTTTTGCACTGACAAAAACGAAAGTACTAACTCCATTGGATCACCGCCGTATTTGGAACTTCATGTTAGCAGGCTTTGCACTGATATCCGCTGGACTGGGACTACTTCTGGCAATCAGCATCGACCAACAGTCGGTCGCTCATTGGTACCGTGCTATTCTTTGGATACATGTTGAATCAGGTATTGGCATGGCTGTTGTTGCCATCATCCACTTCTCCTGGCATATAAAATATTATCTTCTGGCTTTTAAGAAATAAATAGTACCTCATGAATAAAAGAATCCTCACCCTGACTTCATTAGTAGTGCCAATATTTTCGGCGTTGGCCTTGTCCGGCTGTACGGCAGTGAATAAAAAAATCGAAGGGACTGACGACCAGAACACGAATTCTGCCTCCAGCGGCGTCATTACCCAACAAACTAATTCATCAAATATCTCTGGGGATACCATTCCAGCAATAAATCAACCGTATGATTTCACGCAATTAAAAATCTCCTCCGGCTGTATTGGATGTGGTCGGTGTGTACGGACTGACCCTGAACATTTTATACTGGACCAAAATGACAGAAAAGTTGCAGTCACTACCCAGGAAAACCTTAATTCTCCTTCACTACAGTATGCGATCATGAACTGCCCGGCGCGTGCCATTATACGCTCATGATAGTCCGCTAAACAATCCATCCACCATATCTGCGAACTACTCCTCCTCGACTTCCATTGAATTATTCCCCGCCCGCTTACGCTCGTTTATGGTTAGATATTTTTTTCGCAACCGGACGGTTTTTGGCGTCACTTCCAGATATTCGTCCTCCGCCATTATTTCCAATCCCCGCTCGATCGTTAATTCCAGCGGCGGCGCCAGCTGGATAGCGTCATCCGAACCAGATGCGCGCATATTCGTCAGCTTCTTGCCTTTGATCGGGTTGACGGCAATATCGACGCCTTTTGACGTATTGCCGATGACCATGCCTTCATATACCTCAGTACTCGGTGAGACGTAGAGAGTACCCCGTTGCTGAAGGTTATCTAACGAATACCCCAGCACCTTACCGGTGGCCATGGACACCATCGATCCGACGTCGCGCTTCTTAATGTCGCCGGCTATCAGCCGGTATTCAATAAACCGTGAGCATAATATCCCCTCGCCCTGCGTGTCCACGATAAATTCGCTGCGGTACCCCAATAATCCCCGGGTCGGGATTTCAAAAAGCATCCGCACGACCCCGGACACATGCTCCATATGCGTCATAATCCCTTTGCGCTTGCCCATTTTTTCGATGACTATCCCCGAATTCTTTTCCGGTACGTCAACCGTCGCCTCTTCAAACGGTTCCATTTTCTTGCCGCCCACCTCTTTGACAATCACTTGCGGCTGCGACACCTGGACCTCATACCCTTCACGACGCATATTTTCAATTAAAATGGCGACATGCAGTTCACCGCGGCCGTATACTTTATAATAATCCGGGGTAAAATCAATCTTCAGGCCGACATTGACCTCCAGTTCTTTTTCCAGCCTCTCCCGCAGCTGCCGGTTGGTGACATACTTACCTTCCCGGCCGGCAAACGGAGAATTATTCACCAAAAAATCCAGCGATATGGTCGGCTCATCAACTGAAATGGCGGGCAAAGGGACCTGACTCTCCAGTTCGCATAAGGTCTCCCCGATATCGATGTCGGGAAAACCAGCGATCATGACAATATCGCCTGCGTCGGCCTGTTCCGCTTCTATGCGTTGCATGCCCTTAAACGTAAATAATTTTGTCACTTTGCCGGTTTGTACCGTGGAATTATCCGGCCTTTTCAGGACCAGCGAAGCCCCGGATTTCACCTTCCCCTCATAGACACGGCCGATGGCCAGCCGGCCGAGGTAATTGTCATAACCCAGATTGAACGGCTGAAAACGGAATGGCGCAGAAGTATCCGCGAGCGCCGGTTGGACTTTTAACAGGATCGTGTCCAATAACGGCGTCAAATCGGTTGATTCATCAGACAAGTTCATTTTGGCGATCCCGTCGCGGCCGATGGCGTAGACAGTCGTAAAATCCAGCTGCTCATCATCCGCGCCCAAATCAAGGAACAATTCGTATACTTCTTCCTGCGCCAAATCCGGGTCTGCGGCCGGCTTATCAATTTTATTGATGACGACAATCGGCTTCAGTCCGAGTTCAAGCGATTTTTTCAGCACGAAACGCGTCTGCGGCATCGGGCCCTCTTGCGCGTCAACGACCAGCAGCACGCTGTCGATCGACCGCAAGACACGTTCTACTTCGGATCCGAAATCCGCATGACCTGGAGTGTCAACGATATTGATCTTCGTACCATGATAATATACGGAGGCATTTTTTGAATAAATGGTGATGCCCCGCTCCTTCTCAAGCGCGTTGGAATCCATGCTGGCATTCAGGTCTGTTACCATACCGGTCTGCCGCATGATCGAGTCGGTCAACAGCGTTTTCCCATGATCGACGTGGGCGATAATAGCGATGTTTCGTATTTCCATAACGTACGTAATACAAATTATCAACCCGGCAGCGACAAGCATGCCGAGCCGGAATGTTCTTAACGATACCGGTGCGAGGCGCGGCCGAGACGGGGCCGGAACCCGCCCGTAAATTGCCGTGGCGCCCGCGGCCGGCTGCGTCGCCCTTGGTCCGTTTCATTATGCGGCTCAAACCTGGCCGGCGGCAAAGTCGGCAGCGGCTTTACTGACAAAGTTGTCCTGATCAGGCGTTCAATGCTCCGGACATCATTACGCTCGTCAAACATGGCAAAAGATACAGCCCGTCCGGTGCGTCCGGCTCGCGCCGTACGGCCTATCCGGTGGACGTAATCCTCCGCCTGCATCGGCAAATCAAAATTTATTACTACCTCAATCCCGGTCACGTCTATTCCCCGCGCGGCAATGTCCGTCGCGATCAAGACCCGGTACTTGCCGGACTTGAACCCGTCCAACGCATCACGGCGCTGGGCCAGACTGCGATTTGAGTGGATCTCAGCCGCCGTATGACCCATGGCCAGGACGCGGCGCGTCAGGCGTTTGGCACCAAATTTCGTCCGGGTAAAAACTAATACCGGCCCGATAGTCTGCTGGAGTATGACTTCCAGGAGGCGCCCTTTATCTTCCTTGGAAACGAAAAAAACTTCCTGGGTAACCTGGTCGACCGTGGTGCCTGACTGGGCGATCTCTACGCTGATCGGCAATTTCATATGCCGTTCAGCAATGGCCACGATCTCCTTTGGCATCGTTGCGGAAAAAAGAAGCGTTTGGCGGTCATGGGCTGGCAATGCGGCCAATATTTTTTTAATCTGCGGCGCAAATCCCATATCCAGCATGCGGTCAGCCTCATCGAGCACGAGCACGCGAACCCCGTCCAATCGGACAGTGCGCTGTTCTATATGGTCGAGCAGCCGGCCGGGTGTGGCGATGACTACATGCGGATTGTTCCGCAGATGCTGCCGCTGCACATTCATTGATGCCCCGCCGATCAGGACTGCGGTCCTCAGGCCAAACGAACGGCCGAGCTCGGCCAACGACTCATCCACCTGGATGGCTAGTTCACGAGTCGGCAACAGCACTAAACCTTTGCCGCTTATCTGCGCCAAACGCTGGAGCATGGGAATGCCAAACGCCAGGGTCTTGCCGGTCCCCGTCTGGGCAATGCCGATCAGGTCCTTGCCTTCTATCGCAACTGGAATTGAGCGTTTTTGGATGGGGGTAGGTTCGGTAAATGCCAGTCGTTCCAACGCTTCCAGCAATCGCGGCGCGATCCCTAAGCCATGAAATCCATTAATTGGCATATTGAGAGTTTTTTCTGTTGTACTGTCAGTCATATACTGTGTTTCTATAAAATAAAAATCCTGCGTGAGGATTTGCTAAAGTGCGGAAAGTATAGGCTAGTATTGGCGATTTGTCAAGCGCTTATCACCCGAACGTCAAACTTCTCCACAATCATGCCTTCATCGGCGAAATAAAATTCACCTTCAATCTTTACGCCATTAAGCACTTGGGGCAGCCAACGGCGGTCATCTACCCACATCTGATCGTACGGAATGGCGTCAATCGGGAACCAGCGCGGTTTCATTTCGTCGGTTTCCACCGGTTCGCCCTTCCACTTTCGAAGTAAATATATATGCATAGACTGAGCCCATTCAGGGTGGGGTTTGAAATAAAATTTAAGCTGGCCGGCGTAGATTAAATTTTTCTCCCGAGCGCTGATCCGCGCCTCCTCCTCCAGCTCCCGTAACGCCGCCTGTTCAATAGTTTCCCCATCACGCACCTTACCCCCGAAACCGTTCCACCGGCCAGCGCCAAAATCCCGCTTCTTCATGGCCAAACAAATATCACTCTTTCGCAATAATAAACACAAAGTAGTCCTATTCATGCTTTCAGTATACAGTAATAATGAGGAAATAAAATCAGCCTGGATAGTAACATCGGGCTGATTTTAATTAAACTACTTCGTAATCACCCGCCGGAACGTCGGGACGGCGACGGCCAGCATGACCGCCCCGAAGACGAAAAGAATCAACACCTCAGTCCAAACCGATGAAAACCCCGCGCCCAGAATTATTACCTTTCGCAATGCCGTACCCTCATACGTCAACGGAATTACCTTCGATATGTACTGCATGACTTTCGGCATCTGCTGGATGGGGAAAAACGTACCCGACAGGAACATCATCGGGAACTGAAAGGTCATCATGATAGTCATGGCCGATTCCTGGGCAGAGGCCAAAGCTGAAACCAATATACCGATGCCCATAAATGCGAATACACCGAGGAACATAAGGACTATCATGATCAACCAGTTGCCATACACATGCACACCGAAAATTACTATAGCCAGAAGCAGGACGATCAGTCCCTGGGCCATGCCGCGCACAGTCTGCGAAAAAGCTTTGCCCAGGATAATCGATAATCGTGAAACAGGCGCGATCAACAGCCCGTCCAACGTACCGGCTTCGCGCTCTTTTGACACCGACACGGCCAGCCCGGTCATGACCGACATCATCACAATCAGCGCCATGATGCCCGGGGCTACGAACTGGAAGTAATTCGGCTTGCCGGGAATGAGGTTGTCGGTAGCAGATTGAACCGGCGAAATGATGGCCGCCGGATCAAGCTGTGTCAGTTGCGGGTTGGCCGTGCCTGAAAGTCTCAGCATCTCGCCGACTTTCGTCTGGGCAATGCCCGTTGAGGTCCCGGAAATCACCTGCTGGAGCAGTTGCGTCAGAATCTGGGAAATCTGCGGGTTGGATTGGTCCGGAATAATGGTAGCGGAAGCCTGCTCATTCTGCTGGATCATTTGAGAAAAATCATTTGCAATATACACGCCGCCATTGATCTTTTGCGCCTTGATGGCGTCCTTCAGCGAATTCACGTCTGTATACGTTTTTACCGAAAAAATATGACTGCCATCAGACGTCTTCATTTGCGTCAGCGCCTGAACCATCGTGGCGCTAATTTGTCCGGTGTCCTGGTTGGCTATGCCGAGCGGGATGTCTTTCAGTGAATTTTCCGTGGGAAAAATAAACCCGGTCATGATCATCATGAAAATGGGCATTATAATGACAAACACCAGCTGCATTTTGTCACGGGTAAAATCCAACAGGTCCTTGCGGGCCATCCGGAAACTGTCTGAAAAAATTTGGAGTATATTGTTCATGTTTTTTTTATTATCTGATCCTTGATTTACCGCCGAACATATGCCCGCGGGCAGACGGGATATGTACCGTGGCATCGTCCCGCATGTTACGTCCGGTCAACTGGAGAAACACGTCCTCGAGCGTGGCGTTATCCTTCTTAATGCTCGCCTTCAGGCCGGCCGGTGTATCTATAGAAATTATTTTACCGTGATCGATAATCGCAATATTATCCGACAGCTCGTCCGCTTCCGGCATGATATGGGTGGTCAGGATAACCGTGACGCTGTGCGCATGCAGGTCTTTAATGAAATCCCGAATTGAGCGTGACGTCTGGGGATCCAGGCCGAGCGTCGGCTCGTCTAAAAACATGACTTCTGGTTCAGTCAGTAAGGCGCGCGCAATGTTCACGCGCTGTTTCATGCCGGTCGAAAACGTACCGGCCAATTTATGGGCCCATTTTTCCATTTCCAGTATTTTCAGCCATTTCATGGCCCGGTCCTTGGTTTCTTTTTTGGGGAGATGATACAAACTGCCAAAAAACATGAGATTTTCCATGGCAGTCAGTCGATCGTATAATATCAACTTTTCGGCGACCAGCCCGATATGTTCGCGGACGTTGGCGGGCTCATTGACAATGTCATGACCCGCGACAGTGGCCTGGCCGGACGTCGGTCGGGTCAGGGTAGTCAGCATCCGGATGGTCGTCGACTTTCCGGCGCCGTTCGGGCCGAGAAAACCAAATACCTCCCCTTTCTTCACATAAAACGAAATATCATTAACAGCTTTAAATCCATTGAAATCCTTGACTAGGTTTTTTACTTCAATAATATTTTCCATATGTAAAATTAATTTTTAAGTCTTTTATGTATTTCCTCAATTATCAAATCCGGCATTTTAAACTCGCCTTTTGTATTAAATGTATTAATAATAATCGGATGCAGATCCATAATTTTTGTATAGTATCCTTCCAGTTCCCGCATTTTAGCGTCCAACAAGTCAACTGCCACGGTATTGCGTTTTATAAACACTTTTCTGGCGGCCTGGCGATCGCCATCAAACCAAATAAACACGTAACCCTCACTAATAATTTTATTTACCAGACTAAACGCTAAATCTGAAGTCATGAAACCGCCGGTAATGACGATATTTTCGGATTTGGTCAGTTGGTCGCGGATAAAATCCTCCGGAGATGACAGTAATGTTTGGAATACGGCTCCAGACTCCATATCAATATGGCGGAATCCTTTTGTGTCACGCAAATAATCGCCGATAAATGTTTTTCCTGTACCGGGGATGCCGGAAATTATCCACTTCATATACCGAATGCATTACCATCATGAAACCGTACAGTTGTACTCACTCTGCCCTTAATTTCAATAATGTTTTCCATAATTAAGAAGCTTTCTTTTTAATTTGTTCTCTAATTTTTCTGATATTCTCAGTAAAATGACTGGTCATCTTTTCTAAAATTTTATCGAAGTCTGCTGCTCGCACCAGCCCGATAAGCTCGTTTTTATGGGTGAAAACAAACAGCTTCTCGCCGACAACAAGCTTCATTTGGCTGCGAATATCGGCCGGGATGACTACCTGACCCCGTTCACCGACAGTAGTGGTCCCGGAAATTTTGGGGAATTGGTGTTCAATCATAGGACGATGAATTAATATGATAAGTATGAAATATCATACATATCCTACTCCCCTCTTTAACCGACGTCAAGATCGCTGGTGTGGATAACCGGCCAGTGATTTCGGCACTGTGGACCCGGACTTACGCGCCCTTCGAACGGATACGTGATTGTAACGCGCAGCCAAAAAGCTTCGCTCATCACTGCTGAGCGAAAATGCGGTAGGTTTAAAATTATACCTGAAAGATCCGCTTTTTAGTCGCTCGAATCCGGTACCACTCGACACCCGCGCCCAACAAACCGATGCCAACACAAATTATGAAAAGATTTTCATAAACTGCCACTGACCACCGGTACATTGCCTCCGTGTAATGGAACGACGTAATGGCGTTCCATACCATAGGCACAATATAATAGGCGGCGGCGCCCTCCAGTATGCCGGCGAGCAGGACATCAATGATGTGGTGCCGCGTAACGATATGCTGCCTACCCGCGCTGATTGCCAGCATACCGTACCCGATAACAGCATATGAGATGAAAAAAGTAACGACCGGTTGAATATGTATATGCCATGCATTCTGGCTACCGCCCACGTAAAAAACAGACAGATACCCCGCCGCCTGCATCAGCTCCTGCTGGATCGCGAATCCAGCCGTAAAAATGGCCGCAAAAGCCACTGTATACACCCATCGATTCCGCATGCGACTGATGGCATGTGCACCGTAAATGAACAAAAGAGGAGAGATAAACGGGATGAATTGCCAGAGCACTGAGGATATCCATGAAACATTTTTCCACACTGGACTTCCGTGATAAATAAGTCCGACATAAGGAACGACGACATCAAAGAGAACGGTCGTAATGGCAGCTGTAATCGCCAGGGATTGAAACGAAGCGAAGAGCCCCAAATGCACACGATTCATTTTTTTCGCCATTACCGAAGGATTACCGAGCTGATCTGCCGACTGTTCCTGCAGATGACTCGTCACCTCCCTGACGATCTCCTGCCGCAGAGGGCCGCCAACCTCAAGATAAAGCTGAAAATCTTTTACAAATTGCTCATCGGTCATAGGGTGGCATGATTAATGATATTTCGTACGAGGAGGGACAAATTATTCCACTCTTGCCTTTTTTTATTGAGCTCTTTTTTTCCTTGTCTGGTGAGTCGGTACACCCGTTTCCGTAATCCACCGGACTCTTCCCAGAATCCTACGATATATTTTTCCTTCTCAAGCTTATGGAGCAGTGGGTAGAGCATGCCGACGCCGAATTTAAAAATTTCAGCCATCTCGTCTTTGAGGTATTCGGACAGCGCGTACCCATGCATCGGCTGCTTCTGCAAAGCGGCTAGCACGAGGAGCTGGGAATGACCTTTTAGTAATTGCTGATCCATATATCGTAATGCGATATAGTAAGTATACGACACCACAGTTAATCGTCAAGGCCAGACTGGGATTACTTCGATTTACCGACCAGGCTCTGGGGGCAGGATTCGAACCTGCGATATCCGCGTTAACAGCGCGGCGTTGTACCAACTCAACTACCCCAGAGCCCGGCGGATAAACAAAAAACCGGCCATTTATGCCGGTGCTGTAGAAGAAACTGGGCAACAAACTACACCGGCCTCGGTCGGTTATTATTTTCGTTATTTAATATGACTGGTCCAATTATCATAACAGTAAAACCATACATCACTCCTCGTCGGCTGTCAACGTCAGAAAACACAACATGCTTGTCAGGTAAGCAAAAAAGGTGTAGAATGCGTATTACTTTTACCAGAGTAAAATCAGCCTTCAAACTCCAAATCATGAAAGATAAACTCATAGTCGGCATCATCCTAGCGAGCATCCGCGAACAACGGGCCGGCGAAAAAGTGGCTAAATGGATTTTGCAGCTCGCCACTCAGCAGCCGGAACTTGATCCGAAACTTGTTGACCTGAAAAAATTTCCGCTACCCTTTTACCATTACTCCGACCAACCGAATGAAATTGAAAATGCTTATTCCGGAAAAATTGAAAAACAATGGTACGAGACAATCAACTCCACTGACGGATTCATCATTGTCACACCGGAATATAACTGGGGCTACCCGAGCCAGTTGAAAAACGCCCTAGACTACCTGTACAAACCCTGGAACAAAAAACCGGTGGCATTTGTCAGTTACGGCGGCTTAGCAGCCGGTACCAGGTCAGTCGAACAGCTGCGGCAAGTAGTCGTCGCACTGCAAATGGCGCCAATCAGAGGATCTGTACACATCCCGTATATTTCCGAAGCTTTCGACAAATCCGGGCAACCAGCAAACCCAGGCGCGATCAAACAGGCCGGAGCGATGTTTACGCAACTCATCTGGTGGACGAAGGCACTGAAAAATGCTAGGCAAGAATTAACTAACAAAAAAAACCTAATATACCGCAACCATGCCCAATATTATTGAAGTGAAAAATTTGACCAAGAAGTACGGCGATCTCACTGCCGTGGACAATATTAATTTCACCGTCGAAAAAGGCGAGGTATTCGGCATCCTCGGCCCGAACGGCGCCGGAAAGACGACAACACTGGAGATGATCGAGGGTCTGAAGCCCATCACCTTCGGCGATGTCCTGGTCGACACCCTCCACGTCGTCCATCATGAACAGCAGGTAAAATCCATTATCGGCGTCCAGCTGCAGTCGTCGTCATTTTTTGACGGGCTGAACCTGAAAGAGCTGCTCAACACCTTCGCCGCGTTTTACAACCGGGAGGTGGACGCCATGGCCTTATTGAAAAACGTCGAGCTGGAGGACAAATGGAAAAATTACGTCAAAGAACTGTCCGGCGGACAGAAGCAGCGGCTGTCCATCGCCGTCGGCCTGGTCAACGACCCGAAAGTATTGTTCTTGGACGAGCCGACCACCGGCCTCGATCCCCAGGCCCGACATAACATGTGGAACCTGATTTCTGAAATAAAACGCCAGGGAAAAACTATCGTCATCACCACCCATTATATGGAAGAGGCGGAAGTGCTCTGCGACCACATCGCCATTATGGACCACGCAAAAATCATTACCATGGACACGCCGCACAACCTGCTGCGTAACTCCGGTGTCGGCTCAAGGATAACATTCAGGGTTGACAAACAATGCCCAATCGAGCATTTTAAGGCCTTGCCAGCAGTCACGGAAGCAACATCAGAAGACCATGGGTACCGGCTACTCACATCTAATCCGGAGGAAACATTGCCCGCGCTCTTCGGACATGAAGTCGGCTGCGAAGCAAAATTATTCGACCTCCAGCTGAAACAGGCGACACTGGAAGACGTGTTCTTACAATTAACCGGAAGCAAACTCCGCGAATAACCTTATGAAAACCGTACTTAAACTCACCGTGTCAGTTTTTAAAATGTTCATCCGGAACAAGCAGTCCCTGTTCTTCGCCCTGTTCATGCCGGTTGTCATCATGACCATCTTCGGCTTGATCGGTTTTGACCGCGTCCCGCAGACAAACGTCGGATTAGTGGCCACTAACCCCTCGTCGGCCACGCAGCAATTCATCGACCAGATCAAGGGTATTTCCGCGTTTGACGTTACCACCGGAAATTTAGCCGATGAAACTGCCGCCTTGAATAAAGGCGACCGGGCGGTAGTGATTGAGATCCCGGACAACCTTATTCCTAATCCGACGGCCACCACCCCTCCGGTGAAACAAACCGTCACGATACTGCAAAACGTCGGCCAGGCCCAACAAGCTGGTACAGCCATTTCAATCATGAACCAGCTGCTGGACAAGACCCGTCTGGCTATCGCCAATGCCCCGGACCTGTTCGACCTGCAGGTGCAGGACGTCAACGCCCATAATTCAAAATACATAGACTTCCTCCTCCCCGGTATTGCCGCAATGGCAGTTATGCAGATGGCCATCTTCTCGGTTGCTTTCGTTTTTGCCGACTATAAGGAAAAAGGCATCCTCAAACGGCTGCTAGCCACCCCGATGAAGCCGTACCAGTTCGTGGCTGCCCAGGTCATCGTCCGCCTCCTCATGGCGCTCGCCCAGACGGCTATTTTGATCATTCTTGGGGCGCTCCTCTACCACGTGCATGTTGTCGGCAGCTACGCCCTTATCTTGTTGATTGCCATCCTGGGCGGTGTCATGTTCCTCGGGTTGGGATTCACCATCTCAGGGATAGCCAAAACCGTGGAAGCGGTCCCGGCCATCGCTAACCTTGTCGCTTTCCCCATGCTTTTCCTCTCCGGTATCTTTTTCCCGACCTCGGGCATGCCGGCCTGGCTGCAGCACGCCGTGAATTATCTGCCGTTGACCCATTTTGCCAGTGCCATGCGTGAAGTGATGGCCAATGGTGCCGGCTTGAGTGACATCGCTAGCAATATGTATTGGATGATCGGCTGGTCAGTCGTCTTGGTAACGCTCGCCGTCATTACCTTCGGATTCGAGGAAAAGCGTGTATAATCAAATGATATGAATGTAAAAAAACCGTCCCCCGCTGATAAGAGGGACGGTTTTGTGTCATACGCTTGACGCCCGTGACTAGATAGTCTAAGTTTATCTAATACAATACCAACAACCGCTCATTACCAATCAATGAGTGAATATCGCATTCAAGTATTTAATAATACAATCGGAGGAAACCATGCTCGAAACATTCAGAACCGCTTCACCTGAAGCACTGGCCGCCATCCAGGAAGAATGCCGGGTCCGCCGGACAACGGAACTTTTCCTGCTCTTTTCCCTGGGCAGCCAGTTTGACCATCTGATCAAACAATCCCTGGAAAAACTGGGCGTGTTTTGCCTGGTTGCGGATCCGGCCACGGTCACGGCCGATGATGTCCGACGGATCAAACCACTCGGCATCATCCTGTCCGGTGGTCCGGTCTCGGTCCATGAGGATCCGCCGCCGTTTGACCATGCCATTTTCGATCTCAACATCCCCGTCCTCGGCATCTGTCTCGGATTTCAGCTCTGGGCCAAGCATATAGGCGTACCAGTCGTCCCGTCAGACAACCGGGAGTTCGGCACGCACACTGCCACCGTCATCAAGCCTGATGACAAGTTGTTCGCCGGCTGTGACACGGCCATGCCGGTACTGGAAAGCCATGGGGATAGAATCGAGCCGGGAGGCAAACTCACAGTCACCGCTCAGACAGACGACGCACCGGTTTCCGCCGCAACGCACAAACACTTGTACGGAGTCCAATTCCATCCGGAAGTCACGGAAACTGCGTACGGTCCCCGCATATTCGAAAATTTCTGCTTCGGCATCTGCGGGGCCAAGGATCGCTTTCCGGCTGAACGAGTAGCACACCAGAAAATCGCTGAACTACGGGATCAAATCGGCAGCCAAAAAGTACTCTTGGCGCTATCGGGCGGTTCGGACTCGTCCACTGTCGCTTACCTCCTCAGGGAAGCGATCCAGAAACAACCCGGCCGTGTTCGCGGTGTCTACATCAAAGGTATCGACCGGCCGGACGACGAGGCGCATGTCCAGAAATATTTTGGGCAAGCTGACTGGCTCGAAGTGATCGTCATTGACGAAACGCGGGAATTTCTCGCCGCTTTGTCCGGGAAAACCGCGATGCGTGACAAACGCATCGCGATGCGCGGCGTATACAAGGCAATCCTCGAAGCTCAGGCCCGGGAGTTCGGCGCTAACTTCATTGCCCAAGGCACCCTGTATACCGACATCTCTGAAAGCGGCGGCGGTTACAATACCGGCGCCCGTAAAGCGGTGATCAAGGTCCACCACAATACCGGACTGGAGTTTTCTCTGCCGGAGCTGACGCCACTTGACGACTGCGTCAAGGACAATGGCCGGAATATCGGCCGCGCTGTCGGGGTACCCGAAGAACTCCTGACCCGACATCCGTTTCCCGGCCCAGGACTGGTCATCCGTATTGAAGGGGCTATCACCGAACCCAAGCTCCAGGTCGCCCGTCGGGTTGACGACATCTACATCACCGAATTAAGGGGGTGGAACCTGTACGATACCGTATGGCAGGCCGGAGGAGTGGTCACTAATTCAGGCATCACCACCACAAAAGGCGATGACGCAGGCGAAGGAATGGTCGTCGCGCTCTGGGCCGTCTGGAGCGTCAACGGC
>Ga0265297_10000743_pt1 | contig 90301 bp, 89 predicted proteins | sample Munlanlwell13791_FD_192502 | JGI IMG/M metagenome (GOLD analysis project Ga0265297, IMG submission 192502) | Leachate microbial communities from a municipal landfill in Southern Ontario, Canada - Leachate well 137-91 | ecosystem: Engineered > Solid waste > Landfill > Unclassified | place... | reverse complement strand
CTTGGTCTAGTCTGACGGATGCACTACCCTTAGTCACCACTATAGCGTCTAAGTCAACATCCGGAAATCTAGTCTTAAATCTAGATAAAAGAATAGATTTCACTTTGCCAACATCAAGGCCATTAAGACAATCGTCGTGGAAACGTTCCCCTAGATTGCCCGATGCCACAATGTCAGCCTTACCTTCAAAACCACAATGAAGGCACTTAAACTTGTCTTGAGTCGGTCTGTTGCCTCGATGAACAAAACCACATTTGGGACAGATTTGGCTTGAATAAGCTGGATTCACCTTTTTATACTGTATGCCACGTTCCAACAGTTTATATTCAAGTTTGTCCCGGATGTAACCCAGTTGGCTTGCTCTAAGCCGACGGTTCATTTCTCTGGATTTCATCCGCATGGTTGATACGGATAAATCTTCAAACGCTACAGCAGTGTCTTTAGGTAGCTCCTTTATTGCAGTATTGAGCGCTCGACCTATTTCATTTCTAACATATCGTTCTGCTTTTCCATCCGTCAGCGGGATTGTTTCTTTATTTTTCTTCTTCAAACAAGCATTCAATTTCTGTTTGTTTTTAGTTCTTTCGGCCTGCTGTGCTACTTTTTGTGCAATCTTTTCTTTTACTTGTCCGTACTGATTTCCTTCTGACGTTGACACCATCGAGACCATACCGATGTCAATGCCGACGACTTCTTTGAAATCCTTCTTTTGCTTCTCTTTTTTGACCACTAGGGTCAATTCCCAACGACCATGTCGTTTATTCAGTTCAACGCCAGTACAAAGTAAACCCCAATACTTTATGTTTTTGACGACATAGGGATGGAGTTTTATCGGCAAAGCAACGGGATGTCCCTTTTTAAGCGTGGAAACAATCAACCAAGCATCAAATTCACTTGTTTTGGATGGTTCGTAGCGTAGAACATTGACCGACGCTTTTATGCAGCCTTTCTTTACAGAAGGCGGAGATTTTTTGCCTTCACGTTCCATCCAACCCGAGACGACACCACAAGCATGTCTCCAACAATCTCTTTTCCATCTAACAGAAAGAACTGATTTTATTGGAGGAAGTTCTTTTTGGTCTTTGTCAGGAGACTTTCCTACTTTGACCAAAACGTCGATGTACTGATTGATAAGTATGTAATATTCTTCAGCTAATAGGTCTAGTTCATTGGTTTTACCCGGGTTAGATCTATCGAGTTTAATATTTGGTAGTGCTTTGCGGAGCCAACCATCATCTTTTTTAGGCTTCTTGCTCATTCGGCTTGACAGATCTATCTCCCTGCACTATAGTCTAACGTGGAAGCAGGGAAATTCTTCCCTATTATTTTACAAAACCTGCTGGCATGAAACACAAAAGGAAGGCATAAAAGTCTAAACAACGGATGAAAGAATTCGATACCTTCACCAACCGGTATCTGGTCGACTACGCCAAATCGATCAACGCTCAGGTCATTCTTCGCGGCATCAGGAATGGTCAGGATTACGTCTACGAAACGGCCATGAGGAATGTGAATGAGGATCTTCGGCCTGGGTGTATCACCACGGTACTGCTAATGCCGCCCCGAGAACTCGCGGAAGTCAGCAGCAGCTTGGTCAAAGGGTTGGTGGGACCATGCGGCTGGGAGTCTGTAGTCGGACGGTATGTTCCTGCCGTGGTACTGCGGCAGATTGTTGATCGAGAGGCACGACATGACCTCCAGTAGAATCGACGTTCTGCGCAGGTATTTTGTCCGGCTGTGGCGTGATGTCGATGTATGGGACGATAGCGCTGAAGGCGCCAAGATCTTCGACGAGGTGGACAACGCTGAAGGCGCCAAGATCTTCAACGAGGTGCTGCTCCCGCGTTACACAGAGCCACAACGGCACTATCACGACCTGCGGCACATAGAAGCCTGCTTGGTATCGTTGTGCAATGTCAGGCATGACGGCAGTTTACGCAAAGAGCAAGAGATCCGGCTTAATACGGTCGAACTGGCCTTGTGGTTCCATGACGCCATTTACACGCCGGGTGCCCACGACAACGAGCAGCGCAGTGCTGATCTGGCGTTCGAGGTCATCAGCAAAACCGGCATAGACAGTAAAATAGGAGTTGAGGTTCGCGACTTGATCATGGCGACCACGCACCACAATGCACCGATGTCTGGCTACGCAGCATTGATCTGTGACATTGACATGGTCATTTTGGGCAGAAAACCAAGCGATTACCGGCAATATGCCGAGGCGATTCGGCGAGAATTCTCTATGGTGCCTGTGGAGCAGTATTGCGTTGGACGAACCAAGGTACTGCAGGGGCTTCTTGCTCGCCACCTAATCTACGGGACTCGCTACTTCCAAGATCTCTGTGAAGTGCAGGCCAGACGAAATTTGAGCAACGAAATATGTCAACTCAAGGAAACGACATAATGCTGGCGATTCCACGCCCACTGCACCATCACTGTCACCAATTCGACGGCAACGTTGATGCTATGCGGAAAGCGTTTCCTGATGTCGAATTTTACACGACCGAGAATGCCACCGGCAGGACGAAATTATTTTTGGCTTATCCAAATACGAATGAGGTCTGCCTTGAGGATTGGTTGGTGCAGATTGGCGACGGCCTACCTGAGCATCTGCGCCGCTGGGAGTTCGAGAAGCGCTTTGCGCTGGACCCAGAACCAGACCGTCGCTACTGCTCTGCCATGAAGGTCTGGCACGACGGCGAGCATTGGGTCGTGGCGGAATCGGCCGAGCAGGCTGCCCAGTGCATCGCGGAATCTGGACTTGCTTTTGACGTACCACCAGCACCCTGGACGGAATTGCCTGCCGGCCAGCATCTCACGATCCACGACGAGGTCACGGGCGACTGCAGCATGCTGGCGTGCGGCTGGGCGGACAGGGGACCTGGATATTTGGGATCGGTGGACTACTAGGAGACGACATGATCGCTCTTTATCGCTGTCGTGATCCCTATAATGATGTCACGCTAGAAGTCGACGCGTACGACTGCGGCATGGCAGCCGAAATTGCAGCAGAGCGGTGGTTTTACACAGGATATCCAGGTGCAGACATCATTTATGTGGAGGTTCAGCGGATAGACCCGGCCGACGACACCATCCGGAAATTCATCGTCAAGGTCTCGCGGCAGCCGCACTTCTACGCAGAAGAAAGTGAACAGTAGTGAAAAAGTACAAAACACCTGAACTAGAACTTGAAACACTCAATCTCGATGTGCTGGGCAAGAAAGGGCCGTGGCGTGTCGGTAGTCAAGGTGACGGAATATGGCTTCCGGTTGGTGGCGAGTTCCAGCACGAAATTGTGGCCGAACAATTCCGGGACGCCGTCGAGGCCGCGTACGCGGCGTGCCGACGATTTGACCAAGAAGGTTGCTGTTGCCCTGAGTGCGATGCTTGGTCATACGCGCCGCTCGGTGCCATCTCGACACTGCTGGGCTGGAGTTCGTTCTCGCGGGATGGCGTGGAGCACCACCACGATCCGAACACCTATTGCGCGCACTATTTCTGCCCCAACGGTCATGAATTTGTCCGAACGTTCTACAAGCCGTGCCCGCGGTGCGGCGAAGTCAGCAAGCCCGACGACATCAGGACCGCGACCCAACAAAACCGTGAAGGCATGCGCGAAAACATGCGGAGTTTTCCGGCGACTGAATTCGACATGCAGTGGTTCCGAAAATGTACCGGCGAGGATTTGGCTTGACAGCCGCAAGCCTATAGCGTACAAAGCAAACAGGAGGTACCGTATGGGCTCGTTTCCTGGCACTTGCTGTTTTTCCGGTCTGTCAATTCAGGAGGGGCAAGACGCCGTCTTGTTTTTCCTGCAACACCAACCCGAGTTGGAGCCTGGTGCCTTTTACGCTTGGCGGCCGTGCTCACCACCAGTGTTTTGTCACTACAGGGCTTGTGGGGACTACAGACCCCATGATCCTTTGTGGTACTGCAAAACAATGTTTGCCAGTTTGGGGTGTACTGGGCGTAGCAAATCTACCACCCAATGGCAAGAACTTCTGGACAACCAGAACATTCGCCACTGCGCTATTCGACGCGACGTGTTTGACCCCATGGTGGCGTCGCTCAATCCGTCGTGGGAGCGGCAGGCCGATGCCCTGGCGACTTGGCTGACACGTCAGTACCCCAAGTGGAAGGCGCAGAAAAAGCGTGATGACTACAAGGAACTTGTCACCGGCCTGTTGTTCTTTTTGATGGAAACCGATGCCGAGGTGCGCGAAAACAAAACGCTGAACAGCAGTCTGCATTATAGCCTGGCGCACGGGCGGGAAGGCGCCATGACCAATAGTTTCTGGCTGCGCCATTGGGTAGAACCTCGCGTCAAGAACAGCCAACTACAGGAAGTTATGCGGCGACTGGCCATGGGAACTGAGATCGACACCCTGATGTACCTGGCCCAACGCCCATGGGCCCCGGCGTGTAGCACGGCTCCGCAGGACGGCAACGGCGACATCTTGGCTCCGATCTTCAGAGGACTGGCGAAACTGGCGAAACACGGTTGACATCTGCAAGATCATCTGGTACAAAACATCCATGTGGAACGAACGACATGACCACTGCGGCGGTTTGGCAGGTTGCCCTGACCAATGGGTTCAGTACGGCACCGAACGTTTCTGCCACCGGTACGGGCGCATGATGATGCGCGAAAGCGGCATGAGCCTGCGGTTGCGGGAATGCCTGGTGGAATTCGGTGAACTACGCCCGGACGAGCAGGTGCCAGACACACCGGTCAAATAGGAGCCAGCATGCTGATCGCGCACAACCACATCTCACTGCCGCAAATCATCCGGCACCTCATCGACCAAACCTGGCCAGTGCCGGCCGTGGCGCATCACGGCATCAGCTGGCAGATCGCCTATCTCGACAGCTTGGTGGCGGGCTTCCCCACTGGCAATTTAGTGGTGCGGAATGCCGACTACCGCTACGAGATTCTTGATGGGCACGATCGGTGTTGCACTCTGTACCGGGCCTTTGCGTTGGGCCAGTTCAACTGGACACTTTCGGGCTGTGTAAGTTGTTTAGAGCGCTACGGCAGTACATTGTCGCTGCGCGCAATGTTTGATACCGTCGAGTTTTTACAGTGGCGAGACACGCGTTCGGAACCCCCAGCATCCCGATGCTGCGGTTGACGACACCGCAACGGAACTCCACGTCATTTTTGCCAGAATGTTTGATGCCAGATCCGCCGGCAAGGTCGACCAGTACCGCGGGTGTGCTGTTGACATCAGGTTCCTGCTGGACACTGTCGATTCCTTAGTGAAATAGTGGTTGACACAGCCCGCCGCTCGTGCTATCATGTCAGCATGATCAAAAAGCTGCTTCAGAGCACCGAGAGCAAAGTCGAAATTTACTGCGGCGATCATATCGGTGGTACAATTTCGTTCTTGTACCACGGTTACTATTTCGCCACTACGGGGCAGTTCGCCCGCGCCGTTGATCTTGTGCGTGATAAACTCACGACCGGCGTGACTGAGCTAGACATGTGGGATCTCTGCACTTCCACCGCGCAATGGCTCCTACCGCGTGTTCAGCGGTTTAAGTCTGAAAGCCAAGGCATGTGCCCGGGAGATCTCACTGCCGAGGAATGGCAACACACCATCGACGAAATAATTTTTGCACTACGAAGTCGATGTGAATTTAGCTATGATGTTGACTCGGAGTACGATGACCTTGCCGACGACCTACAGCTTAAATTCGCGGCGCGAGACCGCCGTCGTGCGGGGCTGAAACTCCTTGGCGAATGGCTACCTGCTATGTGGACTTGACGTGCGATTAGTAAGCAGCGCAAAAACCATTCTGTTCATCTTAGCGCCGCCATTTATAATCTTGGCGCTGATTATTTTTGTTTTGCTCGTGCCTGACAGCAAATCTAAGTAAAACCACCACAGGAGACCTACCATGCAGAATTCGTGTGAATTATCCGCCGTACCTGGCAACAATTCCATTACTATTCCGCGCTACGTACTAGAAGCGGCGCTGCGCCTAACAGCCGGGGAAACGAAAAAATTCGTTACGCCGACTTGCGTACTAAAATGTACGAAATATAAGGTAACGCCAGAAGGCGACGAAACCGTTGGATTTACCTGGAACCCACACGACTGATCTCGTAACTCTGCACTCCCGTGTAACCAGAAACGTGGATCCTGGGCTGGATTCTGTCCAGTGCGCGTTGCACCACCGAAACCACAGGACTACTCGTGATGAGCGCATCAATGCCAACCGGCACATAGCTGAGCTTCGTCTTGAAGTACTCTTCTGACGTGTAGAATGCCTCACAAACACCCAACCGTTCCACCGTCCAGGGCACGCCATAGAACACCACGCCATCGATTTCCACGCTCTCGTCAATCAGCATCGTGGCGTTCGTGAACGCTGCCTTGGCTGCTGGCTCATCTTGCTGGCACCAAACATCCTGCTGGCCAGGAACCACAATCTTATGCCGGTGCGGAAGCTGGCCCAGCGCCTCGTTGAACGCCACGACGTCCTCGCGCCGCGTGCAAAAGTCGGAGAAGTCTCCCGTGCACACGAGCACGTCTCCGTCCGGGATGTTCTCGGGGAACTTACCATCGATGCAGTGGATCGTCGTGATGTTCATGTCTGCTCCTTACTTACCTTGTAGCACATGGCTGGCGAAATGCAAGTGGCAAATCGACGTCGTCACCTTATTTCTAGATGGAGCGATTCCAGGCGCTGGTTTGTCTGGACCAAGGTGCTGTATGTCAAAAATTCCTAATAAAATCCGCGTACATGCTAATGTCGACGAATTGCAACAGAACACCAAGTTCGAGGGTGCAGAAGGGCGAAACGTTGCCAGCGTCACGAACAAGCTCGTGGCGGCAGACGCGAAGTTCGTTGAACTATGCGATAAAATCGTAGCAAAGAAAACCAACGCTACTACAGATGACGTTCTGGCGCTATTGCAGCTCTGCACTGAGATTGCCATCGGCGCCGGAAAAGTTGATCAGTTTTTCACTTTCGATAAAGTCACGAATCAACTATTCATGTTCGAAGGTTACCGTTGGCGAGCGATCGATTCGATTCTCACGGTGGCCCACAACGTAACTGATAAAGAATTCACGCAAAGTCAAGCCAAAGCCTTGTTGTCGGCCATATCAGTACTGCCCAGACTCAAGCAGCAGCACGTTAAATTGTACCAGGATCTGAAGCCAGATCGAAAGAAAAGCACGCTCGTCACGGCAGAGAGAGCCGAAGTAGAGAAAGCTACTGTCAAGACAAAGTTGCCCGCATCGACTCCGCGTGACACTGTAGTGGGAGAAGGCGCGCCGAGCGCCCCACTTCTGACACCTACGCAATCCAGCGCCAAAGTGGTTAAAGATCTAATTTTAGCGGCCAAGTTGGTAGCTGAAGCCAGCATGTCCAGCCTACACAATTACGATAAAGCGCTCGAGTTGCTCAAATCAGTCCAGCCCGCGCTAGACGCTTGGATCGCCGAGGAGGCGCCCAAGCTCCAGCGAGAGGAAGAGCAGGCCGAGGCGCAGCGCAAGCAGCGCTACGACGAGGACAAAGCCCGGTACCTTGAGCAGCAAGCCACGGAAAAAGAATACGCCGACCGCGCAGAGTTTTTCGCTCACGACGAAACTCAGCCGCCTGTAAAAGCAGCTTACGTACGATTTTCCGGAGCAATTTATAAGGCCGTAGATACGAAATAATGCGTCTTCACGCTTGTGGTCCGATACAGAGATCTCAGGCTCGCCCTGAGTACCGTCCGGGAAATAGGACGCGCCGGACCCGTCTGCGCAATCGGCTACGCGACGAAAAACCCACCGAAATAGTTGAATTGCTACAAGACGTTCGCAGGACCCGATTTTCCAAGACAGTTGATACCACGGGTTGGCAGAATCACTGTCACGAACAGCTTACATTTGCGATCAAAAGTGCAGGTGACAGCTATCTCGCCGTGAGTAAGCTGCTGCGTAGACCGCAATACGTCAAGCCGCTCTCCAAATTTACACACAAAGGCAAAAAAGAAGTACTTTCGCGCGAAAAAGCCCTTGAAGCCCGGAATACAGAACTTAAAGCGGCACACAAAATACCCGAGCATTACGAACAGGCATCACCTTCCTGGCTGTACAATCTGAATAATTCTACCCACGTCGATGCTTTGCTCAACTTCTTGATCTATGGGTCTGCTGCTGCCGCTGGCAAATCCCAGCACCAAGCATTACCTTGGGACAATCTAGGCTACGGCGAGCGCTACGAACTCTGCCGTACAGAATTACCAGCTCTGACCTATCTCGATGGCAACGCTAATTCGGTTCCCCAGCAGAGCAACCCCCGACTGGGGGTCAAGTGCTGGGAAATCGTCGAACTCGAATCAGTACACTACAACAACCCCAGGTCGGTGCGAGATCAAATCGCGGCGATCGACCGGGCCATCGTGCTGGCGGATATCGATACCGTAGGTACGCTGGTACAGAAAAAGCAAGCCATAGCAGCCGCCGCGGTAGAAGAAGCTAGAAAGTCTGGTTCCGGCTTTGTCTCACGTTCGGCTGCCCTTTTAATTCATGTGCGACGCGCCGTGGAAATTCCCCAGCGGCATTGCAACGATGATCTCGTCGAATACGGGAACCAGCACCTCCAATTACCCGGGTATTACCTCCTGGATGCTGGGGAATTAGTATTTCCCCTCGCGGCCATGGAGAACATTACCCAGGAATTCGCCGCCTGGTTCGATGATGTCGTGTGCTACCACGCTAAACATCCAGAGCAGGTTGAACGGGTGCCGTTCACCCGCATCTTCCTCCAGGGTCTCGGCCCACGCCGGAAAATTTCCCAAGATCACGGGTGTGGTTTCGACGGCATGGAGCGCGACGAGGTAATTCAGCGGTACGCGTGGGAGATCAAGCATCCGTACAACCAGATGCCCGGCAATGTTTTCCGGCAGATTTCCCGCTGGAACTATCGATACGACTGGCACGACATTGAACTCAAGCAGCTGCTCCTCGGGAAGATGGCGCATAGAACGCGTGGGCTCTTCCGCGCCGAGCGCCTGGCTGAAATCCTGAACAAGCCGCAGCCTTATCTCTGGACCAAGCCAAACTGCAGCACCACCAAGTTCACCCGGCTACTCCGAGACCATGGCCAGCGGCTTCCCAGGGCCATCCAGGAGTACCATCCAGAATACCTGGACCGTCTGGGAGCTTGGACCTGCGGTCTCGTGGCCTGGGACCCCAGGTGGCCAGGAAGCCCCAGGCAAGCACGTCGTGACGCGGCCCACGTTGCTGTGCTGGCAGGTAGAGCGCAGAGGCTGGCCGCGAGGGTCCTGTGCTTCTTGGCCTGCATGGCAGTGCTGTGCAGGAAATCCCCGGCGACCCAGGCTCCCGAGACCATCGAGTGGTTCTATACGGGGCGAGAGATCGCCGGCCTCCTGCCTGAGCCCAATTCCCGCGGCCCACCTCTCAGCTATTCGGCGTAGTCGATCCAATTAATTTCTATTTCAGGCAATTAGACTAATTGTCGCAAGAAAACTGCATTCTTTTGCTGTTTTCGCCTTCAGAATTATTAATTACTAATTAATTAATAGCAATTACCACTACGTATACTAAGCAAAACTGACTACTAATCGGGTGTCAAGCATACCCAATTACTATAAACTATTTCATGACTACTGCATCTTTTCTCTTGACTCTCTCTCGAATCCACCTTATAATATAACCGAAGGTTAGTCTGTCGAGCGAACCAATAAATCAGCGAAACCCTGATTCACGATCTCCAACGAATGCAATTCGACATAAGCTCACTAACTAGTCGCTGGGAACTGCTGGAAATCCTTGCAGTTTTCACTAATTCAATAATTTCTAATACCTGACTACCGACTAATTAATTAAATCCAGTACAAATCACCCATCAATCAATCCGGGACGAGCCATTCAAGGAAACATAGGTCCGAAAAAACTTTTTTCAATTGAGGCCATAGATACCTTTCTAGGGCGGAGCCCCACCCTAGAAATAATATTACCTCAGGGCGGAGCGCTTTGGCGGAGCCCTGCGATGCAATCGATGAACATACCTCCTCTGACCCCTGGCTTGATACCAGTTGCCTCGAAATAGAGATAGAATCTGCGGGGCCGGCGCCAGGTCTCAAAATCCCCAGTTCTATTCGTCGACGGGCCGATCAATCCCACCCACCAAGTTTCGATCTAATTCTAAGGAATTAGCGACTAATTCTAACTTAGCGAAAATCCAAGATTTTTGTCGATCTAACTCTAAAACAGCTTTGATCTGACGAATTAACCCTAATTTCCTGGAATTGATTCTTGGAATTAGCCGAATTAGGTCTATTTCTCCTGAATTTCGATCAGAAATCTATCGAAATTAATTATTTTTCAACAAAATCAAGGATTTAGCGTTTATTTCTAGGTATTTTAGGAGTTTTAGACCTAATTCTTGAAGTTTGGGCAATTAATTCCTGGAATTAAGTTTAATTCTCGCGAATGCTGACCAGCAGCGATTTCGTCTGTCGACCTAGATGGTGTATTTTCCCCAAGACAGGGTGTGTCGGTTACAGTATTTATTCATTTTTGCTGTTATAGTACAAAATAAATAAAGCCAAGGCAGGAAATCAGTTGATTTCGTTGGCGAAAGCGGTAAAATGACAGCATGGACACGTCAATTCTAGATTCACCGAGGTTCAAGGTTGCTCCTGCGTTGTTGAATGAGATCAAGAGCTACCTCGAAGTAGGCCCTGTGCCAACGATTGACTGGAACGACCCAGAATCGATTCGAGCGAGCCAAGCGTGTTTGGTTAGTATGGAGGCGCGACTCGATCGCACGATGTCGATCCACCACGATGCCAAGCGCATCCTGCAGCGACTCAATCAGATCGTCGCGGCCGTGCGCCTGGAAGCCATGGCCTCGGGCCAGATCAATACCAAGATGTCAGGTCCCCAGGTGGAACGAGAACTGGAGGCTAAGGTTCCAGCCGTATTCGTTACTCTGCGTCGCTGGGATCTCGTCGCCGAACTCTGCCAGGATGTTCAAAAACGTCTCGAAACCGCCAAAGACACCATCAAACTGATGTCCCGGCTCGATGACAATCTCCGCTGGGCAGCTTCCCGGAATCTGTAGTCTATTTCCACCTTACATTATAAGTAGTCTGTTTTCCGCAAGCAAAGGGACACGTTTGTCTAGCGCTTGCCTATTTCGTACGCTAGGTGCTGCATGACCCCACTCGCGTCAGAAAAAGTAATCCGTGGAATTCTCAAAACCCTGGTGCACCAGGGTCTTTTGGCGTCCACAGTAGACACCGACGCGCTCGAGGCGCTTCCTGTCAACGCTACGGAAGCCGACATCAATACCGTGGTGAATGCGTTTTTGCCTGGTTCAGTGCCCATCGCCGGAGCCAATACTCCTAATTTATTGTCCAATACAGACATGACGGCTTGGATTGACGCCGATTCCACTCTGGGCCCGCATGAGCAATTCTTCCGTGTGGGTATGCGCGGTACAGATCAAAGCGTTGATGTAGGAGAATTCACCGAGCTTTTCACTGTTTCACGATACTATCAAAATCCATCGACCGCGTCGACTTCGGTTATAATTGGCCCTAAAAAAAGTTTTATGGCCAATAACGCTACCGATATTACCGGGTTTGCGGCTAATTTGAACACGGGTACTTTTTGGGATACAGTTGGTGGGAATCAGGCGTATTTTGGCACCATACTCGGTAGTTCTCTGGCACTCACGGACTATGGTTGGGGCACGGCCGGACTTAAACTTTCTTCGCCTCGTGAAATTGAAATTAGGTCCAAAGACTACACCATTTTCACCAGCTCGACTGGGGCAGTGCAAGGTGGTTTCTACAACTACGCAACGACACCGACGTTGCTCGTCGGGGCTTATCCGACATCTGCTTTAATTGATGCCTTGACTATATCGCAGATTGCTGGTACACACAGCTTTCAAGTTCAAGTCAACCATTCTACTGCGCATAATATTCTCTATATAAACAGCACCAACGCTACTTATAATCATTGCACCTCCATCAATGGCATTCCCGCGGTGGGTGCCGTAGGGTTCAAGCGTGACCCCAGCGATCACGTTTACCCGGTATTCAGCGTCTTTGGTACCGGAATTGATGACCATACGGTGGCTTTGCTCAAAACCAACCAGACCAATTATATAGGCACAGTGCTCCGTATACTCCACAGTGAAGGAGCTAATCCTAATTTCGACTTCATCAAGTGCGAAAATTGGGCTGGACCGGGCGAAGATATTTATAACGGCTGTTTCAGAGTCGATGGTGCTGGTGTAGTGCGTGCCAACGCGTTTACACCACCTTACGCTGACTTGGCCGAATGGATGCTGACCGATGCCCCACATGACGCCGGTTCAGTTTTGATTCTGCGTGATGGCATTGCAGTCCTGAGCGATGGCTATGAAGCCACTGGTGTCGTCGGTGTGGTATCGACACAACCGGGCATTATTTTGAATGGTATCTGTGAAGGCAAAGAACATCACGTTCGTGTGGCGAAATCCGGCATGGTCCCGGTGTTTTTCTCTACGGAGTTCGGTGACGTCGATGGCAACGGCGAGCTGATCTGCGCCGGCCCCGGCGGGTATGCTGTCCGTGCGCCCGAACATCCGCGCCCAGGTTCGATCGTGGGTAAGGCAGCAAGTAAACTTCATCGCGCTGCTGATGGTTCCGTCGTAGTCGGCGTGATTACCGCGGTGGTCGGATGATGTCTGCCCTTTATCTACTAGGACTGTTTGTGTTTCTCGTTGTATGCGGTGATGTCGGAAAGCAACAGCGAAGGCAGTCTAATAGTTCCCAGAAGCTCTATGTTTTGTTACAAACATATATTCTAGGTTTAATCCGACTGCCCAAGTCCCCATGGCCTTGGTCTAGTCGAACGGATGCACTACCCTGCAGAGCACCATGCTCCATAGTCAACACCCGGTAGCCGAGGCTACATGCGCTTCCTCGATTTTAAACAAGCTCAACTCCATAGAAAACGTTTCTACAGAACCGAGCACTAAAATCGATTCAGCAAAGTTTTCCTTTTGCGTGGTTTTACGCTCATGAAGGATTTTCATGAACAACGCCTTACCACTCTCTTGAGTTGTCAAAGAACCCAATGGAACCATTCTACATCATCAGATGCCAGAGCGCAAGACAAATCGACACAGGTCTGATTTTTCTTGTACGGAACATAATACAGATTAATAAAAGGTTAAACTATGAATGAAAGAATTCGATACTTTAGTATTGCATTTTGCATCAAAACATCTTGCAAAAATACTTGTAAATTTTACTTGACTTCTTCCATAGATAGTGTTAGAATTGTTTTGAGTACTGAAGCATGAAAATAACGCGCGCACAAAAAGTCGAGTTAGATCCAAATAAAGCTCATAGGATTTATTTTCATAAAGCCTTTGGGATTGCGCGCTATGCCTATAATTATGCATTAAAGCTTCATGAGGAGCAATACAAGGCTACAGGGAAGAACATGTCGGCCAGCGACATGAATAAAAAGCTCTGTAGCGAAAAGAAAACACTTTGTTCGTGGATGTACGAGGTAACAAAATGTGCTCCGCAGGCGGTTATAAATCACCTGGAAGAGGCTTACACTAAATTTTTCAAAAAACAAGCGCAGCATCCTGTTTTTAAGAAAAAAGGCAAAGCGAGGGATTCTTTTATTATTGATAACTCGGCGCTTAAAGCTCGCGCTGTAAAAGGCAGACACGTTATAATTCCAAAATTAGGTCCAGTACGATTGAAGCAAGAAGTTGAACTGGAAGGAAAGTTTTTGTTCACGACTATTTCAAGGGAAGCAGATCGATATTTCATTTCATTTGTACAAGAAGTAGAGATTGAAGTAAAGGAAGAAGACAAACCTACAGGAAAACCTGTTGGCATCGATTTAGGTATTAAAACACTAATTACGACGTCAGACGGTGAGATCAAAGAAGAATTTGATTTTCCGTTCGACTATAAAGCAGAAGAAGCAAAAGTAAAGAAAGCGCAGAAGCGTCTTTCACGCAAGCAAAAAGGCTCTAAAAATAGAGCAAAGCAGCGTATCAAAGTAGCTCGTGCTCATCGAAAGCTACGAAATAAACGTCAGGATTTCATTCACAAAACGACGTACAGACTGGCAAAAACCAAGTCAGTCATCGTCATGGAAGACCTTAGCGCAAAAGGAATGGTGAAAAACCATAACCTCGCTAAAGCCATAAGCAATGCTGCTTTTGGTGAGATAAAGCGACAACTGGAGTATAAAACCATCTGGTATGGATCAAAACTGCTTTTGGTCTCCAGGTGGTTTCCCAGCAATAAAACATGTTCAAAATGTGGGTATGTCCACAAAGATTTGAAATTGGGCGATAGATCTTGGACTTGCCCTATATGCGGCACCGTGCATGAACGTGATTTTAATGCTGCGACGAATATCTTGGTTGAAGGACTAAATACCGTGAGCCACACGGGAATCTACGCTTGTGGAGATGGGAGTTCATCATTGATGCAAATCAATGATCAGCCTGTCGAGGAAGCAAGAAGTAACAAAGGGCCCTGATGTCTCATCGAGATAAAAGGGTACTGTTATATGAACGCAAAGCCATGGGCAAGCTCCACAGTGAAGCCGGCGAGCCAGTATGTGGTGTCATTGAAATGATTGTTTGCTGATTGTAAAACACAGTAGGAGGAACATATGAAATTAGAACCTGAGAAATTCTACGCCATCAAGCTCGCGGCCATGGCAACAGAACTAAATAAACAGCAACTCGAAGCCGCGCAACTGCAGGCCAGTATGGCCCGAGTCATGTTCGAGAATTCTTCATTGAAGCAGCAGCTCTTGCAGCCCATGTTCAAGGCGGCAGAGCAGCAGCTCAGTCATCTGGCAGAAGGACTGAAGGAATATGGCGCGACGCTTGAAGATATCGACTGGGACACCGGAGAAATCAAATCCGGAAACCCCTGAAGTTCTCGACGACCACCCCGCGCCTCCGCATACCCCGCTGATCCGTGACTTTGGATCTGTGGTCTCGCGTAGCGCATTCGAGCAAGAAGTTCTCAATGTCCTCGACGATGAGTTCACCCGCCTGAACGACATTGCTCGCGCCGCTGCGCGCTTCGAGCGCCAGACCCTGGAAGGCATGAAAGAGCAACGCATTGCCGAAGGGTACGACCCCGCCGAGGCCGGCGACCTGACCTCGGTGTTCGACGTCAAGGACTTCACCAGCAAGGCCGAGCAGCTCGTCGATATCTCGACCTTGGGCAGAATTGCGGGAATGCTGGGTCTAGGTCCCTACCGTGACGAAATTATCATTCGTCTGATCGATGACAAGTTTGGTCACAAATCGCAGGAAAAAGAGACCAAACAAGTCTATCTCGGGAATTACGAGGACGCCATGGTCCGTCAACTTCGCGCGAAAGCCGGTAAATAGTGGCAACGCCTCCGCCAAACGATACAGGTACAACTGGGCAGAAAGGCGCGATGACCTCGACGCTCGGAGGAGCGCAGGCCAAAGTCTCGGGTCCAGAAGCCGAAGCCGCCAAAGCAGAGTATCTCGCGAAGTACAAAGAACTAAGAAATAAAGAAGAAGCCGACATGGCGGCAACCCGCGGCAAGTGGAAGGACAAGTTCCTTTGCCAGGGTAATATTTCCGCGCTGGTTGGAAGCACGCACGATAAAACCAAGTCGCGAGATTGGCTTTGTAAGATTGACGATCAGCTACGCTATAGGGAAAGTCGCTACTCCACCGCAGCAACTAATCTAAGAATTTTTGTCGAAGGCGCTGAAGTAACGCCAAGTCTCGAGGGTTCGGTTTCGTGGTCGATACAGTCGACTGGCGGCATGAACTCCGCGAGCTTCACTCTGAACAACAGCGAAGACAATTTCATCATCACTCCAGCGAATGTTTGTGCTGGGGTCAAAGATATTTCTGGTTGGCGAATTTTCGTAGATAAAAATAAGCAAGCTATTTCTGACTACGCCGTGGCAGGTTGGAACTCAGATGAATCTGCCAAGTATCAAATTTACAAACGAAAGTGGAACAAAGTATTCCGAGATCCTAAAAATCCAGAAATCGACGAAACTGGTATGTGGCTGTATCCGTTGACCCCACACACCTGTATTTTCAATAAGCACGACTGCGTACGCATCTTTGTGCGCCTGGCTCACGTGACTGGTGCTTGGGGCGTAGAGAATAAGAAAAAAGACTTTACGGATTTGTGGGTGCCGGCATTCTCGGGATTCATCGATGGCTATGACTTCGATGAAGACGCGGTAACAGGCAAGAAAACTGTACACGTCAAGTGCTACGATTATCGTGGATTGCTCGATCGGATGCGCGTCCGGATGGAGGGAAACCCGACAGGCAGCGAAACCAAGCCTGGGGAAATCAAGGCGGGGGCAGGTATCGCTACGTTTATGGCGGAGAAAATATCATGTACACCAACACAGTTCAAGTGTATTGACGACGCTACGAAAAAAATAGCGTTGCTAGATGCTATTCCACAAGACCGATACATCGCATTATTGAATCAGTACAAAGCGTCTAACATTCTTAAAGAATTATTCACCAACGCCTTTTTAACGGCCGTGCGCGTAGAAGAGAGCCAAAATGGTCGCATGGGGTTGCAGCAAGCGCAGCCTGTGGCAGTAGTGAACAGCGGAACGCTTAACGGCGCGGCCAAAGAAATAGTCTGCGCGTTGGTCACTTTTAACAACGAAGTCGTGACAACGAAGTTTACCAACAGGACTTCGATTGATTTTTCTGTCGACGGAAGTTCCGGTACTGAATTTAGATTGGTGCAGTCTACCAAACGCTTGGAAAGTGACGAACAGGCAATTAAAGAGCTGCAGGCTGCGCTTTCTCCGGGCGGCAAACTACGTGTATATGCGGATTCAGTCAACAAAATTTTAATCGATACTACCTTGAGTTCAGTCACGGTAGCCAACCAAAATGCTGTTAAAAAAACACTAAGCGAAAAAATAACAGAACTTAATAAGGCTACATCTTGGCTTCCTCCAGCCGCGGCAGCAAGCAGTCTGGTAGGCAGCACTGCCGTTAGCGCCACTAGTCCAGAACAGCAGTTGGAAGAGGCCAGAGACAATGTAAATAAAGACAAGACGGCTTTCGCCAAAGCCGCTGGCGCCAATATTTCTATGTATATAAAACAAATATATAACAAACTTACATCTGAAGCCCAGTCTTCGTTACAGCAGACCACGGCGACTGGAGGACTCGTTGGTACAGTCGCATCTGTTAATGCGGCTAGTGGATCTTTTTCTGGTGTTACAGGCAATGATTGGGCTAATATGCTGGCCGCTTCCAGCTACGGTGCTCAATTCGACGCTATAATAGCAAAAGCTATATCATGGTACAGTAAGGCTTCGAGCATTATGACGAGCGCTAGCGGCGCCCGGATGATGACGGCAATGAAAGCTGCCGTCGACACGCTAAACACAGCTGTACGCGATGCATTGAGACGTCTGGAGCAGTTTAAACAGATCGTGGCCAAAGTTGAGGAGCAAGCAGGCAATCGGCTAGACCTAAAAAAAGAGCAGCGCGGCTATGATCTTTATAAAAAAGTGCTAGACGCCCGGACGAGTAACGACGCCAATCAGGGGTACCAAAAAGCAGTTGTAAATGGCAAGATAGTAACAATTACAGCCGAAAACAAAGACCAAATGTCCAAGGCTGATCTCTTAACCGTGGACGCCTCATTCGCAACCAAGATGTCCGGTATGTACGCCGACTTGGTTCGACAACTGGAACGAGACGCACACCCGCTGGCAGGCAAAACATTTGAGGGCTCTGTCGAGTGGCTCACACTCATGAATATCCCGACGTGGAAGGGCTATCAATTTTACCTCAAGGACTACGCAGAACAAGGTAAAGGACAAACACTTCAAGACTGGAATAAGCTCGCGCTGTTCGGAGCTGTAGCCCGTCCGCTGTCCTATCAGGAAGTCACGGAAATTGGACGCGGTACTGTTTCGGAAATTGATGATTTCTTGGGTGCGTTCTCGCCCGTACAGCCTTTCGTACATATGTTACTGCCGGAAAACGGCACCGGGGCGATGTCGATTGTTCAGCAGCACCTGCAGTCCAACGTCGCGAACCAATCAGCGTTTAGATACGCCACACGTCTATCTCTGCTCAATGAAATCTGCGGTATCTTGGACTATCAGTTCTATGTTTCACCATTCGGTGATTTGATTTTTGAATTCCCACACTACAATGCTCTGCCATCGGACTTTGGCGTGATTTTCCGTGGTGCTTACACGATTGCAGCGGAACTCCGCACTTGTCGCATCAGCTCTGAAGTCGGGGAAATGAATACTGCCTGGGTGCTCGAAGGCTTCGAGGCCGATAAGGGTTTGGAGGGTGTGACTGACAACGCCAACGTCAGCAATTTGATCAAGAAATACGTCATTGTTGCGCCGATGCTCGCGCGACGTGTTGGCGCTAAAGTCAAGTACATCAAAATTGACATGCCGGGTGTTGGTGCGGCTTTGGGTGAAGTCAAAGAATCAGGCAAAAATCAGCCCTCAGTCAGGCAGCTCATCGCTTACGCATACTTGGCAATTCAACGCGAAATCGGCCATTCTGAGTCCGTGGACGTCGAGCATAATTACCGGCCTTACTTGTTACCTAATCGCCCCATGTGGGTGGTGCATAGACAGCGCATCGGTTTGTCTAAAACTGTGAGCTACACGGTGGACGTGTACAAGGGTGCGGGAACGGCAAAGTGCGAGCTTGGGTATATCAGATCGATGTTTCGAGACGGAACGTTCAGAAATGTCGCTGGAGGCTGGCGCAACACCGTAGACTACGCCGGTTTGTATGCGGGGTACTCACCCAAGGTGAAGTTCGGAGCGTCCGGTACGGCGGAAAAGGTGCCTGATGGCGCGGCTACCATCAAGGAACTGGCTAAAAATTTCAATACTGACTACGGTTGGGCTCTGGGTGCCAAGCAGAACGGAGTATTTTGCGTCCCTGCCGTAGGCACACGGAACGTCGTGATCGACCCCACGGGCCAGGGCAACCTCATGACGCGGTACCCTGCACATGTCGCGCAACCGAAGCCAGATTCTAATAGTCCACCGAGTGAATCCACAGGTACTGGGCTGCACATGATCGGCGATCCCATCGCTGACATGGAGAACAAGTACAAAGACAAAAAAACTTTAGAGATGGAGGCGTTCCTAAAGAAAAAACCGCCGGCTGGCCCGAAGACTTGGTCTAAGCGCAAATGGTCGACTATCGACAGTATCATGGTGCACGGCACCGGTTCTGTGATGTCGGACAAATGGTGGACGTATGATTCATGGAAAAGCATCAATGCGCATTATATAATTAGACTAAACGGCGAAACGCGAACCATCAACGCGCCTGATCTAATGGTTTGGCATGGGCACAAACTGAGTATTAGATCGATTGGCATCGAGATGGAAGGCAACTTTGCCGGTTTGATGAATAGCTCGCGTGGCCCTATTTTTTGGAAAGGCGGTTCCAAAACACCAACAGACCCGACCCCGGCTCAAGTATCTTCATTGAAGAACCTGATATATTTGCTCAGTGGCCTGATAGCAGGCAATGGGAGCAAGCTGAAATATATTTACGCCCACCGTCAATCAGCTGGATCACGCGAAAGCGATCCTGGACAAAGGATATGGCACGAAACGGTACTAGAAATACAAGACCGTTTAGGTCTACAGCGTACAACCGAAGTCACTACAGATATGGCGTACACCAAGGACGGTGGAGGACCAGGTAACCCAATTCCCAGGGAATGGGACCCTTCGGCGCAAACTACATTTTTTGCGTCTAGAAGCGCCAAAGCGGAATACGTAAAGAAATATAATAATGGATTACAAGCACAAATAACGCAATTGGAACAGCAATTGGCTGTATGGCAAAACCCAAAACTAGACCCCGCAACTAGAAAAGCGATGTCGCAAAGTTTTACTCGACAGATCAGCACGCTTAAAAGTCAAATGCGAGATCCATATTAATGTCTGTCTACAACGCACGCAATCAACGCAAACAGCAAGAAAAAGACGCGAGTTTTTTTTCAGGTATTATACGCGGCGTCGTTAGGACAGTAACCCCAGAGCTTGAAGCTGTAAAGGTTCAGACTGTAGGACAGCCCGGTGCATTGGCCGCGCAAGTCCTGCACCCGTTTTTGTCTCGACAGGCTTGGATTCGAGTCATGCCCGAAGCCGGCACCGCTGTCATGACGCAGCAGCGCGGCGATATGGCACAATCGGAGATCGTCACCTATACCTCGCACAGTGTGGCAAAGCGTGTAGATCAAGGGCAGACCGGGGAAATTGTATACCGAAGACTAAACCAGGGCGAGATCGAAGTTATGTCTTCGGGGCGTGCCTACACGCACTGGAGCAATGACGGTAGCATCACATTGCTTGGCGGGGTTTTGTCCACAAAACTATCGCAGCCAGACCTAGAAATTTCCTCAGTAGCTCCGACACATACACGCAAAACACATTTATGTAATCCGACGGCGCTGGCCCATGAAGAACGTTTCGGATATGTTAAACGCAAAGATGCACTAAAACCCAACGCTATCCAGAATTATGTCAAGCTGCCCGATGATACTTATGCAGTAGAGTACTCGCGTTTCGTCGCAAACAAAGCTGGCGTGGTGCTCGTGACGACCCAAGAGGGCAATGTCTATGACGTTGATGGTAAAGCAATTAAAAATAGTGCCACCGGGAGAGATCTCCGCTTCCTGAAAGAATTAACCGACGCATCCAACAATACCTTGAGACTAGAGATCGATGACGCTCTAAACATTTCGCTGGTAAACTCTGCCTCTGGCCCTGTGGATTTGAAACTCAGCGCTGGCACCCAGGGCAACGCTAGTGTCGCGGGCAAGACGTTTGGTGTCGACGCCACCCAGCAGGCGACCTTGGCCGCCGGCACGACCATGACGCTGAAAGCCAACGTCAAGGCCGCGATTACCGCGCCTCTGGTCGAAATCGGGCAAGGAACAATGTTACCCCCGGCCTTGGGGACGCCGCTCGCAGGCGTGCTCAAAACTGTGATTTCTGCACTATCCGGCGCCTGCAGTGCTTTGGCGGGAGACCCAGCCATCACCGTTGGCAAACCAGCACTCGTGAGTGCGGTCGCTGCGCTGACAGCCGCTCTTGCTAGCGTGCCGTCTATTTCCAGCAGTACCGTCAAGGTTTCAGTTTAATCATGTCTGTTTATTCCGGCTGCACATTCGATTCCGCGGCACAGGACGCTCTGCAGGCGTTTGGGCGAGACCTCCAGCTAGCCAAAGATGCCTTTGACACCCAAGCCGCAACCGTCACTACGTTGCTCGCGGATTTGGCCTCGGCGGCAACGACGGCATCTGTGACCATTGGAGATCCAGCCGTCGATAACGTAATCACCTGGACGGCATTGACCACGGGCCGAATTGGAAATTCCATTTCCGTCACGTATCTATATCGAGGTCCAGACTACGTCGGCGGGGTTTTGATTCCCAGGCTTCCCTCGGCAACCGTGCAGGGCACAGCCATTATGTTGGAACTGGGCTGTGACGCCGGAGGAATAGTTTCCCCAGACACTACAGGACACCTAGCCGTTTGGGCAGCAATTCCTGTCGTACAGGCGCTGGTTTCGGGGGTAATTGTGGGTACTGGTCTAGGATTACCTGTACCCACGGCTATGACGCCGCTACAGGGCGGCAAGGACGCGCCGATAATTGATGCCGAAGCTGCAGCCAATGATATCGCCAAGGCGTTCAATAAACCCAATTACAGTACAATGCTCAGGAGCCTGGGAGTTCCTGTTTCTGAAACGCAAGCCGATGCGACGGCATTTCTAAACGATGATAAATATGTCAATATTAACGGGCACATACTAATTATCGGCGGCACCAACCTCACAGGACTCAATCGACTCTGGACATTATACGGATCAATTCCTAGAATTAGAACATTCGTTCAGGGTCTCCGGGCTAACATGCCGCGGCTCATCACGACGCAGAACGTTGCGACGACGCATTATGAAACCATTTGCAATGTCATACAGCCCATCGTTACAGTCACAGAAACAGTACGGGATTTAGATCGACCCATCTCTATGTCTGCCCAGCAGTGGGGCGGATATTCCGCCCTAAATCATTATATCTTTTGGGGCGAATATGCAGACGTATCTCGCGCTGCATTTGAGAAGCTGAAGCTTTGGGGAATTCCAGAGCAATACATGCCTGATATTTTGTCTGGTGACTTGCCGGAACAAGTATCTGGGGTATCGATTACCACACCGACGTGCTGGGCAGTCGAAAGTCTCACGTTGCTGACTGATTTGGGTTTTAGTGACGTAGAACTGCAAGAACTGCTTGAACTGAATATTTCTGGCGTCAGGGTGCCAAAAACTGTATCCCAGCAAGATTTAGCTAATTCCCTCAAAGGAATGCTCAAAAAACCCAGTACGCTGTCCAATGGGTTGTTTTCTGGTGTGAAGGCACCGCTTGCGGCCGTCAAGAGCTTGGACATGTCGTCTACGTTTCGGGATACCGACACGGCCAAAGAATTAGCCACGCGGGGAAAGGCTTGTGCGAGAGCTTCGTTCCGCTTGCCTAACCTTCCGCCTTCGCCTAATTTACCAACGACGGACTTTCCCAATCTGCCTGACCCCAGCAAGAAGATTGAGTCCGCGTTTGCTGCGTTGAGCGCCTCGATTTCCGCGGCTAATAGTGTATTCGACGGCATGATCAGTGGAGTCAAAGGACTCGTGACTGGGGTTCTAGATAAAATTCAGAATCTGAAGTCATTAGCGGATAACTTGCTCAAAAATCCTTTGGCGCAGTGTCTTTTGGGCAGTGGCACCGGTACCACGGGTATGCCGGAATACACAGGCCCCAGTAGCTTTAACCCCGGTGGTTCTTCGATTCCAGATTTAAAAAGCCTAACCGGCGGCCTTCCAATTCCCATGTCGTTGCTCGCCGATGCGTTCAAAAAAATGTCCGTCATGCTCGATGAAGCCATTACCAAGGGTTTCGCGACCCTCATGGAAATGATCAAGACGCCCATGTGCATGATTCAAGGACTAATAGATTCCATCTTGGGCGTTGATCTCGGCGGCTTGACCAACCCCTGCAACCCCGGCAAAGATAACTGTGAAGCCGCTGCGGTGCAGCAAGTCATCGACGCCTCTCCCGACATGACCACGCAACTCAGTACAATACCCGGCCTCGACGGCGCGCCCACGACTAATCCCGTCAATACCGTAACGACTGCCGTTGAGGACGTCACTGGTGATCTCATCAGTACGACTACAACGACAACGGAAACTGTCACGCGCGGCGTCAAACAAGTCATGGAGGATATCCAGAAAAGTGTGCAATCTAAGGTCGCGTTGGTAGACGAACTCGATAAGGCCATCCGAGAATTGTTCGGCGATGTAGGCAAAACAGCCAGCACCATTTCAGAGGAAACCGCGGCTCAAAGCAGTTGCGGACCTCCATCGCTAGGCATTCTAACGGATGAAATTATGAACTATATTTAATTTTCACCTTACTATCTATGGGACGTTCTCTGCCGTGAACCATGCCAACTCCTATCGCTAATCCTGATGCCTCCGGAAATAGACCAGCAGAGTCGGCGGTTCCACGCCCTACTACCGCGGGGTACGCAGCCGGTAACGCCGCTACACAACAAGCTGCATACGCAAAGTCATACGCGCAGCTAAAAAAAGAAGAAGAACTAGCTCAATACGAGAGTAATCACGTTAATCAGTCCAAGCCCAAGCCTACTGACGCCAGAACTGCAGACGAAACCAACCGACTAAACAAAAATAGACGTACTAATCCACCGACTTTTTACGATTCCGACACCGGAGCAACCACTCCGATTTCGTCTGAAACCGAAGATTCTTTAATTTTGCTGCCCAGCAGCGTCAAACGCATGGCGGCAAAATACGTTGATTCGCTCATCGGTGCTAGCCCACCTAAAACTGATTATTCTGCTATTTTGGCTGAAGCTGTAACTCAGCGCACTACCAACATAACTAATGCGCTGGCTGATTTGGATTCAGTGACTTCAACTTTTGAAGCATTTAAAGTCGGCCTACAGGGCAACGGTGATAGCCTATATCAAGCCGGTACTGCCCCGTTGCTCAAAGCCTTGTCCAAAGGATATGGCAAGATTGAAAATCAACGCGCTGAACTGAAGTTCATGCAGACGTTGTATGGATTTTCCGAACGTCGCCACGCTACCAATATGACCGACGAAACTAAAAAAGAATGGCGGTCTTGGAAGCGCGTGCTCGTGAGCTACCCATGAGCGTAACATTTAAAATGGATAATGGTGATTTACTGCTGGACGCCGCAGGGCGTTTGGCTACCTGCCAAGGCTTGGAAAAGAGCGCGCAAGACATTGGCGAAACTTTGCTGAATAACTACGATCCGTCCGACCCATCCCATTATATTGGGTCTGAATTGTACAAACTAGATCGTATGACATTTTCTGCCGGTGGCATGGATGCCATCATGACCATAGAGGTGTTCACACGCGATGCAGTGAAGCGATTGATGGAAATGCAAGAAAACGATACTGAAGTCGATGACGACGAGTTGATTTCTGAAATTGAATACCTGCAGGTCCGTAAAATTGGCAGTATGTCCTATGCCTTCTACCTGAAGTGCATCACGGATTCAAACTTGGCCGCTGAAGTTAACTTTGATATAAATATGAAACAACAGCTTCCTGGTGCCGTGGCCAACCCGCCGGCTAGTTTCACGCCGGGGACTGGATCATATCTATAAAATGACCACTACTCCTCGCGATACCGAAACTGTTCTCGCGGCGCTCGAAACCACGACGCGCGATATTAATCCCACGCTCGATACGCAGAAGGGTCCCATTGCTACGGTGTACTGGTCCGTAGCAAGCGAAACATCTAAAACTGAAATTCAGTGTGCGTATCTGCAGTCGCTATACCAGCTCGATAATACTAATTTAATTGATGACGCAGATATCGATAAGCTCGCCAGAAATTTTGGACAAGAGCCTTCTAGAGCTAGGGCTAGTAGCGGCACCGTTTGGTTTTATAGAAATTCCCGTCCAGAACCCGGACTGATTTATTGGGTTTACCCTGGAACAATTGCGGCTACAGTAGACAATAGATACAATTTTACGACTACAAGTACTGCTTCGATGAACGGTGACAACGCTGATGCCTACTACAATTCGACCACACGGCGTTATGAAATCCCTGTTGCCGTAGAGGCTGTAGCCGCAGGCACCGACTACGATCTACCGCCCAGTACTATTACGAACATCGTTACCCAGCAAGAAGATTGGGACGGCTGCACCAATACTGAATACATGAAACGGGGCGCTGACCCCGTGGATAAATTCCAGATTAGAGATATTCTATACGGTAAAATGCAAGGTCTGGATCAGACCGTCGAAGGGAGTTTGGCGGCACTCGTTAGTGACACCGATCCCTATGCCTACGATGCCTTGCAAATTATCCCTTCATCAGATTTGACCAATTTCGTGCGCCATGCCTATTTGACCGACAAAATGGGCACAGATGTCTACATCATCACCGATTCAGTCGACTCTACTACGCAATCGGGTGTAGCGAACGGCGGAGAAACTGAAATTATTCTGTTGAACGCACCGCTGTACGCTATTAATTACTGTCTGGTAGACGGCACGGCGGTTCCGTTTTCTAGTTCGTACGACACCAACCCAGCACTGCTGGGGTCGTCTAGATCAACAGACAAAATAACTTTCCCGGTTGCTCTGCAGCCCGCACAAACTTACGAAATTCGATATCAATACTATGATTTGATTTTCAGCGTGAATCAAAAAGTCATTGGGCGAGAGCGGCAATTCGGTACCGATGTGTTATATCGACGTGCCAATCCAATCCCAGTTTGGATTGAAGGTCAAGTAACTACATTCTCCTACGAAAACAAAAGCGTTGTCATCGCGTATCTAGGAGAATTTGCGGCTAGTTACCTTAAAAATCCCGGAAACCCCAACGGGGCGTCCAAGCAGAATTTCCTTCTGCGCTTAGATCCGTATGATTTTCAGACTAAAGTAGAACAATATGTAAATGGTGTGTCCCAGTTCAGGCTGACTAAATTCGTGCGCCAGGACAACTATACGCAAGACATTGAGTATATTGTATTTGATGGTAAAACCGAATACCCAGTGCTGTCGCCTTTGATGAATATCACGTAATGCTGTATTTCTACCCAACTACTGCCCCACACGACCTCGTTTTCTTCGGCATGACGTATGCCATGCCGCAAGGGCAGTTCTATCTCCGAGCCATGGAAACGGTTCCCAGAACCGTTCTGCCCTGGAGCTTCGTCATCAATACCGATACCTTTGGGTATCCAGTCCTGATCCACGATAATGGCCAGCACATCGCCACTGTGCTGCCGAAAAGTGGACTCGAAACTGTTAAACTTCGCCTTGCGCCAGGGCTGAATTATCTAAAGTGCGAAAACGGTATCGATGCACCGGTTAACTTACTGGTGGCTGCGACCCATTTTGGATCTCTGCTCTATGTTTTTGCCAAAGAGCACTACGAATACGCTGGAAGAATCGTAGACCAGTACACTCAAGCAATTAATTCGCCGTGGAACACATTTTTTGCCGAATGGCTGCTTCCTTGGCGTCGAGAACTCTACAATGTGCAGACACTCCGAACTATCGGAGTTAAATCTGCTACATTGTGTCTATACAATCAATCGGGGAGACAAGGCGGAGTCACCGATCTCGTTACTGGTCTAGCCAGCACAACTCCAGCGATTGAAAACTTCAAAAACCCGGCCATATACCAGCCGGACCTATATCAGCCGCACACCAGCTCGGAGGATATCACCGGATTCGGTTTCCATGTCTGGACGCCCAATACCTGTATGGCTCGCTGGTCCGCGTTCCTGAAATACATTGAAAATGCTCCGCAGTATCAGTTTACCAGGGTTTCGGAATACGTCGTTGGGATTAAAACCCCAGATCAGCCGTACTACGAACAGCATCTATTCGGTCCTGAAGCTGTGCAGTGCAGTCCCTTAGGACTCCTTACAGCCATCGGGTGTCAAGATAACCTGACCTTGTCCGGCACCATGCAGTTCCGCGGAGTGTCTGCTATCTGCGCCTGGACAGAACCTGTAGACCTTCTCGTCGACTATCCTGGTATCGGCGGTGGATACTTCGATCTTAATAAAGCCTGGGATTCCGGCGATCCCTTCGATACCGTCTATGATCTCGATCCCTTGACCGATGGTTGGACTACAACCAACCTTGCCAAACATTTTGACTTCGGTTCTTGTCCAGATCTGTACTCTCAGCTCGCGCGCGCGCCAGAAGATGCTCTATGCTGTGAATTGGGGCCGGACACTAAGGTTCTTGCCACGCAAAGAACCGACGCCACCACAGCGGCCGGTGTTGTACCTGTGCATCCTTTGTTTGGTGGTGGCCTCGCTGGAGAATTACTTAATCCTTATTTCGCCATGCTAGCTTAGCGGTAAAACCTCTAAATGACGTCTGAAAATAAATTTGCCGACAACATCAGTCCCATGGCCACTGTCGTGGCAGAATCACGCAGTGCTGCCGTGATGCTTCTGCACGAGCTAGAGGAGCACCAGGCGGGTGACGATGACGCAGTAATTGCACTACATTTCACAAAAGCATCACTCTATAAACTCGTTACTATTTTAATGCAGCTGGCCTGGGCGGCGTCTAAGACGAAACCAAGTTGAAGCACCAAATACTAGATTTAGTCGCTACTGGCGCCACCCAAGATTGGTCCTACACGGGCCCGTCTGCATGGGAATCTTGTCTGCGTGGTTCCGGCGACGCCACCTATATCGTCGACAATGTGATAAATCATGTGTGCCAGTTGGTGGTGCAACAGGGCTCAGTGCCGCAGTACGGTTTCGTTTCGTCCATTAGACTGCATTATCGTGCTCAGTATACCGCCACCCTGTTGGGTCCGAATGTCATTGAGCCATCTCTGATACATAATGGCAACACTATAACGGGTGCACTGTGGAGTCCCAGTAATCACAACTGGACTGACGTCTACTACGATAAATTTTGGGCGTATGACCCAATGACGCCGACACGTTTTGTTGCCGCCGATCTGGCCGACCTGACCCTAAGTTTTAGAATTGGTTTCTCTCCGGCCGACGGTGATATGCGAATTTCAGAAGCGTGGCTTGACGTCGAATTCTGTGACGCAGTGGAGTACTATGATTCCACGACCATGGCCACGACTCCCGATGCTGTTCCTGGTTACTTGGCCTGGAACACCGCAGGTGCACAAGCCCAAGCCTTTATATTGGGCGGATTGTATTTTGAGGACATTAGTCCCGTTGATTACAGGACTTATTGGCGCGACTTAGCCCTGTATCAGTATCCTACCGCAACCGAAGTAACTATGGATGTGCGACTGATCGACGCAGGTGTTACACCCGCCAGTGTTTGTGTTGCCCGTTTGGCACAAGTGGACGACGGCAGCCGATCGGTTTGGCTTACGGTTGTACAGTCTGGAGGAGCGTGGTACCTTGGGCTGGTGAGCGGAAGCGTGAACGTCGACGACATTACCGCATATATCACGACATCCCTGCTCACGGCGGCAGAAATTGCCGACATGAACTACATTGCGCTGCAGATCGACCGAAACGAGGATCCGGGCAGCCCTGGACAAGTCGTGGTGGAATTCAATCACGCGGTCCGGCTTATTGCCGACTACAGGGATTTTGCAGCGACTACGACACAGCAAATCGGTTTTGGCACTGGCGACGCTACTCATGTGTCCATGGCAGACGCGTCCGTGTTTCTCAACTTTTTTGCATGGCGACACTATCAGGTGGCCGGTCCCAGATTCGTCGGTTGGGAACAAGACTGCGGCGGGACCAATGCGGTAGTGCCCAACAGTACTGACTACGCCATTTGCAAAATACAGCCGGCGCCGGGCCCCTACCTAGGAATGCAGGTAGGTCAGAGCAATTACTGCTGTGAACTTGTAGTGCAAGACCCAGCCGAATTGTGTTCAGTATACCAAATCCATAAGTTACCTGGCACAGCGCAGTTGTGGGATGTACATACTGAGTATCGCATGACCGCGCCTGGTGTGGGTGCAGTCATGCTGATCCAGCGCTTGAGTGATTTCCAGTACTGGGATGAACTCAATACAGTCTGGTCCGTGCCTGAAGTTACTATACCGGCGATGCCTTTTTTTGCAACGCGATGTGCTCTAACCTTTGCAGCAGAATTCGATATCGGCGCTTTGCTGACCGATACGGTTATAATTAAAATACGGGCCGCTGGTGCCGTTGCTGGTTCCGTTGTGGTCTACAAAGTTCGATTGATCGAGGCATAATCATGGCATTTGAAGCGTTTGCGGTTGTAACGAACGAGGCCAAACAGCGTAATGGAGAAATGTGGGCGTATGGCACTGCGTTTATCGTGAAATATTTTTCGATTTCTAATGGTGGACATGACCCTGCAGACCCCACATTTGCCTTGGCTGTAGATCCTGCCGCGACTACGATGCCTGGCGCTATTTTGTTCACAGATCCAATTACTTCAATCACGTGGTACAATGATCTCTGCCCGACCTTCGTCTGCACTCTGCATAAAGGCGACCTCGTGGGCTCAATGTCGAGTGTGGCTCTGTTCGCCGAAATCGTGTACCAAGGCATTGCGCGCCCAGCAGGCGCTCCACCGGTACCGGCCCTGGGGTACCAATTTCTCTATGGCGTATACAATCGACCACAATTGAATCTCACGGCCACCGATGGTCCGACTGTATTCGAACTTACGCCGTTCATGTAGTTTCACGCGTTTTTACCCGATAGGTAAACATCATGGCGCTCACCTGTAGCTTCCGTTGGCAGAACTCCGACTCCACTTCAGACCTGAACAATCGTCTTCGGGTTTTGGTCAAGAAGGGTATCTATTGGGGCGGGACAGTCACGCCTGGAATCGGACTGAGAGTTTCCGTGTCCGAATTCATCGGCGTGAGCTTCGACGGCATGACTATCGGAGATACCGCCACAACCGTGCTGAACGTGTTGGCCAATACCACGCAGTATGTGGTCGTCAGGGCCAAGTACAATGCCCTGGGCTCTCCAGTAACTCCAACGCTGGCCTGGCAAGTTCTTACACAAGCACAATATAATGCAGAACCAGACAAGGATTCTCTCACTATTTTTGCCAAAGTAACACTAGGTCCAGTTGCCGTTGTACTGAATTCAGACATCGATCTATCCGTTCGTGATGAGGTCACGCAGGTAGGGCGTGCTTGGTTCCGTGGAGTTGCCGCAAACATCGGGGCTTTGCCGGCACCACCTCCGGCTCAGAATTTGATTGGTGACCACTACTACGTCATCGCGGCCAACACGTTCTATTTCTGGACCGGCTTGATCTGGTCACCCATGACCACCTCGGGATACAATTCCGAGACGATCCACCATAACCGTGACCTCGTCGGCGATGAAATTCAACGGCTTACCAATGGGTCTGGTGTCATCGGTGGTACGCGCTACGGTACTCCTGGCTTTCAAGGATCGAAACTAGATATTGATATCACGGGAACGCCTCTTGTCAACGACAGCGTCGACATCGACACTTTCGCCGCCACCATTTATGGTCATGACGTCATCACGAAAGCCACGACCCTGGCGCTGGCTGCAAAGCCAGCAGGATTGCCAAATCGGTACGATCTCATTTTCTTGGAGATCTGGCGCGAGACTCTTGCGGTGCCGGAAACCCACGGGTATGAACGAAATCCCACGGGCGCTGGAACCTACACGATTGACCAGGCGACACTCCGAACCGAATCGATGTCATACACTTCGGGTATTGGCGGTGACAATTTTGACTTCAACACCGTAGGAACTTCTGGGCACGCCGGTTACGTCATTAAATGGCGTTTCGGTACTGTACAGGACGTTTCCAGCGTCGCACTGTACGACCCTTACAGCGGACTGGCTGGTTGGGCCGTGCCCAACATCGACGGCAATAATTTCGTGGTGCCGGGCGGCGGCACTCGTGTATGGTACGCCCCGGCAGCGGTCAGCAGTATTGATGGTGCGTCTTACGCCATCCCGCTGTTTGTACTGCGGAGACGGCACACAGAAGCGTTCGGTGTAGATCCTATCGCAGTCTATGTTAGAGGAAGCCGCCACATTTTCCCGGTGTACCCGGTGGCTGACATCTCCAAATTGGCTCGCGATACAGCCGAGACCGCCGCGATGTCTGGGCCACTGTCTGTTGCTCTTAAAGACGCCATGACCCCTACCCTGCAACCCAACGAGAAACCCTCGGGATTTTTGTCGTCCATGGACTATGAGGTAGGTCCGGGGATCGCCGTCCATACCCTCAAATTCTATCAAGAAGCCGCTAAAATCCGTATTCGTGGTTTTGAAGACTGGGTAGGTTTTAACGTAAATGAGTTCTATCTTGGTAACCATGCTGTTGGTGCCAACGCCTGGAAACGTGTACTCATCTATATCAAAATGTCGATCACGTTGTTCCAGCATGACGACACAGATACAGCCAACAATCCTGGAATGCTTGTCAGTCGGCAGCACCGACCACTGATCCCAGCCCACTTGATCGCGGGCGTCGTCAATGACATTGGGCAAGGCTGGCGTCGCGGCTTCGTAACGTACCAAGTGATGGTACGGGATTTTGGCAACATTGATTACCGTGACGCCGACGACTCCATGACGGCAGCCGGTTGGACCAAAGGTGACGTGTTTTTAGCTGGCTCAACGCTCAGTGGTCTGGACGGAGGTCTCTGGTCCAAGGCCGTTACGATCGACCAAGACGACCGCATTCATCCATTCCTGACTGAATGGGCTATTCCGGTTGCCTTGGTGCATCGGCGCAATGGCAATGCATGGGACGCCGCAGGAAACCCCAATGGGTCTACTGCAACGCGCCCTGATACTCGAACCAATGCCGATATCATCCACCCCGATGACCTAGTGGATCTTCGGTCAGAGGTCGATGTCGATCCCGCTACCCTGGCTCAGCGACTGACTGCCGACTTTGACCGCAACATGAAGGGGCAACTCCGAACCAGAATGGCCAATAAATGGGCAGGAGCTGGTCTGCTCGGGGAAGTCGCGGGCACCAGAATTTTGCAATCCGACTGTATCGGTGGAGTTGCAGTTCCAGGAACATTCGCGTTGGTGGCAGGTGATGGTTACAGAACTATCTGGAGCGATGCCAAAGAATTTATGCCGGTGTGCGCGTCATTTGCACTTAATGCCACTACGTCCAATACGCTCTATAGCTTTAATCACCTTACCGGTAATCTCGATATCAGTGCACCGTTGGGTGCACATATTGTGCGGTGGCTTCCCAGTGCATTCGTTGCGGGAGGCTATGGAACCACAGATTATTTGCAGTTCAACGGGCCTCCCTTATGGTCTACACGTGAAACGCTGGATCGCTCTCTTTACCCATTTCCTACGGCAGCAGAAGCAAAAGTACTGAACAGCGCCGGCACGTACGACACAGAGAGTAATTTGGCCCTGCACGCTGCATTTGTAGCCGACTCGTATCTTAGATTCGACGCTACTGGTGCCACAAAAGACACGTATGGCAGAATCACCAGTATGTCGTACACAACTCCAACCATAGCGGCGCTAAACGCCGACGTGGCGTCACTTTCCTGGTGGGTGCACTACGATCGTATTCTGGCCGATGGGGACTACGCCGACAACTATGGGTTGGCTGAAATTCCGGACGAGGTTCACTCCATAGTGAAAGACTATGGTGGAACTAACATAACGCTCAATAACGGCACGCTGTACACTGTCGTGCGGGTGTCGGTACTGGCGGCCGACACAGATTTCACTATCACGGAGGCCATGGTACGGACCGCATCTGGAACTCCTGGTGTGTCTGCAGTGCTGGTAGGCATCGCGTCAGAAAACATGAAATACTCAGGCGTGCCGATTAATATACTGAACAACGTTAGCATGCCAATCGCACAAGACCAAATTACCGTAGACTACACCGGTAATTTCGGATCTGACCTGGATATTGACGTCATCGTGTTTTACTACACCACCGGAGCCACCGCCGTGACGGAATGGCTGGATATCGGTCGTGGTGGTAAATCAGTGATGGGTCCGTTCCATTGGGAGGAGCAAGCATTAGATACCACGTCTGCCGGCGGAGCCGCCACACTTGCAGCTTGTACGTTAGGCAACAGTTGGTGGCGGCACGCAGATGTTGCTGGTATGTCCGTGGAAATGCCGATTGTTTGGTATAAAGTTGGTGTAATTTGGTATCAAGCCCGTCTTCACCGCGCAAATGAGTGGGGCATTCCTGGCGCACTTCCGCTGTCTGCTGGTTACCCGTTTTCCAACACCATCTCGCTGTCGACGATTCCTGCTGGAGCGCCTGTAGAAATAAAAATAGTTGTGCCGGCCACAACACCCGTGACCAGCAACATTCTCATCAATTACACATATACTCCGTATCAGGGGCTGAGCAATTCTGGTGGCGCCATAACCAATCCTTTGCCTGCGGCAGACTTGGCCAGGATCAAAGCTCTGGGGCACGGAACTGTACTGTGCAACACCGACTGGGTCATAACGCAGTCTGGTGCCTGCAGCAAATTTGGAGGCGTGGATTCGTGGACTGGGTGGCCGGTGCGTGAGCCAGATCGTTATCTCAATTACCAGTACAGCGCGTTCGCTGACTTCAACTCTCCACGCTTGGTGCGAACTAGGCAGCAAGGGTTGCAGGACACATTTGGGCGTAACAGTACCAATACCAATGCTGCCGCTGCGCTTAGATTGCCCAGCCCTGATTGTACGAATTCTGCCGCCAACAGACCGCTACCACAGGTACACGACCTTGATCCTGGCCGAGAGGGTGCATCGTGTGGTTGGTTCAGTTATGCACCCGCATATTACAATATGCTGACTGTAGACACCGGCACTCCCGGTACTGTCGTTAGCTTCTTACATAAAGACCAGTTTGTAAATGGCATTACACCGCTGAACAGTTATGCGTTACAGTACCAAGAAGAACTTTCTGAGTTTATCCCGGCTTGCTCATTCAAGGCCACACCCATAAATGCAGCCGTGTACGCCAGTACCGCTGGAGCCAATAATTTTTTCACTTGGGATTTTGATGGCGGCGTCGGTAATTTAAGCGTAGACTGTTCTATGCATTTACGCCGCCAAAATATACTTTGCTCTACATTCTCGTACTTAGAAAATTGGGGGGTGCCTAATAGCAATAACTCCTTAAGAGACGACTTAGCAGACAGCATGTTAGTGTTCAATACTATGCGCGTCAACTATGGTATTACGGCAGCACATGCTTTAGCGTATAACTACCTGCACGGATTTCAAACTTTGTCTTGGACAGGCGCGTGGTCAGCGTTTGGCGGAGCAATAAAGCAAGACAAGGTCATACTGTGCCATGGTTGTGGAACAATCCATCTGTACTACCAATCCATGTTGCTGGATACCCAACCTACATTGCGGATACACGATACTCCCGATGGTGCTTCTGTGTCGACCGAAAGATTTTTCGGCACCAACGCCATAGTAGAGAATTTTCGCACCATGGTATATGGTCAGAACGTTGTGAGTACCAGTACACCCGGATTAAGGATCGCCAAACCAGTAGATACAGTAGTGTTGCCGTGGACTGGCTCTGGGTCCCGCGCTGCTGAGTACAATGCGCTATCTTCGGATACTTCTCATGTACCAAACTATTACAATGACTCATCCAGCGCAGCATTAATTGGGACAGAAATCAAGTACCCGGATTCTTGGGATCCCGGCACGATCACGGCAGCCGAAGCATTACTGCGCGCCAGTGAAGTGTGGACAAATGTATACGGACGTGGTGTGTGTCTGACTGACTTCAACGGGGTGTACAGATTTAATATGCCGATACTGGTGCCTGGCAGCGGAACACCTATGAATGATGTTTTTGCCTATACGACTTTGCCGGTAGAAACAGCCGAATCACCTGCGTCGATACCTTCCGCACCCTATACCAGCCCATTTGCCAGAAGTCACCGATGTTACGATAGTGCAGATCACGGAGGTGCCATTGCTTATTGTGGGTTCGGCCTGCACATCAATCCCAGTGCTGCCACATATCATGGTCGTTGTGTAATGCAGATTACAGGAGGAATACTGGGCCAGATTAAGGCCGCACGCAATTACGAGTATGCGGAAACTATCCCTACGCCCGATGAAACTAATGCATCGGGTACTGCCTTGGACTTTTTCTGGCCCACCGGACGACCGATTCTGCAGCAGAAGTAACATTTGCTGTTGACAAACGTTTTGTACCTGTCATGTTACTACTATGGACGGCAACAACAGGAGCAGAAACATGAACACGAACAAGTACAGCACGATTCTCGCGGCGCTGCTGACGGCATGCAGCAACTTCACCGGCAGTCCCATGCCCGACAGCGCCACGGACGCTGTGGCTGACGCCAGTGCCATGCAGGACGCTGGCCAGGACAGTGCAGCGCAGACCGACGCCTCCATCCTGCAGGATGCCTCAACTCCTGCCTGCGGTGATGGCATCGTGAACGGCACGGAGCAGTGCGATGGTCAGGATCTCGCGGGGCAGACTTGCCAGACCTTTGGCTTCAGTCACGGCAATCTAGCATGCAACGGATCGTGTGCCGTCGACGTCCAGGGCTGCAACAACACGACGGTCTGTGGTGACGGTGTGGCCGAGGGCACTGAGGAGTGTGACCAGAACGACTTCTGGGGGCTGTGGTGCGGCGATGTTCCAGGCTTCGTGGCGGGTCAACTCGTCTGCACGGCGTCCTGCACGGTCTCGACGGCCCTGTGCTTGGAGTCAGTCTGCGGCGATGAGGTCGCGACTTCTCCCTACGAGCAGTGCGATGGTCCGGACCTTGCTGGTCTGACGTGCCAAGCCCTTGGGTTCGATGGTGGTGTGCTGGCGTGTCAGGACTGTGAACCCGATACCACGGGCTGCACGATGGACCCGTTTTGTGGTGACGGGGTGGTTGACCCAGGTGAGGAATGTGACACGATCCCTAACGGGGGCACAGTGACTGACGTGGACTGCACCGACTTTGGACTGGACCAACAGGAGTGGTCTTACATTAGGTGCTGGGATTGCAGTTATCTACCCACCAATTGCACGGATTGCGGCAACGGCATCGCAGAAGGTGGAGAAGCGTGTGACGTTGACGGTAATGGTGTGGTACACTACAGTGGAAACACACCGTTTTGTTTCCCCAGCGGAGAACCTGTCCCATGCGACGCCAGTACTTGCCACCTCGCCGCGTGCCTATAGTTCTCTCGCTCCCGCCACTTCTCCGGTAAAACCACACAGCACACCAACTGTGCTGGAGATCTAAAATGTCCGACGTCATCGATATCACAAGCGCCAAACCCGATCCCAAGCCTGCAGGTTCCATCCCGAGCAGCATTCCCGAGGAAGACCGTGGCCCCCTCAATGAACTATTTTTAGAAATGATGCTGCTGCGAAATGGAATGGCGGCCCTGCAGTCACAGGCCGAGACCCTACAGATTAGGCAGCAGGCTATTCAACAGCAGGGTGTCGAACTGCAGAAGCAATACGATGCCAAGCTCGCCGAGGTGAAGGTGCGGCTTGGCATCCCGATCCATTGGGTCATCGACACCAGGACGGGTGCAACGGCCCCGCCGAATGCCCAGCCTGGTGCTGCACCCGCTCGTTAGTCCTTAGTTTTCCGGTAAAAACCTAGTCGTGGAGGTGTCGCGTGCCGACGAATTTTCCAACTGGTCTCGATACTGTCGGTGCCGGCGGCACCCTGGGTCCAGGGTTCGTTAATGCTGGTCCTGTGGTCAATCCAGCCCAGAACATCGATGCTGTGATCCGCAATAACCTGAACCTTGGACTCATCGCGACCCAGACAAAACTAGGGATTGACGGTGACCTGACCCCCACGTCAGTTGACTGGGGACTTCTGGGAGCCGGAGGAACGCCGAATCAGGGTTTGCAATTTGCTGCAGCGGGTGCCGTGTTCCCTGGGCAGCAAGCCGATGCCGGTATTTTCCTTCACGCCGCGACTAATTTGCCGGCGTTCCACTACGCCGGTGATGTAGTCGCGACCTATTACGACGTACTTACGACGTACAACAATTGGCTGCAGACTAACGTGGTGTTCAACACTACGACCGCGACCGAACAAATACAATTTCTCAATGCGGTATACACCGGAACTGGGGCTCCCACTACAGATGGTGCGGTGTTTATCAGGATGGAGCCGGCGGCTACTTCATTACCTGCGTTGAATGTTTTCACTCTGGACTCTGGCAACAATGACGCCTGCATGGGGATCAAAGCTCAGGCATCAACGGTCGGGACTGCCATGGCCGGCGGTGCCTACCAGATCGGTGTCTACAGCTCTACCGACGCTACCTCAGTGGCGGCTGCCATTGCGCGGGGCTACGATTTTTATGCCGCTGCCCCACCGGCGCCAGCAGGTCCAGGAACTTATCATTCGTATGGGTTCTATTCTGCAGCTGGCCACACCTACGGTTTCTATTCGGTGTCGTCCTCTGGGACTGGATTTTTCTCCAACAGCGACGTCTACGGATTCCGTGCCACCGGTTCTACCCATGGGTTCTACGCAGATGCTGGAAATGACTATAACATTCATCTGCAAGCCGCCAATCTCTACGACATCTACACGGCGCAGACCATAGTGGAGTTCACGTTCAAGGACAACACGATAGACAAATTCTGGCTGAACTCCACTGGGATCAGCGATGGTCGCAGAAGCACCGATGGCATGCTGGCCCTGAGTTTCCCGACACAAAGCCACGCAGTCGCGCAAATGATATCATCGTGGTCCGCCGCAGGTGGCAGCGACAAGCTGGGCGGCATCGCCTACAAGACCACCGTGACGTCAGGCCCGACTGCTGGAACCGTCGGACCCTTGGTAGCCGCGGGCGTCATGACGGGGTACGAGGCAGCCCACGCGACCAATAAAGACGATGCTGCTACTTCGACTCACAGGTCCTTCTACTCGGCGTTTACGTTCACAAATTCCGGTGGAGGTGCAGTAGCCGATGAAGGTGGAACCGCATATGGTCTCCACATCAATATGCCCGAAACTATCGAAAATACAACTGGGCACTATCACAATAATGATGGTACGTACGCGTTCGATCGTTGGGCCATCAACGTAGAAGCAGGAGAGTCGAAACTGCGCCGCACATTGATTGAGGGCCCAGCTACTCTAGATAAAGCCGTGCTGCATCTTAATCAGCAAAATACCGGGGCCTTCCCAATTTTAGCCTTAGAGGGCAAATCGGCTCCTGATACTACGGCCAACTTCGATACTGCAGCAATTGCAGGTTTCACCTACCGGGGTATGTACCGAGTTTCGGTAGTGGATAGTGCCGGTACACTGAACGCCGGCACCTATTGGGTGCCACTGTACACGATTTAATTTATCATGTCTAATTTCGGCCCAGCACAATTTGGTCCTGCTGTTTTCGGTGGAGAACCAGTTCCCCACCTATTCTTGCAGATCGACGCGGAACTTACGACAATAGCGAGACGCTATATCGCGCGAGGCCACACGGACGGCACCAGTCTTCGCTGTACCGATTTCGCAGTTGGCCAGGGCGGCTTTGATCCCCTGGACTATTTGGCGGCCCTGCCGGTCAATTCTGACGTGTTTGATGTATTGGTGGACCCAGTGTTCACCGACACCATTGACTACATCGAATGGGCCAACACCCGGTCGGTCGTGTTCTATTGTTTATTGAACTCGGGTGACGCCGCCGGCAACTATCTGGGTGAAATCGGGATCTATGCCGTAATTCAAAACTCTCCCATTATTGCTGAAAACGGTACGCCAATTCTATACGCCGTGGGCCACTTCCCCATGTTGTGCCGTCCTACGGTCGCGGGCGTCAACTCTGGTCGTGTTGTACTGCGCGTGACCGTCACGACATAGGATCATCATGGTTCCTCATAGTTTGCATTTTCAGCGCAACCATGAAGTTTAATTGAGCTGAGTGGGCATTCTCCAGAAATATTTCTATCCCCAGAGCTACTATCTAGCTCAACAGGTGCACCACGGGCATCTGGAAGATTATTGGCCCTATAACGAGCAAGCAAAATAATCTTCACTTTGCGGAAATCGTCAAGGTTATTGATCTCATCGTCGTAGAAACGTTCCCGTACGATAAGAGCACCATTGACATCCGCGTTGTTTTCATACCCACAAGCCGAACACTTAAAATGTGCTTGGTCCTGTCGGTTTCCTTTGTCAACAAAACCACACTTAAAGCAAGCCTGCGAAGAATATGCCGGTTCTACTGCTCTGTGTTCTATTCCAGCTTGTTCTAGCTTTTCGCCAAGTCTTTTCTTAATAAAACCTAATTGACTTGCTTTCAACCTACGCTGCATTGATTTGGATTTCATCCGCATGTCGTGCACGGATAAATCTTCGTATGCAACAATTACGCTTGGACCCAAATGCTTTAGCGTGTCGTTTAGAACTTTACCAATTACACACCTGACAAACCGACCATTTCGTCCATCGGCCAACGAAACTTTAGGCTTGTTTTTCTTCTCAAGACAGTGGTTTAACTTCTGCTTCCGGGCAAATTTCTTTGCTTCTTTGTCTGCTCTGGTAGCAATTTCTTTTGTAACTTGTCCGAATTGTTCCCCCGTCGACAGTGTGATCATCGAGACCACGCCGATGTCAACACCAACTAGTTCCTTCTGTGTTTCTTTTGGGGCTTCGGGTATAACGTCTTGCCTAGTCTTAAAAATAAGAGTAAGCTCCCATTGCCCTGCGATTTTATTCAATTCCATGCCGGAACAAGGTTCCCATTTGTCCGACTTCATATGCTGACGAATTGATTTGTACAGAACGATGGGAATTAAACTTCTTTTATACGGCGTTAGTGTAGTTAACCTGAGCCAGGATTCAAAAGAATTTGAATTTGATGAAGTTTCTAGCGAAAGAACATGACTAGTGGTTTTAAGACTTATATTTTTAATCTCTGGTGGTTTCTTGTCTTTATGCCTGTCTTTCCTCCAACGGATCATTACAGCACAAGCCTGCTGCCAGGCTACTTTTTGCCAACGCTCTGGTAGGGCTGTGGTAAATTTAGGGTAGCTACCTTTTTTGGCAGATGCTTTTTTCTCAGGGTGTTCGACTAAATAGTCGACAAACTGTTGGACGAGTGGTATGTATAGGCCAGCGATGGCATCGAGCTGGTCAATTTTTCCAGCATTGCCTTGATCGAGTTTAATATGGTTGAACGCTTTTTTCATCGTAGGAGTTTTACATTGGATGAGCCCAAATCTCCCCAGTTATTTTGGGTAGCAGCAAACAATGCAGAATTGTAAAATATAATTAGGTCCAGTTTGGAGATATAAATTCCATGCCGTACATCGAGATATTTGATCAGGGTACAGACGCGACTTGGCAAAAGGGAGCTGGTGGGCCATTCGCTACGTTGATCGAGTACGTCTGGCAGAATTCTTTGGGCGATGCCCAGTACATCTGGACCACTACGCCCAATACCGCCGTATCGGCCAGACTGCACACGGGCAACCCAACTTCATGGCCCCGTGCCCACCGGTTTGACGCCGTCAGGCTAACGGCTTTAGTGCGGACTACTGGGGTCTCCAGTACCTGCAGATTCAGGATCAAAATTTTAGGCCAAGAATTTGATTCCCAAGACTACACCGTGACGGCTGGTGCCACTTATGCCGAGATTTCGTGGTTGCTTCCGACACTTCCCGATGGAAATGGTTGGAGTACCACAAGACTGTGGTACGAGTACACTGGCTTTGAAGCCGGAATAGTGTTCATCGGCGGAGATGAATTGCGTTGCAGCCAGTTGCGGTTTCATTCAATCGATGAACCGTACCCACACTGGACTCTGGTGCCAGATGCCGCCGGCACCTCGGCTCAATGGGCTCCGTACCCCGCAACCGTCCAACCGTTCACCACGCTGCAGCGGTATGACGGTGACGAGAGCTATTGCTGGTCAGCCGTTGGTGGCGAAGTCTCGACGTTCACGCACGACCCCATAGGGGCGCCGGACCCGACCGTGATTGACCGCGTTAGAGTTACGGCGTTGGTCAAGAACATGTCGTCGACTCCCCAGACCGTCACGACACTGCTGCGAATTGCCGGCGTGGACTACCGCGGTGGCTGCGATACCCTCGGAACCGTCGTGCCGGCCGACGACGTCTGGCATATCATCTGGACCGAGTATATCACGGATCCTTCACTGGCCTGGCCAGCCGGCAATCCTGCAGGTGGGCCGTGGACCCAAGCACAGATCAACGCGGCCGAGATCGGATTTGAAAATACCTCTGGTGGAAACATTCGTGTCACGTCGTTGGCGGCCGAGGTATTCCTAACGCCTCCTGGCTCCACCGTAATCGACTGGTTCCCAACAGCCAACGGATTCTATACAGATTTTGCAATCATGGCACCCAATGTAGGTGAGGCTGCTTGGGAGGACGTCGACGAAGACCCACCCGATGACGCCGCCAGTTATATTGAAGCTGACGCTACAACGGCCGGCACACCGCAGTATTGCTCGTTTGTCTGTGGTGGAGCGGGAGTACTGCCTGCGGGTGAGCGCGTTTACCTCGTAGAATTGACCGCCAGGGTGCGGTTAGGTGGCGCACCGCACGCGACTGCCGAGATTGTTCCGGTACTCCACTGGACGGGTGCATGGCCACAACAGCCGTTGGGCAAACCCATTACGATCGAGGACACCGGCGGCATTTGGTTTGACGTCAAATGGAATTATATGGCCAATCCACTCACGGGTCGTTGGGAATGGGCCACAGGGGACTATCAAGACGTCCACAGTTACGAATTCGGCGTTGGGGTGCTACAAGGCGACGTGCTGGTATCAAGAATTAGGGCCAGAATCATCACGTGCCCAAATTATCCGGCGGCTGGCGCTGCTGACCCCATCGACATGCAGATGACAACCGGCGCCATCAATATGATTAACAGGTCCACGGGTGACGGCACCTTATTTGCCGTGACGGAATTTGGCGTTGGCCTGGGTGGCTACGACATCACGGCCCCTGGAACTGTTGTGCCGGTCGTGCCGGGCGATGTCGCACTGATTTCAGAAATTTGGCGTGGCCCCTTGACCCACGTGCAGTACGATTCCACAGTTGCACCGATTCCAGTGCAATATTGGTGCAGACTGCCTCGAGGCGAAGCAATCCATGGAATCGGTGAAGTAGGGTTGTGGGCTGAGATCTTATGGTCGCCGTTCCCCTGGGAAATCGGCACGTCGTTCCTATTTGCTATACAGCACCATCCTCTCCAGACTCGACATCAGGATACCGTGGGTCTTTACGTCCTGACTGTCACGTACCCGTAGAAAAAGCTTGCATTCCACTGCGTTTACGCTATAATGAACCACGACACACAGAGGAGCAACATGACCTTTCCCCGCGGAACTTCTTCTATCCTGTTGCGTAAAACTGGGCTGTCGTCGTCGCAAATCAAGGCCATTACGCATCACCTAGAATTCGCACACACTAATTTTAAGGACGACAAGCTGCTGTATTCGTGGTGGCACACTGAAAATTGGGAACTCGATAGCTGGCGCGTGCATAATAATTGTGGTAGAATTTTCCTGTGGACTGCCTACGACAGCTTCAACCTTGGTAGGTTCATTGTAAAACTTTTGGGTGACGCGCTGGCGGACGAAATTCATATTGATTCTTGGCACTCTGTCTACTCATACGACCCAACAGACAAGTATTTCATTCGTGCCAAGCTAGAAGCAGCTGAGAAATTCGAGGCTTAAAATGCCAATTTTTGAATATCAGTGTACGAAATGTAACTCGGTGCAGGAAGAGTTTTTGAATCGAGATGAACACCCGGAGATCGTGTGTTCTACTTGTGGTGCCGCAGCGCAACGAATCATGTCATCCCCAAACCATAAATATGTTGGTTATGGATTTTACGCCACGGACTACGGCGCAAAGTATTATTGCAAGTCCGAAAAGGATGCTGAACTTTCTCGACAGGGCAAGTTGCCCAGCAAATGAGCGGTTGGTGGTTTTCTACTAAAACTCGGTAGAAGCAAAATCGCGAGAGACGGTTCGGTCATGTTTAATTAAAATTAAACATGTGGGTTGAAACTATAAAACTGACTACGGTGCTACTTATTTTTGTAAACTAAGACGGAAAAGCAAGAAACCCACCGTTTCTTGCTGCGGCCCACAGCGCAGATTAATTCCTACCCGCTTACCTCTCTTCCACCTTAAATTGTAATAGAAATCAATTTCAGATTAACGGAATCGGTGTGTCCCGATGACTATTTCTCTATTCACGCAATTTCAAGATTTTCTTGCATCCGCGGTACAAGATACAGATTTTGTACGCAAAAACACCATGATGCAGGATGCGACATATCGGCAAACTGTGCTCGATCGCATTAATGCGTTGACGCCCGAAGTAGAAATTACTCAGACCCAAGACGATGTAATTTCTCAACTCGGCATGATGGAAATCAACGATTCTGCCCGAACTATCGATTTCGTGCCGCGTGGGTTCAATACGACCCTTTCTGCTTACCGAGAGGGCACAGTTCTGGCACCAAGATTTATCCATTTAAATAACGAATCTTCGCCAGATTCAGTACGCTATATTCTATCCGATTGGTCCCCTACCAGCGCGGGCGCCGGCGCGTGGTTGCTCAACGACCAGCTCGAGGTAAAGCGGCGATTCCCGCACTACGGAGCCAATACTGCTGGCGGGCAATATGCAACGGCCGCGGATGCTATTTCAGTTACAATCGGAGATGCTTTTTACTTCATCGTGGCTAATTATAGCCAGCACGTTGTTCAAATTTACGAATGGTCGTCCCCGTACGCACACATCGTCAATATCGGAACTGTCGGTGTTGCGGGCGCGGACGACACCCACTTCACTAACCCCTGGGCGCTGGCGTTCGACGAGAACACCAATTATTTGTACGTCGCGTGTCCCACGGGTCAGCCAGCTGGCGCCACAGCGTCGAACGGCTTCGTAGCGGTTTGGGATCTATCACTTCCAGCAACCCCTGTGTTCGTCAGCATTCCTTATTTCTACGCCGGAACCGGCTCCCTCGTTGACGGCCAGGTTCATACGCCCACAAGTTTGTCTCACGACGGGACTTATTTGTGGGTTTGCAACGGAAATGATTCTACCGTCGGTGCTTTGACTTTTGACGCTATGTGTGTACGTTATATTGAGGCCCAAGGCGCTGGATATCAGCTCCGCACGCCGGTTCAAATTAATACTATAGCACTTAGTGGCGGATTTACGCGGCTGTATATTACAAATTCATTGACCGGAACAATCGAAGAATTCGACGCCGTCACATTCGAGCATCTAAACTCCTACGGCGTCAGAGCCACGGAAGACAGCACCGTTGGTTATACACGCCTGTCTACCAAGATTTTCGGGGCTCTCGGTACTCCAACGGGAGTTGTTGCCGATTCTGTTCTAATTGATGATGAAACTACTCCGGTGCTCGTAGTTGCTGACACCGGAAATAACCGACTGCATCGTTTTAATCTAGAAGCCTACACTGAAGACAATTACGTCAATTTTGCTGAACTGTCCTTCGGAGTACCGGTTTCGATCACGGGCTGGTCTTTGAGCGGCACGGTGCCTATCGATATGGTCACGGTGTACTACCGGACCAATTCTACGGAGCAGTGGCGAGAGCTTCCACAAGAATCCAGGGTGCCGGCTTCCCGTACACTGCAGTTTAGGCTCGGTGTGTCGATTAATTCCGATCAATTTGTCGCGCCGTGGAGCGTATCGGCTCTATATATTCGCGGCATTCAGGCATAACATGCTCGAGTACAAACCCATCGCGCATCCTGAAGTTAGCCTCGCGGTCGTTGTGACTGAAGTAAACGACATTCCGTCTGCGCTCAGAATTTACTTGCGCACACAGATGACCATCGCGACCCCCGCGACGTACATCACGGCCAACAGCTTAGTACCTGAAGTACTGTCGCGTGCTGGCTTGCCCGAAACGTATACACTCAGTAACTACGCGGTTGTCTCCAGTGAAACGCGCGGTCAATTGTATTTCTACGTAATTTCTGCTGATGTCACGGTAGCGTAACTATGACTATTGCAATTACCAGCGCGATCAAGTCCACGTCCGAACAGTGGGCTGTTTCCGTCACGCTGACCACGTACACCGTCATCGCAGACCCGGCCGGCTATATTTCTGGATCCGCTGCAGTACAACAAGAAATTATTTCTCGTGCGGGTTTAGACGCCGACGTTGTGTACATTGCGGTAGCTCTGGTTTCTTCGAGTGCTGTGGGCAGCAAGTATGTTTACGCGCTCACCGTGACATTCGGAGACGCGCTGACTGCGGGCGGGCACACTCACGGCTGTGACACTGTGACGTATCCCTTGCAGTGTGGCTACGACGTTGGGCCCAGTATTGCACTTTCAACTACTCTGGGCCCAGTTATCTTTTCGCGCCCTAGCTCTCTGGATATGGATTTCCTGCAGCTTCGGTACGGCTCTACTGACTTATTTAAAGTTGGATCTGCCGCGGTTCGTCTGGGAAACCATACAGAGTTCTATCCCGATGCAACGTATGACTTTGGCACTCCGGATGCCGGGGTTACTCTCAGGCGACCCAGGGATGTTAGAATTAGTCGGGACATTTACGCAGGCGGAAACATTCGATCCGGTGGCTTCGGCATTTTTGCTGATTACTGCCGAGCCAAGTACGACGTTCTAGCTCCACAAGCAGTAAATCCATCGACCGACGCGTCAGTACGCCACATTTATGTAAATTCAGTAGACAATTCGTTGCGCTGGTGGGATGGAACAGTTGAACACATCATCGGAACTTCCAGCGGAAGCGACACTGTGGGGTTGTGGAATTGCGACGCTGGCGTACAGATCCGAGATGTGGTATTTTGTGATGGCGCAGACCACGTAAACCGCGCCAACGCCACGACATTGGCGGGGCGCGGAATTGCTGGTATTTGTGTTTCTAAGCCCACAGGCACCACAGCAATGATTCGCTATTCGGGTGAAATCTCAGGATACGGCGGCCTAGTATCCGGTAGCGCGTATTTCGTTTCGACTTCATCCGGGCTCATGACTGATTCTCCAGGTAGCTTGGGTGTGGGTAATACCTTGGTTCAAGTTGGCATCGCCAAAAATACAACAACGCTGGCTTACCAGCCCACTGGCGCCAGCATTATCTAGCTCGAGGACGCAAAATGGCAAATTTTCCACCGCTGTTTCTTAATACCACCCTCGGTCGGCCTGAGCGTCTACTTCCAGCAGACGGTGGGCTGCAAATTGATGTCATTGACTGTGCAGCCGCGAATACAAATGTTCGTATTTTTGCAACTCCAACGGGAGGTGGAGGCACCACCGTTGAATTTTTGTCCAGTTACACCGGAACTGCGCTTTTCGGCGCTACCGGTAGCACTATTAGTTTCGTCGGCGGCGCACGAGTAACTCAAGGTTTCCGCGTCGACGGGGCGACACTACTTGACGGCGACGTCACGCTCGGCGATACCAACGCTGATGTCGTCACAGTTCCAGGGAAAATTGCTGGCCAGATCGTGTTTGTCGCTACAGCGAACCACGACCTGTCCGTAGCCAATGGAATTCTTTCTCTGACGGCTTCAGGCACCGGGAGTATCACCGCGACTTCCGCGACGAGCCTTGGGTTTGCTGCCACGGCAGGAGCTGCGACACTAACCGCCGGCACGACGATGTCGTTGACCTCCACGGGCAACGCTACGGTGGGAACGTCGGGTGCTGCTACTTCGTGTACACTGCGCGGGCAAGGCGCTAGCGTCCTGTTGAACCAGGCGGCACCGAACGCTTCCTTGGTCGGTTTCACCGCGACCTCAATCGTCGGCGGGCTGAACGAACTCCGCGCCAGCGTCGCCACGGCGTCCCCGTCCAATGTAGTTGGTGAGGCTGGTGGGGTAGTGGTTGGAGATCTTCTGTGCCTGGCCGATGATGCCGGTACACCCAAACTATACAAATGCGATAATGCAAACGCAGCAAGAAACAAGCCTGTTGGAGTTTCTTTGGAAATAAAGGCTGCCGGCGCTGCTTGTCGCTACACTACCACGGGTTCTGCTATCATTAACACCCTGCTTCTGGCCGCAAATACTGGAGCTTATGTATTCATGGACACCGGTGCTGGCGCAGGCAAAGTAACGGTCACGCCGCCTGTAGCCGGGACCGTTATGGTCGTAGGCATAGTTTCCAAGGGCGGTGCCGCCGGAACCGCAGAAATTATCTACCAGCCGTTGCTTCCTACCGTTTGGTAATTTAATTAGCCATGGCCGCCCGCACACCTATTTGGTTCGACACGTCGACTAATATCGGGAGTAACCGGATATTCGGTACGACTGATACTCTGACGATCGACACCGTTGCGACCGACCCAGTGAATTTCAAATTGGGTGGAGTTTCGCTGTTTTTGATCGACAGCGCCACGGGCTATGTGAAAACCCGTTTCGGATTTCATGTAGCGGTCGACGGCACCGGCAATGTCGGGGAGCAATTCACCTTCCGACCCGCTGTCGTGAATGCTGCGACTACCGTAGCGGCAGGCGCAGTATTTGGTGTGGGTGCTGGCTCACGTTTGGAATTAAATACTCTGACGCTCGGACACGGTAATGTCAACAAATATATCGACGCGGATCAAGGGCTTGCGGCTAATCCGTCAATCCGGTACAACGCCGTAGCCGCACGCTGGCAATTTACCGATGATGGCACAACGTGGGCTACAATCGCATCGGCAGGTACCACTTGGGATGGCATTTATTCCACTGACAAAACCCTTACGCTCGACGATACCGGATTAGTTTGGACCCAAACAGGCGCAAATAAAGGTACCGCTTTGACGATTGCCCGCACATTAGTGGCGGGTGACACCAATGGACCATTGGTGCATTTCACTGGTTCTGGTGATTTTGCCCCGCTGCTCGTCACCAACTCGTCGACGGCTTACAGTATTGACGTAACGCCCAGCCCCACGGAGGTCAACGCCTTGGGCGTGGTGGTGCGGCGTACTGGACACACCGCCGCCAACCCCGCGGTGGAGGTGTACGACGATTCATTAGCCTCATCGGTTTGGCGTGTGACTTATGCTGGAAATCAACTTTGGGGTTCCGACGGTTTGGCCAGCATCGGGGCGGCAATCGACAATCGACCAGACTATGCCTACATTAAAACTGGTGTAGCGGTCGGGGCCGTTGTGGGTGCGGGTAATGACGGTAGCCGTCTGGCCCTGAACTCTTTAACTTTGGGGCATGCGGCTGTCGATAAGTACATTTACGCGGATCAAGGCGGCGCCAATGACCCAGGTGTGCGTTATAATAACGCCACGACCGTCTGGGAATTGTCGAACGACGGGGTTGCATGGAATTCCATCAATCCTCTCGTCACTGATGGAAACATCACGCTGACTGGCGGCGGCAGCATTGTGTCTACTGCTGTCGGCAACATCACAGTGCAACCTGACGCCGGCGGCAATGTATTTCTTGTTGCCTCCAATCCTGGTTTCGTCAATGTCGGGACCGGCACTCCCACTGAGGCTACTCAAAGCTATTCGCTATATGTTCAGGGTGATTTTGAAATAGGCAAAACTACGTATTTCCGTGGTCAGCATAATTATTTCAGAGGATTTGATACCAATATTACAAATTCTTTGGGTGACATATATCTGTCGATTGAACCGTGTGCCGACGCAGGTATCAATTTCCTCATTGGAAACGGCAACAACAAAGCCAATCGAGTTTTTGTATTTGCGGACTACGCTAATACCGGCGGCAATGGATACTCTTCCCACAATACACTACACACTAATCCCACAGTATACTGGCACTCTGCCACTGTTGCTCCAGCCGGAGACACTCAGTGGATTTCTCGGTATCACGACCAGACCAACGGAGTAGATAGTACTGGAACCGGCGGGCATTTGCTGGCGCCGTACAATGGTGCGGTGTATTTCGAACAACAAAGTACCGCCTCTACCAATTTTTGTATTAAAACATTTCACCAAACCATCACGTTGGCGTTGGCAGCTGAGACAGATGTGGGCTTGACCCCCAACGGAATTATCCTAGGTGCCGCGATCCGCGTGTCCACTCAGATAACTGGGTTGGATTCGGCAGACCACCACATCAAATTAGGCATTGTCGGTACCACTAATAAATACTGTGATGCCAGCCAAGGCGGTGCGGCCACCACGATAGACGTAAACAAAAAAGCCAAGTACACTAGTTTGGCCGTCGTGGCCGAAACCAGCGCGCTCAAGCTGACCGTAGACGGTGGTGGTGATAACATTCCCGCATCCGGTGCCGTTGAGGTAGAGGTTCACTACCTCCTGCAAGTCGATATTCCCAACCCGTAGTTTCTGATTTTTCCTGTAAAACAGTCTCACTCCACGAAAGGACACTAACAATGTCAAAGCTCATCTTTATTCTAGCTGTTCTAGTCTCATTTCCGGTATACGCGCAGACTCCTGCGGCTCCAGCTACTCCAGGTATGACGGCCTCCGCGCCTGTTGTCCCCGCGATGGCCGCGCCCTCAAAGCCCGTTGCCGCAGCGCCTGCAATGGTCGCCCCGATGAAGGTGGACCTTGCACCCATGGCCGCGGCAGCTCCGGCACCCGCAGTTGACGCAGACGATGCCAATTTCTCGCCTGCAGATGCGACCCCGGCCGAGACTGTGGTTTCCGTTATGGCCGAGACTCCAGTCATGGAGGCGGCTCCAGCCAGTGCGCCGAGTGTGCCGAAGACCACGCCCACGAATTGGCCCGCTATCATCACGGCCATCGGTGCAACGCTAACCGCGCTGCTCGCTCTGCTCGGTAGTCTTGGGTTGCTCAAGTGGACTAAAAACGCTCGCGTGCAAATGATTCTCAAGATTACGAAAAAAGGGACTGAAGCTTTTCTCGCGTATGCCGAGAAGTCTCCTGCGACTTGGGATGACGCTGTCGCCAAGATTCTTGACAATACCAATGCGGTACTTCTGGCGAGCAGCGAAGACCCGCTGACGGCAGAGGAGAAGGAAACCGTAGTTAAGCTCGCAAACTCCTACAAGACTGTCGCTGGAAAATAAAATGCCCTACACCACCGCTGCGCCCGCTGATACCGCCAAGTGCGTGGATCGAAACGCTGAAGAGATTTCGGCTAAAATACTGGCGGCCAAAGCTCCGACTTGGAAGGTCGCACTTTGGTGGACTTTGGGAATTGCAGCGGTGGTGTCGATTATTGCCGTCATCATTGTAATGATTTCTAAAAAATCGTCTGTGGGCCCAGCTGTCGACGCCGTTATGCAATTCAGCGAGGATCAAATTCGACAGGCAGAGGCCGCTAAAAAGATAGAAATCGCCCGCGCAGAGGGCGTGGCCGAAGTTAAACTAGACGAAATTCGCGCTGCCATGACGATCAAGGACGAGCATGAACGCCTCAAACGTTTGGTCGAAATCTAGCGTTGGTTTTTTCAGCGGCGCTGTATTTGCAGCCGTAATCTTGGTTGTGGCTTGGGGCTGCGGAGATACTTTACCCAAAGTACCAACGTATGCCGAGGCGGAAGTTCAAGCTAAAAAAGATTTTACTCCGCATGTACTTGCTGAAACCACCATATTCGACGGTGGAGTCGGAGATGCAGGTAAAGACATCGTTTTGTTGAAGGACGCTGTAGCACCATTCTCTGGTGCATTGGTAGGCGAAAAGCGCTACGCTATTTTTAAAGCCATTCGAGCAGACCGAAATCTGCTCGTTGAAAAATATCGAGCAGAAGCCATCGCCGCTAGAGCCAAGGAAATTATTCTTAGTGCTACCAATAAGCGCTTGGCAGAGATAAGCAAACGTGATTGGTTTGAGCGGAATGCGCTGTGGATTGGAGTCGTTTCTGGTGTTTTGCTCGGAACTGCCCTCACGGTTGGGCTGGTATACGGCTTGACTGGCGGGGATGGGATAAAGTAGGTGTCGCATGGACTATACTGATGTTTTTGAAACTTGTTGCCGAGGTAGAAGCTGTTGCCCTGAAGTGCAATGTCAGGGCGATTACGTTTGGATCAAAGACGACGACGGCGAAGTGGTCCACATGACCATCGCGGAGCTACTCGACGTCTGCACGACCGTTGTAGAAAAACTACAGGCTGAAAAATTCGAGTAACATGTTACTTTTCGCTTTACTGACTTACGGTATTGTGTTCCTTCTGGCTGATGCCCGACTTTTCGGGTGCGACGCCAAGCTGTGGAATGCTGGCAGCAATCCAGAGCAAGATTGCAAAGAAATAGGTGTATTTAAAATCAGGCAGGTGCTGCTCCGTAATTCTTTTTTCTCAGACCTGTTCGGCTGCTATTTCTGTACAGGCTGCTATGCCGGCCCCATCGCGCACTGGCTGCTGAGCTACGGATTAGGATCACAGTATTTCTTGTACTCGGGCGTTGATCTAGGCCCCGCCGTCGTCATGACCTTGATTTCTGCTCCTCTGGGTGGGGCCGTCGCATACATCATTGACACCGTGGTCTCCAAGCTCGAGGCGTGATGCTGCTGCAAACCATACAAGATGCGCTCACGCGACAGCTTTACGAAGGTGTCAGCGGAACAGTTATACCGCGAGGCCTGGCCTATCCGTTAGACCCGTTTTTAATGGGAACTGTGCGTTTTGGCAAAAAATTAGGGTTTGAGTACGCAGTCTTAGTGCCAGATAATAGATACACTCTGGTAGAAGACGCTATTTATAATACAAGTGCACTGATAGTAGATCGTTCGCCCACCTGGATTAGTTCTGGGGATTTCGTTTCTGTCGGACAACGTGAGTTACATCGTGTCGAGGACGTAAGCAAAAATACCATCCTTTTGTCTACCCCGCTGCTCGCCGACCATCTAGCCAATACTTTTATATACCACCACAGCGCCGCCATTACAGTGGAGGGCAGCTATGCCGTGGATCAACCCACGATCAATATCGACACCCCAACCAACTGGATTGTAGTTCCGGGTGACGTTATTTGTATTTCATACGATACCACAATCGATGCGTTAGCATTCAATGAATACACAATTACTTCGGTGTCAAAAATAGGCAGCACTCCGTTTACAATCCAATGGCTCATCACACTAGACCGTGGTATTCAACGGAGCCTTACGGATGGCGAAGTAATTCAACTCAGAGCCTACCCGGCCTACGCCTCCAAGGCACTAAAAATACCGCAGTCCGGCGAGGCTATTATTGGTGTTGTGGGCCCGTATTTATTGGATTGGACTTCGATGCCGTTTGTAGACAAATTGGAAGCAACAGAGTACCAAACAGTCCAGTACCTAGATAATACGTTGACCCCTACCGGTTCTCCTATTCCTATCGCCAAAAATACTTACGCGTTAGATGTTCCGATACGGGCAGACCAATTCTTTTTCTGGGACAAGGTTGCTGGAGAGCTTAATTACGACAATGGGATAAAACGAGTCATCGGACAGTTCGATGCAACTCCGGGGAGCGCAACCGAAGGCTGGTGGTGGATCAAGCACACGGCAGTGCCCTATATTGGTGTACCGACGACACAGGCGCGCGGTTATATCATCACGCCAGCAAAGTCTTCTTTTTTTGACACTGACTACTTTGTTATTCCCGACGACGTAGATCAAATTAGATTTGAATACAAAACCACCGGTGCCTACGTACCGACAACAGAAGTGCACGCTGCCGGAGCTATTCCGATCACTGGTGCCCCATTCCCTTCAGATAATGATACGTTTACTCTGGATAATGGATTCGGCACCAGTATTACATTTGAATTCAAACGAACCGTTGGGTTTGTTTCGGCCAACTTAACGTTCAGAGTTATCGATATCATCGCTTCTGCATTCGCTACTGACGTTGCTGTGGCCATGGAAGCTGCAGTCAATGCAGTAAATTCAATTTTAGGCATAACTGCGATTAACGTCGGTCCGGTGCTTGGGCTTACGAACGACGCAATAAGTACGTTGGGTAACACAGCTATTTTAACTACTGGCGCGGGTTGGTTTGCAGGTATAACTAATTTCACCGGTGGTACCGACAAAGTCGAAACAATAGACATTAGTGCTGCCACCACTATAACGGCCATTCAAGTTGCGAATCTTACGGCAGCAGCGATCAATCGATCTGGCCTCCATGTCCACGCAGATTACTCTTCGCTTGCGCCTTCCGTTGCGCTGGCAAGCACGGTCCAAGGCCCAGCGGGCAACGGCGCCATTGTAGAAACTGTATTTGCGCCTGGGTTTATAGTTTCAGGGATGTCCGGCGGAACTGGCGGCAAGACTTGGGGTTTCAGATTTTTATCCGACTGCGACGCGCGAGTACGTGTTAGATTTTACCCCAATGCTTGGCAAGATACTTTAGTTTTAGCCCATATCGATACGGCTATTTCTGTGACGCTGGCGGCCACTGACTTGCCCGTAGAGCGCATCGACATTCTAGTGGCAAAACCAAGTACTGTTCCGGGTACGGAAGTGCAAATGTCTGCCTGGAGCGTGAGCCACGCCAGAATAAAAGCGCTGCAGCATTTTTATGTGGCACACGTGCAAGGCGAACGCAACTATGTGTGCACGGGCATGTGGGCCAAGCAAGCCTTTAGATCTCTAGATGATCTAAAGCTTCCATTCGACAACGGCGGAGCCCTGGACTCGGGTTTCGTGATGGTGTAGCGATGGGCAGTATTCCAGCTCTAAATTACACAATTCGTCACTCTCTGGACCGCCTGCGCCGGCAGCACCAGTACTACGAACAAGAAATTCTCATCACGCGGAAGCTCATGTTTGGGCTTCCCGGCGTAGCCACAGCGCCTTCTTTTGGTATTGTTTCGGCTACAGATCCTGTCGGCCATGTTGCAGGATCTACGGATACCCTGGTCGTTTCACAGAACGGGCAAGACCCATTGTCCGTAGATGTAAACGCCGGTTACGGCGTATTTTTGTCTGGGGTTTGGATTCAGCTTCACGCAGCACAGGTGCGTATTGCCCTGGCCGACACCACGCCCGCGGTACCCAACGTGGTGTATCTGCAGTATATGTTGGATACTGCGGCTGTCAGTTTGAACGATTCTCTGCAAGCAGTCTCTCCCTATACTTTTCGTATTGGTGGAACCATCGATACTTCGGCGCTATCCGAGTCGATACTCATTGGTACCCTGACAGTAACAGACTATTTGTCGCTTTCTGCGACCATCAGAGAGGACTATATTCCTCTCGCCATCGTGACGGTGCAGTCTATTTCTGGCGGAACTGATCTTGATATTGACCACACGCGTGCAAGCTATGCTTGGAACCGGCCCTGGTTTAGCCCGGCAGACGTTTACCACCGCAGCCAGGTTGGCACCGGAACTGTCACTGCAACTAATATTCACGGGCTATCCGGCAACGATCTTACGTACACCTATTTCACCGCGTTGCAAGTACAAACAGAGCACGGCATGGTACTGGCAGACGACAAATCGTATGCTAAAGTGCCCGGGTACCGCTGTGAACTCAACACTAAAACCTTCCTCGTCGACGCTACTGGTGCGCTGACTGGTTTCGCTGGCGCTACCTACGTAGAATTGCCGTACTATCCTGTAGCCGTGGGCTTAATCAACCTGATAGCCACAAGCGAGGTGATAGCAGGCCAGCATGTACCAGGCACTAATCGTATCGTATTCCCCTATGAGACGCCTGCTACAGACATTCATATTTACTATACTCGAGTAGAAGCATGTGAGCCACCGCTACCCAATACCACGACATTCGCGACTAATAGTCCAGCGGAAGACGAACTCATCATTGCAGGCGGATTGGGCCTCGATGCGCTGTCTAACGTCGAAGAAACCATGGGAGACGCCTGGCAATTTCCGCAGCGCTATGACTTTTTCGTCGATGGCGAGGGCGCGCTGCTAAAAACCCCGCAAGTCGTATACTGCTGGAAACTGTTGGATTCGCTAACAATCGGCAGTTTTGATCCCACCACGATCACACCATACGGTCCTGGCAGAGTAATTGTAGGTCTTTCCGGGGCAGTGGTAGGGTTTGCAAATATTGACATTCGTATTCACGGCACGGACGTTAACGGCGCTGTTATCAGCTATTTGGCACAGTACACGGGTGGAACTTGGCTAGAGCCTAGGTCTGTCGTACCAAATCCTGTAGTTACGCCGGCAGCTTTCAGGGTGTCGACTGTCGATTTCGCCACGGTTACTTCAGTTGAAGTAGTTACGCGTGTGGGTGACGGGCATAACTCTGGCATCATGGTTTGGTTGGCACAAACTCCCTACAGCAACTACGACAAAATGAAAGATGGCTGCCACGTAGCTTCGACAGTTTGGGATGGCTTACGCTTCAGTGAGGTCTATGACAAACGTGTAATCGCATCCGTCTCCCGCCCAGAATTGACGGCGGTAGATTCATCGCAGACGGAAATGATGATCCGGCTGCTCGCTGGTAATAATACTACTGTTTATCATGAGGACCTACGCCGGCCCAAATATGCCAGCCTTGTCAATGTTACCACTATGTATCCAACATATGCACTTTCTAAGTGGCAACCGGGTATTCACGGTGGTTATTACTCCGCGGCCTTGCCAGTAGTACCGGGTTCTGGTAACGTCTGGACAGTATCGTTGTTTGGCTTGCCGCATCGCGATACTACCTTCATGCTGGATACGCCGACGCTATCGGCCTACGACGGGGTCATGTGGCATACTCTCCCCATGACCCCAGTCGCTGGTTTGCCTGGCACGTACAGGGTTAATACGGTGTTCAACCCCACGCGTGTTTCAGTGCTGCTGCTATTCACGCAAGCACAAAGTTACGTAGTTTACGGTTAAATGGTGCACCATGCAAGGTAGATTTTTTGACTATGGAAAAACTTATACAGCGCCGCAGTACAATGCCGCGCGACATGGCATTACTGCCACTGGACCGTACAGAGGTTTTGGGCTGTCGGCAGACGCATCTGATAATATCGTCATAGCTTTGGGTTATGGCGTGTTGGAAGATGGCTTTGAATGGAGCGAAGACGGAAATAATTTAATTTCGTTCGCTGCCTATATTCCACTGGGTGCAGCAGACTACACTGTTTGTGCAGTGCACGTAGACCGCCAAATTCTTGGTGGAGTTTCTGTAACGTACGAAGTGCGCGCAGGAATTCTAACATCTACCGCCGATGGCGCAGTGCTGGGTTGGGTTCGATACCCTGGTGGGGCCATCCCACTCGCAACAGCGCATCTACAAAAAGCACCTAACCTGCTGCAAACGTCTGGCGTTCCGGACGTTGTGCTTGCGGCCCCGGAAACCCGATACGCGCCGTTTAATAACCAAAACGGCTGTTTTACTTCGGTACCCTATGGCATTGACATTGCGCTGACCACGTTGGATCTAGATCTCGCGACTTACGAAGTGCACCAGCTTGCACGGAATAGTCCCATCGCCATGGCACCGGAAGTCATGGTGCAGACCATGCAATTTTATGCCGGCGCGTACCGACCACTGTCCTTTGATTTCTGGCTAGCGATTGATACTGACCCAGATACTAATTTAACAGTACAAGTATTTGATACAGCACAGGCACCCGTGGGCGCAGCCTCAGTGATTACCGGCACGGCGAGCGTTTGGGTACTCCGTACCGTGACACTAAACTATAACGATCTAGCCGCAGCTACTTTCGATTATGGTAAGCCGTATACACTACGATTGACGCATAATCTCGGCGTGCTTCCTCCGCTAGGGGCAAGTATCAAAATCGCTAAAATTACTCAGCACTGCTGGCCTGTTTGAGTAATTCTGTAAAACAACCCAATGCTGACATTGGTAAAATTTATCGACAATTACGACACAAACTCTAGAAATAGAATCATCACCAGGACGTTGGGTAAACTTGGGGTAGTAGATAGCGCCGCACTAGCACAATTGTCGGCCAAGCCCAAGCCCAGAGAATTTTGGTACTGCAGGATAGTAAAAGAAACTGGCGCTGGCACGGCGACTGGCGTATTTGCACTGGCTCCGGTGGAGAAACTGCCGTCGCTAGTGCAGGATGGGTACGAATCTGTAAATGTCGTGCATCTGGTGCCAGGCATGTACGACAGCGTTAAATCAAATAATGTAATGCTATTGTACCCAAAAACTAAAGGTCCGCATTGGATTGTGTCGAGCGTATTGCGCCAGCATCTCATGGGCAAGCATAAAGAGCAGTACGATATAAACTCTGTCGTTGTAGTATTCGACGGCGCTAAAGACTGGAGCAAATCGTGAGCTGTGGCGGCTGCCGAGGAAAGCTAAACAACCAGCGTCAGGCGCAGCATCCTGACTGCATGGAACTGGAAAATTCTGGTGCCATGCTTCAGCTGTTTCCCATGGTGACCGACGCCGGCATGAAACTAGTCGTTAGTACTAAACGACATGGTTTCATCGAGATCGGCTCGTACGTTGCTGCTGTCGCGTGTTCTGGGTCTACCTCCACGACGTTGAAACGCTACGCTGGTCAATTGTCTAGTCTTGCTGCTAAAACCCCCGCTAAACTAGCTCAATATGTGGGCAAGGGTCTCAGTCTTGCCGAAGCTATAAAACTGCTATAATAACAGCTACTGGCCGTTTCCTACCGTTTTTGCTGCTCTGCCTTGTAAAACGACTCCATGGCGACACCAGAATTCCGGATGACACCGCGTGCGCAGGCTACCTGCGCGAATTGTCCGTTGGCTTCGGGCCCAGGTGTGTTACGGCAGGTAACGACCGAGGTCAGAGGGCAGGAAATTGATGTCCTGTTCATCTCGGACGCGCCCGGCGCATATGAAAACGAGATCGGCAGGCCGGTCGCGAGCAAAATTGCGCAAATTCTGCGCAGGCTCGTTGTGGAGCTTTTAGGCCAAGACGCCAACGTCGCATACAGCACAGCAGTGCGGTGCAGGCCTTGTGTCAAGGACGACACCAGCAAGGAGCGTAAGCCCACAGGTGCCGAAATGGCGGCGTGTAGGCCTAATCTTCTCGCGGACATTGATAGAATCAAGCCCAAACAGATCGTGATTTGTGGGGACGTAGCGGCGAAAGGCATCGCGCGCCGGAGCAATGGGGATCCCGTCGATCCCAAAGCGCCCATTACTGCGCTGCGAGGTCAGGACTTCATCGTCACAACGCCGGCTGGGCTCATAGTCCCGGCGACCGTGACATACGGCTATTCATTCGTCTACCGCACACCAGAAGTAGCCCAAGTATTCAGGGACGACGTCATCAAGGCCGTGCTCAGGGCTCAGGGAAAGGTCCCGGACTATTCACAGCGTGGCAAAGTAACGGTTCTCGACACTGTAGCTAAACTCAGGAAATTTCAGACTAAATTGGCTTCTCTGACGCAGGACGACGTTGTCGTTATTGACTATGAGACAGATTCCAACACCAGGATTAATAATCCAATTCTGTGCATTGGTTTTGCGTATGGCCCAGATCGAGGATTTGTGATTCCATTTCAGCACCCTGAATCTCCGTGGTCGGGGGAAGAATTCAAAGAGATTACGGGAATTTGTGCTGAAATTCTAGGAGATCCGGCTCCGCCATACAGTGCTCTGGTTGCACACAATTTCAGCTTTGAGCAGCACATAACGCGAGATACGTTCGGCTTCCGCTTGAAGCTGCCCACGGAGGATACACTTCTTCGTGCCCACGCGATCAATCCTGACAAAACTAAAGCAGCCAAAAAGAAGGACGACGACGTCGAAAATAAATCTAAGGGGAAGAAAACGGCAGAAGACGGGCCGTTCACGCTGAAGACGCTCGTCAAGGAATGGCTTGGTTTCTACCACTACGACGATCCAGACATTGCGCCGATCGTGGAACTTAGAAACCAGGGCAAGCTGGCGCAGGCTCCGTTCAAAGGCCTCGCCGACTACAACGGCATGGACTGCTACACGACGTATCGCTTGTATCGGTACGAAGAGATCAAAGCCGGTATTGATGACTACGACAAACTTCTAGTCAATCTGGGCAAAAATCTGCATCACGCGGCTACAACCGTACTCGTTGAAATGGAGCGGAATGGAATCCGGATCGACAAGGAATACGTTAGAGATCTCATTGACGATGACGCTAAAATAGCGTCCAGAATGCGCGAAATCGAAGCGGAATTCTATGCTCTGGACTCGGTTAAAGAGGCTAATAGGCTACTGACGCAAGAAAAGTTCGGCACCGGTGGCGGTTTGTGGGGAAATAAGCGCGAATCTTGGTTGTTCAGTCTGAACCGCCCTGAGAGCAAGCGTGCACTATACTTTGATGTCCTGCAGTTGGTTCCTGCGGCTATAAGCCGAAAAACTCAACTACCGTCTGTCGGTAAAGCGCTATTCGACCAGTACGCCGGAATTCAGGAAATAGATCTATTTGCTGAATGGTCGGTTCTGGCCAAACTGCAGGGCACGTATCTCTTGGGCCCCAATGGAGTATACAGTTGTCTTCAAAATGACCCAGATGCCCGTGACGGTCGGGTGCGCACGCACTTTCGCGCAGGTGGAACCATCACTGGGCGCATTTCCGCCACCAAGCCCAACGTTTTGAACGTGCCGAAAAAAGGGGAGGACGGCAAAAAGAATGCGTCAGCCAGCCTGATTAAAAAAATGTATATATGCGATCCTGGCAACGTCATGATCATCTCAGACTATTCGCAGGCCGAGGTACGTTGGCTAGCTGAACTGACCCAGGATCCTGATTTATTAGGAGCATTTCAGAAGGTGTGGGATATTCGTGCAGAATGCTTGAAAAATCCAACTAAAGAGGCCATAGCGAAGTTGAGTGAAGAAGGCGATTTTCACAAACACACTGCTTCCATGATTTTCGGCGTTCCAGTTTCTGCTGTAACTAAGACACAACGTTCGTCTTCCAAAAGTATTATGTTTGGTTTGGTGTACGGTATGACTATAGACGGACTAGCCAATCGACTCAAGGTCACCAAGAAAGAAGCCGAGAAGTTCATCGAAAAGTTCTTTCAACGTTTCCCGAAAGCCAAAGCCGCGCTTGACGCCATGGAAGTCAGAGGTTTTCAGCGCGGTTACATCGAGTCTCCCACGGGGCGTCGCAAGCGCACGTCCAGCGGTTTGGTCATTGGTCCGGACCTCAACAACCTTCAGTATGAAGCTCGGCATCTCAAGTCGTTCAAAGCACATGAAGACCGAGTGGCGCGTAATATGCCGATTCAGGGCATCGCCTCGGACATGAACTTACTCGCTTGTTACGCCATCCTGCGCTATAAAGAGAAGCACGGTTTGGACTGGCGCCTGATTAATTCTGTGTATGACTCCATCATGCTGGAAACTCCTTTTGCACAAGCCCGGCACTGCATCGAGACGGTGCAGAAAATCATGGAATCGCCCAAGCTGTTCAAGCCGTTCGGTTTTGCCCCGACGGTCAGATTCTTCGCCGAAGTTTCCGTTGGTATGAACTGGGCGGACCAGCTTGACGTGACTTCAGGCAAGGAAGTATGGAAGGTGAAGTGCAAGAGTTGTGGTAAAACTCGAGAGGAGTCGAGCAAGCCTACAGATCCGAGGTGCTGGGAGTGCGGCGAGAAAAAAGTCAGTCGCAAACTAGAGCAGGGTACCATCGACATGGTGCTGAATTCGTTGGATTCTACCTATCACCTGAGCTAAATTTTGATCCAGGGCACAAATAAGTGTTGCTTTTGCCGTACAATTGAGTACATTGATCTCGTGGTAACAAAGCAAGCTTCTACTTTGACGACGTGGTACGCGTGTTGTTGTTCAAGTTGCAACTACTCAGCGCCACGCAGAAAAACTGAAAAGCAGGCAATTATCGCCTGGAATGCCGCGCAAGCGGTACGTAAACCGGCGCAAAAGCGCAAGTAAAGGGACCGACGAGTTATCATGGAGAACAATTTGTTTCGAGATGCTGAATGCCTAAAGTGTGGCTGGCGGTGGACCTGGGAAAACGATACTGAATGCCCAGAATGTAGGTCAAAGTCTTGGGCGTTTATGCCGGAGTCTAAGCGCGCACGTGAGGCCAGGCTGAAGCGCTGCGCGGAGCAAACTGCTGCTCAGCAACCTTAGTGCTTGACGTTTCGTATCATTCTGCTACAACACAGTAGGAGGTCATGATGTGGCTATATGTCATGGGCGGTTTGTGTGTAGTTCTCGTCGGCCTGGTGCTTTTTCTGGCCTATATGGATTATCGAGCACGCCGATGAGATATCGCACGAGATATTTTCATCAACACGCGCAGCGCGAACTCGTAGAGACACTCGTGTGGAGCGCAGCAGGTTTGGTCATGACGGTGCTGTTGTTTTGGTGTTTATTCTGAGGAGGTAGACATGAACGACATTATGGAAGGAACTGGTTTTCCTGAGTTTACCATGGAAGAGCGCGCCAGGATTAATAAGGCCTACAAGGAGTTGCGCGCAAAATACGATCCCATAGCCAAAGCCGGGTTCAAGTACCGCAAGCCGCCGGCTGACTTCTACCGAGACGCCGCGGACAAGGAGCGCCAGGCAGAGCGTGCTGCCGGCGTAGATCGGCGGCGCCGTGGTTGAGATTTGCACGGTATGTGGTGTGGATCGCGACGAGTTCGTTTGCGATTGTGAGGTTGTGTTACCTAAAACGGTCATCGTTTCTGCCCTCGGAGTGCCGACTCGTATTTTAGGCGCACGTTTCGCGCGCAAAAACGAATTACTAACGTCTGAGTCAGAAGAGTTCGCCAAATTGTTTCGTGATGTAGAGACCATTGCCGACCAGCTTTCGGCGCTGGCTAAATAGGAGCCCATGTCAGCCTTAAATGATAGCAATTACGCATTAGACAATGCGCCCAAAGGTTTTTCTCCTGAGGAGAATAGACGTTGGGACAAGGGTATCGAAAAGGCAAAGAAGCGGGCTGCCGCTACCTGTCGACATTTGATTAAAAGTAAAGGCGAATGGAAACGCCCCAAGCGCAAATGGAGTCGGTTGGCCTGGCAACAGTATTTAGACGGAAAGCCGCCGACGCTGGACGAAATTGTCTTCGGTTCCGCCGAAGGCGACTCTATTGATATTGAGCTAGACGACAATGTAGTAATTGTTCCTGAAGATCTCGACGCACTCTGAATTTTTAACGCCGTCGCTGTAAAACAAGTGTGATTCCTAGAGAATCACAACTCTGTGCAGTGAGGCGCTGAATGAAACCTATTTATGTCATCGGTATTGATGTCGGACTAGCCAACATGGGCGTGGTCAAAGCAGAACTGTTGCCTCAAGGATTTGCTATTGTGGATGCCTTTGTTATATCGACCGAGAAATCAGATAAAAAACGAGAAGTGAAGGTAGCCGACGATAACATTCGACGGGTCATGGAACTGGTGGACAAACTTTACCCAGTGTTCGACGATGACGTGATCGCCATTTGTGCTGAGGCGCTATCTCTGCCTCGAAACGCTAGCGCAGCGAGCAAGATTTCATTGGCATTCGGCGCTATGGCCACGATCGCTACAATCAATAATATACCTATTCTGCAGTCGTCACCACAAGAAGTGAAAAAGGCCACCGTAGGTACTAAATCTGCCAGCAAAACAGAGATGATCGCTGCAATTAAGCAACGCTTCCCAAAAATGAAGTGGCCTAAGAAGACTACGCTGCATGAGCATCAAGCCGACGCTACGGCGTCTATCGTTTCGTGCCTCAATCATCCAGTGCTTGTTTCTGCGAAGAAGATCATGAAAGACTGTGACGTTTCCCCGCCAGAACTGAAGATTGTGCCGTTTCCTGCCAAATCCTGATTTCATTTTTCACCTTAGTTTTTAATGTCACTGAAACTGGGGGCACCGATGTCGGATTTGATCCGCGGCCTAGCGGTTATTGTCTTAATTCCTATCATAATTGCGATTGCTCAGTGTGGCAAAGCTGGGTGCAACACGGTGGTGTATCCGGCCAAGTCTTACCAGGGGGCCGTCGCAGTATACCCCTATCTGGAACTCGGCAAAATGGAGACTCGGATCTGGCGCTGCGACGGCTTCACCTGCGCGGTATCAATTGTCGTGAAGCCATGGCTCCACAACCCGCTTGCTCGAGACGTTATGGCCACGATTTCCTGTACGTACTGGAATAATGGGCAGGAAATTGATCGAAGAAAACTGAAGCCCGTGTTGGTGCCGGCGCGTAGTAGTACTTTGGTGGAAGTCCACCACGGTACGAATATCTTGCGGGAATGCAGTACTATTGGCCTGGACTGTGACGCCGATTTTGCACAGCCGACAGGTGTAAAGTTTTCCTCCCACTACAGCGGATATGTCGCGATCTCGCTAGAGTTAGACCGTGATGCCGCGCCGTAGTGTACTGATATTCGCGTTTTTGTGGCTGTTCTGCGCCAGTTGCCCGCAAGACCATTATTACGGCAATTTCCTCAACGTCACACACTACAAAATCGACAGGTCAGATGGCGTGATGTCACCCGGCGGCATCGTGGTCATCCGGGCCGACACACCTGTAACGCCCGCGTTCTTGGACCTCGTGGACCTTTACGTCGACACCCTGGACTACTGCCTGCAGGACAACGGCTGGCCGCCGATTCACCGTGCTTGGGTTGGGGTCTACGTGCCGGCCGACTGGTACACCTCGTCATGCTCGGGCGAGCAACTGGTGCCTAGCGAAGTCCAGTACCGTTTGTGTGAGGACAAGGGCCTGTGGTTACCAGAGGAATGTCGGGAGGTCCACGCCCCGACGCCCCAATGTCCCTGTGTCTGCAACGTCAGGGCCGCGATTCAAGATGATCGCTGGATCGTGACGGCTCCTAATCTCAAGTTGCTCAAGAACGAAATGTCTCGCCTCACGACCAACGTGAACGCTCCATGGTCTGACCCAACAATTTCTCCCTGCCTGACGGCTCCCGTCGTCACACCAGCAATAAATTAACTATTCCAGTACCTGCCGCTTCAGCTTCTGCACGAATTTGTCTGCCATGTCGCCTGGATCTTTCTTCCACGGCGGGTAAAAATGTTCTACCTGGAACCACTGCTCTAAATCTGGCTCAATGGCTTGACGTGCTTTTTTGCCAGCAGGATCACTGTCTGTCGCGATGATGACACGTTCAATCCCCAAATTCAGGAGCAAGAGTTTGTTGCTCTCGTCGTAGTTGTTGGTTCCTAGAATAGCAAAAGCTGGGATCCGATTGTATACCAAGCGCAGCGCATCAATTGGCCCTTCGACCAGAACGGCCGTTTTGTTTTTTAGCTGCGGTTGTAGGTGCCGGTACACCACGTCGTAGGGATAAAGTATTTCGCGCGCCTTCATTTTAGGGGCGTTGCGATACTTCATCTCTTTTTTGTCATCAATACGCCGGGCTACCCAGCCCTTTAGCTCCGATTGAATCCGGATCGGAAGCATAAGCCTGCGGCACTTGGCCGCTTCGTCGTACCAGCGCGTGGCTTCGCACTTCAGCAGGAATGATTCGGATAGCCCACGGTACTCCCCTTTCCAAGGCGCCAGATCCCACGGCAAGGACATATCGAAGTTGTCGGCGGCCTGCTGGCGTTTCAGGTCTTCCGCCAAGATCCCGAATGGATCTGGCAGGTCGTCCTCGGAAAGCTCCGCCGCGCCGATGAGGCGGGCGAGAGTATTCCAGCTCCTGCCCTTGACTCCACAAGCAAAGCAATAGAATCTTCCATCGTCGCGCCGAATCGATAACGATGCGGTCTCGTCGTCATGGCCTCGAAAACAGTAGGCCTGCAGGTTAAGGTTTCTGGTGTCCGCCCCCAAGACCTCAAATCCCCGGGAGGTCAGTTCTCGAACAATAATAGCAGTTAGGTCGCTCATGGTTCCTCCTAGTCTTGCGCTTACGCATAACTATGAAGTTTAATTGAGCTGAGTGGGCATTCTCCAGAAATATTTCTATCCCCAGAGCTACTATCTAGCTCAACAGATGCACCACGGGCATCTGGAAGATTATTGGCCCTATAACGAGCAAGCAAAATAATCTTCACTTTGCGGAAATCGTCAAGGTTATTGATCTCATCGTCGTAGAAACGTTCCCGTACGATAAGAGCACCATTGACATCCGCGTTGTTTTCATACCCACAAGCCAAGCACTTAAAGTGTGCTTGGTCTTGTCGGTTTCCTTTGTCGACAAAACCACATTTGAAACAAGTCTGCGAAGAATAAGCGGGCTCTACTGCCCTGTGTTCTATTCCGGCTTGTTCTAGCTTTTCGCCAAGTCTTTTCTTAATAAATCCTAATTGGCTGGCTTTCAATCTGCGTTGCATTGATTTGGATTTCATCCGCATGTCGTGTACGGATAAATCTTCATACGCAACGATTACATTAGGCCCCAGATGTTTCAACGTGTCGTTCAAAACCTTGCCGATTACACATCGGACAAATCTACCGTTTCGGCCGTCAGTAAGTGAAACTTTAGGCTTGTTTTTATTCTCAAGACAATGATTTAACTTCTGCTTCCGGGCAAATTTCTTTGCTTCTTTGTCTGCTCTAGTAGCGACTTCTTTTGTAATTTGTCCGAACTGTTCTCCTGTCGAGAGCGTGATCATCGAAACCATGCCAATGTCGACACCAATGAGTTCTTTTTGTATTTCTTTTGGTGTTTCGGGCATAACTCCTTCGGCTTGTCTAGTCTTAAAAATAAGAGTAAGCTCCCATCGCCCTGCAGTTCTATTCAGTTCCATGCCGGAACAAAGTTGCCACTTGTCCGATTTCATATGTTGGCGAATTGATTTGTATAGATTAATTGGGATCAGTGCGCGTTTTCCAAAGTTAAGCGTAGTAAGTCTGAGCCAAGCTTCAAAAGAGTTCGACGAAGTTTCTAAGGCCAAAACATGACTAGTTGTTTTAAGGCTTATGTTTTTAATCTCTGGCGGTTTCTTGTCCTTGTGCCTATCCTTTCGCCAAGGAATCATTGTAGCACAGGCTTGCTGCCATGCAACCTTTTGCCAACGCTCTGGCAGCGCTGTAGTAAATTTAGGGTAGCTGCCTTTTTTAGCGGATGCTTTTTTCTCAGGGTGTTCGACTAAATGGCCGACAAACTGTTGGACGAGCGGTATGTATAGGTCAGCGATGGCGTCGAGCTGGTCGATTTTTCCAGCATTGCCCTGATCGAGTTTAATATGGTTGAACGCTTTCTTCATCGTAAGAGTTTTACACCAGATGGGCCCAAACCTTCCCCTTTATTTTGTCTTGGGCGACAACAGTGACAGCAATTTCGGACGGCAACAAAACAGCATAGAAAATAAAATTGGACACGGTTTAGAGGCATAAATTCGATGCTGCTATTTTACCGCGGAACCTGTAAAATACCGACATGATCATCCCGAAGCCAGAAAAATTGGATGTGCGCCTCAGCCGAGATCTCAACAAAGTACGTTCTGCGTCTAGGGAATCCCGGCAGCGGTTCCATGTGGACTTCCGCGCCAGTTCCTTTCCTATTTGCCCGCGTAAATACCATATTTATCGTCGCCTACCCCTGCACAAGCGCCCCTTCGAGCGCGAATCCATTGCGTCCGAAATCGCAACTCTGCCCGGCACCGCCATGCACTTGGTCCTGCAAAAGTGGTTTGGCGTTGCGGTAGCCGACCACTGTTACGGTAACTGGGAGTGTCCTGCGTGCAGCACGCCAGAAAAACCAGTAATTAAGTTTTACCGTCTGGGTGTGCAGCAGTGCGACGACTGTGGACAGGAGATGGTGTACAAGGAGTTCGAGATTAAAAAAGCCCGCCGCGTGCCGTTTTCAGGGCACATCGACATGATTTTGTGGTACAGAGAAGACGATTTCTCCATCATTCTGGACTACAAGTCTAGTGCCAAACGCAAGCTGGACGCCATTCGTGCCACTGGAGCGTACCCTAAAAATTACTGCCAAATCAATGCCTACGCCAATGCGATCAATTTAGGGGACCAGGACGTAGGCGAACTCAAGAGAATCGATAAAGTTGCTCTCATGTACCTGGACCGTGGGGATGCAGTGGCAAACCAGCTTGCGTATCAATTCCCCGTAAGCATCAAAGTGTACCACGAGACCATTGCACTCATTGCGTCGGCAAAGCGCAGCGTGAAGGATATGGTTTTGCCCCGGGGCCTTTGTCGATCTATTGACGATGAGGATGCTCACTGGTGTCCGGTCAAGACCATGTGTTTTTCTCCATTGTTAGAGACATTGCTTGACGCAAATATTCAACCGCTGGACACAGGAGTGCGCAATCGAGTGCTGGAAAATAAACTGACTTACGGAAAATCAGACGAGTAACCGTTGTAAAACACTGCTAAACCGTGAACAATAAGTTCACATAACACGGAGAAATACAATGCCAAACGAGACATCAAAAACTTTTAGTCTAGACCAGCTGATTTCCGGTCCCGCCAAGGACATGGACGTTGCCCGGGTAGTGGCACTAATTATTTCAAAAATCGTGAAATTCCCCGAGGCCGTGTCAATTGACATCACTTACGGAGCCAAAACTACTGTAATGGACATTTCTACCGATAAGCGTGACAAAGGCCCGCTCATCGGCAAGCAGGGACATATTCAGAACGCGCTGCGCGTGGTCACACGTGCCATGCTGCGTGAGCAGGCCGCGAGTAAGCGTTTCATTTTGTCTCTGGTAGCTGATGGGGACGAGGCGACTGATTACGCGGACGAGGGCTACTAGCGCTTTTTGATCAGATTCGACACCGGCGGTCCCACGGGTTTTCCCTTCTCATAATTGGGTTGTTTGCTGCCTGGATACCGCTTTTTCCAGACGGATTCTTCACCTTGTTCCGAGGCAAAATCTCTAGTTTGTTTCAACGCTTCGGAAGCGCACAGAACTAGGTGTTTGCACAGGTATGGGCGATTGGATTTGTTCCTCACGATAGGGGGTGCGGGCACAATGTCCATACCTCGGCCTTCGTACCCGGCACCGATGGAACTACTACCGTACTGTGCTAAAACCCACTCGACATTGTACGCGAAATGCGGGCAGCTGCACCAAACCCAGACAGGAGAACTAGGAATTGGGGGGCCGTAGAACCGGATATAGCTGTAGCGGCGTTCTGCCGTGCAGCGAGACGTGATGCGCATTTCATTGTACCACGTGGGGTCTGCGGCGCGAGAACGGTTGAATCCTTCGCGGGATCCTGCACCATATTGTTTAGCCAGAATACCGCAGGTTTCCAGCCCTCTGTCGCGGAACCTAGACGGGGTCATGCGAAGAACTTGTTGCAGGGTTAATCCGGGGAGATCAGTGGCGTTTTTGTTTGCCATTTTATGCCTTTGTTGTAAAACAGCTAGTATAAATTAAGCTGGTTAGAGCGAATATAATTCTTAGCTAGGTGCGTGATGCCAGTGGACATATTCGAAAATTTTAATCGTATGGCCCAAGACGTTCTCCGTTACCCGATGCTGCGAGGCAACCGGTTGAATGAGATTTTTCTAGGGCTGGACAAATTAATAGGGCAAGCTCTGCATCAAATACTACAAATTTCCACCTTCGTGGAGGATAACGTCTGTTTTCAACTTTCAGAGATCATGCTCGGGGCGATTAAGACCAAGAAGTTACACCGCGGGCGTTGGTCCAAACAGCGATTAGCTGTGGGGAGCGGAGTTGAAATAGGCGCAGAAAATGTAAGAATTCTAGGAATTGGTTTCGACTTGTTTAAACTGGCACGAACCCGGCGCGAACTCGCGATACCATTAATCCAGAAAGTTTTGCGATCTCTACGCCTCAACAACCTGGCGTATGAACAAATTGTCATGGCGTTTGCCGATTACACCACGCACTACTGCGATGTAGTGGACGAACTGGCAAAAACAGCGATTGAAGTTTCCGATGATGTACATGCCGGCAACATCACTGAAAAAATGCAAAGAATTAGTCAGCTGATTGATGCTAAAACCTACACGGAACTGACGGTTGGTTGTGTAGATCCCAACCATCTTTACGGAGTAGCGGCCAGCGTGGCGAAGATTCGCAGACAGATCAAACGGCTGCAAGAAGAAGTAGTGCGCGCACATTTACGTTTAGTACCAAAAATCGTTCGGGAGCACACTCAAAACGACAACGACGCCATGGATGCATTTCAGGCGGGGTCCATGGGGTTATTGCATGCAGTTACGGCTTTTGACCATAAAAGCCGCACTTCTTTTGCCACGTTTGCACGCCAATGGATACGGCAACGAATTTCTGTGGCGCGCAAGACTACAATCGGCCCCATGCTCAAAATTGCGTATCCTGTGTTCGAGCAATACAGCACCATTCTGGCCGAAGAAAAGCGCCTGCGTGCCCAGTATCCTAATGGTGTACCGGACGCTGTTCTGGCAGAAGCGGTGGATTTAGCGCCCGAAGTCATCAGAAAAATAATCGATACAGTCAAGAATTCCCAAGTAATTTCGTTCGACGACGTGATTGTAGGGATTGATGGATCAACGTCTTCACAATTGTCTACACTGCCGGATACTCAGTACGATGAGAGCAAGGAACTGGAGGAAATGCGCGAGCAGGTCTTCGGTATCATCTCGCGCCTATCCCCGGTGAATAGGAAAATTTTGTGTTTACGTTTCGGGATCATAGAGGGTATCGAGAATTCGATCGACCCCAGAGAGCGATTAAAAGAGCAGTACAGGCAGCTAGCTTGTAAAACCTTGATGGCGATGTATAGCGCGCCAGCTGATCACGACGGTGCTTCCGAGTTGTAGAACCCGGTAAAACCGCAACACGCCCAAATTGGGCAAGGAGCAAAAATGTCGGAATACAAGTACAAAAAAGGAATGAAGCCCGCGGGTGAAGTGCCGGGACGGCAGCGCAAAGCATTTGACGCCGCCTTCAGCTACCTGCCCAAGCCAGAGGCAGGCAAGCCGGTAATTCTCCGCCCCGTCGGTGGAGTGTGTACTCTGGGGGTACACAAGCTTCGGTTTACCAAGACTGATGGCAGTCCATCTGGATTCAAGACGCTGTGCCCGGACTGGGACATCGAGAATCAGGCGCCGCGCGAGGGCAAGCGTGTGTGCCCGATTTGTCGTGATTTCGGTGCCTACGGTCTTCCCAAGGAAATCAAGATTGCCTTGGTGTTCGACTACATTTTCCACGCATTCCACGTGACAAACATCAAGAAGGGTGCCGAGCCTCAGTTTGGTCTCGTGGGCAACGTCAATATGATGAATTGGCCTGAGCTTTTGGAGGTCACCCAGATGAACTCTGGGGTAGACCTTTTCGACCCCAAGCACGGCTGTTGTGTCAATTGGGTTGCTCGGCCGAGCAAGTTTGCACCAGGCCAGCAGGAAATGCATTTCACGCAAGGGCAGCCACTGCCGACCGCGTGGAAGGACGACATGTGGGTGACGAAGATCGACGGCACTCTGTACCGCGGGGAAGAGCAGGATCTGCTCGCACTCATTGCCGAGCCCGATCCTGAGGAAATGGCAGAGTCGTTAGATCGCCTGGGATTCTACACCCGGTTGGAGAAGATCACGGGCGTGAGGAAGGGCGCGAAATTCACGCCTCCGCAAGATCTAGCCGACGAATCGGATGATTTCGAAACCTCTACTCCTGCACCAGCAGGTAAGATGGCGGCACCAGACTCTAGCCTGGAAGACCCAGATCTCGATGACGCGGATGAGGATCTCGATCCGGTTCCGACGCCCGCACCCAAGGCCAAGGCGAAGACCAAGGCCCCAGCACCGCCGGCTGAGGATGACTTCGAAGAGGACCCGGCTCCTGCTCCAGCGCCGAAGGCTAAGGGTAAGGCGGCCAAAGCAGCGCCTCCTCCGGCTGAGGATGAGTTCGAGGACGACCCTGTCCCGACGCCTGCACCCAAGGCCAAGGGTAAGGCCGCCAAGGCTCCAGCACCGCCAGCTGAGGATGACTTTGAGGACGAGGATGCCGCGGAAGACGCGCCGGAGCCCAGCAAGGCCAAGCCCATCCCGGCCAAGAAAACCGCGCCTGCTGCTCCCCCGGCCGACGAGGACGAGTGGGAAGACTAGGCCCAGCTGACGGTTGACACCTCCTGCTAAAATAGGTCGAGACAAGGCGGGGCGGTTAGCTCCGCGGCCCATGGCGGACCCCAAACCGCCTTGTTTCGGCCATTATCTCGCCGAATCCAAGTGCAAGGCTTGTATGCTCGTCGCTCCGTGCTGTGAGTTGCAGCACATTAAAGATAAAGATTGCGAGGACTTTGATGGCGAAGAAAGTTAAAGTTACGGCCGGTTCAATCGCGCACCAAAATGCCGCATGTGCCGCTATCTGCGCCGCGTTCTCAGAGTTGAAGGATATCCGTCCCATCAACATCGAGCGCGGCACTCGCGTCGGGTTCACGCTGTCGACGGGCTCGCTCATGCTTGACCTCGCGTTGGGCGGCGGATTTCAACGGGGCAGGATGGTCGATATTTTCGGGCCAGAGGGCTCGGGCAAATCAACCATTTTGCAGAGCGTCATTGCCTCGGCACAAGCTTCTGGTATCCCGATTATCCACTACGATCCAGAAACTTCAGCTGATCCCACGTACATGCAGGCCCAAGGGATCAATCTGCGCTATGCCATCGAGCACGAGGGCAAGCAAATGCCTGGGTATTACTATACCCAGCCGTCGACCGGAGAAGAAATCTATCGTCACCTTCTATGGACGATGAATCGTATGCCCGTGCTCGCGCCCGACGCACAATGTGGTCCCACAGCGCTATTTGTCATTGACTCCATCGCGGCTATGGTTACGGAAGCTCTGGACGCAGACACTGGTTCTGGCGCAGGCATGGGTCTGGACGCCAGAATGCATTCCACGTACCTGAAGCAGTTGCGTGGGCGGTTGGCGAAAACTGGTAGCTTGCTGGTCGTTTCTAACCAGATTAGAAACAAGATTGGTGTGATGTGGGGCTCGCCCGAAGTTGAACCCGGCGGGGAGGCAATTAAATTCTTCCCCGACTACAAATTGCGCATTTCCAAGCGGAAGATGGAAGAAGATAAATCTGGCATGCGCGTACAGCCGTTTATCGCCAGGACCACCAAAAATAAAACGTTCCCTCCGTTCCAGGAAGCCAATGGTGCCCTAGTGTTGGGCCGCGGCATCGATAAAGCCGTCGATGCGAGCGAATTTCTAGCTGCCATCGGCAAACTAGAGATCAAAACCGGTAGACGCCGCATCATGCTCAAGCAATTCGATACCGGCTCGTATTTAGGATGGAAAGATTTCCGCACTCTCGTTGAGCAACCAGATTTCCGCACCGCGTGCTTCGATCTCCTGAAGCAAGACAAAGTCTACGACGCCTACTTTGCGCATCTCGGCTACTTGAACTTCGCCACTGCGGCTGAAACCGCTGACGCGGCAGCTAAGGCGAAGGAACAAGACGATGAGATAGCCGAAGAAGCAGAAGAAATTGCCAACGACCAGTTCGAGGAGTCCGACGGCACCGAGACGGCGGAAGATTAGGCCTTGTAGCGCTGGGCTCGCACAAAATGACAAAACGACGTATTTCTAGAAATGCAGGGTTCGTCAACATCGCAAAAATGCCTAGAGCGAAAAACGGTAATTTATTGTGCCGCTGGTGTAATAAAGATACCGGCAGTAAGCGCAAGACATTCTGTTCTCCTGAGTGCATACACGAACATAAACTCAGGAGTTCGCCCAGCTACGTCCGAACCCAGGTATTTCTTCGAGATAACGGTATTTGCGCAGAATGCCGCGTAGACACCAAAACGCTTGAATTCGCCCTTGATGTTGTCCTACAGCGCTGCCTAGACCTCCAAAGATTGAAGCCTAATCAGCAGTTCAACGGCGAATTAGTCCGAGGTCTAATTAAACATTGTCTGGGAGCGGAGTTTGGCAGTCGGCGCGCCCATGGGTACTGGGATGCGGACCATATTAAACCAGTATGCCATGGTGGCGGGGAGTGCGGTCTGGATAATTATCGCACTCTGTGCATCCTGTGTCATAAAAAAGCGACCGCCGAGCTTCGGAAAAAGAAGCCATAAATCACGGATCTTGTAAAAGATCATTTAGTTCACGACACACCCCAATAGGTGTGTAAATCGAAAGACGTCACTCACTGAGTGACAATAACTGCCGCGGTAATTACCGGGCAAACAAAAGGAGCCAGAAAATGGCAAAGAAAGCATCTGCAGTAGAGACGGTAGTTGAGCCAGTAGCCACCCCAGCCCCAGTAGCCCCAGTCGCGGACGTAGATCTCGCCGCTGCAGCCGCTGGCGAGGAGTTTGCGCGCCTCGTTAACGTCAAGCAGCTCAAGGCCCTGATCAAGCTCGCTGGCCTCCGCATGGCTGGCGATCTCCCCGCCGCCCTCGTGCTAGAGGTCGGCAAGCTCGTGTCTCAGGCCGCGAAGCGCTGCGTGACTGGTAAGCGCGCGACCATCCAGCCCCAAGATCTGTAATCTGCTGTGTCGCGTTGCCCCGATTTCTCCACACCTCTGACCTTCATCTAAACGCATTACGGACTCGATTCAGTCAGTATAGCGACCGAGCCGTCGCTATGCTGGCTGAAATCGACCGTATTGCACTAACCCAAGACGTAGAATTTGTAATCGTCGCCGGGGATATTTTTGACCGGCCAGATCTTACAAATACAGACCGACAAATTCTCAGTAATTGGCTCGCCAGCACTCCTAAACCCGTGGTAATGATTTCTGGTAACCACGATGCCAGAACGCAGCGGATGGGCGATACGTGTTTATCGTATCTTTCGGTGCTCCCGTTGGAGCGGCATTTAATTCATGACGGTGAGCCAAAACTATTTAAATGGCGCGGGGTCAATCTTATTCTGATTCCGTGGCACGGCTGGACGAATCACGAATTTTATCCAATTGTCTCTGCGCTGCTCGATAATGTGCAGGACGACGACCCCGTAATTGTAGTGGCGCACGAAGCTTTTGCGGGTGGTCGGTCGGACAACGGAATGGAAGTCGTGAAACCAGGCCAGCCTAAAGTTCCAGATTTGCCGGTTCAGTATTGGGCTTTGGGCGACCTGCATTTGTTTCAGACAATGGCAGAAAATGCTTTCTATTCTGGTTCTCCGCACCAGATCGACTTTGGTGAAAAAACAGAAAAAGGCTGCCTAGTCGTTACGGACGCCACACCAGAGTTCATTCCGATTCGTTCGGCTATTCTGGCCACAGTGACGGAAGTACCCGAGGTTTGGCCTGCATTTTGTCGCTACATGCCCGCGGATCACGCAGAAATTGTAATTCCTGCCGGCGTGGAGTATGTAGCGCCTTCAGGAATCCTGCAGGCCACTGCGGTAACATCCGCGCTTCGTGGGGTACTGGACGGGTTAGAGCCTTCTCTGCGAAAAACCAACCTAAATTCACAGCATTACGGCCGTGCTGTGGAGCTGGCCAAGTCTTTTTTGCGCGACGTCACGGTTTAGGCTTTACACTACACCCACATCTGCTACACTGGTGACGAGGTGCAGCGATGAACATGACTTGGCAGAACTCTTGGGAACAGCAGGGACGGAAGCACGTGTCAGATCTGGGCTGGGAAGTCCGGGTCCGTGGCGGGCAATTCGATCTCTACAGGACCGAATCCAACGAGTGGGCCGGTATTTTCCCTGGTGTCGCTGAGGCCAAGGATGAGGCCGACCGGCGCGAACTGGCTCGAGTCCGCGCGGAATGGGCTACAGGAGAGCAAGGGCATATCATTCTCGAGGGCCAAGGTGGGCTGTGGGATATCGATGTCGCGTTGAAGATCGCAGAGGGCAAAGCGCAGACCCCAGTTTCTCGGGTGCGCCTCGTGGCGGATAACACACCAGACGGGCCGGTCATTTGCGTACCTCTGGAGATTGCACGACGCGGAATCCGGGAGTACAAGGAGTACATCCTGGTCGGAGCTACTTCCGCACAGCAGACTTTCCAGACTGAAGATAGTTTTCCGGCCGTGTGTCTGACTTACGCTGAGGCTGAAGTCGCGCGCGTGCCTGATATCACGGATACCCCGGAAGCGCAAGCTGCGATCAAGATTCTACGTAAGGCCAACATGTACTATGATCCCAACAAGGCGAAGGGAAACCCTTGGAAGCGCGGGGTTGGAGACCTTGCCGCATACGTCAGAAAGCACGCAAACCTGTAGTTTCTGCCCACCGGCCTTGTAAAACGCCCTCTCACACCAGAGGGCCTAACATGGATTTTGCAACCAAATACAGACCAACCTCTTTATCACAGCTAGTCGGACAAGATACTACAGCAGCAATTTTGCGCGCTACCCTGAGCAAAGGGGACATAGGTCCCGTGACGCTGTTGTGCGGTCCCAGGTCGACGGGGAAAACTACTATCGCGCGCCTCATGGGTTTGTACGCGAATTGTACCAATTTTGACACCGCCACGAATGAACCTTGCGGTACCTGCCCTTCCTGTCGGCAGATGCTGCGGGCTATTCACGGTGAAGGCGAGCATCCTGATTTTCTAGAGAAAAATGCCGCGTCCGAGCGTGGAATCGATATGATTCGAGCGCTCGAAACCGTGGCACGCTACGCTCCCAGATATAAATGGCGTTTTGTACTTTTGGATGAGGTGCACGCACTTACGCCGCAGGCATTCCAGGCCGGACTAAAGCTATTCGAGGAGCCTCCTGGCCGAACTCGTTTCATTTTCTGCACTACGGAGCCAGAGCAGCTGCCGTCGACGATCATGTCGCGGTGTACGGTGTTCTCGCTCGACGCCATCCCGCCCATGACGGTGGCAAAATTGCTTCACCGGGTGTCCAAAACCGAGGGGCAGACTATTCCCAAAGAGGCTTTGGTGCAGATTGCAGAGGCGGTCCATGGGCATCCGCGCGAAGCACTGAAGGTACTACAACAGGTAGTGGCCGCGGGCAATGGCACGTTTGACCCGGCGCAACTGCCCAAAGTTCTGGAGCAGTCCGATACACTGGCGCCTTATGTCGCGATTCAGAAATGGACCAGGGCAGTCATCGAAGGTAAATTTGGCAATGCTTTGATTGCCGTGCGCAAAGCGCCGTCGGCGGATTATTTCGCTAGCGGAGCCATTGACACGATCCGGCAGATGATTCATTTATGGATTTCTAAAGACAAGCTCGCTGACCCAAACAAAATGTGGCTCCTCAAGGATGTGCCGTTTCCTCCCGCAGAAAAAGGTCTAGCTGCACTACCGCTTTGGACATCTATTCTGGAGATTTTACTTGACACTCAAGCCAAGGTGAAACAGTATCACAATGATCCAGTCGCGCTACTAGAGGTAGCCACACTCCGCATAGTCACTCTCACAAAGCAGTAGCGGCGTGCCATTTATTCGTTACAAAAACTTAGAGTTTCATAACGGCTACGCTTACAAAGAGTGTAAGGTTAGCCTACAAGACCAAGGACTGGTCCTGGTTCGAGGCCTTAATAAAGACGAAGGCGGCTTTTTAGGCGCAGGGAAAACCTCGGTATTCGAGGTATTTTCTTGTTTGCAGACTGGCAAAACCGGCAAGCACCAGCGCGCGGGTGATCGTGTCTACGCCGACGACATCATCAATAAACAAATAGGCAAGGATTTCGCGTCGTCGCTGACTTTTGACGCAGACGATCATCCGTATGAAATACAGATGTACCGTGCGCACCACGAGCACCGTAATTTGCACACGTGCATAGATGTAAACACTGGGCAGCAAAGTGTAATTCCAAGAACGCAGCACACTGCAGACTGGGTACTAAAGAATCTTCTAAAAACCGACGAACTGTCGTTTTTCCACACTATTTACATTACGCAAGAGTTTACCAATGTCCTGATTGCTGGTTCGGAAGCAGAACGTCGCAATGCAATTGTCGGAATGTTTAACCTCGGAGTGTACGACGTTCTTCAGGACAAAGTCAAACAAGAGTTAGTCCGAAAAACTCAAATCATCACCGACGCGTCTTCGCTCGATCATGAGCTTGAAGAAATAAAAACTAAACTTCTGTCCGTGGATTTAGACGCCCTGCGCAACGAGACGCAAGAATACGCCGACCGCGTAGTAGAGCTAAAACAAGAGCAGTCACTGACACTAACGCGGTATAAGAAAATTACTTCTGCGTTGGCCAGGGCGAAAGAAAAGGCCAAGCTCAAGGCAGATATTTTAGCACTTCTTGCGGAAGCCGGGCTAGAGTACAAGATCCGAGAACTAGATACTGGAATTCTAAATCGGTATAAAGCCAAAGAAACCAAGATTACCGCTACTCTGATCAAAAATCAGAATTTAGTCTCTATCGCTGAACGTAAGCGTATTTTGACTCTGCGGCTGACGACTATTGCGTCTGCGCGCGAGCAAGGCGTTGTTGCCACAGAACTCGACAAGGTGAAGGACGACATCAGAACGCTGTTGGCCGAACGCCCCACAGCGGAGACTAGAGCCGAGATTACCGTAGAACTTAACAAAATCGTTAAGCCCAAGCAGACGGTGCAAGAGCTGCGCGAATTGGTTGCCGATCTGACTAAAAAAGTAGATCGACACAAAGAAACCATTTCTAATCTACTAGACCAACTGAAGTGCGGCGTGTGCCCGACGTGTCATCGCGCGTATAACGACGAAATAGATGGCGTAGCGGTACACGCCGAAATGACGAGCACGCGGGCAAATCTGCAAAGCGATCAGGCAGCGCTTAGAAACGCACAAGCCCTATTGGCGGCGGCAGAAAAGTACCAAGAACTAGAAATCAGATTGAATGACCTCCCGGAAGTCAGAGACGCCGCTGTAATTCAAGCTGAAATCATCAAGCTGCAAGCTGTAGAGCACCGCCTGACTTCAGAACTTGAATCCACCCGGCAGCGTGAAAAAATAGAGATCGCGCTCGCGGAATTGCCCGAAATTCCGGATGGGTTGGAGGAACGTCTTGAAAGCCTGAGCGCCAAACAAAAAAGCATTAAGCACAAAATTTCATGTATAGAACGTATGCTGGAGCTGAAACTCAGGGCCAGCACAATAAAACTGAAGCGGTCGGAAGCGGAGCTAGAGCAGGCGAGTCGTGATACGCTGGAGTACATCAACGGTCTGACAGCGGCGATCACCGAAGCAAGTGAAAATATCGTTACGACAGATCTTGCTATCCGACAAACTGAAGAATTGCAGCGGCGTAAACTAAAAATAGAGACATGCTTGGGCGAAATGGTCACCATTAGACAGGATGTTTCTTGTCTAGAGGCGCTCAAATTCTGTTTCGGCGGTAATGGGCTCAAGCTGGAACGATTCAACGAAATCATGCGCGACGCCATCGAGACCACAGTGCCGCGTTACGCCAACATGCTGTGGCCTGATGGTTCGGTAAAGCTGAATCTGCGAGACGACGGTAATTCCGTCAAGGTAGAACTGCAGCGTGCCTCTGGTGATGTGATCGAATCTTCTTTGCTGTCCGGTGGCGAGCGACACAAAACCGGCCTCGCACTGCTGTTCGGCCTCAGAGATTTACGTGAAAGCTATCTCGGCACATCGTCCAACGTACTGATCGTAGATGAACCTTTTGGAAATCTAGACCCACAGGGCACACAGGCATTGCTCAAAATTTTGCGCTCGCTGCGCGATCGTTTCGGCTCCGTATTCGTTGTTTCGCATCGCCCGGAGGTGTTTGGCAACGCTGTCTGGGACCAGACTTGGTGGGCAGTGCGCGAAAATGGGTTCGCTACCCTGTACACCGGGAGCACAGTACCGGACCAATATGTCGACCTGGCGCAAAAATTTCTTGACTCGGCCCAGATCTAGTGATAGAGTGGACCTCGATGCTTGCTGATGTAATAGCAGAGAACTGGCAGCACCCAGTATTTCTCGCATGGCTCACGGAGACCAACTTCGCTCCGGTGTCGGTCTCTGTGCGCCGCGGAGCCGAGACCAATGGGCTTCTTCTGTATAGGAACGCGGTGTACGAATTGCACCCGGTGTGCTTGACCGACGAAAAATGTTTAGCGCTGCTGCACGTAAACACCGAGCAACAGACAGCTATTCCAGTTTTGTGGGAACTAGCTGCTATTTACGCTTCAGGCCGAGAGCATCACGATGCGTTAAGCCGGCAGTGTAATTCGGTTGTAGCCGTGCACAAAGGTACTTTTTGGCAAATTGCACAAAATGGGTTTGTAACGTACGCAACTGCTGCGGAAGTAAAGTCGGAATCTGAAAATATAAAGGTAAAAACCATAGATGATGAAACAACAGCTGTAAAATTACTTTTTTGCCCTGGAGTGCATCAAATTTTGTTCGATTTCGTGCGCGAACAAGCGTTTGCTTGCTTGAGGTAACAGTGCCAACCGCAAAAACTGTAGCTTTTGCTTTTTTCTCTCCCGACGGACTGCGGGTAATTTTTATGAACAAAAATTACCGCGTGTTTATGCACACGTCCGCCGATGAACTTCCACCTCTGAAGGAAGAAGCGCGCAATCTCGTCATTGTGCCGAATATCGACCGGCTCAATGATCTAGCCCCCTTGACAGACCGCATCCATCGCATTATAGTACTGGCACGTGGTAAGCACGAGGCCATCATCCAGCGCGGAATTCCTCTGGTGGATTCCATTGTGCGCGAAGATGAAATTGAAATGGTGCCTACCAGGACTGCAGAGCGCTACTGCCAGGCCGTAGAGGAAGAGGCCGTCGATATCGAGCTTTCAGTCAAGCCCGAAGTACCAAAGCAAAGTAAAGTGCGAAAGAAGCCGGAAGTAGAACTCCAAGAGGAAACCCCCAGTACGCTCACACAGTACATCGACCATCTTGCTGAAAACTGGGTAGTAGTTGATCTGGACTTTGACCACGACCTCGTCGAGCCTACTGCGCTGTTCCTTGTCGGGGAAACCACACAAGACGAGTTTAAACTAAAGCTTAAAAAACTGATTAAACACGGGTTTGCCAAGGAGACCGCACGCTCATTTTATTCTTGGGCCAAGAGCTACCTCGAGCTCATACTGGATGCTGCCCGCGAGGCCATTGAAGATGACGCCGTCATGATCAATATCGCCAAGCGGTACGCTGTTCCAATTGGTGACCTACAGTTGATCGCTGACGTGTATAATGATCGCTGACGTGTACAAACAGCAAAACTGACAATAGGAACGACATGCCAACCGAGCCGATCGAGTGGAACGAAGACGCCCCTGTGGTGTTGGATCCCAACGAAGAACAGGCAGAGTATTATAAGGATGCGAACGGTAATACTATAGAAATGAAGTGTCGTAACTGCTCCATGTGGAAGCGCAATATTGCGGTTTGCGATGATAAGCCCATGTGCTTTCCAGGCAGAAAAATTACAACGGTCGTGGACGGCGTGGATATGTCGCGCCGAATGAACGAGAACCTGTGGTCGTGTAGAATGTATTTCGTCCCGCAGGAGTCTGCAGAGCTGCTTCAATTTCTACCAGCTACGCCAGATCAGATTTGGTCTATTCGGCACATTGGCCAGGTGCTGAAATCTTTGAGCAAGTTTAACGCAGAAGCCACGCGGCGCAAGTTCCAAGAAGATGTTGTTGGATACGCAGTAGAAATTGCAAAGCAGCACTATACCAAAAACGCATTCGACTATACACTGCCGCTTTTGCAATTCATTGCTGATGAAGCCAAGAAAAAATTAAAATTAAGCACGCAAAAACCACGGCGTAACCGTGCAACTCGGTACCATCCTGGCGATAGTCTTGAGTGGACAGATCTCAAAACCGGACAGCGAATGTCTGGTTGGTTTCAGTGTGTTGGACGGAAGAACGCTTCCATCACTTTGATTGTGCAGGCAGAGGTAGCCGCAGCCTTGGGGTACGCCTCTGCCCTGGTCAAATACCCACTTAATGAATGGAGGGAAAAAGCAAACCCACAACTAGTAAGCAAAGCAACAATCGTTGATAACACCAAATAAGGGCGCATTGCCCTCAGAAAGGCGAACAATGGCTAAAGCCGTAAAGCTAATTCCTATGGTGAAGGGCGCGGAGGTGCTACCGCGTCGAGTGGATCTCGTTCAAGACGATGGCGTTTCTGTCACAGTGGAGTATCAGGAAGTCGATGGCACCACTCAGTATGACTGTGTGGCTAGTATTCCGCGGTCGGCGGTGACTTACGTCACCATGACACCGGCGAGTGACAACAAGCCTGTGCCTGTGCCAAAGCTCATGGCCCCGGCACCAGCCGTAGCGCCGAAGACGGCCGCCCCTGCACCTGTTCCTGCACCCGCACCGGCACCTGTTGCGCCGGAAGCGCCTGCTGTCACGGTGCCCAAGAAGAGAGGGCCCAAGCCGAAGCCGAGAGACGCCAATGGTAACATTATCCGTGAGCCGGTGGCGTCTACGCCCACGCTTGCCCCACCCGCGACGACGCCTGCACCTCCTGCACGGCCGGGCGCGGAGATCAAGAAGCCCAGACGCCCGCCTGTTGTGGACGAAGAGCCAGAGTTTGAGCCAGAGGCCGTTACGCCGCCACCGCCGAAGGCCAAGACCAAGCCTGTATCCAAATACAGGCCAGTCCTAGAGCCAGAAGAGTCCGAAGACGCAAGTGACTTGGACGACCTCGGCGATGTGGACGATCTCAGTGATGTCGACGAACTGGATGCCGACGCCTCTGAAATCGACACTTCCGGTGGCGAAGATCCTGAGTTCGATTTTTAGTTTCTACTCCTACATTGCACTGTGGTAAAACCGCAGTGTGACTTGCCAATTAAAATCTTTCTGTAATTCCCTGACGAGCCAAATGCGTCGCATTGGAATTCACCTGAATTCCATCGACACGACTTGCACGGGGGGGTTTCCCTGCGAAACTGTGCATGAAAACACGCGAGTTTTGGCACAGCATGTAGATTCTAAAAACGCTGAGGTGCTGGCGCAGTTTATAAAAAGTCTGTTCCAAAACAATGTTCCTATAGATAAAACTGCAACGGCTCTGGACAGAATGTTGCATTCTGCACCGTTTCACTGCCCAGAAATACAGATCGACATTTACCAGCCCTGCACCGTAAAGTCGTGTTCGTTCTGGTCGCCTAATCAATGGGCCAGAAATTGCATTTTATGCTATCGTGTAGATCAATCCCGCGACATGCTCGATAATAAAGAATTAGCCATTCTGTTGAACAAAAATATCGGGGACATCAGGGCAGGGGTCATCAAGGCCATCGGCGAAGCTAGAACTTGCGCCTTGGCTGCTCGTCTGGAAAAAGAAGAAGCCGAGCCAGAAATAGAATTGAATGCCGACGTAGTACCTACAGAATTAGATGTCATACGCGCCAATTTCAATTTGTCCCCGCTCCGAGTATTGAAAATCGCGTGCGACACGTTCGCTACAATTAAATCAGCAGCGCAAGCATTGAATATATCACCAGATAGATTCAAATCTCTGTGTGATTTTTTCCAGCTACCGGCGTTGCACATGAATTAGTTAGGAGTGAGATTTAATTTTTCACGTTATTATCTATAGTGGAAGTGTGTCATTTGGCACTCAACTAAAATTATTTTGCCCAGACTGGGCATGGAGAATTCAGCATGAAGTCACAAAGCGATACCGGGCGCAGAATGGCAGCTAATCTTATCGCTAAGATTAGTCAGCACGAAGCGTCCACCCAGTGCGGGCGAATCGATCTTACCTTTTCCGATTACAACATGGTCGACAATCATTCGGCTATTTTGATGCTTGAGTACCAGCCAGGCCTCGGCGTGCCCAAGCGTGCTCAAGTAGAGTCCTGGGTTGGCTCTACTTTCAAAAATAAATTCCGTACCGCGGATGTGTCCTTTAAGCATTATCCAGAGTACAGCGTCGTGACCGTGATGGTATCGGATGTACCCGAGACCATGCCACTAGAGCGTAGCGCAGCCATGATGCGCCTCGGCGCTGCACGGTATATCGACGCTAATCGCCAGACCTGGGAAGTTGCCAAGAATGAAAAAGGCGAGCGCTATCTAGCTCGTCTACAGGCCGACGACTTCAAGGCCATTCTGGATGAACGCGTGAATCGTCGCCGGCAGGGACGCTACGCTGCCGTTTGCCTCGCGGATATCCGCGAAGCCAGCAGCCTCGCCCATCCCGAAGTCGGCGACGAAGTAGTTTACAATGACCGTGGTGTGCAGGCTTCCGGCAAGGTCACAGCAGTGACCGAGGATACCGTCACGGTGGCGGGGACCAAGCTCCCGAAGGGTTCGATCATTGATATTCTACATCGTGCCCCCAAGGCTACGACCAAGATGAATAGCGACATCACGTCGTTTTTCGCCAAAGCCTACGGTCCTGATTTCCCCGTTGACAAGCTCAAGCTCAAAAAGTAATTAGTTTGCGTGTTACCTACAAAGGGGCGGTGTACCGGGAAGCCGGAGCGGCTGACACGCTGGCCAAGCTAGTATTGGCGCCTTTGTGGAAATGGATCGCCAAACTAGGGCTGACTAAAGACGACGTATTGGATTTCTTCCGGCAGCTGTTCGCCAAGTTTTCTAAACAAAAAACAGCATTAAAATCAGTACCTGACATTTCCATACCAGACGCAGTTATTGCTACGATAGCTAAATTTATTGCACAAAGCGGGCTGGAATTCGGCGATTTCGCGGAAGCCGTGGCCAATCAACTAGAAAATCCTCCACCTGGGTATAGATGGAAGGTCGTTGACACGCTGGGCACGCGCAAACTACTTCAAGTCGGTATAACGCAGGATTTGCCCGAAGCGCCGATGAAAGTGCCCGGTGGCGACAAAAAACGAAACATTTCGCCGGCTTTGGATATTTTATTGCCCGAGCGCCCGCCCATACAGCCGTATGTGCAGAAACCAATCGCCCGGGGAAATAAATTTGAGGATGCTGTCCTCATCACGGTCTGGTGGGCAACGAGCGATCCGAGTAATAACGCCGACAGAGCATTAAGGGCCTATATCCAAAGCAGCGACGGCGACATTTTCTGGGAAGCCATAAACACACCGCCATATGAGACTGAAGATCAATTCGGTGGCTTTGTAGTAGTTCCCAGGATGGAAGCACAGCGAGCAGCGAGTCATCTGTGCAAACTGGCACGCGATGCTGCGGCTGCCGGAAATGATCCGGGCGAAATAAACACGCATTTCAAGTTAGCGGCGATACATTTGTACGGTTTTGTAGAAAATCGCCCTATAGCCGATGCAGACAAAATCAATTTAGGCTGCATTAATTCGATTAAGTTCAACTGGTTCTGGACACTACCTGATATTTTGATGGGAAATGTACAAGAGTTTAACCGATACAAAAATAAAGCGTACGATAAGCTTATTTTCGAGTTAGACCAATACGCAAACCGGAGATCTGGTTAATTTTAGTCGACGGCCGCGTTAGCCGCGCACCGTCATTTATTCCCAGCGCGGCTTGCGCCAGCGCAAAAGGAGTTTTGAGATGCCGACACTTCACATTACCAACCTGTCAACCGCCGTTCTTGCCCTCCCGGGTGGGTTCTACACAGATCCTGTCGCCGCGGGCGCTACTGTCGACGTAACTGTTGATGATACCGATGCTTTCCTGGGGCTCGAGGCCGTAAGCGGCCTGATCGCCCGTGGGATCATCCGTGTGGAATCTTCGACCGACGACCCCAACCTTCGTCCGGTGCTCACGTACACCACTGCCGCGCTGCCGGCTGCGGCAAACTTCCCTGACGGAACTCTCGTGTGGGATACCACGAGGCAAAAGCTCATTGTGTCTTACAGTGACGTTTGGCGCGATGAGACCGTCGTGATCGCTGGTACTACTGTGGCGCTTGCGGCTCTGACAAATCTTCCGACCAACGCCATCGCGTTCAACACCGATTCCCTGACGCTCCAGCGCTACAACGGGGCTGCGTGGGTGTCGTGCAGCCTGAGTAATCCGGCGGCGTCGCAGGCTGGTCTGCCGGCCAATCCCCATTTCGAGGGTCAGTTGACCTACAACGACACGACTCAGTCGCTGTTGGTTTGCACAACGGCCGGTTCGCCTGGCACCTGGGACAGCGTATTCGTGGCGCCGACCGGTACCACGGGCGCTCCTCCGGCCGACGCTGCTGCTCTGGCCGGCGGCGCATTTTTCAATACCACGACCAACCGTCTGTCGCTGCATGATGGTGCTGCTTGGGTGACACTCCCGGTGGCTCACTACGATACGGCCGCTAACATTGCGGTTGCCGCCGGTGCTGTCGTGACAGCCGGCCAGATGGGCTGGGCCACCGACACCAATCGGCTCGCGGTGTACACTGGAGCTGCTTGGTTCAACGAGACGACCGTCGGGATGTATGCTCCGGCAGCTGGGCATGTTTACAACGGCGCCATCGTTTTTGACGACACTGGGTTCGTCAACACGATGGCGAATCATGGTACCCTCCGAGTGTACAGCACCGCGCTGGCCGCTTGGACGCCCAGTGTAGTAGTGGTGCCGGGTTACGCTGGTATTCCAGCGCTGCCGGTGGTTGGGGACGTACCGAACGGCACACTCGCTATCGAGACCACGGGTGGTGCGGGAGCACGTCTGTACGCCAAGATTGGTGGCGCGTGGGTAACCGACCTGTAGTCTAGGCTCCTTAACAGGAGAAAAGGAGCAATAAAATGCCGACCATTAATGTGACAAACCTTACTTCCGCCGTTCTGGCGCTCCCGGGAGGTTTCTATACTTCTCCGGTAGCCCCAGGTGCTACCGTGTCATTTGATGTGCCCGATTTTGACGAGTTTATCGGGCGAGTCGCAATCCGCAATCTTTTGGTAGCGGGTTCCATCGGTGTGCTAAATTCGGCACTTGACGCAGAAGTGCGCCCGGTCCCGACCTACACCACGGCCCAACTAGCGGGTACCGTTACACCTACACTATTTCCTACGGGAACTGTGGTGTACGATTCCACTCGGATGTCACCGGTTGTCGATGCACTTGACATTGCAACGGGGCTAGTGGATTCATGGCAACCGCAGATCACTGTGATCGCCGGTACCTCTGCAGCCCTGGCAGCGCTGATTGCTTTGGGCAATGTGCCTACCAACGCCCTTGCGTTCAACACCGATACCGCTACGCTGGTGCGGAACAACGGCACGGCCTTCGTGTCGTGCAATCTCAGCACCGTCATTACATCACAGGCAGGTTTGCCGGCTAATCCGCATGTTGATGGGCAGTTGACCTACAACGAGACCACTCAGTCACTTTTGGTCTGCACAACGGCCGGTGCACCCGGTACGTGGGACACAGTGTTTGTGGCGCCGACTGGCACTACCGTGGCGCCTCCGGCCGAAGCCGCAACCGTGACGGGTGGGGCTTATTTCAATACCACGACCAACCGTTTGTCATTCCGCGTTGGGGCCAATTGGCTCCATCTTCCAGTGGCCCACTACGATACGGCCGCGAATATTGCGGCCGTAGCGGGTGCCGGCAAGTACATCGGCGAATTTGGTTGGGCCAGTGACACTAACCGCATCGAGATTTGTGCAGTTGACACCACGCCCGGTCCGGCCGTGTGGTACAATGAAACCACCGTTGGTATGTACGCTCCGGCGGCAGGCCATGCGTATAACGGCGCCGTGATTTTTGATGGAACCGACTTCATTAACACGACTTTGGGGCAGGGTACACTGCGGGTTTACAGTGGTGCTGCTGTTGCATGGCTTGCGCCTCAAACTGTAGTACCGATTGTACCACAGGTCGCAGATCTTCCGGCAGTTGCCGACGTGCCGGTAGGTTATATGGTGCTGGTGAACGCGGGTGTTGGTGTACCCGGAACCACGCTCTATACCAAGATCGGGGCGGCGTGGGTCACGGGTCTATAGTTTAGTTTAGGGCGGCGGAACGGTAAATTCCGCCGCCCTTTTCCCACCATGTCAATCCTTGATTTCCACGCTAAAAACCTTTGCCCCAGTGTTTGGGAGCCCGACGGCACCAAGCTCACGGGCAGGTTCTATGCTGCCCTTTTCGAGCTACTGGAACAATTTCCCAACGCGCAGCGGTGCTTGCTGATTGGCAATTCGGTTTCTCACTACTGGTTAGAAGATTCCGACATCGATGTAGTGCTCCTCATGGCGCCTGAAGATGTTGAAAAAGCCCAGTACACCGCTCGCGTTGGCCGTTTCAAGCTCGATTCACATATAATTAAACTTTTCGTTATGCCGAGCAACAACAACGCTCGGGACCTCGCCGAGCGTTTCGGGCCCATCTACTGTGTCGATACTGTCTCCTGGCACGGTGTCGTGGCCCATGATACTGGCGAATTACTTCGCCCTTCTGGTCTTGTCCGTAGAATTTCTTGGCTACTGTATCGAATTCTCGACAGCCTCGACTTAACTCCAGATTGGAAAATAGAAATTACGGCTTTCGAGGACATGAAGCCTATTTCCCGCAATGATACTTTGACTGAATTGAATCGAAGAATAATTCTTGCAGACCACGAACTGGAACACTTCCTTCCCACATTGACGCGCGACGAATGGAAAAAAGCAACTGAGTTTGAAACTCAATTGAACGAATCTGGTGAAGTACCAGAACTCAAGATTAATAAAAAAGTGCAAGCGCTTATTATTGATATCTATCGTCGGCGAGATCTATACGAAACGCTTCAGGAACGACACGACCGCCTCGAAGTTATCGAGCGTGCGGAGATTAGAGGTGCCGGTGTGAAAACTGCATTAACAATTGACATGATGGCGGGTGATTGGTACAAGACCAAGCTCGAGTTATTTCCCCTGATCTACATCCGAAATATCCACCGCGATGCCTCCAAGATGGCCATCGGGTCGGATGATTATGATGACGACGTCCGTCTGGTAGACTTTGAGTTCGTCGGCGCTGACGGCATCGCTACGATGGCGTGTGCTACGCTGAAAGAAGTCAAGGGCTTTGGTCTGACCAAAGCCGACGACAAAGATTTCGAAGATCTGGGCCTGGTTGCCCCGACCCCGATGGTACAGGCACCGCAATAATTGTAAAACCTCTCCATGTCGTGCTCTATTTGTTCCACTACCCCAATTATTAAACTCCGTGACCTCGACGCGGCAATTCGCCTTGGTGAATCCACCAACGAGGCACTCGCGGCACTCTACGGAGTCGATGTCGACGCCCTAGCGGTACACGCACGCCAATGCATTGTGGCCGAGCAAGTCGACGGCGTTGCGCAATTAGACCAAGCAACACGTGAACTTCGTAATATCGGTAAAATTCTGCAAGACGACATTGAGGCAGGCGGGTACAAAAACTTCGACCCTGAGTCCGGTGTAGACGGTAAATCATCGATTACCAATTACATCGCAGTCCAACGCGAAATTAGAGAGAGTATTGTAGCGCGAAATAGGCTCCGGAGTCCGGACGATATTGTTAAAGGCCTGACCGAAGTAGTAGTTAATCCCATCATCAACGTTGCCGTTAGAGTCTACGTAGAAGAAATTCAGCGGCTGCGTAGCGTCCTGTACACTTACACACCAGAATCATCCCATCCTCGTATCAAGACCGCGATCGACGAAACTGCACTACGTGCAGGTTCCAGGCTAAAAGACGAAGGAATTCAAGATCTTAAAGCTAAAGTCGAAGCGGTTCTGACAGCCAAATCGACCTAGCCGATTTCCACCTTATCTATTGTTAGGTAGCCGCGCCAGCGGTTAGTTACTCCTCTGTGCAGGAGCTGTTATGCCAGATAATTTAAGCTTAATCGACGTATTGCAGGAAGTAAAGTCGCGCGTTGCTCTATCCAGGGTCGTGGCTGAAGCGAAGCTACGCGCTGAAGCTACCTCTGTCAACGAAGCCGAAACTGAAGCTCTGTATACGTTTGAAGTGCGTGACCCAACAAATCTCTACGAAGCCGTCGACTTCATTCTTCACACTGTTAGAACTCTTCATCCCGACGTCAGTATCAAATTCGCGCAGCTCACCGATGTGCCAAATAAATTCGTAATTATCCTGCGCCAGCTCATACCTCCTGCACAGCCGCGCACGGCCGCCGATATTTCTCCGCTCGAATCTGCCCCCATAGCCGCACAAATAGCAGACGCAGTCTATGGCATCGCCACAGACGGTAAAGAATTTTTTGTGCTGAAGAACGGCGAAAAGGCTACTACAGCTGAAACCCTGGCGGAAGCGTTTGCGCTCTGGGTTGGATTGCTCAAACAGGATTTGTTTCTAGCCGTCCGCGGTACTGAAGATTTTGATCGACTAGAAATGGACCGGGATTTCCTCGACGGTTTGATTCCAGTATTACTGGATTCTCCCACTGTTTCTGATAAAGCCGCCAAGGCTCTAAACTCATTTTACGAAATGGCCACACTAAAAAGTGCGGACTCCGATGTTTAACGTTTTAGCGCAGAGCACCAAATCCCTCGAAACTTCGTTATCTGTAATTTTACAGATCGGTACCATCGCGCTCGCCGTTATCAGTTTTATTGTGACGATGTGGCAGCGGAAAAAACAGTCAGAAGACCAAGCGCAAGCCGAAGCGATGAAGCGCTATTGCGATGAGGCTATTGGTAAACTAGTGCCTGTTGTCACCAAGCTAGAGCAAGCCGAACAGTTTCATACTGCCAGTACAGCTGAATTTAAGACGCAAGCACAAGAAATGTTGAAACAGCTTAACGAAAGCGTTAAGTCCACGCAACACAATTGCGTGCGTCACCAAAATTCCGCGCAAGCCGAAGCCATCATAGAGATTAAGCGCGAGCTAGAGCGCATCGCTTTACGGTTCAGTAAACTAGATTCGCTGGTGCGTTCCTACCAAGATGCTGCCTCAGATAAATACGTCAAAGTCAATGCGTATCAGCGTGATACGCAGATGTGGACTACTGCGCTTGAAACGGTGCAGCAGTCCCTTAAAGACCTCTCAGCCACAATGCTGAAGCTGGTGGAGTTACGGGTGCGTGGAGTGTAAATTATGGTTGCAAACCCTAGTTACCGTGAAGAATTCGCAAATCTTCTAGACGATGATGACAGCAGTGGGATTGAGCTTACCAACGACGGCGAGACTAAATCCATCACGGCTGTAATTGCGACATTCGATCCTGAAATGGATACGGATCGCCGCAACCTGTATGACGCCATGCGCAGGGTCGTCGTCGAAGCTAAACGGGCTTCGCGTTTAGCTAAAGAAGGCTTGCGAGTTCTGGAACTACAGACTACTCACTAGTTGACATGCGAAGACTAGTTTACAGGGGAGCAACCTACTCGGAAACGTCGGAAATACCTGACTATTTATATCATGTTTCTTTTCTCCGAAATATTGAATCAATTCAGCAACATGGACTAAGCCCAGGCGGACGTGCTAATTGGTCTATTTATGATGTAACTGGAAAACTGTTCCTGACTTCCGCGGCTGGTGTCAGGACTTGGGTGCATAAATTAAGTTACACTGCGCGTGACGTATCGAATTCTTTCATCCGTTGTTTAGACTTTTATGCCTTCCTTTTGTGTTTCATGCCAGCAGGTTTTGTAAAATAATAGGGAAGAATTTCCCTGCTTCCACGTTAGACTATAGTGCAGGGAGA
>Ga0265297_10000742_pt1 | contig 90423 bp, 78 predicted proteins | sample Munlanlwell13791_FD_192502 | JGI IMG/M metagenome (GOLD analysis project Ga0265297, IMG submission 192502) | Leachate microbial communities from a municipal landfill in Southern Ontario, Canada - Leachate well 137-91 | ecosystem: Engineered > Solid waste > Landfill > Unclassified | place... | reverse complement strand
AGTAATTAGACAGCAATATCATAAATATTTGCATATATATTTGAAATGCAATTTTTATGATAGAATATATTAAGCAGTTTAATCATCTATGTGGTCTAAATTTTTAGACCACTTTTTTTTGTTTTTTATTATTATCTATACCTATAAATGAATAACTTATCGACAACAATAATATTTTTGAATTTGTAGTATTTTGTGGTAGATTTTTATAATGGAAATGAGGTTAGTACTTTTTTTGTCAAAATTTATTAAATTTGTTGCTACATAATAAATAATAATACGACTATGTTGATTATTAGAGAAATCTCAAGTAAAAGAGATAAAAAGAAGTTCTTTAAATTTGCAATAGATTTATATGAAGGTAACAAATATTTTGTTCCAGTAATGATTTCTGATGAGCAAGAAGAGTTTGATCCTAAACATAATGGGGCTTTTTCGTATTCTGAATGCAAAATGTTCCTTGCTGAAAGAAATGGAAAGGTTGTAGGTCGAGTGGCTGCTATTCTTAATAAGGCGTATAACACAAAAATTAATGGTAAGCAACTTCGTTTCTCCAGATTTGATTTTATTGATGATTATGTTGTATCACAGAAATTGTTTGACGCCGTTGTTAGTTGGGCAAAAGAGTTACACATGGATGAAATCATTGGACCTATAGGTTTTTCCGATCTTGATAAACAAGGGATGCTTATTGAGGGGTTCGATGAACTTGATATGTATGTGACTACATACAATTATCCATATTACATTAAGCATATTGAGAAACTTGGTCTATCAAAAAAAGTGGACTGGGTTGAGTATCAGATAACTATTCCTACTGTTGTTGATGAGCGGCTTTGTAATATAGCCGATATGGCAATGGAAAGATATGGATACAGAATACTTGAATTTAATAAAATGAGGCAGGTTAAGAAATATATTTTTGAAGCGATGGAGGTATTGAATGAAGCATTTGAAAAGCTTTTTGGTGTTGTGTGGCTTTCAAAAAAACAGATGTTGGATTATTCAAAAGTTTTGATGATGGTCGGAAATCCCGACTATATTTCTGTTGTTTTAAATAAAGAGGACAAGATTATCGGTTATGGGTTTATGGCACCATCAATAAGTCGCGCCATTCAACAGAGCAAAGGTAAATTATTCCCATTTGGGATTTTTAGGATTTTGCGGGATTTAAAAAAGTCTAAAACTATTGATTTATATAGCATCGGAGTTAAACTTGAATATCAAAATCGTGGAGTAAATGCAATCATTTTGCGAAAAGGGTTGCAGGGGGCCATAAAGAATAATATGAAAATTTGTGAAACCGGGCCAGAACTTGAGGATAATATTGAAGTACAAAGTCAGTGGAAATTTTTTGAACGCCGCCAGCATCGCAGAAGAAGATGTTATACTATTTCGATATAATATGAATAATTTTATGTTTAAAAATCCTACCAAATTAATATTTGGAAAGGGACAAATAGCAGAAATTTCCAAAGAAATTCCTTTTGACTCCAAAATAATGGTCACATATGGTGGAGGTAGTATTTTCAATAATGGAATATATGACCAGGTTATGACTGCTCTTGAAGGTAGGCATTACATAGAATTTGGAGGTATAGAATCCAATCCGGATTATGATACTTTGATGAAAGCTGTTAGGATTGCAAATGATAATGGAGTAAATTTTCTTCTTGCGGTAGGTGGGGGATCAGTTATAGATGGAACAAAATTTATTGCTGCTGCAATGAAGTATAAGGGTGATTGTCCTTGGGATTTCATGGTAGATCAAAAAGAGGTAGATAAATTGGAGTTGGTTCCTTTCGGAGTTGTTCTTACTTTGCCGGCAACTGCTTCTGAAATGAATGAAGGTGCTGTTATTTCCCGCAGAGAAAAAAAGGAAAAATTAGCTTTTCACCCTGCAAACAATTTTCCAAGGTTTTCCGTGCTTGATCCACAAGTCTGTTTTTCATTACCAAAAAGACAAATATCAAATGGTATTGTTGATGCGTTCTGTCATGTATTGGAACAATATTTAACATATCCCACAAACTCTTTGTTACAGGAGCGTTTTTCTGAGTCAATTCTTATAACACTGAAAGATATTGGTCCTAAATTATACGAAAACAGCAATGATTATGATTTGTGTGCAAATTTTATGATTTGTGCGACAATGGGTCTTAATGGCTTTACTTCAATGGGGGTACCGCAGGATTGGGCTACTCATATGATAGGGCATGAACTTACTGCCCAATTTGGACTTGATCACGCTGTTACATTGGCACTTGTTGGTCCTTCTCTAATGAGAGTAATGAAGGAAGAAAAAAGAGAAATGATTATGCAATATGGTGAAAGGGTCTGGAATATTTGTGAAGGGAGTGAGGACGAAAGGGTGGATGCTGCCATTGATGCAACACAATATTTTTATGAGAGGGTAGGGATAAAAACACATCTGAGAGATTACGACATAGGAAGTGAATATTTTGATGAAATAGCTAATCGTTTTAATACAAGAGGATGGTGTCTTGGAGAAAATAAAACTATTAATTGTGCCAAAGTGATTGAAATTTTGCAAGGATGTTTATAAGAAGTGTAATGAATTATATAAAAACAGAAATAGAAGGACCGATAATTATTGAGCCCGTAATATTTGAAGATGATAGAGGATATTTTTTTGAATCATTCTCTCAAAGGGATTTTGAAGATAATATCTGTAAATTGACATTTGTTCAGGATAATGAGTCCTTTTCAAAAAAAAGAGGTGTATTGAGGGGATTGCACTATCAAAAAGGGGAATTCGCTCAGGCAAAACTTGTCAGGGTGGTTCAAGGAAGGGTGCTTGATGTAGCTGTTGATATTAGACCTAACTCTCCCACTTATGGTAAATATGTTTCTGTTGAGTTGAGCTCTGATAATAAAAGATTATTTTTTATCCCTAAGGGTTTTGCTCACGGTTATCTTGTGAGGGAAGATAATACTATATTTCAGTATAAATGTGACGAATATTATGCTCCTCAGTCAGAAGGCTCATATATTTGGAATGATAAGACATTTAGCATCGATTGGGGAATAGAGAAAAAAGATATTATCCTTTCAGAAAAAGATTCAAAAGCCCCATCATTTGGGCAGTTTATTTAAGCATTCCTTTAAAGAAATATTCCACCATCTGGTTTCTACTCCAAATGTTTCTCTGATTTTTGATTTGTCAAGAAGTGAGTATTGAGGTCTTTCTGCTTTAGTAGGATATTCTGCCGTTGAGAGTGGATTTATTCTGCAATCAATTTTTTTGTATAACATGATTATTGAAGCAAATTCAAACCATGAACATTTTCCTTCATTTGTGAAATGAAATATTTCTCCCCTTTTTTCTCCGATTTGAGGTATTATTTTGATAATTGCCTTAGCAAGGTCACGTGCATATGTCGGCGTTCCTATTTGATCTGCAACAACACCTATTTCCTTCCTTTCTAATCCCAACTGAATCATTTTTTTTACAAAATTTTTACCGTAAGTAGAATATAACCATGCAGTGCGGATTATAATTCCTTTACATCCTGTTCTTCTGATTGCTATTTCCGCTTTTCTTTTACTTACCCCATATACTGATTTAGGATGGCATGGTTGAGATTCTTTATATGTGCCACGTTGCTTTTTTCCATCAAAAACATAGTCGGTAGAAATATGAATAAGTGAAGCATCATATTTTTTTGCGGCTTTAGCAAGGTTTAAGGCACCGTCAAAATTTATTTTATTGCAGACATCTTTATCTGTTTCGGCTTTGTCGACATCAGTGTACGCGGCGCAATTAATTATTAATTCAATATTGTATTCAGCAACAAATCTCTCAACATCTTTACGGTTGCATATGTCAAGAGCTCTGATATTGTCTGAGGATTCGATATCTGTAAACAATATTTTCTTTCTTGTTTTTAATAAATCTTGTAATTCTGAGCCTAACTGACCGTTAGCACCTGTGATTAGAATATGTTTCATAAGAAATTTTGATTTAAAATACAAAGATAGAACTAAATAAGTGTAAAAATCAGTTATCTTTGTAGAAATTAAAAGCAAAATGGATTATAATACCCAGAGGGAAAAACTTATCATGCCCGAATATGGAAGGCATGTACAGAAAATGATAGAGCAGGTAAAGAATATTCCCGATAAGGAAAAACGTAATGAGCAGATTCGTGTGATTGTACAGATAATGGGAATACTCAACCCTCAATTGCGTGATTTAAATGATTTCAAACATAAACTTTGGGACCATGTACAGGTTATTTCTAATTTTGATATTGATATTGACTCTCCATATCCTATTCCAACAAAAGAAGAATTTGCATTGAAGCCTGAGCCATTGAAGTTGGAAAGCAAGCCGATAAAGGCGGCTTGTTATGGACGAAATATTCAGAATATGATAGACCTTATTTCTTTTAGAGAAGATGATCCGACTAAAACAGAGATGATAAAGATGCTAGCTCTGTATATGCGGCAACAGTATCTTATATGGAATAAGGACTCAGTCTATGATGAAACCATATTCAAGGATATAGAAAAATTGTCAGAAGGTCGTCTAAAAGTGCCAAATGATATACATCTGAGCGCTATCTCAGTTGATGCTTCTTTTGCAAGACCAGGATTGTCTCTTATGAATAATAATAATAATAAAGGGGCAGGATTTAAGAAAGGAAAAAACAGAAAGAGAAAGAAAATTTGATATATGGCAGTAAGTGTTAAAAAAACAACTAACAAAAAGAAGAAGAAAAAAAACGAAAATAACATGCCGCTTGTAAATACCAGGGCAGTTCGTGTTGTTTTGGGGTTGTTTTTTGGTATTTTATGTGTTTTTACGGTAATTTCACTCATTTCATATGTATTTACATGGGCAAAAGACCAGAGCCTGATTTCTAACCCTAACGTTATTCAAAACAGTTTTGAGGCACATAATAGTGGAGGAAAGGTAGGCTTCTTGTGGGCTGATTTTTTAATTTCTAAGCTATTTGGTATAGGTGCTTTTATTATCCCTGTTTTTCTTGGTGCTGTTTCGGTATATTGTCTTAGAATTAAGAAAGTCAAATTGATTCGTCTTTTTTTTATAATATTATCAGGGGCGATTGTTTTTTCTGTTCTGTTTTCTTATATTTTTAGTTTTACTTCCATGGATTCCATGTTCGGAAAAGGAGCTGGTGGTTCATACGGCTATTTTGTAAATCAATGGCTTTGTGCCATGCTTGGAAATGTCGGAGCCGGAGGGGTATTACTTCTAGTACTCTTTATTTGGCTTACTCTACTTTCTAAAAAAGTAGCTATTAAGTTTGATAATATCATGTTTAAAACTTTTCATAGTCGTGATAAGTCTGATAATAAGGATATTAAATCAGATGTGGAGCAAATGGAAGATATGGGGCCTGATGTTCCTGAAATTATTGAGGAAGTTGTTGAAGAGAGTGATGATGAGTTAAGAATGGAAACTGAAGATAATGAAAAAGCCGAACTTATTGAGCAGAAGAAAACAACTGATGTGAGAGATAAGGAGGTAGAATTGGTTGTTGAAAAAAATGACAATGACTTTTTTTCTAATTTGTCTGAAGATGAAAAGGCTCGTCTTTTTGATCCGCGTCTAGATTTGCCATCCTACAAACAGCCGCCTTTATCATTGCTTGAAGATTATCGCGAACAATGGTATGAAGTATCCAGAGATGAGTTGGATAAAAATAGGATAAAGATTGTAAATGCTCTTGCCAACTATAAGATAAAAGTTGATAGAATTGTTGCAAAAATGGGTCCTACAGTTACTTTGTATAAGATAAAGTTAGCTGATGGTGTGAGGATTGCACAAGTTAAAAGACTTGAAGAAGATATTGCATTATCTCTTGCCGCAAAAGGCGTTCGTGTCATAACTTTGACAGATGCCATAGGTATTGAAGTTGCAAACGAAAAGCCAAGTATTGTTGCCTTAAAGTCGGTTTTGAATTCTCCTAAATTTAAGGCTGCCGACATGGAACTTCCCATAGCCCTTGGTATTACTGTTACTAATGAGCCTTTCTTTATTGATCTTGAGAAAATGCCTCACCTATTGATAGCTGGTGCGACAGGTATGGGTAAATCAGTAGGTTTAAATGCAATAATAGCTTCTTTGCTATATACAAAACACCCTTCTGAAATGAAGTTTGTTATGGTAGATCCAAAGAAGGTAGAACTTTCTCTTTATTATAAAATAGAGAAACATTTTCTTGCAATGCTTCCCGATGCCGATAAAGCGATTATTACTGATACTCAGAAAGTCATTTTTACCTTAAAATCTCTTTGTCAGGAGATGGAGCACAGATATGATTTGCTTGAGATGGCTGATGTGCGTAAAATAAGGGAGTATAATGAGAAATTTCTCTCCCGTCGTCTTAACCCGAATAAGGGACACTCTTTTCTTCCTTATATTGTTGTTGTTATTGATGAATTTGCAGATTTGCTTATTACTGCAGGCCGCGAAATAGAAGAACCTATTGCTCGTTTGGCACAAAAGGCGAGGGCTGTAGGAATACATCTTGTGATTGCAACGCAGAGGCCTACAACGGATGTTATTACCGGTACTATAAAAGCAAATTTCAATTCTCGTATCGCTTTTAAGGTGAATTCTATGGTTGATTCCAAGACTATTCTTGATCAGACCGGGGCAAATCGTCTGATAGGACGCGGTGATATGCTTGTAATATCTCCCGGTTCGGATATGACTCGTGTTCAGTGTGCACTTATAGATACACAGGAAATTAAAAATCTAACTAATTATATAGGTTCTCAGCGTGGTTATTCTCATGCTTTTTACCTTCCTGAATATGTGGATAATGACTCTGCAGAAGGCATTGGGGAAGTTGATTTGAGAAAGAGAGATAAACTTTTTGAGGATGCCGCAAAAATTGTAGTGCAATATCAGCAGGGATCCACTTCTCTTATTCAAAGGAAGCTAAATATCGGTTATGCAAGATCAGGCAGAATTATAGATCAGCTTGAGGCCGCAGGTATTGTAGGTCCATTTGGAGGCAGTAAAGCCAGATCGGTGCTCGTTTCCGACTTTGACTCACTTGACAAGATTATTACATCATTAGACCATTATTAGAATTGCACGATAGTTGCTGGTTGCTAAATCATGAATAAGTTTTTTAAATTAATACTGTTGCCTATTCTTTTTTATGAAGCATTGTTTTTTACTTCATCTGCACAAGATCAGGTTAATCTTTTATCAATGATAAATAAGATGGGCAGTGTTAAGGTGGAATACACAATTACTGGGAAAAACAGTTCTGATATTCAATTTATTAAACAATCTGGGGTTGTTGATATTCAGGGAAATAATTATACTATCACTACCAATGGGATGAGTGTTTTTTGTAATAGTGTTGTCAGATGGATATTTTCTACTAAGACTGAGGAGTTGGTGATTGTTAATAATGATATGTTATCATCAAGCCCTATTGACAATCCTTTACTGTTTCTTTCTTCTTCGATGGTCACGAAAAGTGAGTCAGGAAAGCTATTAATAACATATAAGGCTGATGATGGATCTGTTTTTTTTGTAGAAATAAACAAAATGGAGAAGATGGATGAACCATGGGCTGAAGATCATTTTGTATTTGATGTCGAAAAATGTTCTGATAATGTGATTATCACAGATCTGCGTAATAATTCCAGTACGAAAATCAAATGATTTTTTCACTTTTGAATACTTCTATAATAGAGGGATAGGTGTCAGCCAGATATTTAGGGAGGGAAGACTTTGCCACCCAAGTTGCTTTCTTTATATCCTCTTCTGTCTGTGGAACAAGATTTGACGGAGCATTGTATAGCATTTTATACCAATAAGTATGTTTCAGGCAGAAATTTCCATTCATGTGATAGCAATGGTGAGTAACGCAAATCAAGTTTTTTAATGTAAGATTGCTGATTCCGGTCTCTTCTTCAACTTCTCTTTGTGAGCAGGTTTTGATATCTTCTCCATCTTCCAGCTTGCCTTTTGGCAAGTCCCAGATCCCGTTTCTATAGATAAGTAGATAATCTCCTGCACGATTTCTTACCAATCCTCCACCTGCAATTATCTCAGTGAAAGTACTGCAAAGCGTGTTGAATGTACCTTCTTCATCAGATGTGGGTATATACAGCTTAGATATAGTAGTGGCTTTGTCAAAAAAATCAGGCAAAGTTTTAATGACTTCAGGGTCATTACAACTTATTATTAAAATATTTGGATCATCCAAAGAATGCTTGTCTGGTGAGCATACTGTTATACTGCGTTTTTCAAAATGAATGCGGCGCATTAAATGAAATTGTTTTTTTATTATCTTTGTACAAAGATAACGAGTTATTATGAATTCAGTAGAAAAAAAAGTTGCTCAATATTTATTAGAGATTAATGCAGTTCAATTAAGACCTGCTGAACCTTTTACTTGGGCTTCGGGGTGGAAATCCCCAATTTATTGCGATAATAGAAAAATATTATCGTATCCTAAAATACGTACAGAGATTTGCCAATATATTGTTGATACTGTTAAACAGTATTTTGGTAATGTTGATATTATTGCCGGTGTTGCAACCGGAGCAATAGCATTTGGAGCATTGGTTGCTGCTTCAATGAATAAACCATTTATTTATATCAGACCAAAAGCCAAAGATCATGGCCTTGGTGCCAGAATTGAAGGTGATTTACCTAAAGGAGCTAATGTGGTTATCATTGAAGATTTGATCTCTACGGGCATGAGTTCTCTTTCTGCTGCTGATTGTGTTACAAAATCAGGAGGGAATGTTGAAGGTATGGTAGCAATATTCTCGTATAATTTTCCTAAATCAAGAAGAGCTTTTGAATATGCAGATGTGGAATTGCACACGCTTTCAAATTATGATGCTCTTATTGATGAAGCTGTCGCACAAAAATATATTGATGAAACAGATATTGAAGTGTTAAAGGATTGGCGATTCAAACCTGATACATGGGATATAATTTGATATTATGGTCGAAGAAGTAAGAGGAAAAACGATTGTTTTGGACAAACCTCCACAGGTTATTTATTCCGCTTTTTCCGATATGCGGAATATATTGGCAAATATTCCTGAAGATAAGAGAGATAGTGTGAAATTTGATTCAGATACTATTTTGACTAAGATACAAGGTTTTGAAATTGGTTTAAGAGTGCGGGAGAGAATACCATTTTCCAAAATAAATTTTGAACAATACGGCAATTCTCCGTTTCCATTTTCTGTTACATTGCATATATCCTCAACAGATGATGGAAAAACAAATTTTTATATTGAATTACGAGCTGAGCTGAATTCTTTTATGAAAATGATGATAGGGGGAAAGTTGCAGGAACTGGTGGATAAGATTACAGAGCAGTTTGCAACTGCTTCCACAAGTCAAATATCTCAGGATATTACGTCATATGTATCCTGATGATTTTAGATACAATCTTAAGGCTTCTTTCGGAGAGAAAATAGCATTGGATCTTTTAAAAAGCCTTGATTCTGAGCCTGTTATTTCAATAAGGAGAAATCCTGATAAAATTTCCTTAGAAAATTTATGCTCACATTTTGGAGAGAGTACAAACGGATTTGTTCCTTGGTGTTCGGATGGCATATATTTGAGAAAAAGACCTAAATTTACATTAGATCCGCTTTTTCATAGTGGTGCTTACTATGTTCAAGAGGCATCATCAATGTTCATAGAGTCACTTTTTTTATATATAAAAAAGGATAATATGAGAATTCTTGATTTGTGCGCTGCTCCCGGAGGAAAAAGTACACATATCTGTTCTTTGATGAGTTCAAATTCCCTGCTCGTTTCAAATGAAGTGATTCGCTCGCGGTCCGCTACACTTGCAGAAAATATTGCAAAGTGGGGGAAACCTAATATTTTGGTCACAAACAATGATCCTAAGGAATTTAAACAGTTGGATTCCTATTTTGATCTTTTGCTTGTTGACGCTCCATGTTCTGGGGAAGGGATGTTTAGAAAAGATAGAAATGCTGTAAATGAATGGTCTATTCGGAATGTAGAACTTTGTGCGGCAAGGCAAATGAGAATTCTTTTTGACATATGGCCGGCGTTGAAAAATGGAGGGTATCTGATATACTCAACATGTACTTTCAATAAATATGAGAATGATGAAAATATAGCCAGAATATGCAAAGAACTGGGGGGGGAAGTTGTTGATATTCCTGTTCCTGATGGTGTATTAAAAACAGTAAAAGGTGGATATCAGTTTATACCCGGAAGAATAGAGGGGGAGGGGTTTTTCTGTACACTTATCCGTAAAAACGGGGAATACAAATCTAATTTCAGGATACCTAAATCTAAAGTAAAGTCTCTTGGAAGTAATGATTTTATTCAAAAAGGATATGTTATTTCTTCAAAAGGGGAAATGCTAAAAGCATATCCTGAAAATCTTTTCAATGAGATGGCTTTTATTGAATCTGTAATAAAAGTGATACATTCTGGGGTTGCAGTAGCAACCAGCAAAGGGAAGGATCTTATTCCGGAAGCAGATCTTGCACTTTCAAACATAATAAACAAGGAGACTTTTTATTTGGAAAATGTGACTTATGATGAATCTTTGAAATTCCTGGCAAAAGAGCCTTTGGTCTTTAGTGGGGAACCTAAAGGGTATCTGGTTTTGTCTTATAAAAATATTCCTCTCGGATTTGTAAAAAACCTTGGTGGCAGAAGCAATAATCTTCATCCGCAGGCAAGGCGAATCAGGATGGATATCCATAAAGATTCATGAGGCCCATTATTCTAAGAACGAATAATAGACCTCATTACTTAACCTAAACTTAAACTATGAAAAACTTCAACTATAGAATAACAAAATGTATGCCATCGTTATTTTACGATTCTCAATTTTGCAAATTTCAACAGTAGAGTTTTCTTGCCTCCGTTTTTGAAATCAACGACTGCTTTTTTGTTTAAATCATCACCTTCAAAAGATATAATTGCCCCAAACCCAAATCTATCGTGTTCTACTTGTTGACCTACTTCCAATTTGAATATAGGATCTGCAATGAAATTGGGATTGGGTTGATGAGTGACTGAAGAACGGGGAAATGCCGGTTGAGTTGTATAGCTTCTTCTCTCCTGTGGTGTATTAGATGCTGTCCTGCTTTGGGTTGTATTATAGTCATTTCTTCTTGATAAAAATGATGGTATTTCTACATCATCATTCATATCAAGAGAACCGTTCAGGTATTGTTTGTCTATTTCACATAAAAATCTGCTTACATGATTGCTCTCTCTCTGACCCCACTTCATCCTGTTTTTTGAGTATGAAACAGTGACACATTTTTTAGCCCGCGTTAGAGCAACATAAAAGAGTCTCCTTTCTTCTTCTATATCATCAGGCTTCCCATTTTTACTTCCGGACGGAAATAGATTTTCTTCCATTCCAGCTATATATACATACGGAAATTCCAATCCCTTAGAAGCATGGACAGTCATGAGAGTTATTTTGTTTGATGACTCCTTATCCTGTTCGTCTTCTCTTTCAACTTCAGAAAGAAGGACTATGTTTTCAAGATATTCGCCTAATGTTACGATTGTATCCGGTCCATATTCCTCTTCGGATAGTTCTTTTCGCATTTCCTTTTCTTCTTCGACATAGTCTTTTATACTGTTGAAGAGCTCTTCAACATTTTCCATTTTTGCCTGTCCTTCCAAAGATGTATCATTTTTTAATAAAATAAGTGATCCACTTACATTCCCTATTTCAAGTGCCAGCTCATAAGCGTCAGTAGTGGTTGCTTTATTCGATACCTCATTAATCATAGTTGCGAAAGTTCTCATTTTGGATAGAGCTGCAGGTTTCAATCCGGTTTCTGTTAAAATTACATCATCCAGCGATAGGGATTCATATAGAGATAATCCATTTTTTCTTGCTGCATCAGTCAGATAACCCATTGAAGTATCACCTATTCCACGGGCGGGAAAATTAATAACTCTTCTAAATGCTTCGTCATCCTGAGGATTGACAAGAATTCTGAAATATGAGAGCATGTCCTTAACTTCTGCTCTGTCATAAAAAGAATAACCGGCATATACCTTGTAAGGTAGATTTCTTTTTCTTAAAGATTCTTCAATTGCGCGTGACTGGGCATTTGTTCTGTAAAGGACGACAAAATTATCATAAGAAGTTTTATCAGTATATATTTTTTCCACTATGGAAGATGCTATGAGATAACCCTCTTCCTGTTCAGTGAATGCCTTTATTATTGTTATTTTATCTCCAACCGAGGCTTTTGAAAAGCACTCTTTTTTCAATCTGTTTGTATTTTTTGATATTAGGCTGTTAGCTGCGTTAACAATTGTTTGTGTGGACCTGTAATTCTGTTCAAGACGGAATTCTTGTGCTTCAGGGTAATCCTTTTTGAAATTAAGTATATTTTCTATTCTTGCACCCCTGAATCCATATATGCTCTGTGAATCATCTCCAACTACACATATATTTCGATGTTTTTCAGAAAGTTTTTTTAAAATAAGGTATTGTGAATAGTTTGTATCCTGGTATTCGTCTACCATTATATATCTGAACTGGTCACGTATTATTTCAAGTGAGCTTTGGTGATCTCTGAATAAAATGTTGGTATTGAGAAGAATATCATCAAAATCCATAGCACCTGCTGTTTTGCATTTTTTTGCATATAAAGAATAGATATCACATATTCTGCCTTTTCTTGCGGCCATATCATTTTCAATCAGGGTAGGATTGTTTCTGTAAGCTTCGGCGCTGACCAGATTGTTTTTGGCCATGGATATTCTTGAAAGAATATCGTTTGCCTTATATGTTTTGTCATCAAGATCGAGCTCTTTGATACATAATCTTATTGCACTTCTGGAGTCTGATTGGTCGTATATGGTAAATTGATCCGGATATCCCAAAAGTTGGGCATTACCTCTTAAAAAGCGTACGAAAATTGAATGGAAAGTCCCCATCCAAATCCATTTGGCCTTGTCCGCTCCGACAATTAAAGCTATTCTTTCTTTCATCTCGTTTGCGGCCTTCTTAGTGAAAGTAAGAGCAAGTACTTTGCTTGGTGGGCATCCCTGTTCCAGTATGTTAGCTATTCTGTGAGTTAGAACTTTTGTCTTTCCGGAGCCTGCTCCAGCAATAATAATAGATGCCCCTTCAGTGTGTCTAACAGCCTCATTCTGAGCTGTGTTAAGCCCTTCTATGCTAATATTCCCATCATTCTTCATAATACTACAAATATATACTGAAAAATACTAAAACAAAGTTTAATTTTCCCTTTTTTATGTATAACTTTGCGCCCTCATTTGTAAATAATTTATTGTTAAACAAATATATAATGTTAGACCACATTAGATTAAAGAAAGGGTTGAATATACCGTTAAAAGGGGAGGCCTTTCAAAAAATCACAAAAACAGTTGTCTCAGACGTTATCGCCGTTAAGCCCACTGATTTTGTAGGATTAATTCCTAAAGTTCTGGTCAGCGAGGGAGATTCTGTTGAGGCAGGTACGCCTATTTTTGCAGATAAAAAACGTCCGGAGATAGTATTTTGTTCACCTTGTAGTGGTGTTGTTGATGCCATTGTTCGTGGAGAAAAGAGAAAATTGCTAGAAATTTGTATTAAAGCGGATGCATGTACAAAATATATCAAGTATGATGTACCTAAAGTTGAGTCTGTAAATAAAGGAGAAATAATAAATCTTTTGTTAAAAAGCGGATTGTGGGCATGTATAAAACAGAGACCTTATGGGATTGTTGCAAATCCTGAAGTAACTCCGAAATCTATTTTTATTTCCGGAATGAATACTGCTCCGCTTGCTGCCGACTTGGATTTTGTATTAGAAAAAGAGTTCGAAATTTTACAAGTAGGCATAAATGCACTTGCTAAATTGACTAAAGGGGGTATACATCTATCGCTGGATGCTTCAAATTATGCCAGTACTGATCTTCACAAGTTTAATAACATAATTTATCATTCATTCTCGGGACCACATCCGGCAGGGAATGTGGGAGTTCAGATTAATCATATAAGTCCTATAAATAAAGGAGAGGTGGTTTGGACTGTTGACTTACATCTGCTTACCGCTATAGGTAAATTATTTGTGAACGGCATATACGATATGAGCAGAATAGTAGCAGTTACCGGCCCTCGTGCGATAAATCCTTCATACATTAAATGTGTGCCAGGAATGTCAATGAATGATATATCTGAATATGTTGATAATGAAAAAGGTGATGTTCGTATTATAAGTGGGGATATTCTTTCAGGTGAAAATGTGGGTTCTGAAGGCTTTTTGGGGTTTTATAATAACCAAATTACTATTTTACCTGAAGGCAACTATTACGAGATGTTCGGATGGGTAAAGCCATTCAGATTGAAAAAATTCAGTATTTCACGCACTTATTTTTCATGGCTGACGCAAAAGAAAAAATATGATATGGATACTAATACAAATGGGGGAGAGAGAGCTTTTGTGGTTTCTGATGTATACTCAAAGGTATTGCCGATGGATATTTATCCTGTTTATCTGTTTAAGGCAATTATGGCTGAGAACATAGATAAGATGGAACAGCTTGGGATATATGAAATCATTGAAGAGGATGTAGCGCTTTGTGAATTTGTTTGTCCTTCCAAGATTAATATCCAATCAATAGTAAAGAAGGGCATTGATATGATGATTAGAGAAATGGAATAAATGGAATACTATGAATGCATTAAGAAAACATATAGATAAGATAAAACCTAATTTTGCAAAAGGTAGTAAATTAGGTTTTTTGAATTCGACTTTTGATGCTTTTGAGAGCTTCTTGTTTGTTCCCAATAAGGTAACAAAGGGTGGTTCCCATGTAAAGGACAGTGTAGATTTGAAAAGGATTATGACAGCTGTTATCATAGCTGTGCTTCCTGCTGTACTTTTTGGTATGTGGAATATAGGATATCAACATAATCTGGCGATTGGTGGTGATATGGGATTTTGGCCTATTGTATGGTATGGCTTTTTAAAGATTCTTCCATTGTATTTGGTCTCATATATTGTAGGTCTAGGTATTGAATTCACTTCTGCCCAGATTAGAGGTCATGAGGTAAATGAGGGATATTTGGTCACAGGTATGCTGATTCCGCTTATTGTTCCGGTAAGTATTCCATTATGGATGCTTGCATTAGCAGTTGCTTTTGCAGTTATTATTGGGAAAGAAGTTTTTGGCGGTACGGGAATGAATATATGGAATCCTGCACTTTTAGCCAGGGCTTTTCTTTTCTTTGCTTATCCCGGACATATGACAGGAGACAAGGTTTGGGTTGCAGGACTTCAGAAAGATGCCATAGTGGACTGTTTTTCCGGTGCAACTCCATTAGCTCAGGTTAGTGATGGATTAGGTTCCATTCAATACTCTTTTTCTGATATGTTCTTTGGTTTTATTCCTGGGTCAGTAGGTGAAACCTCTACTTTGGCAATTCTTATTGGAGCTTTCGTTCTTATATATACTGGGGTTGGCAGTTGGAAGACAATGTTTTCATGTGTATTGGGGGCATTAACAATCGGGTTTATTGCCAATATCTTTGCACCCGGTGAAGCTTCAATTCTTGCCGTTCCTGCTTATTATCATTTGGTTATGGGTGGCTTTGCATTCGGTGCTGTGTTTATGGCAACCGATCCGGTAAGTTCTGCTCAAACTGAAAAAGGAAAATGGATTTATGGCTTTCTGATTGGTGCATTTGCAGTTACAATCAGATTATTCAATCCAGGATATCCTGAAGGAATGATGCTTGCCATATTGCTGATGAATACATTTGCACCTTTGATTGACTATTATGTTGTTGAAGGAAATATCAAGAAAAGACTTAAAAGAGCAAAAACTGTATAGCCATGAATAAAAATAGTAATTTATATACGATTATATACTCAACCGTTTTGGTGGTTGTAGTAGCCGGCATACTTGCTTTTGTATCTTCTTCGTTAAAATCAAAACAACAAGATAATGTTGCTTTGGAAAAGATGCAAAGTATTCTTTCTGCCGCTCATTTAGGCTCAGAAGCTGATGTTGTTGCTGATAAAGCCTCATATATCAAAGATTTGTATGCTAAACACATTACAAATTCATATATCTTGAACAATCATGGGACTGTGGTCCCTGGTGAAGCTTTTCAAGTTGATCTTAAGTCACAGTACCAAATAATTAAAAAGATAATGGAAGCTGATGATACTCAACTTCCAAAATTAAAATCTCAGTTGTTGCTTCCTGTATATGTTTGTACAATAGATAATCAGGTTCTAAATATTTTTCCATGTTATGGTGCTGGGCTTTGGGGCGCAATTTGGGGCTATATTTCTGTAAAAGATGATTATCAGACAGTTTATGGTGCAGTTTTCGATCACAAGAGTGAGACTCCTGGTTTGGGCGCTGAAATATCTAAGCCTAAGTTTTATGATCAATTTGATGGTAAAAAACTTTTCAAAGATGATTCATTCATTTCAATTTCTATTGTAAAAGGTGGAGGACAGAGTAATAATCCTTATGGAGTTGATGCCATTTCCGGGGGAACAATTACAAGCAAATCTCTTGAGAAAACTATTGCAATCTGGTTGAAGGAGTATTTACCTTATTTTGATATTAAAAGAGAAGCTATACGGGCGGAAAATTCACCATGTGAGGGTGGAACTTGTACCTTAGATACACTGATTGTGGTGGAACCTGTTAAATAATAGATGTGATGAACAAAGATATTTACAAAAAACCTATTTTTAAATCCAATCCTATTACGGTATTGGTTTTAGGGGTCTGTTCTGCTTTAGCGGTTACAGTTCAACTTAAAGGAGCTTGTGTAATGGCGCTTTCCGTTACTATTGTAACAGGCTTTTCAAGTTTGTTGATTTCTATGATCAGGGAATCCATTCCTAATCGTATCAGAATAATTGTACAATTGGTTATTGTTGCGATGTTGGTTATTCTTGTAGATCAGTTACTTAAAGCTTTTGCATATGACGTAAGTAAACAATTATCAGTATATATTGGTTTGATTATTACAAACTGTATTATAATGGGAAGAATTGAAGCATTTGCTCTTAATAATAAACCTTTACCATCATTTGTTGATGGTTTGGCAAACGGGTTTGGATATGGAATGGTGATTATAATAGTAGCCTTCATTCGTGAATTGTTAGGTTCAGGTATGCTTTTCGGATATCAAATAATACCGCAAAGTTGGTATATAATAAATGGCGGTTTTTATGAAAATAACGGTCTTATAATTTTACCCCCAATGGCACTTATTATATTAGGATGTATAGTATGGGTACAAAGGAGCATTCAAAAAGATTTACAGGAAAAATAGATTAAAAAGTCATGCAAGATTATATAAATATATTTGTAAAGTCAATTTTTGTCGACAATATGATATTCGCATTCTTCTTGGGAATGTGTTCATACCTCGCTGTATCAAAAAATGTTAAAACTGCAAAAGGATTGGGCCTCGCTGTAATATTTGTTCTTTCTATTACTGTACCTGTGAACTTCTTGTTGGATAAATATGTTTTACAGCCTGGGGCTTTGGCGTGGTTATCTGAAGATTTAGCGACTACTGATTTGAGCTTTCTTAGTTTTATAGTATTTATTGCAGTTGTTGCTGCAATAGTTCAAGTTGTCGAAATGGTTGTTGAAAAATTTGCTCCTAGCCTTTATTCTTCTCTTGGAATCTTTCTTCCCCTTATTGCTGTTAATTGTGCCATTCTAGGTGGTTCTTTGTTTATGCAAGAGAGAGGTTATGCGAATATTGGTGAGGCATTCACATTTGGCTTTGGTTCAGGTGTTGGTTGGTTTTTAGCTATAATAGCTATAGCCGCTATCCGGGAAAAGCTTGCTTACTCAAATGTACCGAAGCCGCTTAAAGGACTTGGTATTTCTTTCATAATTACTGGATTAATGGGAATTGCCTTCATGAGTTTCATGGGTATTCAATTATAGGAGGGTTGGAAAAAATGGATATTACAACATTGGTTATCGCCGTAGCTGTTTTTTTTGTTATTATAATTATCTTAGTTTCTCTTTTACTTTTCGCAAAAGCAAGATTAGTATCTTCAGGTAACGTTAAAATAAATATCAATAACGGTGAGAAAGAATTGGAAGTTTCAGCCGGGTCATCTCTGTTGGCTACTTTGGCTGAACAAAAAATATATCTTCCTTCTGCTTGTGGCGGTGGAGGAACATGTGGGATGTGCAAGTGTCAGGTTCTTTCGGGAGCAGGAGAAATTCTACCGACTGAAGTGGGATTCTTTAGTCGTAAACAGCAACAAAACAACTGGAGGCTTGGTTGTCAGGTAAAGGTTAAAGAAAATATAGAGATTCTTATTCCCGATTCAATACTTGGAATTAAAAAATATGAATGTGAAGTTATTTCTAATCACAACGTAGCTACTTTTATTAAGGAATTTGTGGTTAAACTTCCTGAGGGTGAACATCTTAATTTCCGTTCAGGCGGTTATATCCAGATAGATATTCCTAAATGTGAAGTTGACTATAAGGATATGAATATTGAAGAAGAATATAGAGAAGATTGGGATAAGATGAAGTTATGGGATTTACATATGAAGAATCCTGAACCTACATATCGTGCTTACTCTATGGCTAATCACCCTGCTGAGGGCAATATTATTATGCTTAATATTCGTATTGCAACACCTCCTTTCGATAGGGCAAAGGGTGGATTTATGAATGTTAATCCCGGAATAAGTTCTTCTTATATTTATTCACGTAAACCGGGAGATAAGGTTACTATTTCAGGCCCTTATGGAGAATTCTTTATTAAGGATACTCAAAATGAGATTATTTTTATAGGCGGTGGAGCCGGTATGGCTCCGATGCGTTCACATATATTCCATCTGTTTAAAACAGAGAAGACTAAACGTAAAGTTACCTTCTATTATGGTGCTCGTTCTTTAAGAGAAATATTCTATGAAGAAGATTTCAGAGAGATTGAGAAAGAATTTCCTAATTTTAAATTTGTAATAGCCTTGTCTGATGCACTTCCTTCAGATAATTGGACAGGACCAACAGGATTCATTCATCAGGTATTATATGATACTTATTTGAAGAATCATGAGTTTCCCGAAGATATAGAGTATTATCTTTGCGGTCCTCCTATGATGACCTCTTCAGCTATTACTATGTTGGACAACTTGGGTGTTCCACAAGAGAACATTATGTTTGATAATTTTTAATATCATAAGTAATAAATTTCTTGGCGATATAAAAAAAGACCGACGGATTTCGACGGTCTTTTTTTATGTCTTTAAATACAGGTTCTAACCATAAATAATCTGGATAAGTTTCTATCTATGCTTAACCCAGATAAGTTTTGAAGTGTCATAACCTCTTTCCTTAGCTTTTCCCAATAAGAAATCAATGGTGGTTTTAGGAAGATCTTTATCACGGCTTAGGATCCATAGATATTTATCAGATTTACTTCCAATCAAAGCATAACTGTAATTGATTTCATCAAGTTCAAGTACAAAATAGTCAGCGTAGAACCAAAGAAAAAATGATACTTTAAGTTTTCCTGGTTCATTTGGATCAGGCATTTTGGCCTTTCCTACACTTTCTTTGAATTTACCTGTAAAATCGGGTTTGAACCCAGAATTTACTACTTTGATTGTACCGTCTTTCTTAAGTGTGTACATAGCCGTAGCTCCTACAATTCCTTTCTCAAAACTGTGGTCAAACCTTGCTATTTCATACCATTTTCCTAAATACCTTTTCAGATCAAGAGTTTTTACTGTCTCGGTGTTTATTTGTGCAACGCATACGCTGCCAAAAATTAATGTAAACAAAAATGTTAATGCTGTTTTTTTCATAAGCGTTTTTGTTTTATAATACAAAGCATGTACCAAATATTTTTTGATATGCTTTGTAGAGCGTTATATACAAATATAATAAATATTATTTAAACGCCTGCTCGGATAACCCTTCTTCTCCTAATGCCATTTTGTGAAAATAATCCGGTACAGTTTTACCTTGAAGATAGTCAACATACATCTTGCCGATATATTGTGATAGCATGAATCCATGTCCTCTCATACCAACAAACAGTCCGAGTTTAGGGTCTACAATATATCTCGGTTCAGTATAGTATCCACTCCATGTTGCCTGGAAGCTGGCTCCAGAAAGTTTAGGAATCCAGTCAGTGAAGACTTCTGAAACTATTTCCAGAAATTCCTGAGTATTCACCTTAAGGTTTTTGTAAGCATCGGCGGCATCGTTTGCCGGGGATGCACAACCAATAATCTGACCTGTTTCTGCAAGTTGCTGTCCGTAAACGGCAGAAAATCCTTTATATTTTCTTCTGTCTATGAGCATATCAAGTGAATCTCCATTTTTCCCGATAAGTGGAAGTCTTTTTGTAATAAAGGCCTGATGTCTTACAGGGAAAAGATGTGTTTCAATTCCAAGTTGTTGTGCAAATTTTTCAGCATTTGATCCCAAGGCATTAATAAATATTTCTGTCTGATATTTAAGATATTTACCCTCTTCATTCCGTACGGTGATATGATATTCTTCCCCAACCTTTGACACTTCAACTAATTCCATATCTTCATAAAGCTTACCGCCATGATTGGTACCAATCTGACGAACAAGATCAATTGTCTTACCCGGAGTTGCCTGCCAGCAATTATTAGAAATTAAGGCGTGCGAGTAGGTTTTCAAATCGGGATTGAAATATTCTGAGATTTCTTTTCTGAAATCCTTTTGTTCAACCATATAAGCGTCTGACCAGGCCATAGAGGCCTCTAATGCCTTATAATTCGCTTGATCATGTGCAAAACTGATGTATCGTGTCAATTTAAAATTGATATTGCTTTGTTTTTGCAGGTCCTTAAATATCTGCAAGTTGTTATTTGCAATATCTGCAAGTGCGGCAAGAGAGAATGCAGGGCGACCTCCTGCAATATTTCTCCATGAACTTCCTGCCTCTTTATTTATCAATATGGGATTATATCCCGCTTCGGCAAGATACCTGAATAGAGAAGTACCTGCCATCCCACCACCGGCAACGAATGCTCCAACCTTTATTACCCGGCTGTCAGTAAATTTATCAGAGGTAATAATAATATCTTGTTTATTTCTGTTAGAAACATTTCCAATTTCAACAAGGTTTGCCATCGGACCACGTGGAGTAAATTCTCCTGTCACATCAATCCCGTAGCTTTTCAGCGCTTGCTTTGCACGAGGCAGACATCTACTGCCACGGCAAACACCCATTCCTATACGTGAAATATGTTTAAGTTCATTTGCTGTTATACTTTTGCGCTCTCCAATCATTAAAAGCAAATCTTTTAATTTTACATCTTCACAGTGGCAAATGTAGGTATCCACATCTTCAGCATTAGCCGGAGATATGTGTAAAGGCTCAGGATATTTATCTTTAACGATGAATCCGCGTGCCTTCAATATATCTTCGTCTGATTTTGAATCGTAAATTTGAGTTGCTGTAACTACAGCGACATTTGTCTTATTGGGTTTCTTCATTACCTTATCTATAATACCTTCACCCACTTTAATTCCGCTGTTATCGACAAGGAATACTTCACTTCTTTCATTCACTGCATATTCAATAGGAAGAAAAAGCTGTTTTTTTGATGTGCGATAGCCGAAAATAGCTAATCCGGGACATTGATTAACACAGTCCATACACCCAATGCATTTATCATAATCAATAGTTGGGACTACTGATGTTGAACTCTTTGTTATAGCTCCTTGTTTACATGCGAAAGAACAAGGATTGCAAGCAAATCCGTAAAGACAGTCCATTATTACAAAGCCTTTTCCGGCCATTCTTTCATGGGAAGGTTTTTTTGCCTCTTCCAGAATACGTTTCGGATGCTGTTGGGAATCGATATATTCTTTAGTAATGGTAAGATAAGTTTCGTAGTTTATTTTCAATCCGAGATTCTGCATGATTTCATATGCACATTGTTTCCCTCTTAGTACTGCTGATGTCCCTTCTCCTATTCTTACAGAGTCTCCTACACCATGGCAGGTACGTCCGAATATTTCATTTCCCTTGCGGAATAGTTGATTATCCGGAAGAAGCCCTGTACAAATATTAATACAATCTATATCATCAATTCTTTGCTCAGTCCCGGGTATAGGCTTAAAATTTTCACATTTGGCTATTATTGCACCAACAACTCCTGTTTTATCTTTATTTGGGATGGCTTCCAATAGTAAATGGGAAGTCATAATTGGAATACCCAAACGGCGTACTCTATTTGCCTGAACAGGAAATCCTCCTTCATACGGCATAGCTTCAATTATTGCTTTGACATTAGCGCCGGCTTGCATTGCCTGATAAGAGGTGAGATATCCAATATTTCCTGCGCCAACGGTGAGAATATTTTTACCAAGTAATGTATATTCATTATTCATCATTCTCTGTACAACAGCTGCAGTATATACTCCCGGTATATCATCATTTTTGAATGCAGGCATAAAAGGAACAGCCCCTGTTGCAATAACCAGATGATCTGCATCAACATAGAAGATTTCTTGAGTTTCAATATTTTTTATTGCAAGACGTTTTTCCTGAAGGATATCCCATACTACGCTATCAAGCATTATCCCGTCAAGAGAATCTCCGGCAAGTGTTTTTGCTATATCAAATCCTCTCATTCCTCCGAATCTTTTCTCTTTTTCAAAAAAGAAGAACTGGTGAGTTTGCATTAGAAACTGTCCGCCAATTTTGCTGTTATTGTCAATAACTAGATTGTCCACACCATTTCTATTAAGTTCTTCCCTTACGGCTAAGCCTGCAGGTCCGGCTCCGATGATTGCTACTGATGTTTTAAATATCTTTTTTTGTTTATCTCTTCCTATTTTTTCAATTTCGATTAAGTTTAATATATCTCTGTTTGGCTGATTTTCGTTCGCACTGCCAATCCTTTCAACATGTTTTACATTATCTACTTTTGTAATACAAATTCTGCGTACTTGCCCGTCTACTAACATTTCGCAGGCACCACATTTCCCGATGCCACATTCCAATGTCCGGTTTCTTTCATCTAGACTGTGCTTGTGTACTAAATATCCTGCCTGATGCAAAGCTGCTGCAATTGTATTGCCTTTTTGCCCTTTTATTAAATGCCCTTCAAAAGAAAATTCCACAAGGTCATCTTGCGGAATGTCAAGAATAGGGTGCGATACGATTTTATACATATATATTATTTGTTTAAGTCTGTAACAAAAATATAAATAATTTTAAGAAAAAGATATTTTTTTAATATGGATTTATTATGATATGTAATAAATATGTTTTTTATTATATTGTTCCGAGTTTAATAATATAAAATAGGAGGTTATATGAAAAGATTTGTGCTGATGGGGGTAATCTCCTCCATTCTCATGGCAGCCTGTCAGGAGCTGCCCGAAATTACAGAAAAGGAATCGTTGATTTCTTTAAATTTTGCCGAGCCTTTAAAAAGTATTCAGACAAAAGTGGCAGAGATTCCTGATACTAACGCATTTATACTCTCAATAATGAGTATCGCCGGAGATACTCTTTATTATGGAAAATATGGAGAAAGGCCGGATATAATTACTGTTCCATCAGGAACTTATGAACTTCGTGTAGAGTCTGTGCAGTTCAAAGAACCGGCTTTTGATTTTCCACAATACGGTGACAAAAAGATTGTTATTGCCTCAAATGGAGAAAAAGTGTATGTTTCTTTCCTTTGTAAATTATTGAATTCTGGTGTAAAGATGAATATCTCTGAGAGATTCAGACAGAAGTATTTGAATGGAATGATTCTTTTACAACAGAAAGACGGAAATATATACTACTCATATACTGAAGATAGAGTTGCCTACATGAGTACAGGTAATGTTGAGTTTATGTGCGAACAGGATTTAAATAAGATATCTCTGTTCAATAAAGTATTGGGAGCCGGAGAACTTTTGACCATTAATCTTGATGTATCCAGTAGTAAGTCTTCTTCCGAGTTTATGATGACTGTTGATACATCAGTTGTGCGGATATATGAAAATATTGTAGTGGGGGAGAAGTTCAATGGAAATGATGGAAGTATTTCGGAAAAAGCTCTTTCTATTTCTTCCGCAAAAGATAAAATAGGGGAAGTTCTCTGGGTCTGGGGCTATGTTGTAGGAGGAGATATGACCTCTTCTTCAATCTCTTTTACTCCGCCGTTTAAAAAAACTTCACATATTGCTATTGCAGAAAGTGCTTCTCAAAAGAGTAGGGAAAATTGCTTTTCAGTAGAACTTTCTAAGACGGAGATAAAAGCAGCTCTTAACCTTGTTGATAATGTTACATTGATTGGTAAGAAAGTGTTATTGTACGGTGTCATAAATGGCTCTTATTTTGGTCTTGTAGGAATGAAAAATGTCTCCGAATATAAAATTAAATAGATTTGTGCAGACTAATTGAATTGTTATAATTATAAAAGTTGTTGCTTTTGCAAGATAGATTATCTACCATGCGGAAAACAACAACTTCTGTTATATAAAAAAGTCATGAATGTCTATTACATTCCGCCATCACATATTATGACTTGTCCGGTAACATAGCCTGACAAATCAGATGCGAGGAATGTTGCAACATTTGCAATATCTTCAGGAGTGCCGCCTCTTCTTAAAGCTATCTGTTTAATCCAATCGGATTTAACTTCATCAGACAAAGCACCGGTCATATCTGTAATAATAAAGCCAGGTGCAATAGCATTGGCTCTTATTCCCCTTGATCCCATCTCTTTAGCAATTGATTTTGCCAAACCAATCAATCCTGCTTTTGAGGCTGAATAATTGCATTGTCCAGCGTTTCCATTTACCCCTACAATGGAAGAGATATTTATTATGCTTCCTCCTTTTTGACGTGACATTACAGGAACTACGGCATGTGAAAAATTAAATGCTGATTTAAGATTTACAGTCAGTACAGTATCCCATTGTTGTTCTGTCATTCTCATTAGTAGTCCATCCCGTGTTATGCCGGCATTATTCACCAATATATCAATATGCCCAAAATCGTTTACGATCTGTTCAATAGTTTGATGTGTCTGAGTAAAGTCTGCTGCATTTGATACGTATCCATTTGCTTTGACTCCACACTTTTCTAGTTCTTTTATTGTATTATTGAAATTTTCGTCTGCATTTAAATCTGTAAATGCAATATTTGCTCCATGAGAGGCAAATTTAAGTGCGATAGCTTTTCCTATACCACGCGCTGCACCTGTAATTAGTGCTACTTTTCCATCCAGTAATCCCATTATTTTTTCTCGTCTAATTTATCGTTATCAATTAAAGCAAAAGAGAGCGTGCTTTGTACGCACACTTTGCCATTAACACAGGCTTCGGCTTTTATGAAGAACATCATAGCTTTTTTATTTGTAATTTGAGCAGTTACTTCTACCGTATCCCCAGGATAAACAGATGCTTTAAATCTTGTCTTGTCTATGCCTGTATAGAAAGGAGTCCTTCCTTTTAGTAAATCTCCAACAAGGAGAGAACATGACTGTGCCATTATTTCACATAGAATTACTCCTGGAACCACTGGAAATCCAGGAAAATGTCCTTGTAGAAAAAATTCATTGCCTTTTATATGATATTTTGCGTGTGCAACATTATTTTCATCAATAATTATCTCATCAACCAACAACATTGGTTCGCGATGAGGTATATACTCTTTAATTTCTTCGCGTGTCATATCTTGTTTAATTAAATTTTCTTATTGCAATACAACCATTATGTCCTCCGAAACCCAAAGAGCTTGAGATTGCTATAGTAAGTTCAACTTCTTTTGCTTTGTTTGGAGTATAATTCAAATCACATTCCGGGTCCGGTTCTTTGAGCGAAATAGTCGGAGGAACAACACCTTCTATCAGGGCTAGAGTTGCGGCAATAAGTTCTACTCCACCTGCTGCACCAAGCATATGCCCGGTCATTGACTTTGTAGAACAAATAAAAGCTTCATGTGCTGCCTTTTCTCCTATGGCCAATTTTATCGCTTCGGTTTCTGATTTGTCATTCAATGGTGTTCCTGTTCCATGTGCATTAATATGAAGAATATCTTTTTCACTATATCCTGCTTCATTAAGAGCGTTTTTGATTGCTCTTGCGGCACTTGACCCATCAGGTCTGGGTGCAGTGTAATGATATGCATCACAGGTGTTGCCATATCCACATACTTCCGCATATATTTTTGCCCCACGCTTTTTTGCGTGTTCATATTCTTCTAATACTACTATGCCGGCTCCTTCAGACATTACAAAACCCTGTCTCCTTTTATCAAAAGGCAGAGATGCTTGCTTAGGATCTTCTGAACGTGAAAGTGCTTTACTATTTGCAAATCCACCTATTGCAAGAGGGGTTATAGCAGCTTCTGTCCCTCCAGTTATTATAGCATCCGCATACCCATGCTTTATTGCCCTGTAAGCTTCTCCAATGGAGTGTGTTCCAGTTGCGCAAGCTGTAACTACAGGAAGGCATACTCCCTGTGCGTTGTGTGCAATAGCTACATTACCTGAAGCAATATTGGAAATCATCGTTGGGATAAATAGGGGAGATATCCATTGCGGCCCTTCTTTTATCAGTTTTTCTGTTTCATTGAAAAACGTATGCATTCCACCAATTCCAGATCCTATATAGACACCAAGATTTTCCGGTTCTATGACAAGATTGCTATCTTTCATTGCTTGATTTGCAGCTGCTAAGGCAAAAAGAGCAAATCTGTCATTCTTTCTTGCATTTGAGGGTTCGATACCATGTTCTGCCGGGATAAAATTCTTAACTTCTCCGGCAATCTTTACTGGCAAATTATCAGTTGGAAAACTTGTGATGATGTCAATTCCGCAGACGCCTTTTTTAAGGTTTTTCCAAAATGAAGTTACATCATTTCCGATAGGGGAAATCACTCCCATTCCCGTGATAACTACTCTTCTCATAATTATATATATTTTTTTGTATTTAAAATGAGATTATATGCTTCACTCACCATCTCTTCAATAATTTCTTTTGCCGGTTGAATCTTATTTACTATGCCGACAATCTGGCCTGCCATGTAACTTCCCATTTTATCATCCCCTTCTTTTACTGCCTTGCGCAGAGAACCGGTACCATATTCCATAATAATTTCGCTTGTTACGGTCGGATCTTTCTCCATTTCGGCAAATTTTCTTGAAAAAGGTGTTTTAAGTGCTCTTACAGGGTGACCTAATGTTTTACCGGTGACAATTGTGTCCGTATCATGTGCTGCTATAATCTTATTTTTATAATTTTCATGAATCATACATTCTGATGCTGATAAAAAACGCGTACCACATTGAATCCCGGCTGCTCCTAACATCAATGCAGCAGCAAATCCACGACCATCGCCAATACCACCAGCTGCTATTACCGGAATTGAGACGGCATCACATACTTGTGGTATCAGAGCCATTGTGTTCATCTCTCCTATATGTCCCCCTGACTCTCCTCCTTCTGCTATAACTGCGCAGGCTCCCATTCTTTCTACTCTCTGTGCGATTGAGGACGAAGGTACAACAGGAATAACCTTTATGCCGGCTGCGAGCCACTCTTTTATATATTTTGTAGGCATACCTGCTCCTGTCGTTACAACCGGAACATTTTCCTCAATAACCATTTGAGCTATATCGTCAGCGGCAGGATTCATTAACATGATGTTAACACCATATTTATTTGAAGTCAATTTTTTACATTTTCTAATTTCTTCTCTGATAACGTCAGTGCTTGCATTTATTGAAGATATTATTCCTAATCCGCCAGCATTTGATACGGCACTTGCAAGACTTGATTCCGAGATCCAAGCCATACCTCCTTGAAAAATAGGATATTTAATATCCAGAAGGTCACAAATTTTACTTTTTATTATCATATTTTTATTTTTTTTATTACCAATAAATCAGGCAAGCTCCAGTGGTAAAACCTGCTCCAAAGGCACTAAATACTAATTTATCTCCTTTTTTAAATTTGTTTTCCTTATTCATTTGGTCAATGAGTATAGGAATACTTGCCGAAGATGTATTTCCGTGATTTTCAATGTTATGGAGAAATTTACTTTCATCCAGGCCTAAATTATTTCGAATCGTATCTACGATTCGAATATTTGCTTGATGTAATAAATAGTAGTCTACATCTTCAGGTGCAATATTACCTATTTTTAATACACTTTTTATATCTTTAAGAGAAAAAACTACTGCAAGTTTGAAAACATCCTTTCCTTTCATTACCAATGGCCCGTCAATTTCTTCTTTATTGATAAACGGGGTGGGTTGTAGCGTTCTTATTTGATATAAAGATTCTGTTTTAGAAAGGGTGGAGAGTTTTATTGCTTTACAGTTGTCTCCGCCTGTCAAGACTAACGCTCCTGCACCATCTCCAAACAGTACGCAAAGATCGCGCTCTTTCCAATCTACCATACGTGTAGGCTCTTCAGCGCACACAACAAGTACGTTCTTTACTCTTCCGCTTTGAAAATACGCTTGAGCAATGTCAAGTGCATAAATAAATCCGGCACAAGCTCCATTAATATCTATGCATGGGCATTTTGCACCTATTTTACCTTGTATCAGGCAGCTCATTGAGGGGGTGATATACTCGTTTATTACATTTGAACATATAATAAAGTCAAGTTCAGATGCTTTGATATTTGCATTTTCTAAAGCTTTTATTGCAGCTTCCGCTGCAAGGTCTTCCAATTTTTCAGAAGTAATGATTTGCCTTTGTTTTATTCCTGTTCTGCTTACTATCCACTCATCGCTTGTTTCTAAAAAGCCGGTAAGCATATCGTTTGTAAGCGTGAAGGACGGAAGCGCACTTCCTGTTCCAATAATTCTCATAAATATTCAGTTTTATTTGAGGGAGCAAATATCGTCCCACATATTTTTCCCTACAAATATTAGTGGCGAAAATAGTATAAAATGTGGTGGAATTTCTATTTTATGTGGTAAAAAAATGTTATTTGTGGTCAGTTCTTATTAAATTTGAAATTAATATAATCAAAAATAATGAGTAAAAAGATACCTTTATACCTTGTTGAAAAAAATCAACTAATTGGTTCAGTGGTTTTTACTGTGTTGTTTGCAATAGTTTTCTTAAATATTTATTCACCTCTTTCAACGACAGCCTGGTTTGGTCTTGGAAAATCCATTTATTTCTTTTTTACTGTTGGATTTATATCCCTTGCAACCATGATTCTTGTTTTAAGCAGGGTAATAATGTATAAAACTAAAGATATTATTAAATTGAGTTATCTTCAGTATATATTGTGGATAATTGTTGAAATAATTCTTATTGCTATTTTCTATACCTATGTAACTTGGGAATATATAAATGGGTCTCAGGGGGAATTAATTGACATTTTTCCGAAAGCATTATTATATACATCAGTAATATTGATTGTTCCTTATATAATATATATTCTTTATTGCTCGATAAACGATAAGAATAAAACATTGAGGCTTTTGAGCTATAGTAATGTTGTTTCTGATGGGGAGGAAATGTCTCAGAATGCCAAGTTAATCCACCTAACTGATAATAATGGAAATCTGAGACTCTCGGTAAAACTTGAGAATTTGTACTATATTGAGTCGCAGGATAACTATATTAAGGTCTATTATCAGAATAAGGGAGCCATTTGTAATTATATGCTCAGATGCAAACTCAAGACAATTGAAGACAGCTTTGCGGAGAGTACTTTAATACGTTGTCACCGTTCTTATATTGTTAATTCATCAAAAATAAAGGTTCTTCGCAAGGAGAAAGAAGGAACATTTATCGATCTTGATTGTGATGGAATTGATTCTATTCCTGTTTCAAAAGGGTATTCCGAGAGGATACAGCATTTTTTTTCAAAAAAATAGTTGCATATTTATACTAAAATACATACTTTTGCACTCCCTTTAAAAGGGGGTATTGATTCGCTAGCTCAGTTGGTAGAGCACAACACTTTTAATGTTGGGGTCTTGGGTTCGAACCCCAAGCGAATCACAAAAAATGTCCAAAAAACCGGACAAAAGCCAGACAAAACCTACAATATCAAGTGATTGTAGGTTTTTTTATTTTCAATTTGTCCGGAATAATAGTCAAAAAATGGTCATAATTGGACACTCTTCCGTGACTAAATCGTGACCTATTTTAAAAACACAAAATAGGTCACGAATTGTCATCTTTTGTCTTACTTTTGTCGCGTTTTGTCTAGGGTGCATATATCTAAATATCAATAGTGTATAACTAACTTTACATTATAAAATTTTAAGGTATGAAAAGCACATTTAAGGTATTATTTTTTATTAAAAGAAATGCTACAAAAAAGAGTGGAAAGGCTCCAATTATTGCCCGAATTACACTAGATGGCAAAATTGCACAAATCAGTACTCAATTAGAAATTGAGCCAAGTTTGTGGAATATTAAACACGGAAAAGCCTCCGGTAAAGCATTTGAGGCCAATCACATCAATAATTCTATCGACAGTATTAAATCTACGATCTTTAATCACTATCAAAATTTTCGTGAAAGGAAAGCTAATATCACGGCAGAAATAATCAAAAACGCTTTCTTAGGTTTATGTGAGTCAAACGAGACAGTATTAAAACTTTTTGATAAACACAATGAAGACCTAGCAAAAATGATTGATCTAGAAATCGGCAAAGTGTCTTATAAAAGATATTTATTAGGGAGAAAAAGATTAGCAGATTTTATATATTATAAGTACAAGATCTCAGATTTAGCTATTAAAGATATAACTACAACTTTTATAAGAGATTTTGAAGTTTATTTACGCTCGGATTGTAAGTTAACAACCAATGTTACAGCGAAAACTCTTCAATACTTAAAGAAAATAATTATTATTGCTTTCAACGATGGAATAATTCGTTCTAATCCCTATGGAAATTTTAAGATTAAAATGGAAAGGATAGAAAGAGGATATTTAGATCAAAGTGAATTAGATATAATAATGGAGAAATACATTCCCATTAAAAGGATTGAAAATGTTCGGGATATATTTATCTTTTGCTGTTATACAGGTCTTTCATATATTGATGTTCAAGCTTTAAAATCGGACAGCATCAGAAAAGCGTTTGATGGTAACCTTTGGATTATGATCAAGCGTCATAAAACAGATGTTCCAGTAAATGTTAGATTACTGGATGTTCCTAAAAGTATTATTGCAAAATATTCCGGCGAATTACTAAATGGTAAACTACTACCAGTTTCGAGTAATCAAAAAATGAACGCATACCTAAAGGAATTGGCAGATATTTGTGGCATTACCAAGAATATTACAACTCATGTCGCCAGGCATACTTTTGCAACAACTATAACACTCTCAAACGGAGTTCCAATAGAAACTGTAAGCAAAATGCTAGGGCATACTAATATCAAAACCACTCAGATTTATGCAAAAATAACGGACTTGAAAATAAGCTGTGATATGGAGAGATTAGCCGGAAAACTAAACAGAAAGAATGAAATCGTAATCCAATAAAATTGGAGATATGGAAAGAGGAAAATTCGAAATAGAGGTAAACGATGCAGGAAATATTTCCGTGGATATTGAGTTGATAGACGGAACAGTTTGGCTAACCAAACATGAAATTGCCAGTCAATTTCGTGTATTTGTTCCGGCAGTAACAGCAAACCTGCGGACAATCTTTAAGTCTAGGGAATTATTAGAAGCTGACGTGGTGAAATTACACCGTTTTACCCGCAGGAAAGGAGAAAATGCAAGCATTGATCTTTACAACCTTGATGTTATTATAGCCTTAAGTTTCCGCATGAATGGAGCGATTTGCAAGGAATTCAGGATTTGGGTCAAGGAGAAAATTAAACAACCAATAGTGCGACACCACAAAATGCATGTGATTATTCAATTGGGAAATAAGTTTCTTCCGTGTTAATTACATGTAATTAAACTGCAATGTAATACAAATTCCTTCAATTTTTTAACTCAGTAATTTATGTTCAGTGCAAGATAACTTGTCCTAGAAAAACTTTACAGATCTTTCAAATCATAGACCTACTTTAGAGTACATTTCCAAATTGCCATTGGATGACTTATTATTCTCTCTAAAATTTCATTGTTTTTAAAAAGCAAATGGGGTTCGTAAATTTTAGCCCGGAATTTGTTAACAAATGCCTTCTCTTCTTCATCCAAAACCATTAAAGAGGCAATAAAAGCTTTTACTTCAATTTTTGCTTTTTCAAAGTTGAATTGCTCTCCTTTTTTGAGAACCGGAATTAGCTTTCTTTTTATTTGAAAATAATTCATACTTTCAATAGAATCCAAATTGTATTCAACAGATGGGGGCTTACTCCCCCCAACGGCCAAATAGAATAACACTATTTTTCTTAAAAGTGGGTAATCATTCTCTTGTATAACATTGTTTTCAATCATGTTATATACATCAAAAAGGTCTCTTGGTGCTGTCCTTTCAATTAATGCCTTAATTTTAGAGGCAAACAGTTCGACAGGTGACAACACCCTGACCGATATCGAGATTGGTATATCTTTAATCTTGACATTATGAAAAATTATTGGCAATACATGGTTCCTCATTGAGTAATTTATCTCAATTTTTATATTGTCCTTATTTCCGGCTACATTTCTATAGTAGAATACCCATGAATCCAGGGTATGAGGATTTTTTGTCGATGGGCTTAGATTATATCCTTGAGTACTCATATAGTTAATAATATCTGTATTTATACTATCCCTGACCTCAAGCATTTCTTCCCTGCTACAGTTTTTTGTAAAATCCAAATCAATATCGACAGACAGTCTAGGTAGGTCAAAAACCACTAGATTTATTGCAGTACCTCCCTTTAAAGCAAGGGTACCAGCTGTTAGAGGATTGGCTGTAATAAATTGCAGTATTTCACATAGCCTCAAAACCTTCTCCAGATTATCCCGAATAAATCCACTTTTTGAGGCTAATAAATCTATATCTTTTTTACTATACATTTGCAGTACCTCCTTGTTCTAAAAATAATAGTATGTTAGCCGGAGCACATATCTTCCATTCGGTAAAATAAGTATCCGATTCTTGTGGTTCGGTAAGATACCGGGTACTCATCCCTATCTTACTCTTGCATATATCAAAAACTTTCTCACTTAATTTTGTCTCATTTTTAAAGTATTGTAATATAAAACCTACTTTTTGAAATAGAAATTGCTTAGAATATTGTTCAAGGTATTTTAACAGTTTTTCTTCATTTAAGAATGTCAGAAGTGAAAAACACTTTACCAACTCTTCTATTCCGCCACTTCTGTCGATTCTGTCGATACAATCAATTACAGTTCTTTCAAGGTCTGTAACATGAATCAAGGTATCTGCAGAGGGAGTCATAACCCCTAAATCAATTTTTGATTGACAAAACAGGTAGTTTATCTCATCAAACTCAAAAGAATTGAACTTTTTATTCGAGGATACATAAATATCATAAAATACTTGTTGAGCCAACCCATGATATTCTAATGCCGAATGATATGACAAATAGGAAGAATCCGTAATTTGGCTTGCAATTTCAAACTTACTAGCCGTATGTATTTTAGATGCTAAATCTGTCACTGAATACAAATCTCTCCTTATATGGCAAACTAATTTTTGCTTTTTATAGTTCTGCAAGAGATCTTTTGCAGAATTCTCATTTCCGGATATAACAACGATATCTTTTAGCCTGAATAATTTCAGCTTATGCAACTCTTCCAGATATTTTTTCATTACATACTCTTTATGTATTGTACAAAGGTACGGAAATATCCGTATTTGCAAAACATTTACAAAGACCACTAATTGCATTTTATACTAGAAAATACCATGAATTTTTGCTTTTTTCTGAAAATGCAGATTATCAGGTGTTTATTAATATATTTGTAATCTAAACATTTGACTATTAATAATATGATCGAATGGAATTTTTACAAACCTAAGATATGTTTATTAGAGCGCCACCTCAATATTGAGGATATTGCTTTTTTCAAAAGCGAAGCTATAATAGTTGTCCCGAATACTTAAGTTTCAAAAATTCATTAACAATATTAAATGAAAAAATATACAAACTCGGAGTTATTTGTTCTATTAAACAACTCCGAAGAGCACAGTCAAAAAGATTATGAAAATTCATATATCAAATTTATCCAAGATCTCGTAATACTTAATACACAAGAACCTGATATAATCTACCGTCACAATATCCTTACATTTCTACACATCGAACTGGTTTCCATACGTATGAGAGCAAATGTATTAGGATCTAAGAAAAATACGGACAAAGGAATTTGTCTGTTTAAGGCAATTTCAATAGTTGGTTCTCACCGTAAGGTTGTTGAATCTCTTATTTCAAAGGATGTAATTTCGTCAAAACAACGGATATATGTCGCAAATCAAGATCTACCAAAACTTGTTTGGACAAGTACGATTCGGGACTTGGTAGAATTGATCTATGCACTTCACTATACTAAATCTTTCAACAATGGTGAAATGACCCTCAAAGAGACTGTTCAGCATTTTGAGCAGTTTTTTGGTGTAAAAATTGATAATTTCTCCCATTCTTTTTTGCGAATACGAGAGAGAATGAAAGAACGAACAGTTTTTGTTTCCAAACTCCAGAATACCCTTGAATCGAAGATAAAAGAGAAAGATCAATAAAAAATATCAGCCAAGTTGTCCGCAATTTGGCTGATTGTTTTTTTTGGCTGTCGCAAATTTGAACCGAATCAATAATTTGGAACATTATGGAGGTAATAACAGTCGAATCTAAAGCTTTTCAGGAGCTTGTAAAGAAGATAGATATTATAATGGATTTTGTTTATGACAAACAAGGACATAGTGCTATCAATGAAGAAAAAATGTGGGTCGATAGCCATGATGTTTGCAATTATCTTCATATCAGCAATAGAACCCTTCAACGGCTACGAGCCAAGAATTGCGTTTCCTATTCAAGAATCAACGGAAAGAATTTTTATCGTATATCGGACATTAGACATCTCTTGGAAACTAAGATGATACGAAGCAATGAAGAATATTTGAATGATTTAATTCAAAACGCAAAGTTTTATGCTCAATAAAGAATTAATTATAGAACGGACATCCGGCGGTTTATCCGTTTTCAAATACTATATCTCATTCTCTTTTCGAGTGGGTAGAAATTTCCATAATCCTCTTTATGAAGATAGAAATGCCTCCTGCAACATCTATTTCGACAGAAATGTCAACTGTTATAGAATGAAAGATTTTGGCAATGAAGAATATAGTGGAGATTGCTTCTTTTTAGTCGGCAAGATTAAAGGCCTGGATTGTACGCGAAGCGATGATTTTGTGGAAATACTCAAGACAATAAATAAAGATCTCTGTTTGGGTATTGATGAGAGAATTGGTCAAAACACAAATCAATCTAAATCACAACAGTTAGCAACAACTCCACAAACGCAAAATGTAGTAACCTCCAAAGAGCAGAAAGAAAAATCATTTCAGATTATCGAACAATCCTTTTCAAAGTCAGAAATGATTTTTTGGGAACAATATGGGATTACCAGAGATATCCTTAAAAAATTCAACGTAGTATCTTTGCGAGTTTTTAATAGCGAGAGTAACGAGGGAAAAACTTTTCAGCTTGAATCAACACCCAACGAACCTTTATTTGGGTATTTAGGCAAGAGGTTTATTAAAATTTATCGCCCCAATTCTCAACTTCGATTCTTGTATGGAGGCACAGTGTACGAAAATTATTGTTTCGGGTTAGAACAACTTCCTTCAAGGGGTGATATTCTCTATATAACAGGAGGTGAAAAAGATGTACTATCCCTTTCCTCTCATGGTTTCAATGCAATTTGTTTCAATAGCGAAACGGCAACAATTCCGGAAAACACGCTCCGAAAATTGTCATTTATGTTTAAACATATCGTAGTCCTTTATGATATGGATAAAACGGGACAGGATAGTTCCCTCAAACTAGCAAAAAAATATAACGAACTGGGAGTAAGACGCCTTTTATTGCCACTATCCGGTACAAAGGAAGAGAAAGATATATCTGATTATTTCAGGATTGGAAATACAGCGGATGATTTTCGAATACTTTTCCTTGATTTATTAGATACATTATACAGTGATACCATGTCAATACTTAAATCGTGCGAAGTGAATTTTGATAATCCTCCTCCACAATCAAAAATGGTTGTTTCAGTCAATGATGTTCCGCTTGGAACTCAGGGGAATTTGCTCTGTATAACTGGAGGAGAAGGAACAGGAAAAAGTAATTATGTAGGATCTATTATTTCCGGATGTATCATATCAGACGAAAGAACTATTGATTGCTTAGGAAATACCGTATCGTTGAACTATAAATCAAAAGCAGTTCTGTTATATGATACCGAGCAGTCAGAAGTTCAGCTTTACAAAAATTGCACAACCATTATAAAAAGAGCTGGTTTAACATCTATGCCAAATTTTTTCAAAGCATATTCTCTTACCGGCATGTCTAGAAAACAGCGATTACAGTCTATTGTTGAGAGCATGGATAAGTTTTATCATCAATTCGGAGGAATACAATTGGTGGTTATCGACGGTATTGCAGATCTTATAAAAGGGGCCAATGATGAACAGGAGAGTATTTCCATTGTGGAAGACATTTACCGCTATGCAGGAATCTATAATACATGTATTATCTGCGTTCTTCATTTTATTCCAAATGGATTGAAGCTGAGAGGACACCTGGGGTCAGAATTACAACGCAAAGCTGCTGCAATATTATCCATAGAAAAGGATGACGACCCTGCAATATCGGTAGTGAAAGCCTTAAAAGTGCGTGATGGAAGCCCCCTTGACGTACCCTTGATGCAGTTCTCTTGGGATAAGTCAAAAGGAATGCACACATATATGGGCGAAAAACCAAAGGAGGAACGAGATAAACGAAAGGAAAGCGAGTTGGTAAATGTGGCCAGGACAATTTTTGAAAAATCACCTTATCGCACCTATGTTGATTTATGCGAACAAATCCAAACGCTCCTGGATGTGAAAGAGCGGACGGCAAAAAGTTACATCAAGTTTATGAGAGAAAAAGAAATTGTTATCAAAGATCCATCAAATACCTCCTACTTTATTGTGGGGCACCTTAATACATTATCATTATGAGTATAGAAAAAGAACATTTTGAAGCCTTTATGGAAAGAATTCTTGATCGGTTGGATTCCATAGATGTAAAAATAAGCGATCTATCTCAAAAACATAATATTGTAAACGGTAAGAATCTACTCGATAATCAGGATATGTGCTTTCTACTAAAAGTGAATAAAAGAACATTACAACGTTACCGCATGACAGGCAATTTGCCCTATATTCGTATCATGGGAAAGAACTACTATATGGTGGATCAAGTACATGAATTTATTCGTAAGCATATGAAGTGAAAGTCCATAACAAAACTCCTTGGGATGTTCAACATGGACTTCAAGTTGGGCACTGCGTGCCACATAAATCCCTCGATTTATTGTAGTCAGTGGTTTTCGTTTTCCTCCTCGCAACTATATTTTATTTATTCAGTATATTCAATTTCGATACCCGAAATTGAATCAATTTCATTAAATAAATGGATAAAATTTTTAAACGTTTTAGGGTCAACATTTTGCCTTACAATTTTTGAAAATTCTTTTTTACGGCTATCCTTAATACTGAAAATACCTTCAATGGGTGTATCTTTAAGAACATCATTTTCTTTTAACAGATCCTCAGAAAAGTAATGTTCAATAGCAAAATAGTTATACTTCTGTTCCTTATGCAAATACTTTTCATTTTCACCTGGAATTGGAAGTACAACCGCGTAAATATTAGCGTCCTTGTGTTTTTTGACAATATTCGGTTTTACAACATCATACAACTTATCTGATAGACCGTTAAAAGAACCAAGACCGCTGTCATCATGGTCAAAAATCCCAATAAGTATTTCGTTGTCAATCAGAGTTGCTTTGCAATAGTCTAATGTTTTTTTTACTTCACTTGCACCTCCGGATTCATTCCCTGCTGGAGTTATGCTCCAATATGGTAATTCGCCATTTGCGAGTGTCATAAATGAATGCTCTATAATTTCAGCATCAGTTTTACCTTCTGTTACAAGTTTGATTTTCTTATTTGCTTTGATTTGGTCGTATGTCGTAAATCTGAGTTTGCTCGCTGGAAATTCTAAAAGTTGTTTGGCTTGAGGTGCTATTTTTTTGAATTCGGCTTTAACTTCCTTTTTTATGTCCTTGTAATTTTCTCCATTTACCATCTTCAATGAAAACTCTGCCAGAATAGTTAGAATTGGGTTATTAAGAAGTGGACTTTTAAAAATCAAATCTTCAAGTTCTTGCTTTTCATTTATTCTATTTGAGCTTAAAGTCATAGCAACTTTAAATGCTTTATACCCTTCAGTTACAGATGCTGGATTTTTTACAAAGTCTTGAATAAGCTTATCAAATGATAGTTTTAGAGGTTCTCTTAATGTTATTGAGTTGAAGTTTTCGAAAAAATACATCAAGTTAATTAACCATAAAATTGGTAACTTATACGACTTAAATAAGAATCCATCATCAGCAGCCATTTTCATAAAGAAGTCATGCGCTTGCACATTTAAATCCAATGCTATATCCACGGTTTCCTTTCTTATTTTGTTGTCTGTTTGATAAAGTGCTTGGAGTAGGTACCCAGCACCCATTACACCAATATAAAATTCATTTACAAATTTCGCAGATTTTAATCTGTCATTAATTTTTATTAAGAAATCGCCCATGTCTTTGGACTTTCCAGCATAAAAGATTGCTGAATTCTGCCAATTTAAGTCAAAAAAATTATCAACGAATCGAGCTTCTTCTTTACGTTGGTGTTTGAATATTTCTATTGCAGCATAAAATTCCATAAACGAATCGTGGCTGAAAGAAACATACTTATTGTTTTTCAAGTAGATGATCCCAGTATTATCAACTAAGTATTTTAAAACCTCAATTAAACTACCTTTTTTAATGGGCAGAGTTTTAGATTCAAAATATTTTGTAAAGTGAGTAAAGAACTCGTCTAAATCCATTGGATTATGTTCTTTGCGATTTAGCAATTCAAGCGCGTATAATGAAAGAATCCTTTCTTTAAATGAAATATCAATAAATTCAATTCTACTTGAAACAACTGCTTTTCCTAGCAATAGGGAATTAAAATTCTCATAGATATCAGTGATTGTGGCAGGGATTTCTAAATCATTTTCCTCAAATAATATGGATATTAAAGAAAGAGACAATGGAGTTATCGGCAATTTTTCAAGAATGCGATTTTCGTGTAGAGCTTCAATAAGTTTTTCGGCTCTTGATTTTTGATTGATAAAAAACTTATTGATGAACTGTTGTATTTGCTCGGTATTAAATCGTTGAATGTGATATATGTTGTAGTTCTTGAATTGTGGTAACAATACATTTTTATCGGAACTTCTTGTCCCTAAAATAAATTTTATATTTTTTGTTTTGTATAAATTATTGAGTTTTTCTGAAATGATAATTTGATTTTCAATTTCAAACTCATCAATACTATCAACTAATATGGTTATGTTGTATTCCTCAAATACTTCTTCTAAACTTTCTTTGAAGAATGGATTAAGCCTTTCAGCAACTAACGCTTCAATCTCAAATTTGCAATCAAATAATTCAACAACCGAAATAAAAATCGGAAGATTTTTCTTATTATTTTCCCGATTTGATTTTATAATGATTTCCCCAATTCTTCTTAATGTAGTTGATTTTCCCGTACCGGGTTCGCCTGTTAATATTGACGGGGCTTTTTCATTGATAATGTACTCAATGTTGATATTCTTTTTAAGCGGGGTTTTTGTTTCTTTATCTTCATAAAAATGATTGATTTTTGGTTCTATGAAAATATCAAACAATTTTTGATATTTTTCATTGAAAATTTTCAGCTTTTTCAATTCTGATTCTTTAAGAATTGAATCGCAATAATATCTTTCATAGTCTAATAACTCAATGTCATCATGTTTCCAATAGTCCTTGATGTGGACATCAAGTAATTTTATTATGTCATCTCGGTCCAAGAATTCTAAGTTAATATTATGAATCTTAACTTTTAAGGAATCTCTGAAGCCTTTGGAAATATGGAAAGGTGAAACTATAAAAGTTGTATGAAAATTGCCCAAAGACTTGGCATCAGTGACTTGTTTAATTATTTTGTCATAATCTACATTTCCAGATAATTTTTCTATAAAAGGAATAAAACCATGCCAGTCGCTACTTATTGGGCTTGCAAACAAACCTAAAAAATAACCTACTCCATTTTTTATCTCTTTATAGCTCATTTTGATCAAAAGATTATTCATCATTCCTATGAAATGTTCTTTTGTTAGATTTTCAATTTTTGTGATTTTAGTTTCAGAATTTATCATGCTAATGGATTAGTATTTTTAAATTTGTTTAAGTGTGATTTTCAATTCCAAAGGTAAAACAATGTTATGAAAAAATGACTTTAGTGCTTTGTGTAATTTTTCTGCTATTCTGTTGTAAAATTGAAAGACACTCAATGTTAAATTGAGGTAATCAATCAATTTTAATTTATGTCTTTAGTTATAGTTTTGATTAATCTTTGATTTATGCACGGTCGACTTACCCTAGGTTACAATCTAAAAGTGTTTTATGCATCGTTATCTTACAAATATAGTAAAAGTGAATCAATCAACACTTGATAATCAATTATTTTTAGAGGTATAAGGTAATGATGTATAAAACATTGTTGGACTATGCCGCCTTTCTATTGGTGTTTTTTCAGGGATGTTTCTTCTAAAAATGAAAGATTTTCTTTTATGCATAGTCTTTTCATGCAAACCGACCATTAATTCTTTCATTAGAGGGGCGAATAGAAACGATGTTGGAGTTATCTTCGATTCTCTCGGGCAAACTGTTGGTTTGCCCAGAAATTGACTAAACTGATATTCCAGAGTGATTGGCTATAGAATATGGCTGGCTATTTGTTGGAACTTTTTGCGAAGGATTGACGTGTTGAGATGTTTCATTGCCGTTTACTCCCAGACCATTTTCTTGTGTCTGTCCTGTTTCGGAAGCTTTAAGTGATAGTTGGATTTTCCTCTCTAGTGCCGATAGTTCAGATTTCAAAGTTTTGAGTTCTGCCTCTTTTCTCCAGGTTCCGTTTACAACATCTTGCAATATTGGAATATCCCGTTCCAAACTTTCGTTTGAGGTTTTATATTGCTCAATATACTTTGGAATACGCTCTAAAGCATTAAGGAAATTCAATGAAGCCAATTTAGGATCGGCGGCCATGTTGCCGTTATTGTATGAGTATTTATACCCTCCCTCCACAAAGAATCGGTTTTGTTTGAAATCAAAACCTTCTTTCATTGAGGCTTCGGTTTTTACCAGTAGTTTGAATCCATACAGTTCCCCAATAACATTGTACTCACCTTGGGTATTGGCTGTATCGTTTATCTCTTGCAATTTGGCACCAATAGCTTTAATGTCGGAACCTTGAACACCATCCAAGCGAATCGGGTTGAATTTATTTCCCTCTGTATCCACCTGGACACGACTATTGAAAAGACTCCAGTCGGTAGTCATACGGGCAATAATTTCATTGTTATGGTCTAGAGTGCGCGTATTCTCCTGCAATTTCCAGACAGAATTACTTTTGTCTTTTGTAAAAGCTTTGCGTTCACTCTCCAGAGCTACTACCTTCTTCTCCAATTTGGCTTTTTCCAACAGGTCGGTATTTCCAGAAAGTATAGCCATGTACTCCGAAAAGTTCATTCCGGATTTCTCGTCTATAGTTCCCTCGTCAATAGTACGAGTCCCCATTGTGCCGTTTTTTAGCTGGGTAATAAATAACTGTTTATTATGCAATAAGTTGAACTTGTATGAGTCCAATGACTTCTCAACGGCATAAATCACCACATCCACTTTATTATCGGCATAGAGCTTGGCTATCTCATTTCCTTTTCTGACTGCCCGGCCGTTGCGTTGTTGCAGGTCAGAGGGGCGCCAGGGTGTATCCAGATGATGGATTGTAACCGCACGCTTTTGAGCATTTACACCAGTGCCGAGCATATCAGTCGAACCAAACAGCACTCTTATTTTTCCTTCGTTCATGGCTGCTATCATTTCCTTACGGGCTTTGTCTGTTTTGCACTCCTGAATAAAGCGAATCTCCTGCGGAGGGATGCGGTGGTCATCTACCAATTTCCGTTTGATTTCTCCATACACGCTCCACTGGCCTGGTTTGTAAGTCCCCAAGTCTGAAAAGACAAACTGGGTTCCTTTATGTTTGTCAAACCTGCGATAGTACTGAGCAATCATTGCAGCGCAATGAGAGGCTTTGTTATCTGGATGGTCATCATACTTAGATTGACTGATCATCCTAAGGTCAAGAGCCATTTTTCGGGCATAGTCGGTCGCTATAAGCATCTTTGCCTTTTCTTCGGATTCGGACAGCGGACTACGTCCTAAGACTGTTGCATCCCCCGTTTGAGCAAACTTCATCAGCTTTTGGATAAACTCTTCCTGCTGCGGTGTTGGTGGAATATTGTGCAACACCTCATTCATTGATGGTCTATCCACACCCACGTCTATTGCCGTACGATAGTCAGTAATCTCATTGTAAAAGGCTGCCAATTCCGGCACTTTTATAAAGTAGCGGAAACGCTCCTTTTGTACAATCTGATTAGTAACCGAAAACTCAAAATCTGTGGTCTTCTTTGCAAAGATGGCTGCCCAGGCATCAAAGCTATTGATGTTTTGCCTTTCAAGCTCCTTAGGGCGAAGGTATTTGAATAACAAGTACAATTCTGTTAACGAGTTACTAATGGTTGTTCCCGAAAGGAATGTCGCTCCCAAATCTTTTCCTGTACGGTCCTGAATGGTACGAATTGCAAAGAGCATATTAAGTGCCTTTTGGCTTCCGTCTTGAGTACCCAATCCTGCTACGCGGTCGTGGCGGGTATTAAACATCAGGTTCTTGAACTTATGGCTTTCATCTACAAAGATGTGGTCAATGCCCATCATCTTAAAATCTACAATGTCATCAGTACGCTCTTTGATGGAAAAGGCAATCGTTTGGAGTTTTACCTCCAGGTTTTGTTTTCGTTTCTCCAATCCTTTGAGCATCCCACGGGAAATATCCCGTCCCTGTTGTTTCAATACATCGAGGTTTTCTTCTACTGTGTCCAGCTCCGCCTGCAAGATGTTTTTTTGCATTTCCGGGGACTGAGGAATCTTGCTGAATTGATCGTGGGTAAGAATTACAACATCCCAACTGTTGTTCTTAATCTCATTAAAGAGCTTTACCCGATTGTAGGGTGTGAAATCCTCTTTTCCCGGATAGAGTACTTTTGCATTGGGATAAGCCGTCTGATAAGTGTGTGCTATCTCATGCACATTGGCTTTAAGACCTATAATCATCGGTTTGTTAACCAGTCCCAGGCGTTTCATCTCATAAGAAGCAACGCACATAATCAATGTTTTCCCCGTTCCTACTTCATGATCAGCAATACCTCCTCCATTCTGCTTCAGCATCCAAATTGCATCTTTCTGACTACTATATAAATCCTGAATACCCAACCCTTTTAAGTTTAAATTGGGAAATGACTGATGCGAACCGTCATAGCTTGGACGAACAAAGCAATTGAATTTTCGATTGTAAAGGTCGGTCAATTTTGATTGAAAATCTGGTGACTGCTCGCGCAACCAATCAGTAAATCCGTTGCGAATCTCATCAATTTTTGAGTTGGCTAACTGTATTGCTTCGCTATCCCTGACCTTTATCTCCTTGTCTCCGTCATAAACGGTTTTTGTAATATCAGGGACGGTATTAACCAATGCATGAGTCATAAGGGCAATACCATCATAAGTGCGGCTCTGCCCTTTAACGGCAAATTTATCATATATATTAGCATTTCGATAGTTTGTCTTGACTGAATAATCATCGAGACTTTCTGAATAAGAAATTCGCACATCAGTGTCGAAAAGATAGGAGGCATATCGAGAGTAGACACCCTCAGGAATCCAACGTTCGCCAAAATTGAAATCCAGTTCTTCAAAACTAATAGGTCGGGGAATTGCTGCTTTAAGGGCCAACAACGATTCGGATGCCAAGCCGTTGTTTGGATTCTCTTTCAACCAACCCTCAATTTTTTCAGCTTTCTCCACCACATTACCGGCAATAAAGCGGTCGGTAATCTCAAAGTTATCTATAAGCGGATTGTAATAGATATGTCCCTTCAATTCTTCCTGCAACTCAAATTCATCTGTTCCGGTGAGTTCAGACATATATTCCAAATTAACCCGACCATATTTATTGAGTGAGGCAGTCAATGCCTCTTCCGGGGTATCAACATTGGTGACTTCATTCAAGGAAAAGGCAACCGGATGATCGAAGATATCTGCTTTAATGGTCTTTCCATTAATTATCCTTTCCAAAGAAAGCAAGTCTCTCCCTGAAGCATCCATTAGAATAAACTTACTATTCTCCTTTTGGTTAAGCGTACCATGACGGTGGACAAACTCATCGTAATAGCGATTCAAATCACTCCTGAGTGGCTTATGCTCTTCTAGTTGTTCTGCTTCATAGGTATAGAGTTGTTGGTAAGTATCTCTAAGAGGAATATATGACTTTGCCTTTTCAGTTTGCAGTACATTCAATTCCAAAGGATGAAAAGTGGCTCCATAGCGGTGCATCTCTTTCAGATATCCAACCTGATTGTTTTTATCTATCACCATAGATCCGCTTTTGTGATGAGCTTCTAACGGAAGATGCCACTCCCTCGGTTTCATTGAAAGTTGAGCAGGTGGGGGAGGAGTCACTTGTACAATCGGTTGACTGTGTTGGCTAACATCGGTATTAGATCGACTTTTCCACTGTTTTCGTGACGATTGAGAACGCTCTTCTGGGCTTATCCCAAAAAGATCGTACAAGGTCATTAGTGGTTGTTCTGCTTCGATTTTTGGTTGAATGGTTGGGGAATTATGCTGTAGATACAGCTCTGTATTCAATCGCTTGGTAAAATCGTCAGAAAGCATCTTTCGTAAATCGGTAGCGATTGCAGGAACACCTCCCTCATGTTTGAACACCATTGCCGGCTTTCCATAAGGGTCGGTATCAACATATCCTTTGGTATGAACTACTCTTGCAAAGTCCTGGAAGTAGTCGTTGACCATAATCCCGTTACTGAGTGGTCTTGTTTGGATAAAAGCTTTTTCTTTTTGACTAAGCTCCTTTTTAGCTGTATTCTTTTGCAGGATAATCAAGTCACTGCCTACTTCTGTATTGGCAATATCAACAAAGAGGTTATTGGGTAAACGGACTGCCGAGACTAAATCGGAGTTCTTCATTAGCCATTCACGGATCGGAGCATTTTGAGGAGAGTTCATGACCCCCTGCGAAGTGATAAATGCCAATATACCTCCCTCACGAAGTGTGTCAATGCCCTTTACAAAAAAGTAGTTGTGAATAGCTCGTGCCGATTGTTGTTTAGCTTTATCCGGGCTATTTATAAATGCGGGGTCAAAAGCAGCTACATCTCCAAATGGAATATTGGAACTTACCACATCAAAGTAGTTATTGTATCGGTGTTCGATGGTCTCGAATCCTTCGATGCGTACTTTGTCATCCGGATAAAGTTTTGAAAGAAGCTTGCCAGTCAGTAAATCCTTTTCAAAACTCATCACATCCATATTTTCAGACTGTAATTTGAAAGCTGAGACAAATGCTCCTTGACCTGCCGAAGGGTCAAGGAAACGATCAGGGGTAATTCCGCTATCTCGCAAAGTGTCGGCAATTGTAGAGACTACTTCTTCCGGAGTATAGAATGCAGTTAGTATAGAATTTTTTAAGCTACCAATATACTGCTTGTACTCTTGCTCGTTCTCTACATTGGTGCGGATTAAGTTGTGCAGCTCTGTCACCATTGGGAACAGTTCCAGATCCGACTTTGGCCACTGCATAGAATCAGACAAGCTGGTTGCCGGATTCAAAATACATTTTAATCCTCCAAAACCACAATAACGTTTAAGAATCTCTTGTTCTTGCGAAGTTGCCTTTCTGTTTTCTCTATCTAATAGTAATACTGTCCTAATTGCCTCTATATTGTCCCTTAACTTTGCCTTTCGGTTAAATGACATGTTCTTCTATATAGATCTGCACGGTTCCTGTCAATTCTGTATAGAGTTGTTCATATTCTGGAGAATAGGAGAAGTCATCTGACAGCGGATACTTTTCAAACACCTTCTCACAGATTGGCAATATTTTTTCTGCAAATGCTTTTGCGGCGCCCTGAGGCACATCATCAGAAAACTCGTTCCAAATGATGTTAATCAGTGTGTCATGTTTGGAAAAATGAAGTCCTTCAAACAATGCTTCGTTTGCCATTTCAACAGCAAGAGGGATTGCAAAACCATTATCAATTGCATCGGAATAGGCTTGTGAAGCTATTTCTGCACAAGCACTAATAAATGTCGTATCATTCACTTTTTCTGGATGGCTCTCTTTGAGGAAAGCGAGGAGAGTTAGTCGGTAATACGATAACTCCCGGGATTCATTGTCTATGTTCATATCTGGTTACAGCTTCATTCCTTTCGATTTTTTTGGTTCTTCCTTATTCTGCTTGATTTCCTCTTTTTGCAACGGTGTAATATCTTTGGACTTTGACTTATCCGGATTCCATTTGAAAAAGTCAAGTTTCTGATCAGTGCTATTTACCCGGACATAAGCATTATATTCCTGTCCTAATTTGTCTTTTAAACCTTTAATGTAGATAGCATTGCCATTTTTGAGGGTACTTTGTTGCTTCTCGGAGAGTTCCACTCCTCCAATCTTTTTAGGTATAGAAAAGTCTTTGCTTTGAGTATTTGAGTGGTTTTGCTTTTGTGTTTCATCGAAACGAAACTCAATCCCACGTTTGTCTGCATTGACCTGTAAGGTTGCATTGAAGTTCTTGCCATTTTTGGAGATCATATTCTCTAGGTAGATGGCTCGTCCTTCAGATAATTTTTGCTTTTGGTTTTCGTCTAATTTAATGCCCTTGATCTCAGCAGGAATTCGGATTTTATCGGCTCGGCAAGCAACCAGCTCATTGGTCAGCTTATCTACCGAAACATAGGCAGAGATGGGTTGTCCCTTGATAGGCTCAATTTTAATCAATCGACCTGCGTTGCCGGTGTTAAGCAGATTTTGTTTATCTTCATTAGACAGCCGAACATTGAAGAATGGACGATCTAGCTCAGGTTCTTTTCGTATAGCATGGATGCCTACGGTAATACGTCCGTCTGCCGTCTCACGAAATGAGAGGCGGGCTTCTGTGCGAAGAGTAATTTCATCAAATTTTGGTGTTATAGAAATAAGTTCCGGAGACTTTTTCCAATTTAGCATTGCCTCCAAAGAACCGTTCTTCTCCAATGTTTCGCGCGTTACACCCAAACGTTCCAATTGACTCCAATCAATACGACTCTCATCAAGGGGTTTGAATTCCTGCTTAGTGTTTTCTTGATGTTGAGAAACCTGCTCTTGATTTGCTTCCTTTTGAGTAAAATCTTCGGGCAAAACCCGATAAGAGTCCAACATGCTTTTGTTTGATGGGTTATCTGGATCCTTTAGCATTTCCTGCATCACAATTGAGCTGTTCTCAACTTTATCGGCTGAGACTTTGAAGAATCCGAAATGAGTAGGTTCTTTGTACTGACGAACAAAGTTGGCCATGAAGTTATCTAAAACATTACCCTGTTTGTCGAGCCTCATAAAATTTGGTTCGTTTTCATTCCTTGGTGGAACTACCCTGGGTTTCCCATCTTCGCCCAATCCGGCAACGACATTAAGTTTTGTGTCGCCATTTTCGTTGACCAATAGTACATCTTGATCTTTTTGATTTACTTCCATAACTTTGAATTTTAGTGGTGAGTCGATGACCGATTAAACAAAAAATGGTTAATAAGTCATTATTTATTATTTTGACATATCAACCTCTAAGTTATGGTGTAAAATGATTACTTACCCAGTATATAATTCATCTTGTGCAATTTGTCTCCGATTGTCTCTGATTGTCTTTTTCTCAAGTTTCTTTTCAAAAGAGCTGATATTTTCATATATATAGTATGAACAGTATTAATGACAATATTAAATATGGTCTTTTATCTCAGATAGTATTATATAAATAGTCTAACACGGGATTTAAATCTGGAAAGGGTGTCCGACATTAAGGTAAAATATTTAAAAAAACCTTTCGTATTGAACGGTTTTTCTAACCTATGAAATTAATTAGCATTAAACTCTTGCTTTAACCACAACTTCATTACCGGGTCGGCTAAATAAATCTTTTTATTTTCAGATTCGATAAGTTCCTTTTTTATTAGAGCGCGTTTGATAATGCTGACATTGGCAGAAGAACCCAACCGGTATTTTTGCATAACCTCCTGAGTGGTAAATTCGCTATGCACATCATCAACAATAGTTCTCAAGAAATTCATCTGATAAACTGATAGATTCTCTGTCTGCTTTTCAAACAAAGGGGTATTCTGGTCGATCAGATCTTTATGGGCATCAGCAAAATTCTGCTCAGTTGCTTCATTCTGAGTATAAATCCATAATAACCAAGCCAATTGCTGAACATATGACGAATGATTATCAACGGCGAGGCAAACTTGCTCCGCCAACTCTTTTGTTATATGTTTTCCGGTACTCTCAAAACGTAGGCAGATATATGCAATCCAATCCACTGTCGATATTTTAGGGAGATACATAGAGTCTCCGAATTTGTAGAAAGGTAAACTCTTCTTCTCAAAAAGCTCATTCATCAAGTGTTTTTTGCTGCCAAACAGACAATAAGATACTGACTGTTGAAGTTGCCAAACTGAACGCAGTCGTTTCTGAAATGTTTTCGAATCTTTGAACTCAGCAATTTGCTGAAATTCATCTATACAGATTACTATATTAATACCCTTTTTTTGTGCAATCTTCTCTGGCAGTTGTAAAATTTCATCAGTATCATTGTTTTTAGAATTCAGCTCTAAAGACATTGAAAAGTCTGCCAAGGGGTCAGGCCCGAAAGTAAATTTAGGACTTATACGCGAAAGAAAATGTTTGGCGTTTTCCATAAGCTCTTCAAATTTTGAAGAAGTTTGTTTCAAAACAGCCGATGCTAATGCGTCATAGACCTCTTTATCTGTCCGGCACGAGAATATATCCAGATATACAATTTTAAGTTTATCGGACTGAGCTAGTTTGCAGACCTTCTTTACTAAAGATGTTTTGCCCCACCTACGAGGCGATATCAAGACCGTATTAACTCCATGCGTAAAGTTTGAGAGCAAACGAGCTGTCTCCTGTTCTCTATCTGTAAAATTATCACCAGAAGTAGCTACTCCAAAGATGAAAGGCTTGTTTTCCATAATGTTCTCTTTATGCTTATTATTGTCCAAAGATATGTAATAATTTTATTAGTAATAACATTATTAGTAATAAAGTTATTATTGCAGACAGGAACTGCTTAAATAAATCTACCAATTCACATTTTATCTGTTCGTCAATCTATCGGTATCAATCAAATCAGCTTAGATTTTCACTAAAAACTAATATATAAATTAATTACAGTTTATTAGGGGTCTGGTACAATCATGAATAGATCGCAAAATCATAGTCCTGACTGAAGAGTTTGAACAAAAATTGTCAGGGTAATAATGTAAAGGGCTTTTGCATTTACTACTATAGAAATACAAAAAAAATGAAACTGAAATCAATATGTTTTTTGTTTCAAATGACCATTAATTTAGTGATAAATTATATCATATTTATCACTAAATTTGTACAATAGACAACAACTTATTTCTTTACAGATATGAATCGAATAAAAGATGTTCTTGAAGAAAAGGGAATAAAGCAAACATGGCTTGCTGAGAAATTGGGTAAAAGTTATAATATGGTTAATGCTTATTCGCAAAACAGGCGACAACCAACTTTAGAAGCACTATATCAAATTGCTGATATTTTGGGAGTCGAAGCTACTGATCTTTTAGTATCAAAAAATAAGTTGATTAAGAAATAAAACGCACTTTATGGAAAATAACTTTATCACTAATCAGAATAATAGATTTTTATCAGAGATAATAAACGGAATTCTACCTAAATGCGATAGCTCTTGTTTTTTAGTTGGCTATTTCTACTTCTCAGGTTTTGCTGAGCTCTACCAACAACTAAAAGAAAAGCAGCTTCGTGTCTTAGTTGGATTGGATATTGAAAGAGATATGATAAATCGCGTTCGTGAAGTCGATTATCATACACAAATGGGTCACACACGTGCAGAAGTGAAGCAAAACTATTTCGCCTCTTTAGTTGATCTATTTAATGAAACAGATTATTTCGATAGTAGCGAAAAAGAAGAGGCTTTCAAAGTTTTTTATGAAAAAATTAAAGACGGTTCTTTGCAAATTCGCAAAACAAAAGAACCCAATCACGCTAAAATGTACCTTTTTGAAAACAAGGAAGAGTTTAACGAATGTGGTACATATCCTGGTGCACTTATTACAGGTTCAAGTAATTTGTCTTTATCGGGGCTTAAGGGCAGATGGGAGCTAAATGCCATTCTTCGAGGCTATTCTGACTATCAAGAGGGGAAACGAATATTTGATGATCTTTGGATTGATGCAGTTGTAATAGCCGACAAAGGTTCAATTGAAGAGTTTGAGAATGGGGTGATAGAAAAAACATGGTTTGATAAACTTTATTCTCCTTATTCATTCTATTTGAGAGTATTGCATGAGTATTTTTCTGTGGATTATCAAAAAGAAGTGCGAACTGCTCACGATATTACGGGGGGTAAGTATTTAGATTTGAAATATCAGTCAGATGCTATCAAAATGTCTTTAGCGGCGATTGAAAACCATAATGGGGTAATTATATCAGATGTGGTAGGACTTGGAAAAAGCGTAATTGCCTCAGCAGTGGCCCACAATTTAAGATACAGAACCATAATAATAGCACCCCCACACTTAGTTAAGCAATGGGAAGAATATCGTTCAGAATTTGACTTTAATGCAAAAGTTTTTAGTAGCGGAATAATTGAAAAAGCACTAAATTACTATCGAGAGTTTGGCGATGACAAAAAGAAATGGCTTATAATTTTAGATGAGGCTCACAAATATCGCAATGAGTTTACCCAAGACTATTTGAACCTTCACAAACTCTGTCAAGGAAATAAAGTTATGCTCTTAACGGCAACACCGTTTAACAATCGACCCCAGGATATTTATTCTATGATACGTCTCTTTCAGATACCATCTAAATCGACGCTCAGAACAGTGGATAACTTGGGAAGGGAGTTCCGTAGTCTTATTGCAAGCTATCAAGATCTAACCAAAGAACAGAAAGATGGAAAACTAACCGATGATGAAGTTAAACTAGAAGTCGATGCAATTGCTGGAAAGATACGAGCCATTATATCGCCCCTTGTTATTCGTCGCTCTCGCCTTGACCTAAAAGGCATCTCAACTTACAAAGAAGACTTAAAAAAACAAAAAATTGATTTTGCCAAAATGAGTGATCCGGAATTGTTGGAATATCCTTTGGGTGAAATTAAGGAAATGTATATTGAAACATTAAATCTTATTTCCGCACAAGAAAAAGAAGGAAAGCCTATAACGGAAGTATACTATAAAGCCGCTCGTTATCAACCTGTTCAATATGTAAAGGCAGACAAAGAGGTTCATCTGAAAAAAATGATAGAAGACGCAGGATTTGAATACAATTTGTTTAAAGGGACTCAACGAAACCTATCGAAATTCATGCGTCACTTGTTGGTTCGGCGTTTTGAAAGTTCAACTGCAGCTTTTAAAAGTTCATTGGAGTTTATGATTAACTCTTCCAATGGAGTAATCAAATGGATAGAGAAACGAGGTAAAGTTCCTGTGTATAAAAAAGGATATTTGCCGGATATTGATGATTTGTACCAAACCAGCAATGACCGAATTGATGATGAAACAAAAATTGAAATGGCCGATTTTGAATTAGAAAGATTATCCTCCAGAGGGCTTTTTGAGATTGACATCAATGATTTAGAAGAAGGGTTCATTGCAGACATCAATGCGGATATTCAGTTATTGGAGTCGATCTATCACAGGTGGTTTGGAGTTGACGCACTGGTTGTAGATGCCAAGCTTAACTCATTTAAAGAACTTCTTAGAAAAATGTTGTTAAACGATCCTAATCGGAAGATAATTGTTTTCAGTGAGTTTGCGGATACTGTGAATTACCTCTACCGTGAAATGAAGGATGAAGGATTGCAAATCTTTAAATACACTTCTACTGATGCCTCTCCTACCAACAAAGAAGTCATTCGAACTAACTTTGATGCAGGTATAAAATTGGAAATGCAGCAAAACGACTATAAAGTATTGATTGCTACTGATGCCATTTCCGAAGGGTATAATCTACATCGTGCAGGGGCTATCTTTAATTATGATATCCCTTACAATCCCACGAGAGTAATACAACGAATAGGAAGGATCAATCGTATTAACAAAAAGGTATTCGACAAATTACATATCTTCAATTACTTTCCCACAGAAATTGGCGAAAAGGAGACCCGTACAAAAGAGATTTCAACGCTTAAAATGGCTATGATACACGCTATTATGGGAGAAGACACTAAGGTGCTTACCGGTGATGAAGAGTTGCGTTCTTATTTCAAGAAGCAATACGATGCGGAGTATAAAGTAGGAGAGTCGGAGTCGTGGGACACTCGATACAGAGAACTGCTAGATCATTGTAAGGAAAGCGAATATTTCCGAGATGCCATAAAAATGCCCCATCGCGCTAAAATTGGTCGAGATGCTGAGAAGCAACAAAAAGGAGTATTGGTGTTCGGAAAAAAATCGAAAGACTATGTTTTCAAAATTGGTGTGAACGATCAAGAGGTTATATCATTAACTCCGGAAGAAGCCATTTCTTTATTTGAAGCTACTGTATTTGAACAACCTCATAAAGTTTCTCAACAATACGATGTAATCTATCAAAATGTTAAACGAAAACTTTTTGAAAGCAGCAAAGACGACAAAGTGGATAAGCCAAAACGAGAAGCACTAGACAAAGTAAATGTTATGATGAGGTTGGGTATTGTAAGTAAGGACTACATGGAAGATTTGCGAGAGGTGATTGAACTTGATGGCCTATCTGGTCACTCCATCCGTTTTATCAATCAACTACATATTAAAGACTATGCTACCTTACCTCAACAGATTGAGCAGAGTTATATTGATAAGATGATAAAAACGGCTCGCGAAATAGATTTAGGTAGCGAAATATTAATATTGGCGGAGGAATTAAAATAATCTAAACACTATCCGGATAAACTAAAAAAAATATTATTGACCATCATGATAAACTTCAAACAGCTATACAACAAGGCAGAATTTCTTCGCTTTTTAGAGCGAGACTTTTTGCCAACAGATTTTAAAGAAGAGAATGAGGTCTTGGATTTTTCTGATAACTATACTCGGCAAGCCACCAGATTAGGTGTTTGTCCCTGTTTGGAACTTGAAGTTATTGAGGTAATTCACACTTCAACCCATGATGCTCGTGTTGGTTTATCTAAAGAAGTGTTTAAGTTACTGTTGAATCGCAGTATAAGAAACCGAGCCTTGATTTTGTTCGTTCCACAGGATAATCCTGGTAATTATCGTTTTTCTTTGGTAAATATTGATGTTGAAGTTGATGAAAACAAAGTTCGTCGGGCCTATTCGAACCCACGTCGTTATTCATTTCTATTAGGAGAAGAAGCAAAAACCCACACACCAACTCAGTACCTAATCAATAAAGGTAGGGTAAAAGATTTTGAGGATTTGCAAAAACGATTTTCGGTTGAAGTATTGACAAAAGAGTTTTATGCTGAGCTTTTTGCATGGTACCAATGGGCATTATCGGAAGAGGTTGGTGTTACCTACCCAAACGATCGAAGTACAGAAAGAGATGACCGCAAAATTGAGGAACATTTAATTCGACTTATTACTCGTTTGATGTTTGTTTGGTTTATTAAGCAAGAGAAATTAATACCAGAAGTTATTTTTGATTTGGATAAACTAAAATCCTTACTGAAAAATTTTGAGTCAACTAGTTTAAAGCAAGATTCTTATTATAGAGCCATTTTACAAAACCTTTTTTTTGCTACTCTAAATAACAAAATCGAAGATAGAGCCTTTGCCTTAGATGGAAGTTTTATAGAAAACAAAGCACAATACGGTATAAAAACACTATTTAGGTATGCTGACGAATTTTCCATTTCTAAAGAACAGGTCATTCAGTTATTCAACAAAGTACCCTTTTTGAATGGAGGATTATTTGAATGTTTAGATAAAGATACACCTGATGGCAACGGTAAAATAGTTTATAGTGACGGATTTAGCAGAAGAAAAGACAGACAATCTCGAGCTTTTGTTCCAAATATTCTTTTTTTTGATGAAGTAAAAGGAATAATCTCCATCCTTAACAAATACAATTTTACTATTGAAGAAAATTCTCCATTAGATGTTGAAGTAGCACTTGATCCAGAATTACTTGGAAAAGTATTTGAAAATCTATTAGGTACATATAATCCCGAAACAAAAGAAACAGCTCGAAAACAATCGGGTTCGTTTTATACCCCACGAGAGATAGTGCAATATATGGTGGATGAAAGCCTTATTGCATACCTCAAACGTTCGGTTGGAGAAGAGTTTGAAGTAGAATACCGCAAGTTGATTAGTCAAACAGATGAAAAAACATCGCTAACCGACATTCAAAAAAATCAGGTATACAAATCTTTGATAGCCTGTAAAATTATTGACCCTGCTTGTGGATCAGGAGCTTTTCCAATGGGGGTGCTTAATAGAATGTTAGCGATAATTGAAAAACTACCAATACCAGCTAACATTTCGAAATACGACTTAAAGCTCTATCTGATTGAAAACTGCATTTTTGGAATTGATATTCAATCTATTGCAGTTCAGATTAGTAAGTTGCGATTTTTCATCTCACTTATTTGTGAGCAAACGCCAACAACCGATAGTTCTTCTAATTTTGGGATTAAACCTCTTCCCAATTTAGAGACAAAATTTGTAGCTGCAAACACTTTAATTGGGCTTACACCAAGAAATGTACAAAATAATTTGTTTGAAGACCCTCAAATTGAGGTTACAAAGAGTGAACTATTACAAATCCGACACAAACACTTTTTAGCTAACACTTCAAAGCAAAAAAAGGAATGTCGGGAGGAGGATAAAAATCTCCGCGAAAAATTAGCTGTTTTATTAGACAAAAACGGAGATTTTGCTCCAGGAGATGCTCATCAACTGGCAAATTGGAACCCTTATGACCAAAACTCCAGCTCTCCATTTTTCGACTCCGAATGGATGTTTGGCATTAAAAACAGATTTGATATCGTTATTGGGAATCCGCCCTATGTGCAATTACAGTCAACTGGCGGAATGCTTGCGGAACAGTTTAAAAATCAAAACTACGAAACATTTGCCCGAACTGGCGATATTTACTGCTTATTTTACGAAAAAGGTTGGCAATTATTGAAGGATTCCGGAAATCTATGCTTTATAACTTCTAACAAATGGATGCGTGCTGGTTATGGTGAGTCTACTAGAAAATTTTTTGCCAATAAAACAAATCCCATTCAGTTAATTGACTTTGCTGGACAAAAAATATTTGAATCAGCAACCGTTGATACCAACATTTTACTTTTTCAAAAAGCTGTAAACAAGGCCACTACGCAGGCATGTATTGTTAAAGAAAAATGGAGTGATAGCTTATCTGACTATGTAAAAGCAAACAATACTGTTTGTATGTTCACTAATTCCGATAGTTGGGTCGTATTAAACCCAATAGAACAACGCATAAAGGAAAAAATCAAGTGTATAGGAACACCTCTCAAAGATTGGGATATAAATATATATCGAGGCGTTTTAACGGGTTATAACGAAGCTTTTATTATTGACGGAAAAAAGAAAGAAGAGCTTATTGCTAAAGACCCAAAATCTGCTGAAATTATACGACCGATTTTACGTGGGAGAGATATTAAGCGATATGGATATGAATTTGCTGATCTCTATTTAATTGCCACATTCCCAAGTAAAAATTATGACATTGAGCAATATTCTGCTGTAAAAGAGCATTTACTAAGTTTTGGATATGATAGATTAAAGCAAACAGGAGAGCAAGGGGCAAGGAAAAAGACCAACAATAAATGGTTTGAAACTCAGGATAGCATATGTTATTGGGACGATTTTTCTAAACAGAAAATAGTCTGGGCAGAAACTATGCGGATTCATAAAAGTGATGTAAGAAATTTTCCGAGGTTTGGATTCGAAAACGATGGACAATTTGTAACAGACAAGACATGTTTTATAGCGACTGGGAAACAATTAAAATTTGTTTTAGGTGTACTAAATTCGGCAGTTGGAAGATACTTGTGTTCTCAATATGTTTCCATTTTAGATGATGGCGGCTATCTAATGCAAAAGATCTATTTAGAAAAAATTCCAATGCCACCATATTCTGCTAAACTCGAGAAAATAATAGAAAACAACTGGTTGAGAATAGATGAAAATGAAATAAATAACTTCGTTTACGATTTGTTTAATCTTACTAAAGAGGAGATAAATTTTATAGAGTCATTACAAAATCAGCCTCTTCAGAGGTCAGTTGATACAATTTGAAAACAATTTCGTCTATTTTTCTTTCTATTTCATGAGAATATTGGACCTTCTTTAATAAAATTACATCAACTAACTCATTAAGTGCAGTTTGGTCCTTCTCTGAAATTCTTGGAACAGGTAGCTGTTCTACAAACATTGGTTTATATTCGAAGTAGCCTCCATTCCGAGTTACACCCAGATTTCTAATGTAATAATCAGCTAATTTTGAATTCAGGATAGCTAATAAGTATTTATATGCAGGAACAATCATTGGACAAGGGGCATTCACATAAAATCCTTCTGGGGCAATCGAATATGATGCTTCTAAATTTAGATTACCCCAAACGATTTTCTGTTTAGAAAAATCGTCCATATAAGCACAGTTTCTCAAGTTATACGGAGTATCACCTTTGTCTTGTCGTTTTTCTAATTCAGGAAAATATTTGTCCAAGTGATTTTTAATTGCAGGGTAATCTTGTATATTTATGGGTTTTATACCTTGCTCCTTGACTCCGTTGTGTGTATTAATTAGCCACAAATCGGCAAAATTATAACTATATTTTTTTATATCCCTGCCGCGTAAAATCGGTCGTATAAATTATTCAGTTTTATTATATCTTAAATGCGTTATAATTTGACTTCTTTTGTAGTTGTAAAAGGATTTATTTATCAAATAATTAAGCAATAATGATTTTTGGATATATTAGGGTAAGTACAGATAAGCAAACAGTAGAAAATCAGAGATTTGAAATAAATCGTTTTTGCGAACAACATGAGATGATAATAGATAGATGGATTGAAGAAACCATTTCCGGATCAAAAGATGTAGAAAATAGAAAACTTGGCAAACTTCTGAAAAAAATGAAAAAAGATGATGTCTTGTTATGCTCTGAACTATCTCGTTTAGGTAGAAATTTATTAATGATCATGGGCGTATTGAACTTTTGTATGAATAAGAATATTATGGTTTGGACAATAAAAGATAACTATCGCTTAGGTAGTGATATTAACTCAAAAGTGTTAGCATTTGCATTTGGATTGGCAGCGGAAATAGAGAGAAATTTAATTTCACAACGAACGAAAGAAGCATTGGCTCGAAAAAAGGCCGAAGGAGTAATCTTGGGTAGGCCAAAAGGTAGAAAATCTTCAAAAACCAAACTTTCCGGACAGGAAAAAAGAATTAAAGAATTGTTAGAGAGAAAAGTTTCATATAGTGCGATTAGTAGAATATTGGGTGTACACAGACTTACAGTATCGTCATTTGTAAAAAGAACAGATTTTAGAAAAGATGAATTTTATGCAACACATTAACATACAATGTATTTAAATTTATCATAATTGAAATCACTTATATAACAAATTAGTCTCAACCTTAAAATGGGAGACACCGTATCTAAAGCAAATAGATATTGATAATTAGATAACTACATTGAATCCTAGTTGTGTTGAGAGTGCTTGCAGATTATTCACACTTGGAATATATGTCTTGTGTAGTAAATAGCAACAAGTACATTTAATATTATTTATATGAATTGCTTTTCAAATATACTAATAATTAAATTGTTTGAGGTTCTGTTTATGTGTACAACGACTAATAATAAATGGCGCACATTTTTGAATCAGTTTGCTTAAATTTTTTACTATTGTAGTAATTTTTGGGAAATTTTATCCGTTCATTTTATCTATAATCAGTGGATAGTAATTAATTACTGACAAATTGACGATTTATACAATTATAATATTTTTTAAATGAGTCCTTTATGTCAATTTGTCATTGTATATCCCAACATGCCAATCAGTGAATATAATAACTAAAAAAGAATTATTTCTTTAACACCAGTTATTATTGGCTTTCCTGAATAACGAATTTGAAATCAATTAATTTCATTAGTCAGATTACAGATTGGCTGGCATACAAATTGCCAAAGACCAAATAAAGTGTATAATGATAAAATATAGTTATAGCTTTATTTAAAATGAATTAAATTTAAACATTATGGAAAAATCAAAAGAAGTAACAATTTATGTAAACATAGATCCTCATCCTTTTAATAAGGGTAAAATTAATTATGAAGAAGTGGTAAATATAGCATTTCCTAATCCAGATTATGAAAACTATACATACAAGGTAACTTACTTTATAAAAAATTCTAACCATGAAGGTACGCTTGAGAAAGGTGGCCATCCAGTAGAAGTTGTAGACGGAATATCGTTTACTGTTGCTAATCCAAAAAGATCATAACTATGTCGATAAGTAGTAGGGAAATTATTGAGAATAGCCCTGACTTGAAGCAATTATTTAACGATGGTTTTGAAGTGTGCATCAAACATGCACACTTGTTGATTAGTAATGTGCCGTATTTAGATCACGAAAAGAAAATTAAACGAGGAACACTTATATTTCCAATATCAATGTCAACACCAGTAACAGTCAGCCCTCCTTCGGATCATACCGCTCACTTTGCAGGTAGTCGACCTCATTATGCAGATGGAACTCCTATAAATGGAATTATAAATTCAGATACAACAACTAAATTAGCTGACGGAATAGTTTCTAGTTTTTACTTTTCAAGTTTGCCCAATATTAAAGATCCTGATTATGCTATTAAAGTACGAAGATATTTAGAAAATCTTTCAAACCCTGCAAAAGAGATTGATGCGACCGTTACTGCACAAACTCGTAGAATAATTGAAAATGAAGACGATAATTCACCTTTTGTTTACCAAGATACAAACTCTGGCAGAGCTCAAATAGTTACAATTTCAGATAAACTTAAGAATTTGCGTATCGGCATTATTGGTCTTGGTGGAACAGGATCTTGTATTTTAGATCTCGTTTCTAAGACTCCTGTTAAAGATATCCATATTTTTGACGATGACGAATTCTCTTTGCATAATGCTTATCGAGCACCTGGTGCACCGACTTTTGACGAGTTATCTAAACGTTCTCTTAAGGTTAGTTATTTGTCAGAAATTTATTCTCGCTTACATAAAGGGATAAAGGAGTATCCCGAGCGAATCTGCTCAGAAAATATGACTAAACTTAATGGGTTAGATTTTGTTTTCTTGTGTGTTGATCCAAGTCAAGATAAAGCACTAATAGTGGACTTTTTAGTGCAAGAAAATATTCCTTTTGTGGACACTGGGATTGATGTACAAAAGAAATCAGATGAACTCATCGGCATGGTTAACTTAATAACAGTGACCCCCGACCATCATAGTCATATAGGTAAAATACCAACGAAAGACGGAGGTGATAATGAATTGTATGATAGCAATATACAAATTATTGAATTAAATATGCTTAATGCAATAGCCGCCGTAATTAGATGGAAAAAATATTATAAATTTTATCATGACGAAAGATGTGAACATGAGTCTTGTTATACAATAGGGCCTAATATGATTTCAAATGGAGAATTTTAAATTGGATTATAAATTTGTAGAGTTTCTACCTGACCCACTTGAAAACGGGATTATTTATATATCTCCTCAATTCAGAATAATTGCTCATAATTGCTGTTGTGGTTGTGGTAAAAAAGTTATTTTAAATCTTTCTCCAGATGACGGATGGGAATTCACATATAATGGAAAAACGATAACTATATACCCATCAATAGGAAATTATGGTTTGAAATGTCAATCACATTATTTCATTACTAATAGTGTTTGTGAATGGGTGCCCAAGTGGAGTGATGGTCGTTACAGAAAGAAGACAAACAATCGATTTTTTCAGTTCTGGAAAAAATATAATTGAAGTGTGTTTTTAATGTTGCCGCATTAGCAATTTTTTTTCATTATTTAATAAGAAAAGTGTTAATTACCAAGAAATTATAACTATGGAGAAAATAATGTCAGTATATATTAATACAATTGGCTTTGGGTATGTAGTTTTAAACGACGGAGAAATTCTCGACTATGATGTAGTTTCTATTTGTCCAGTCCAGAATGATAAATGCATAACTAAAATAAATGAAATTGCGTGTTATTACCTACCGGGGATTCTAATCCTTGAAGATTACAAAAAATCAAATAAATCAGAGAGAGTTAAATAGCTTATTGAAAAAATCTGTGAATGTGGAGAGGGTAAGGTTAAAATATACAGATACTCAAAAGAACAAGTTAAAAATACTTTTGATGTCTTTGGGGCGAGAAACAAGTTTGAGATTTCCAAAAAGATTGTGGAGGCTTATCCCCAGTTAAATAGCAAACTGCCTGAAAAAAGAAAAGCATGGGAAACAGAAAATTACTATCAGGGGATATTTGACGCTTTATCCATTTTACTTACCCATCAATATCTGAACTAAAACACTTACTAATTATTTGTATTGAAGTTTTCCTGGTAAATTGATTACTTTAAATTGCACTTCATTAGTGTGTTTAGTTCAATAAAAGTATGTCGATGATATTAGAGTATTCACGTAATGCTTATTTAATAATTGGTTCATCATCCTCATAATTTATACTAAATCTCGCAGTATTCAAGGACTTTGCTAATCCTTCCAACCCGGGAAACAATAGTTCTGCTGTAATGTTCATCTCTCTCAGATATTTCATTATTATATAATTCAACTTTTTGGGGATTACAATCTTTATTAATGAAATATCTTCTTGTCGATATTTAGCACCATGACTATAATCTATTAAATTATTGAATGCTACTTCCATCGGTTCAGAAGATTGTAAATATGAAAAAAGACATTCTGAAAAGGGACAACTTATTAATGACGGCATTAAAAATAATCCTTGTTGTCTAGATAATCTTTCATTACATATATTGGGTTTTATGATAAATAATTGCTTCTTTATTTCATGGTCAAACCGATGATTTAAGAGAATATCATTCGCCTGATCAAGAGCAAATTGGTCCAAAATGTCATTCCCTGCACTTTCTACATTATTTATTTCTCGATACTTATCAAATACTTGAAAATGCAACGGAAGTTTATTTATTGCCCATATTGCTCCGCTTTCACCATTTTCTGCTACAGCAACAAACATTGCTACAAATATCGAGTATGTAAAATCTAACATTCTAGTTGCGGTGCCATAATGTTGCATTATTGTTAACCACTCAACAATGTTATCTAGATCTGGTTTATTAAGTGCGTATAAAGGATATTTCCATTGAAATTCTTTGAGAACCTCCCTCTCATGAGCCTCTAAAAGATCTTTACCTGCAAGATAGGGTGACCAACGTTTAAATTGTCTTTCAAGAGATGTTGACAATTCCCATGCATTAAGTGCTTGTCCTCGATATATATACTTAGTCAAAAAGCGTTGATTAAGCTTAAAAATATCAATCCAGTTTTTGAGTTCTGTTACCAAATAGGCATGTTTTGGCTCGTCACTTTTCATATAATAATTTTAAAATTTCGGTTACTAATTATATATTATAAAGATACTGAAGAAGAAAATATTAAACAATGTGAATTGAAGAATATAATGGTTGAATAAACAGTTGTAATGTTTCTAAAACATCCATTATACAAGTACTTAAAAAGTAAATCATCTAAAATTATAAATAATATCATATTGTTTAATCCCAGTTAATGATATCCATATCAGAATCATAGTATCCATATATGTATTCACCAACTGGTCTATATTTTGGGTTTCCCTGATTGTTTAATATTCTACTTTTTTGGTATTCGATTTTAGCAAGTCTTATCAAAGCAATTTCATCTGTATCAACTACGGATGGCAATAAGGCAAGATTTGATTTTTCAAGCATTTGAACACTAGGGTAAAAAATTCCTTTTATGTCTTGGCCTTCAATCTTACTTTTTGTTATTAATGAGTTAGCAAATGCAGAAGTGAATTCGTAAACATTCTCATTGTCAACTGAGTTTTCACTAAACCTGCGAACAACATGTTTCCAGAAATCAATATGTTCTTTGTATGGTTCAAAATTTAAAACTTTGCATATTGCATTCGTATTTGTGAATTCGGGAATAATCAAGACTTTTATTGGCTCTCTTACTTGCCAAATACTGACTACAGTATAGAATGTTTCTCCGTATCTTTTGTTTTTAAGCCAAATGGGTAGCATTTCGGCATATGTAGCATTTAGATCATCAGAGATATAAAACCAAACTTGTCCCGGTTTTCCTATTCTAGAATAAGATTTTACCTCCTTTGGATACTGCACATTTTCTTTCTTTTTAATCTCTTCAAAGTGTGTAAAGTCTCTGATTCTATATGTGATGAATCCAATTGATAATCTTGTATAAAGAATATTAAAATCACATTTGTATAAAAAATAATTATAAAGGTCGTCGTATTTATTGTAAGAATAACGATAAATTTCTTCTATTTCCTTAATGTCCATTCAATAAAATAATTGATAAATTTCTATGTCAAAATTAATATGAATTTTAAGATATTTTGACAAAAAGAGGCTCTGAAAATTCAGATTAAACTTGATAACCTTGTTGAACTTCATGCAAACAAAGAAATAGCCACAGATGGCTTTAAATATCACTACAACCCTCCATATGAGCAATTACAGCAGATTAAGGTGCAAATCTCCATTGTAGAAGGAGAAATTCTCGCCTTGAAGCAAAATGAAGAGAGTAGCAAATATTTATTCACTGAAGCTCAAAATCTCTATGAGCGTTGGAACACATTCACAAAAGAAGAAAAAAGAGACATTATTGAATCGATAACTGACTCCATAGTGGTTGATAAAGAAGATATTACAATCAATTTAAAATATCTCGTTCCCACTTCTTTCATAAACAAATCAAATGGTCCACGCAACTCCATGGGTTCATTGAGGCCACAAGCATGAAATTACAAGGATATGTAAACATGTAATTTAATCTGGAGATGGATATATATCTGTCTTCCAATGGATGACGATGAATTTCAAGTACATTTCTTGAAAATTCCGGAATTTCATAAATGATCAAAACTTATATAATAATAGTTCAATTGTCTTCACACTCTATTTCTTTATCAAATGTTTTAATTCCGGGTCATTACCAATCCTCTCGAGCTCACTAGCGATGATTTGATAAACTTCCCTCTTAATAAGAGAGTAGTTCTCATTTATATCGGTTTTCATGGTATCTTCTCCTTTGTTATTCTTAAAGTTAGCAATTTCTGCAATTGGAACATGTTTTTTTGTCTCATTTTGAACCTTGTCCGAATCTACCACAATTTCTGCATGAAATATCTTTTGCTCAATCCTTTCATCGAAGTTGTCGGATACAGCTCCGACAAACATCCCCTGTGAAAGGTTGGATATTTTTGAAGCAGGAATAAGACTATCCATTTGAGTGGAAATGGAGGTTGATTTGTCGTTTCTGTTGATGGTTAGGGATTGGCGTTTTTGAAGTACTTTTCCAAAACGATCCGAGAGCATTTTAGCTGTCTCTCCAACCACTTGGCCGCTGAAGATATTACCAACAGTGTTCATTACTACCTTGGCTTCTTTGTCTCCGTAGTCACGATTCAATTGAGAAAAGTCCTGAAAGCCCAGACAAACTGCAACCTTGTTGCTTCTTGCGGTGGCAATAAGGTTGTCCAGTCCTCTGAAATATATCGTTGGCAATTCATCGATTATGACAGAGCATTTCAACCGTCCTTTCTTGTTAATCAGTTTTACAATACGCGAGTTGTATAACCCCAGTGCAGCCGAATAGATGTTCTGCCTGTCAGGGTTATTTCCTACACAAAGTATTTTTGGTTCATCCGGATTGTTGATGTCGAGAGTAAAATCATCTCCACTCATTACCCAATAGAGTTGTGGAGAGATCATACGGGACAGTGGAATCTTAGCAGACGCAATTTGCCCCTGCAGTTGATCCTGTGCACCTCCTTCCCAGGCATCCATAAAGGGTGAAAGATAGTTCTCCAGTTCGGGATAAGAGGTCAATATCGGGAAGATATCTGAGTACTTCTTGTTCAGAAACTCGATGGCATGCGGGAAAGTACAGTATCTGCCATTCTCATAGATTTTCAAGTACCAGATGATGGCAGCCAACAGTATTATTGGAGATTCCACAAAGAAGTCACCTTGCTTCTGAATCCATGTCTTGTTCAGGTTTAGCATAATGGTATAGGCACTCTCATAAGCATCGGAAATATCGGTCATAAATGCAGGATTGATTGGGTTGCATCTGTGGCTTCTTCGTGGGTCATCAAAGTTTATCACATAGAATTTTGGAACCACCTTGTAAGCATCCTGATGTTTTAGAAGGTGATTGTATGCTATTGTCGAGAGATCATCAAATTTGAAGTCATATATATACATAGCAAACCCTTTTTCTATTTGCTGTATGATAAAATTATTTATTACCGCATATGACTTTCCGGAGCCCGGTGTACCAAGTACAATAGTTGCCCTAAAAGGATTTACGATATTAATCCACCCTGTATGCTGCTTTTTCTTATAATAGAACCTGGTGGGGAGGTTGACCGAATACTCATTGGTCATCAATCTGGTATCCTGCATAAAGGATTCGTTTTCATTGTTGAATACGTCGTCCATCAAATTGTTCTTTAATAGGCGACTCATATAAAGACCACCCATTAGCAAACAGGTATAGCCCACAGTCATGGTTAAGATATAGAGTTTAGTACATGTCTCTAAGGGTAGAGGCAAATTCAATATCCACCAATTAAGAAAAAAGAAGATAACCCCGACAGCTAAAAAGCTGTTGATTTTTGTCCATGTTATCTTTTCCTCTTTTACCCCTCTTGTTCCCAGACAGGATAGGGCTAATAACAGCACGGCAAACAGTTTTGTCCAAATGATGGAGCTAAACAGATTTGCCGTTCGATTTAAGTTCATCAAAATCTTATCCACCACTACGATGTTCACGCCCGCTTGGTGAATCGCTTCGTAACAAAACCAATAGATATTCATTACGACAAATAATATACTTACGGCACGCATAAAATCCATGATTTTTGCCAATGCTCTCAGATCATCTTCTTGTTGCATAATTGTTATGGTTTAAGTTTTTTCTTTTTCTTCCTTCTCATCCTACGAATGAATGCCTCCTCTTCCGGGTCGTTTCCATGGCTCTCCATTATGAATAAATCAAGGGCTGATTCAATGGCAGTTTCGCTCTCTTTGTGATTTTCGGAAGTGGTGTGAGCCAAGTTTGCGGATCTTTCCGGATTTAATGGTGGTTGTTTTTCATTTACTATGTGAGATGCAGAGAACTGCTCTTGAAAGGCATTTGCAGAAAATTCTTTACCCAAGCGAGAGCCGTTAAACACGCATTCGGTGTTATGATCAATAAAGGTTACTCCATAGATACGGCCCGAATCATTCTCGCGGAAAATCACATCAATTCCTTTTTGCTTCAACTCACTTTCAAACTCAGAACGTGTGCCATTTTTCCGAATAATGCTTGCAACCGTCTTTTTGGTCTGTTCACGAAATCCTTTTTCCTTGATCGTCTCTTTTGACTTCTCACATCGTTCCTGGATTGCTTGGTATCCAACTGATTTTCCAAAGAGAGAAGACTTGAATGGATTTCCGGTTTTATTACCATTGTGATCGGTAGCAAAATAGACCAACCCATTATACACCCGTCCCCGGGCCTCACCTTTAGTCTCCTCGACACAGATGTTGTACAATGATAGTAAAGCCCGATACTCATTAAAACTTTGAAAGTGGTAACGGATAGATAACGATTTAATCAGGTTGGCAATCTGTCCCTTGACGTTACCCTCCTGCGGAATAACCTTTTTCGATAGGTAAGCTTGCGAACGTTGCAGCTTCTCTGCCGGGCGAAGTCCATACTTCTGTTCCAATTCACGGGTAATCGTTTTACTGCGTTGATGTTCAAAACTATCATTTATCTTCTTTCCTGTATCATCAACCCGAAGCGACACTATATGGATATGGTGCCGCTCAATATCCTCGTGTTTATATACCATATATGGTTGATTACCATATCCTAGTTTCTCCAGATATTCCTGAGCAATGGCAGCCAACTGCTCATCGGACAATCGGTCGTCCGGATGAGGATTGAGGGAGATGTGGATAATCGGTTTTTCAGTTTTAACATCATCGGGAAGTTGCCTCTCAAAGTCGACCATACAGCGATGGATATCAAACCCTCCATCCAAAGTTTCGGTCATTTTGTTGGAACAAAGTACCCGTCCTTCACCTTCAAGGATCTTCTTTTGATTGTATGCCAATGCTCCGAAAAGCGAACTTCCTACATTTATTTTTGCAACCATTTCTGCTCAAACTCTTTTGTTAATTCAATGATCTGCCGGTTCAAGGCTACCAGCTCCATCGTCTGTTTCTCCAATCTATAAAGAAAAGCCAGGGCTTTTTTCTCTGTGAAATTGCTGTTTAGAGCCTTTACCACCTGGTTATAATTCACTCCAATTGCTCTAAATTGGGAATATAAAGAGGTCAGCCTTGTATAATAATCAACGGCAGCTTTATTGATGCTGATCACCTTAAACTCCTTATTAAAGATCCTGGCCACGATGAAGTGAGCCTTGGTACGCATCCCCGATTGCTCAAAAAGAGTTAAAAATCTTGCATTGTCTTCTGAATTTAACCGCACCATGTAGTTATTCGTTGCTGGGTCTTTCTTGGGAATCCTGCCCAAATTGCTCCTCTTTGGAGCCGTTTCATCTTTCTTTTTCATCTCTTTTTATTTTACTGGTTTTACGACTTAGGAGTAAAACTTCCCCTGTCAAGGGCAAGGCGTTTTGAGTAACCGAAAGAATTTCGAGTTACTCAAAACACACCTTGCTATTTGCTTGGCGCAAATAAAATCCGTTCTAAAGACGGATTGCTGGAAATCTCTTGTACAAAATGGAAGCATCTACAATGTTTATGTAAAGTTATAGGCTTTTACATGTGCTTGAAAGGCTTTAAAGGAGACAATTGGAGACAGTAACAGACAGTTTATCCATTGATAATCAATCTTGTAAAAAATCATTATTTCTTTGTTTAATGCTTGATGGAAACCTATACTTAGATCAATCATTAGAGGTTGCAATCTTGAAATAATGAAATCACGAAGTAATGAAATCATGAAATCATGATGTCTTGAAATCAGGATTGCAGGAATTAAAACAATAATCAGATAATCAATTAAAGAATGAACGAAATGAAGAAAGAACCAATTTACATGGCCTTCTCTACCCAAAAGGGTGGCGTTGGTAAAAGTGCATTTACCGTATTAATGGCAAGTTATCTACACTATACTAAAGGGTATAATGTAGTAGTGGTAGATTGTGACTACCCACAGTTTAGTATCCATGCCATGCGTGATAGGGATAGGAAACTGGTGGAAACCGATGATTTTTACAAAAGGATGGCCATGAACCAGTTCTCGGGGTTAGGGAAGCGTGCCTATCCTGTTTTGTGCAGCAAGCCCGAAGATGCCATTGAGGTGACCAAGGATATGTTGGATGGCTGTGAGGGGGAATATAATATCGTCTTCTTCGATCTTCCCGGCACGGTGAACTCCCAGGGCGTGATAGAATCACTCTCCTCCCTGGATTACATATTTACTCCAATCATTGCCGACCGGGTTGTAATGGAGAGCAGTCTGAGGTTTGCAAGTAGGATCAATGAAGTTATTGTGATGAACAAGAGCAAGCGGACCAAAGAAATACATCTTTTTTGGAATCAGGTCGATGGGCGTGAGAAAACAGATCTCTATAGGATTTACGAAGAAGGGATAGCGACATTAGGACTACAACTAATGAAAACAGTCATTCCTGACACCAAGCGTTTCAGAAAAGAGATGTCCTGCGATCACAAACTGCCATTCCGTTCCACTCTTTTCCCTGCCGATAAACGATTACTCAAGGGTAGTAATGTAGAGGAATTGCTAGACGAGATATGTTCAATCATAAAATTAGACGGTCATGGCAGATAAAACGGACAAGATTGATGAAGCTTATGTTATGGAGCTTATTGCAGGAGATGTTCCTCTGGCAAAAAAGAAAGACCTGTCTCCTCCAGGCAAGCCTCTGGAACAAAAGGAGGAACCGATTCCCGAGACAAAAGTGAGACGGAAACAATCGAATGTGGATGATTATCGCCAGCTATTCTTCAACCGGATGGAGATTAATGACCGACAGGTAATCTATATCAATCGGAATACTTATGAGGAGGTGTATAACATTGTTTTTGGCATAGGTGGGCGAAAGGCATCTGTCAGTAGTTTTATTGAGTGCATACTCCTACATCACTTCAAAATTTATGAGGAAGATATACAAAGGATCTATGATGAGACCCTAAAACGACCCTTAAAAAACAGGAGGTAGTATGATCACCCAAATTGCACTCACAGTTATTGCACTCTATTGCCTGTTCACGATTTATTACATCTATAAAGAAGACATAAAAAGGGTATTAGGGCAGAAAATTTCCCCAAAAGCAGATAAGGTCAAGCAGCCCAAAGAATGGCTTAATGAAAGCGGGATTATTGGTTCAACAAAGCCCTTTCTGAGACAAAAGGAGACAAGCGCAGACAATTTAACCGCTAATTCTCAAGATGTTAGAAAAGAAGATACATTTACTGTCGAAACAAAAAAACGGTTTCCGGCAGTCGTCTCAAGAGAAGAAATGGAAGAGATATTCTCAAAGCAGGAAAATGAGCAGTTGGAGATTGATGTCGAAACGGAGTACCCAGGAGATCAAAATGATGAAGTCGGATTTGATGAAGATGAAGAGTTGGTGGATTTAACGGGAGGGATTGCTTCGGGAGTGACCTATGAGGAGATAATTGAGACAGCAGCAACCATTGGGAAAATAAATCCATCGGCAGAGGAAAAGGAAAGAGCCGTCGATGTAATTAATCGGGCAGGGAAAACCGATATGTTCGAACAGGTGGTTTCAACTATTCCGGAATCGGACAACAGAATTAAAAAGATGCTCGAGGAGTGTGATGAAAAAATTAAAAACAGGCAATTGACAGTTAAGAACTCAAAATCAACGCCAAAAGAAATAACCACAGACTTCGATCTCAGCAAATACCTATAAAAAAGAAACATGATGAAAAAGAATGACTACGGATGAAAGGATGATGCGAGCCACCACTAATATCCACAAAAAACAGTATTAACCCGTCATGGGACCCATCCAACCCCATGGCACATAAAAAATGATTTATGACCCTGAAAAAGTATTTCGTCTCTGCAGTTTTTCTTACAACTGCTTCCTACGCCTTCGCACAAGGCAACGGACTCGCCGGTATCTCTGAGGCCACAAACATGGTTACTTCATATTTTGAGCCCGCCACTAAACTTATTTACGCCATTGGTGCCGTTGTGGGCCTAATCGGAGGAGTAAAGGTATATGGCAAGTTCGCCTCCGGTGATCCTGACACAAGTAAGACTGCCGCTTCGTGGTTTGGTGCCTGTATCTTTCTTATTGTTGCGGCTACAATCTTAAGATCTTTCTTCTTGTAGTATGGCTACCATCTATAACATCAACAAAGGAATTGGGAAATCCGTAGAATTCAAGGGACTGAAAAGTCAGTACCTGTTCATTTTTGCCGGAGGGCTTTTAGCAATCTTCATACTCTATGTAATAATGTTCAGCATCGGAATAAATCAATCATTCTGCATCGGTTTCTCAATACTAATTGCTTCCCTATTGGTGTGGCAGACCTTCTCGCTTAATGCAAAGTATGGTGAGCATGGTCTTATGAAGATTGCCGCAAGAAAAAATCACCCGAAGTATTTAATCAACAGAAAAAGCGTATCGCAATTATTAACAAAGAGGTAAGCATGAGAAATATACTTAAGGCAAATACGTTGGAGAGTAAATTCCCATTATTGGCAGTAGAGAACGACTGCATTATTTCTAAAGATGCAGATATCACCATTGGTTTTAAAGTAGAGCTTCCTGAATTATTCACCGTAACTTCAACTGAATATGAAGCCATTCATTCTACTTGGGTAAAAGCCATAAAGGTCTTGCCGGATTATTCGATAATTCATAAACAAGACTGGTTCATTCAGGAGAACTACTCTGCAGATATCGAGAAGCAAGATGGAACTTTTTTAAGCCGCGCTTTTGAGAGGCACTTTAATGAGCGACCTTTCTTAAACCATAGTTGCTTTCTTTTCATCACCAAAACAACAAAGGAGCGATTGCGTTCCCGAAGTAACTTCTCCTCTCTTTGCCGTGGCTTTATCATTCCAAAAGAGATTCAGGATAAAGAGTTGGTTATGAAATTTCTAGATTCTGTCGGTCAGTTTGAAAAGATTATCAATGACAGCGGCTATTTGAAAGTTTCCAGATTCAATTCAGAGGAAATAATTGGTAGTCAACATAAAGCAGGAGTGATTGAAAAATATTTCTCATTATCCCAAAATGAAGATGCTGTCCTAAACGATATTTCAATATCTGATGCACAGATGCGCATAGGAGACAATCTGCTTTGCCTGCACACATTATCCAACACTGAAGACCTCCCGGGCCAGATAGCTGCAGATATAAGATACGAGAAGCTTTCAACAGACAGAAGCGACTGCCGCCTTTCCTTTGCCTCGCCGGTAGGGCTTCTTCTCTCTTGCAATCATATCTACAACCAATATATTTTCATTGAAGAGAGTGATGAGAATCTTAGCCGCTTTGAGAAGATGGCCAAAAACATGCACTCCCTCTCCCGCTATAGCCGTAGCAATCAGATAAACAAAGAATGGATTGAGCAGTACCTCAATCAGGCACACAGCTTGGGATTGACTTCCATCCGTTGCCATTGCAATGTCATGGCGTGGAGTGATGACAGGGACGAACTCAAAAGAATAAAAAATGATGTCGGTTCCCAACTCGCACTTATGGAATGTAAGCCCAGGCATAACACTGTCGATGTGCCAACCCTCTTTTGGGCAGGTATTCCGGGGAACGAAGCTGATTTCCCTGCAGAAGAGAGTTTTTATACGTTCATTGAGCAGGCCGTGTGCCTTTTCACACAAGAGACAAACTACAAAAGCTCTCCCTCTCCATTTGGAATAAAACTGGCAGACAGGTTAACCGGCAAGCCGCTCCACCTTGACATCTCGGATCTTCCTATGAAAAAGGGTATAATCACCAATAGGAATAAATTTATCCTCGGCCCTTCCGGTTCAGGAAAATCCTTTTTCACCAACCACATGGTAAGGCAGTATTATGAGCAGGGTAGTCATGTACTTCTGGTAGACACCGGTAACAGTTACCTTGGCCTGTGCGAGCTTATTAACCGAAAGAGTAATGGTAAAGACGGTATATATTTTACCTATTCCGAAGAAAATCCGATTGCCTTCAATCCTTTCTATACCGAAGATTGTGCATTTGACATTGAAAAGAAAGAGAGTATCAAGACTTTGATCCTTACCCTTTGGAAGAGGGATAATGAGCCTCCCACCAGAGCAGAGGAAGTTGCACTCTCCAATGCAGTAAGTCTCTACATAGAAAAGATAAAATCCAAAGAGGCTGAACCCGGATTCAACAGCTTTTATGAATATGTGAAGGGTGAATATCGTGATGTTCTTGAAGAAAAAAAGGTAAGGGAAAAGGATTTTGATATTGACAATTTCCTTAATGTGCTTGAACCTTACTACAGAGGTGGGGAATACGACTACCTGTTAAATTCAACAAAACAGATGGATTTGCTTTCAAAGAGGTTCATCGTTTTTGAGCTTGACAACATCAAAGACCACCCGATACTTTTCCCTATTGTCACTATCATCATCATGGAGGTCTTCATCAATAAGATGCGCAAACTAAAGGGTGTGAGAAAATTAATCCTAATTGAAGAGGCATGGAAAGCAATTGCCAAAGAAGGTATGGCCGAGTACATAAAATACCTTTTCAAGACCGTAAGAAAATATTTTGGTGAAGCCATAGTGGTAACTCAGGATGTGGATGACATCATATCGTCTTCCATCGTCAAGGAATCAATCATCAATAATTCAGATTGCAAAATACTTCTGGACCAACGCAAGTATATGAATAAGTTTGATGCAATCCAAAGTCTCTTGGGTCTTACAGAGAAAGAAAAAGCACAGGTGCTTTCCATCAATATGGCAAACAACCCATCCCGCCTCTACAAAGAAGTTTGGATTGGCTTGGGAGGAACACAGTCTGCCGTTTATGCTACAGAAGTAAGCTTCGAGGAATATCTGACATACACCACCGAGGAAACCGAAAAGATGGAGGTGCTAAACCTTGCTAAAAAGCTTGACGGCAATATTGAACTGGCAATAAAACAGCTGGCCGAACAGAAAAGAGAGAATTCAAAACAACATAACTAAAATACGCATTATGAAACGAGCATTTGCAATAATTTGTCTGACCCTATTCCTTGGTTTAGGGAACAGGGCACAGGCTCAGATGGTGACCTTTGATCCTACTAACCTAATACAGAGCATCATCAACTCTATAACGCAAGTAGTTGAAACATCTTCTACTGCTTCCAATATGATAAACAACTTCAAGGAGACCGTAAAGATTTATGAGCAGGGTAAAAAGTATTACGATGCCCTTAAATCCGTGAACAACCTGGTTAAAGATGCCCGTAAGGTCCAACAGACAATCTTGATGATTGGTGAGATCTCGGATATCTATGTCAACAGCTTTCAAAAAATGATGAATGACCCCAATTACACTGTAGAGGAACTCGGTGCAATTGCCTTTGGATACACAAAACTTATGGAAGAGAGTAGCGGACTACTGTCTGACCTCAAGAAAATCATAAAAGACAGTTCTTTATCTATGACTGACAAGGAGAGAATGGATGTGGTGGATCAAGTTTATTCCGAGGTTAAAAAGTACAGAAGCCTGGTTGGCTACTACACCAATAAGACAATCTCCGTTAGTTTTCTCAGGGCAAAAGCTTCCGGAGATACACAAAGAGTAGTTGCTCTTTATGGAACAAACGAAAGATACTGGTAATATTCTACATTATGGAATTTGATAATCTACACCAGATACTCAGAAGTCTTTATACCGACATGATGCCTCTTTGCTCCAATATGGCGGCAGTGGCCAAGGCTATAGCAGGGCTTGGTGCATTGATATTTGTTGCAAGCCGTGTATGGCAGTCACTCGCCAGAGCCGAAGAGATAGATGTATATCCTCTTCTTCGTCCTTTTGCAATTGGAATGTGCATAATGTTCTTTCCTCTTGTCCTAGGTACCATAAATGGAGTATTGAGTCCTATTGTTCAGGGTACAAACACAATGTTGGAGTCCCAGACATTTGATATGAACAACTATCGTAAGCAGAAAGATATTCTGGAGAGAGAATCTATGTTGCGAAGTCCGGAGACTGCCTATCTCGCGAGTAATGAAGAGTTTGATAAGCAGATTGAAGCTATGGGATGGAGCCCTGAAGACCTGGTGACAATGACTGGTATGTACATTGAACGGGGTATGTATAACATGAAAAAGTCTATTCGGGACTTCTTCCGCGAGCTTCTGGAGCTGATGTTTCAGGCTGCTTCTTTGGTGATCGATACCATACGCACATTCTTTCTCATCGTGCTCTCAATCCTCGGCCCCATCTCCTTTGCCATTTCCGTTTGGCCGGGCTTTCAGTCTACGCTTACCCAATGGATTACCCGATATGTAAGTGTCTATTTCTGGTTACCGGTATCTGACTTGTTCAGTACCATATTAGCCAGAATACAGGTTCTTATGATACAAAATGATATTACCAAACTACAAAATGACCCCAATTTCTCGGTTGATGCTTCAAATGGGGTTTATATCATTTTTATGATCATTGGAATCATAGGATACTTTACCATACCTACGGTTGCAGGATGGATAATACAGGCAGGCGGGATGGGTAACTACAGCAGGAATATGAATACCACAGCCGGTCGTGCCACATCTGTGGCAGGTGCCGGAGTTGGTGCAGCTTCCGGGAATGTCTCGGGAAGACTAATTGGAAGATAACAATCATGACTATGGAATTTAAATCGTTAAAAAATATAGAGTTGAGTTTCAAGCAGATAAGGCTCATTGTGATTCTGGTTATCAGTTCGTGTGCATTGGTCATTGTCTTTTGTATTTGGAGTTCGTTCCGCTTCGCAGAAGTTCAAAGACAGAAGATATATGTCCTGGACCAGGGCAAATCTCTTATCCTTGCCCTCTCACAAGACCTATCCCAAAACAGACCGGTGGAGGCTCGTGAGCATGTGAGGCGGTTTCATGAACTCTTCTTTACCCTCTCGCCGGATAAAATGGCTATTGAGAGTAACATGCAAAGAGCAATGAATCTATCAGACAAGTCGGCTTTCAACTACTATCAGGACCTTTCTGAAAAGGGATACTTTAAAAGGCTCATCTCCGCAAACATCAATCAGTACATACAGATTGACAGCGTGATTTGCAATTTTGACCACTATCCATATACGGCCAGAACATTCGCAAAGCAACTCATACTTCGTGAAAGCAACGTCACTGAGAGAAGCCTGATAACCATTTGCAAACTGCTCAATTCGGTAAGAAGTGACAACAACCCTCATGGCTTTATCATTGAGAATTTTGAAATTATAGAAAACAAAGACATCCGAGTCGCAAATAGATAATACCATGAAGACAATAACAAGTACCGTTCAAAAAATCAAAGATGAAATAATTGAAAAGCAGATACACTGGAACAAGAAAATTGAGGATTATCTCAGAAGCCTGAGTCAGGAGAGCCGTCTGACACTGATAGCATGTATGCTCTTTTTTATGGGTATTGTTTTCATTGGGATGATGGTGGTGACAATAATACAACTTGAGAAAAAGAGTGTTGGGCAGATTGAGTTTGAACACATCAGGGGTCTGGAGCTAAAATCAAAATCGGATACAAATAACTTGAATAAAAACTACGATTATGGAAGAGAAAATTAAAAAAGAGAGAAGCCCTCAAGAGGTATTAAAGCGTAAGAAGATGATAGTCTTCCCGCTATTCGTGCTTGCCTTTGCTGCCGTTATATGGTTAATATTTTCTCCTTCAAAAGAAGATAAACAGAAGCTAAGGGAGCAGGTTGGAATAAATACAAATATCCCTCAGGCAAAAGACAATGCTCTTGCAGACAGCAAAGAAGCGGAGTATGAGAAAGCAAGTGTCGAGCAGCAGCAGGATCAGAGATCGAAAACAATGCAGGACCTGGCAGGATTCTTTGGAATCACCAAGGAGAATTCCCAAGATGAGGGCGATGAGCTTGGTCAATCTCCCAATAATACCACCGGATCATCAGAGGGCAAGAGTAATACCAGAGGCACGATCAGATCTTCTGCCAGAGCATATAAAGAGATAAATCGCAACCTGGATAATTTCTATCAGGATGATAAAGACAAAGAGAAGAAAGAACTGCAAGATAAGGTAGATCAGCTGCAGGCTCAAATGAGGGAAAGCAACAATGGAAATAGCGTGGAAGAGAAAATGAAGCTATTGGAAAAGTCTTATGAGATGGCTGCGCGGTTAATGCCTCAAAATATGAATCAAAAAAGTGAAAATACTGCGGAAAGGGAACAAGAAACAAAAACCAGAGGAGGAAAGACAAAGGTAGAGCCTATATATCAGGTAAAAAAAGAAGTGGTAAGCTCTCTCTCAAATGAACTTCCTTTTGAAAACATGACTAATGGCACTGAACATAACTTAGGGTTTAACACTTCCGTAGGAGAGAGCAAAGCTGTAGTAAAAAACACAATCAAAGCTTGTGTCCATATCGACCAGACCATAACTGACGGTCAGACTATAAGGCTTCGTCTCTTAGAAAGCTTAAAAGCAGGAAGTACTATCATTCCGGAGAATTCCACAATCAGTGGCAAGACTTTTTTGGTGGGAGAAAGACTCAATATCATAATCTCCGGAATTGAGTACCAAGGCAAGATCATACCCGTTGAGTTGAATGTCTTTGACACCGATGGGCAGATAGGAATCTTCGTGCCAGGCTCAATGGAAGTGAGTTCGATAAAAGACGTTGCCGGTAACGTGGGTAACAGCATAGGGACAAGCTTTAACATCACAAAAAATGCAGGTGAGCAGATTACTGCCGATCTCACAAAGGCTCTTATACAGGGTGGCTCACAGTACATCTCAAAAAAAGCCAGACTGGTGAAAGTACACCTCAAGGCAGGTTATAGGGTATTTCTGACAACAAAAGAATAATACAATTTACAAACCACTAAAATCCAAATAAATGCAAAGATTGTTAATCACTATTTTTCTTTTCCTCTGCGCATTGAGACTCAATGCCCAGACAAATGGTTCTTCGGGGGACCTCTTTAATGGCCTTACCAAGAAAATAACCTATGACAAGGTAATACCTCCCTATGGTCTGGAAGTGACATTCGACAAGACTGTTCACATCATCTTCCCGGCAGCGGTCAGGTATGTTGACCTTGGCAGCACAAAGATAATTGCAGGTAAGGCCGAGGGTGCCGAGAATGTAATTCGTATTAAAGCTGCTGTACGCAATTTTGAAGATGAAACCAACTTCTCCGTTATTACAGATGACGGTAACTTTTACTCCTTTAACGTAAGGTATGTACAAGAGCCGGAGAAGCTTAATATTGAGATGAAAGAGCTGATTACCAAGGCAGCTCCAGGCAAAACACAAACAGGAGCCGGGGATGTATATCTCAAGGAACTGGGGAAAGAGCCTCCTGCAGCAGTGAATCTGATTATGAACAACATCTACAAGAAGGACAAGAGTGATATCAAAAACATCTCAAGTAAAAAGTATGGAGTGGAGTTTTCCATCAAAGGTATTTATACCAACAATGGTATGCTGTACTTCCACTCTCAGATAAAGAATATCACCAACATTCCATTCGATATTGATTTTATCACTTTCAAGATAGTAGACAGGAGAGTGACTAAAAGAACGGCAGTTCAGGAACAATTGCTGACACCTCTGAGAGTATTGAACAACAATCAAACCATAAGAGGTAAAAGCGTCGCAAGATCTGTCTTCACTCTGGAAAAATTCACCATTGCCGATAATAAGATGCTTGTCATTGAAATCTTTGAAAAGAATGGCGGCCGTCATCAATCGGTGATGATATCAAATAGAAACATAGTAAAAGCAAAACTAATAACCAATTATAACACAAAATAACAATGAAAAACACATTATTTACAGCATTAGCAATTTTAATCTTAGCTGTTTCTTGCACAAAAGAGAGACAACTGGTAATCGTAGACTTAGACAACACAACAGAAAAGCTCAGTGAAAATTCTGAGAATGACACTCCACAGGTACAAGTCTATTTCCATATCAAAAGGGTGGCAAAGGTTCATGTCAAGCATCTGAAAGATGATTTTGGAAGAGACTATACCAAGGAGATTATTGATGAAATAACTGACAGGCTCTTTATCCGGAGCATTGGTTCAAGTACAGGTTACAAGGTCCTTTATGACCTGGAGGTGATTGCCAGTGATAATAAGCCGCAACTTTTGATTAACCGTGACACCAAAACCAAGGAGAACCTGGATGATAACATTATGTGGATTGATAACTGCATCATCGGATATGATGATCCTATTCCCCAAATTAATGTGACAAGGTTTGAGGTACAAAGAATTGCGGAAACGAAAACAGAAAATGTCGTTTACAATCCTTTGCTTAACTCTTGTGAATTAGTAAAACTATCAAATTAATTAACAGTCAATCTGACGTTTATGTCAAAGATTTACATTATAATAATATTTTTGATAAGCATACTTTTTGGTTGTTCCAAAGAGCCATCTGCTCCGCAAGAAGAACTTAATCCTGTTAACTTCTTCTGTGGTTTGGAGCAGGCACAAACTAAGGCCAACAGTGTGTTTGCGAGTGGTAATACTGCTATCATATACGCCTTTGCTTCGGGAGAAATCGCTGCCAATATTGGCGGCACTCCTCTAAATGCGACAGCATCGGGAAGTGGTTTACTATCTCCAACCTCTACAATATTTTTACCGAAAGGGAACTATGACTTTTACTCAGTGTCTGCAAACAACTCTTCTGCACCAAATATCAGTTTTACCGGCGGAGTATCGGGAGATTTGGCAAATGGTATGGATTACCTATGGGCAGGCAATAAAAACACTACCGTGAACAATGGAGCAAACGTGACCTTTGCTTATAAACATATTGCCTGTCAGTTGCAGATAAGGATTGTGGCCAATCCCAGGGTGAGTGGCCTAGTGGTAAACTCGGTTAAATTTACCTATCCAGTAACTTCCGGGGTGAAAATGAATCTTTCTACAGGAAGCATCTCTTCTTCGGGTTCTGTGACTGCTTTAAGCAATGTTGCAGGCAGCGGAAATACCCGCAACTTTATCTGTCTGCCATGTACCGTTTCTTCGCAGGTGGAAATCAATATCAACGCCACTATTGACGGGCAGCCTGTAACAAATAAGACATATAGCGCAACGGTTAATCAAGCATTGGTTGGTGGCAACTCTTATGATATAGCCCTGAATATGAATGCCGATAATGCTTTTTCAACTACCTGCAGTATTATCGCATGGCAAAACATCTCAAATTCAATAACTTATTAATATAATGAAAAGATTACAATTGATGAGATTTTATGACCATGCAATGATGTTCTGCATAATTGTGCTTCTGTCGTCATGTATTAAGGAGGATTACGAACAATGTCCTGATTATGGAAAATATAGAGTTGTGTTCAATGATGCTGATAACTCAAAAGGAAAGACAGATTATAATGTGCTTGTATGCCCTCTTGAAAAGGGAAAAGTAAGTTTCACAAATGCTTATCAATATTACAGGTTGGGAGATAGCTCTTTGCTAAGAGCTGAAAGAGAATTAAAACTTTTCCCTATGGAATACTCTTTTAAAGCACTTCTTTCACAAAATCAGATGATATTGGCAGGGAGTGATGTGAGTTTAAAAACCGGAATAATGTATCTGTTTGCTGATAGCTCGGCCAGTGTGATTAAGGCTGTCCGGAACAACGTCAGTCTGAGATTTACTCTTGCAAATTCCCTTATCAGAGTGATATGCAATTTTAGTGAAAACCCTATCTCACAATACAGGATATCCAAGGTGGAGATCTCTTCTCCGGACGATAGTGGAATTGAGCTGAACATGCTTTCAGGAAAATGCAATTCTGCTCAAGAGGTGACTGGCTTCTATGAGGAGTGTGTAAGAGAAATCGACTTGAATGTATTTAACTATTACTGTGTTCCTATTGTAAAAGCAAAGTATCTCAACTTTAAGGTCTTTGTAGAAGATATTTCTGCAAACAAAATAAATGTGCTTTTCTCAAGAGTGCTTCTAAACACAGATATTGAACAAGGTAAGGTGTACGACTACCGTTTTGATGTTACACCTTTTGATATTGAATTTAAAACTACATCCATTTTGGATTGGAACGATTATGTACACAGTACAAATATTTCACTCAACTAATTAACAATTAATATTTTAAATTAAATTATTATGAAGAAAATTATTCTTTCTTATGCGATAGCCATGTCCGCTATCTTTTCAATGACTTCTTGCCAAAAAGATCAAGACATCAAACCTAATCCGCAAGAAATTAAGTTTTATGCTTCTTACAATGGAGAAACGCAAACAAAAGCTACTACAGTGTTCACTACCGGTAACAAAGTGACAATTTTGGGTTACACTGCCGGTGCAACCGTGACCTCTGCCACCTCTGTTCCAGGAACTCCTGTTGAAGCTACTGGCGGAGCATCCGGCTTACTTACTCCCTCTGCTGCCCTTTATCTTCCAAAAGGTTCTTATGATTTTTACTCTGTTTCACAAAACAACACATCGGCTCCCGGATTAACCTTTACATCAGGAATGTCAACCCAATTGACAAATGGGATTGACTATCTATGGACCAAGGCAGCAGGTATTGCCGAAGGAGGAACGGCTTCGTTTATTTACAATCACAAGGCAGTTGGTATGGAGGTAAATGTATCGGCAGGAACAGGCGTAAGCGCATTGAGCGTAACGGCAATCAGTTTTACTCCTACAACTGCCTCTATAGCTTCCAAGATGAGTTTGGCAGATGGAAGTATTGGCGCTGCAAGTGCGATTGGTTCATTGACTCCTATGAGCCATAGCGGAACAAAAGGGACTTATATCATGCTTCCTGTTGGTTCGGTTGCAGTAAACGTAGAGATTACAGTAAACGCAACAATAGGTGGAACGACAGTCTCTGCCAAGAAGTATACTGCTACTATTCCGTCACAAGCTTATACTTCGGGCTCGTACTACACTGCAAATTTCACTGTTTCTTCAACAGCATTACAGTTTACCGGAGCACAGGTTCAAGATTGGACAAACCAGACTATTTCGGGTGTATCATTAACTGAGCAATAATATTTAAATCAATGACCATGAAAACATTTTTGTCAATAATTACATTAATCATAACTACAATTTTTCTCTTTGCATCATGCGCAAAAGAGAAATGCAAAAACTGTCCTTCATTGCCTGATTCGTCACTTTTATGTGTTAGCTTTTCGGGGGATTACTCTTTGCAAACGCAAACAAAAGCATCTTCTACGGCTTTCCCTTCAGGCATCCAGACCTCAATCCTTGCATACAGCGCCGGTGATAATCCGACAATAAAAGCTGCATATCCGGGAACACCCATTAGTGCGACATCGGATGCAAGTGGAAATCTTGTCTTCAATAGTGGTGTTAATCTATTTATGCCAGGGGGTTCGTATGATTTTTATTCTGTTTCTGCAAATTCATCCTCGGTTCCAAATATCACATTTACCAATGGGTTGTCGGGAGTTTTAAATAATGGTGTGGACTACCTCTGGGCATCAGGTAAAAATACTTCTGTTACAGCAAATACAAATGTCCCTTTTCAATTTGCACATAGGGCATCAGCAATAAGATTGAACATCACAGCAGGTGAGGGTGTAACGGGATTAACGGTGAAGAGTATCAAGATTGGGCAGACCCAAGAGGGATCCGTGATGGGACTCTCTACGGGAGTAATTTCTGCTGCAAGTGCCCTGTCTGTCAATAAGGCAGATATGATGTTGGCTTCCAATACGGGTACATTTATTATGTTACCACTAATAGCTGGAATTTCAATTCCGGTGGAGGTATATGTAGATGCTACCATTGGCGGAAGTGCTCAGACAAACAAGAAGTATATAGCTACTATTCCTGCTCCCACAGGAGGATTTGAGAGCGGAACAATATACAAGTTCGCAGCTTCTATTGGTGCAAGCGGAATTACCTTCCTTAACGCTACCCTTGAAGACTGGAATGAACAGACATTGGTTTCAATTAACTTGAATGAATAATGAAACGATTATTAATCATTTGTCTATTGGTTCTTGCTCCAATTTTGTGCCCGGCTCAAAAGTACGGAGTGAGGACTAATATTATAGGAATGGCAACAGGAAGTCTCAACCTCGAGGCTTCCTTAGCTCTTTCAAATAAGTGGACTTTACATCTGCCTGTCTCATATAATCCCTTTGTTGTTAGAGACAATATTAAAGTTAAACACCTGATGGTTCAACCCGGGGCAAGATGGTGGTTTTGGCATAGCTATGCAGGATTATTCATAGGAGCACAAGCAATAGGAGGAAAATACAATATAGCTGTCACTGACTACCGCTATCAGGGGTGGGCTGCCGGTATGGGTGTATCTTCAGGATATGCATGGATGGTGACATCTAAATGGAATATTGAAGCAGAAGTTGGAGCGGGCGGCTGGTATAGTGAATATGACAAGTTTCAAAGGCCGCTTTGCGGAGAGTATGAGGGAAGTTTTAAGAGAATCTTGTATGGACCTACCAGAGCATCAATCTCATTAATGTTCATCTTTTAAAAGGGAAATAATGCAAAAATATTTGACGGCCTTATTTTTAATTATTCTTCTGAGTGCTTGTAACAATAACCTTTCCAGACTAAGCAAACTTAATCCTTCCCTAGGCCTTAGCCATGCTCAAAATACTGAGGGTAATTATAATATAGACCTTTCAAGAGATGCGAAATACACCTCCAAGTCATTTAAATTTACTGATACATCAGGGAAAGAAAAATTTATCAATGATGCTGTCAAGGATGAAGTTACGGGGGAAATGGTCAGTATGGTATATCTTAATGAGATAGTTGTCTCTGCTAAATCACAAAACATACCAGAGAGAAATGGAGTGATAAGGTTGGATTTCATAGTAAAAATACCCTCGATCCTACAAGACAGCCGGTGGCAGATTGATATGCTGCCGGTATTAAGCAGGGGAAAGGATACAATGCACTTTAACAGAATCTTGATTAGTGGCGAAGAGTTTAAACGGGTTCAGGAAAAAGGTTACAAGAGGTATGAGAAATATTTACGCAGTATCATTCCGGACGACGTTGATTTTCTTGAAGTCTATACTGATCTGCCCAACCTTATTCTTTTCCTGGAGAGAAATCTCCCTGAATCCAGAGTAATGGCCGGAGAGCGGGATGATGATCTGATTACTGCTTTTGGTGTAACAGAAAAAAGTGCAGTAGAACATTATATAAAACAATGGCTCATTGACAGGAACAACAAGCGAAAGGCCGAGAAAGAGAAATATTTTTATAAGTATGTAAAAAATCCATACTTACTGGGTACTAAACTGGATTCTGTAATACAAATGGGTAATGGAGATTTTGCATATCATTATTCTCAAGAGATACTGACTAATGATAAATCATCAAAGCTCTTTCTTAATCTATATGGGCAGGTAAGAGATATAAGTGGGATGTGTTTTGAATTAAACACCGGCGATACTATTGCCTATAACGTCTCTTCAATGGTGGGCTTCATTGACACCACTACCAGATACAAGAAGAAAATCATTGAGCGAAAAGCAACTGCTACAATGGCTGCCTTCATTGACTTTAAAGTGGGAAAAGCAGACATCATCGACACTCTCTCAAATAATGCCATTGAACTGGAAAAAATTAAAAAGGCATTAAAAGATGTGCTTTCAAATGAGGTGTTTGTGCTTGATTCGTTAATCCTGACTGCTTCGTCTTCTCCGGAGGGTGCATTTGCATTAAACGAGAGTTTATCTTCTCAGAGGGCTTCTTCAATTCAAAAGTATTGTGATGCTTATATTAAGGGTCTTGATGAAGAGGTTGTTTCCTATGAATTAGGAACAAAGAATGAAATTCAAAATTCAAGCCCTTTAACCGAGGTTAACAGCCTGATAATTCAAAAGACAATTCCAGAAGATTGGGATAGACTTCGAATACTTATACTAAAGGACACCACTCTTACCAACAAAGAAAAACTTCTAGACTGTTTCAAAATTCAGGACTTGGACAGAAGAGAAAGAGCAATGTCTTCTTATAAACGAGAATACAAATATCTGCGCGAAAAGATTTATCCCCAGCTAAGAAGGGTCAACTTCACTTTCAACTTGCATCGTAAAGGGATGGTAAAAGACACCATTCATACCACCGAGGTAGATTCTTTGTATATGAATGGATTGGTTCTGCTAAAGGATAGAAAATATGAAGAAGCGTTAGCTATATTACTTGACTACAAGGATTTTAATACTGCCATTGCACATATCTCCCTGGGACATGACCGTTCAGCCGAAGAAGTACTTCTCTCTTGTCTTGACACTGCATACAAAATCTACCTGATGGCCGTACTTTCTGCAAGAAAGGGAGACGAGGAGCAAGCGGTAAAATTCTTCTTGCGCTCAAAAGAACTAAATTTCTCTATGGCATACCGAGGAGGTTTAGATCCGGAGATTAGTTCTTTAATTCGAAAATATAATTTGAACAAAGACTTATTTGAATGATGATTAAAAAATTACAGTTATATATTATTGCCGGCATATTTTCTCTTGCCTCTCTCTCTGGTTGTGAAAGAGAGAATAGTCCCATGATGTCAGAACATCAAGCAGCCAAAGGAGACACAACTGAAGTCCAGATTTTCTTGAGTAAAAAGGGAGAAGAAGTAATAACCAAAGTTACAAGTGCAAATGATGCTTCAATACGAGATGTCAATCTTCTGGTATATGATGTCTCTGGTAATCTTCTAAATTCTCAATATTTTAGTTCTTCTTCCGGCCTTTCAATCACCACTTCAACAGGCAACAAAGCCATTGTGGCAATTGCAAATGCAGGAAACATAAACCTTTCATCCTATACTACCCTGAATTCTATCCGGAATGCAGTTTCTACGCAGATGGTGAATGGGACTAATGATATTCTCATGGCCGGAGAGACAAGTACCAACCTTGTAAAAGGAGGAGGTGTATCAATAACATTGAGCAGATTGATTTCTAAAGTGACTGTGGTATTTGATAAATCTTCTCTAAGTGGAGGGACAAGCATAAATATCACCAAAATTGAGTTAAAGAATGTTGCGACTCAATGTAAGTATCTTGCTACGAATACTATAAGTTCCACCTCATATATCAGTGTTTCAGGGGATAATTTAACAGGCAATTTAGAACCATCGGCTCATAGTTCAGCTACTCCATTATTCCTGTTTGAGAATATGCAGGGAAATATTGGCTCTGCCGGTGCCGAAAAAGATAAGAATGCCGGTACGGCACAGCCTTATTGTTCTTATGTGGAGATCACTGCAAATTACAGCACACCTGCAAAAAGTGGAACATTAAAGTATAGGTTCTATTTAGGCAAAAACATTTCCAATAATTTTGATGTTGAACGGAATACTTGGTATCAGCTGAATATCAGATTTACCGGAACCGGAATAAACGAAGTTTCGTGGAGAATAGATGCTTCAAACCTCACTGATGTAAGATATAATATTAGCGTTGCGGCTTCTCCGTCAAATGGTGGTACTGTGTCTGGTGGAGGGCAATATGTTTATGGCACTATACCGTCATTGGATGCTTACCCTGCAACTAATTATATTTTTACAGGTTGGAGTCCCTCTATAAGCTCCGTTATTCAGGATATGGTTTATACTGCGAATTTCCAATATGTTGATCCTACCATTTATGTGACAGGGGTTAGTTTGAATCCTGCAAATATGAGTCTTTATGTTGGAGAGACAGGTAACTTAACTGCAACAGTCAATCCTGGTAATGCAGATAACATGTCTGTGATCTGGTCCTCTTCAAATCCTTCTGTAGCAACTATGAGTAATGGAACTGTGATGGCTTTAGCTGCAGGAACAACCACAATAACTGTTAGAACTGTGGATGGCGGATATACTGCAACCTGCAATGTGACAGTTAGCAATAAAACATTTACTATAACTCCGGCAAGCAAAACAATCTACATTGGAGAATCATTTAGTATAACCTCTAGCGGTTCTCCGAGCCCGTATCCATCTTGGGGTACTTCAAATGCTTTGATAGCTTCTGTTAGTGGCGGTATGGTAACAGGTAACTCAGCCGGAACGGCAACTATAACTGCAATTGCAAATGGAATTACAAGAACTTGCAATGTGACGGTAATTGATCCTGTTGTTTATGTAACAAGTGTGAGCTTAGATAAATCTTCAATGACATTAACTGCCGGCGGATCTATTGGAAGTTTAACTGCAACGGTTAATCCTTCAAATGCGACAAACAAAAGTGTGATTTGGAGTTCATCAAACAGTTTTGTAGCTAATGTCAATAGCAGCGGTGTAGTGTCACCATTAGGGGTTGGTTCTTGCACTATAACTGCTACTACCGTCGATGGCGGAAAAACGGCAGCTTGCTCTGTAACAGTAAATCCTGCAACAATAGCTGTGACCGGAGTTAGTATAAGTGCGGGGAACTTGTCGTTGGATGAGGGACAGAATTCAACACTTTCTGCAACGGTTAATCCTTCAAATGCTTCTAACAAAACAGTGACATGGTCAACTTCAAATTCCAGCATTACAACAGTAGATGCTAATGGAAAAGTAGTCGCAATTTCTGCCGGCACAGCTACTATCACTGTCAGAACTAACGATGGAGGTTACACTTCGAATTGTAATGTGACTGTTTACAAGGTCGTGGACTTATATTTCTACTTCTATAGGGTTGCTAAACTTGCGTACAAAGGAGGCGGTGAAAATTATTGGTATTTGAACGAGCCTATGAGTGATGATGTATATGTGAAAGCAACAGGAGGAAGCAACATCTCAGGGTCAATTTCCTATACTATTAACTGGGCATACAGTTCTGCATCAGGTTTCAGTGAGCCAAGTCCTACTTCCGGAACGAAGTCAATCACTATCTCATCTTCATTGAATACTCTGCTAGAATCCGGGACAGTATGGGGTAGTGAAACAGATCTTGATATAGCGTATCCGACAATTACCGTAACGAGCTACACTCCGAGCGAAACCAATTCTCCTCCTACCAGAATTAGAGTGAACCAAGATTTAAATACTTATTATTTAAAAGAAAGTGGACGGTGATAGTGATGCTTCAGTGACCTGTTCATGTTAAATTGGGCACTTCAAAGGGGTGGGGGAGACTAAGAAATGTTTTGGCACCATATTCTTGCGTGAAGACAGTGAAAAGTGAGTGTGGAAATAGTCAAAAATTCCGGTTGTTATTCTTACTATCAACAAAACTGAATCAAACGATATTTTTGCCTATATTTCAAAGATAGAAGACCTCATACCTCTGAGTGGACTTATTGTTAATGTTGGTAACAAACAATACTTAATACAACGAGAATTTTAAAGACGAAAAAGGCAAAAAAGACTATCATTTCCCTGTAAAGATAAAAATCTCCTCTGCCAGCAAAGATTATGGCATTACGATGCCCGTTGTCCACGAATTGTTAGACCATGTCTATCAGTTCTCGCATATGTATTGGAAATCTGTTTCACAATAGAATTTACCAGTCACAATCAAATATCCCGAAATGGTTACCGAAATCGTCCCCCATTTCTCCTAAGCAGAACTTCCACAATTTGGAAAATCAAATTTGTGGTTTTTATAAAAATAGAAAATCCCATCCCTCAAAAGTAAGGAAATATCGTGCCATTGAGTCTAGAACAAATTCTTGTGCACATGAGACAGAACCAAATTTGTTTGGATTATGTTGAGTGCAGCCAAGAATCTTTTAAAAAACTTGATTGAGCTATGCCGAATGCAGCCGATATTCTCCATTTGGAGAAATTGGGGATTAAGAAGAAACGGCGTACTACAAAATATCCACGTTCCACCATTTCCCCACTTTCCGCAAGCAAAGGGGGCGAGGCTAAGGTTTTTCCTGAAATCCAAGGTTTTTTCACTCTGGCATTACAATCTATGATTGAAAAAAACAAGGCTTTATTGACTTTGATAAATGGATTGGAATTAGAAGAAATTTAAATACCTGCAATATAGAGATCTGTTTTAATCGTTATATTACAGTAACTAATTCGCAATATCATTCTTTTTCAAATTTTCATCCAAACAATTAGTACATTTGTATTCAAATACAGTCTATAAACTGGTGTAACATTATACTACTATCCATGAAAAATGCGGATTACAAGCTGATAAATAAAAATCTTAAACCTACCGCCATGCGTGAATTGGTTTTAGATGCACTTATAGAGCAGCGGGTGGCGGTTAGTTTATCCGATTTGGAAAAAATGTTTGATAAGGTAGACAAAACAACCCTTTACCGCACGTTGAAAACATTCGAAGAAAACAAGCTGATTCATAGTATAGACGACGGAACTGGCTCAGTTAAATACGCTCTGTGTAAAGAATCATGCCAATGTCACCCGGAAGATTTGCATGTACACTTTTTTTGTCTAAATTGTCAACATACATTTTGTCTGAGTGACATTCCTATTCCTTCAATCAATCTTCCTGTTAATTTTAGTATAGAAAATATAAATATGGTTGTCAAAGGAGTGTGTTCAAACTGCAACAATTAGTTTGCAACTCAGTTGCATAATCTTTTTACTTATCTTTGCGGTTGTACTAATCGTTGTAATCAAATTTCGATGAACAGAGTGGGAAAAAATGGTAAGTTTGTTCTAATATTATTGGCTGGCCTGATAATATTACTCCATTCTACAATTCCGCACCATCATCATTTCGATTCATACAGCGACTCCAATAATAATAATTCTTGCAAACCCGAAAAAAGAGGTGAGTCTTCCACTGAGGCCAATAAACATTGTCACGCTCTAAACAATATTGTTTTTACAAAAGCTAATGCAATAACTTTTAATTCGAATACTGAATCAACTGCTCTGTTGTTTGTTTTCGCTGCATTTGATTTGGTAAGACTTTACGACAGAGTTTTATTAACTACTTTTCCAATTAAAGATATTGTTATCTTAAAACAATATCTTTCCACACACCTATCCTATAGAGGTCCTCCTACTTTAGTTTAATTTCTTCTTACTTAGTATTTTTATTTCCCTGACAGAAATGTCAGATTCTTGTTCATTTTTTAAATTTAGATCTAATGAGTAAAAGAAAACTGACAAAGAAAGAATTGCGGGAAAGGCAGGTTATTGAAGATAAAAAATTTAATCGGACGTTGCTGATTAGTTTTAGCTCACTTTTCGTTTTTGTAATTTTTTATTTAGTGTTTCACACCTTTTGGCATGATACAAAATTCGCCTACCGTAAATATGCATTATATGGCAAGGAAGTTCCTCCAGAACTTGTTTGCATGGATGGTGACAAACTACTTTATCATACAAGTATAAGACTTAGTTATAAAGGGAAAAGCTATTTTTTCTGTAGCCAAGACTGCTATGATCATCTTGTTAATCACTTTAAGAAAAATGCATTTATCTCGGATCCTTTTTCCGGCGACACTCTTTGCAAAGCAGAGGCTTTGATTGGATTAAAAAATCAGGGTGAACCCGAGATAGTTTATTTCCAAAACATAAAAACATTTAATCAATATTATAAATCAAGAAAATAAATGACATATGGAAAAACACAAAATCAAGCTCAAACAATTTGTAAAATTGTTTTTTCATTATTCTGGCCTGTTTGATCCTCATAATAGAAATAATTGCCAGAATTCAACACTTCTTAACAGTACATTTAAAATAAATCAATAATTAAATTATGATAGAACGTATTATTAGTTTTTCAATAAAGAATAAGTTTATTATAGGCTTATTTGTAGTTGCATTAATTGGCTGGGGGGCGTACTCGCTTACTCAGTTACCTATTGATGCAACCCCGGACATCACCAACAATCAGGTGCAAGTTATTTCGCTTGCCCCGTCGTTGGCAGTTCAGGAAGTCGAGAGCTCAATTACAGCACCTATTGAGGTAGCTGTTGCCAATATTCCCAATATGATTGAACTTCGCTCCATCTCACGTCTTGGCTTGTCAGTGACTACAATTGTGTTTAAAGATAATGTAGATATTTACTGGGCTCGGCAACAAGTCGGGGAACGCCTAAAAGAAGCCGAGGATAATATACCGGCAGGGCTCGCAAAAATAGAGATGGCTCCTATTTCTACGGGCTTGGGCGAAATATACCAATATCGCCTTGCTGTGGAGAAAGGGTATGAGACCAAATATACTCCTATGGAGTTAAGAACCTTGCAGGATTGGACAGTTCGTCGCGAGATGTTAGGAACAACAGGTGTAGCTGATATTAACAGCTATGGCGGATTCGTGAAGCAATATGAAGTAGCCATAAATCCCGAGAGACTTAGAAGCATGAACCTTACACTTACCGACATCTTTGATGCACTTGAAAGAAACAATGAGAATACAGGTAGTGCGTATATCGACAAAAAACCAACTGCTTACTTTATCCGTGGAATTGGGTTGGTAAAATCATTAGAAGATATTGAAAAGATTGTTGTAAAAAGCAACTCATCGGGTATTCCTGTTTTAATTAGAGATATTGCAAGTGTTCAATATGGAAATTCCACACGA